>Ga0315288_10000552_pt1 | contig 47221 bp, 45 predicted proteins | sample YL17G11_20_MG_FD_203454 | JGI IMG/M metagenome (GOLD analysis project Ga0315288, IMG submission 203454) | Sediment microbial communities from Yellowstone Lake, YNP, Wyoming, USA - YL17G11_20 | ecosystem: Environmental > Aquatic > Freshwater > Lake > Sediment | place: USA: Wyoming | collected... | reverse complement strand
GTTGGCGGTGTTGGTTCTGCGCCAAACATTATACCAGAAAAAATAAAAAATATAACCAGAAACAATATTATGCCTTTTACTATATTTTTAATCATAAAAAGATACACCCTCCTAATTTAAATTTTTATACCAAACACTTATATTTTTCTTTAAATCAACTCTTACCAGATTATTAAGATAAAGTTTAAAATTCCTAAGACCTTTTTTCTTTTATTTTACCACAATTTCTTTCTGTCTTTCTTTCTTTTTTAAATTCTTTTCCACAAAAATTGGTTTTTGGTTAAAAGGATCTATTTCGGTGTAATACATCAAGGTAGAATAGGTTGATGGAAGGGGAGTAAATATCTGTACCTGTTCTGGATTAATCTTTAATTCTTGAGAAGTAAAATTTTTTAATCTCTGCATATCCTCTTCTTTACAACCTGGATGAGCAGCTATTAAATAATAAGTTAAAAATTGTTTCTTTTTTAGTTCTTTATTTATTTTGAAAAATTTATCTTTAAATCTTTTTAAATATCCCTGGTCCGGTTTACCCATTTTTTCTAAGACATTACCTTCCGTATGTTCGGGAGCGATTTTAAGTTGCCCGGAGATGTGATGCTTAATTAATTCTCTTAAATACTCTCCTCCATATTTTTGGTCCTTCAATAACATATCATAGCGTATCCCTGAAGCAACAAAGACTTTTTTTATTCCTTTAATTTTTCTTATTTTTTTTAAAATTTCTATCTGTTGCTTATGATTTATTTGTAAATTCGCGCAAATCTGAGGATACAAACATCTCTTATTCGGGCAACTTCCCAATTTTAATTTCTTTTGACATTCTATCCCATACATATTAGCGGTAGGCCCACCTAGATCTAAAATATATCCCTTAAAATCCTTCATTGAAGCCAGTAATTTCGCTTCTTTTAAAATAGACCTTCGGCTTCTTTGCTGGATAGTTCTACCTTGATGAACCGCTATAGAACAGAAATTACAATCGCCATAACAACCTCGATGAGTGGGAATAGAAAATTTTATAGTTTCTAAAGCTTTTACCGGACCCTCTTTTCTATAATAAGGATGAACTTCTCTTTCATAATCCAAATCATAGATTTGATCAAGTCTTTTCTGAGATAGAGGATAATTAGGTGGATTTTGAATTAAATATCTGCTATCCTGCTTCTGGCAAAGACCCTTAGCGGTTAGAGGGTCGTTATTTAGGTAAAAGTCGTGAAACATAGTGATAAATTTCTGTTTATCTTCTCGAACTTCTTGATAAGAAGGTAAAATTATAAAACCTTCTTGGGGTTGAGGAGAGATATAACATAAACCTCTGACCTTTTTAAAATCTTCGCCAGATTTTAATTTATCAGCTAGTTCTAAAATAGAATCTTCTCCCATACCATAGATTAAAATATCTGCTTTCGAATCAAAGAGTATGGATTTTCTTATTTTATCATCCCAATAATCATAATGGGCTATCCGGCGCAAACTCGCTTCTATTCCACCTAAAACAAGTGGTTTAGTATTTTTAAAATATTTTTTTATCAAATTACAATAAACTATAGTTGCCCGATCAGGTCTTTTAGTATTTTCTCCTCCGGGAGTAAAATCGTCCTTTCTCCTCTTTTTCTTTAAGGCAGTATAATTTGCCACCATCGAGTCTACTGAACCAGCAGTGATTCCCCAGAAGAGAGTAGGTTCTCCCAGTCTAGTTATATCTAATTCACTATTTAGATCTGGCTGGGCGATAATACCTACTTTGTAGCCTGCCGCAAATAGTACCTTTCCTATAACTGCAGCGCCAATATAGGGGCTATCTAGATAAGTATCCCCGGTTACTATAATTATATCTAATTTTTCCCAGGATAATCTTTTCATCTCTTCTCTGCTAGTGGGTAAAAACATATATTATCTCCTTGCTAAGTTAACTCAGACAACTCCTCTCTAACCAGGTTATTATCAAACCAGAAATCCATCTTTTTTAACTCACTTCTTAAGTATAAAACAGTAAGAATAGCTGACAAAATATCGGCAGCAGGATAGGCGATCCAAATCCCCATAATTCCTAATCCCCAAACTCTTGGTAAAATAATAACTAATGGAATAAAGAGCAAAACTTGCCTGAGTAAAGATAATACCAAAGAAGGGACTGCCTTTCCCAAAGACTGAAATAGGCCAGCAGCTACTATCTGGATACCGATAAATGGTATCATCGAAACTGCTATCCTAATTACTATAGAGCCTTTAGTAATTATTTCTGTATCCACAGTAAATATACTTATAATCGCAGCCGGGAATAGCTCTACTATCAGCCAGCTAAAAGTGGCCAGGGCAGTTGCGGTAATAAGCGATAATTTTACTGCTTCTTTTAGCCGATCATATTTTTTCGCTCCATAATTAAAGCCTACTATGGGCTGCATTCCTTGTATTACCCCGAATAAGGGCATAAACATAAACATAGTTATCCGCTGGAGCATGCCAACAATTATCAAGGCTATATCTCCGCCAAAAACCCTTAGAGAGTTATTTACCACGATGGCTACTATACTCGCACTAACCTGTCTGGAAAAAGCAGCAGATCCTACGGCAAATATTTCTTTTATAATACTTATCTTAGGTTTTAGATGGTGTAGTTTTATTTTTAACGAACTTTTACCACTGTATAAATAGGTTAATATATAGAGAAAAGAAATAAATTGAGAAATAATAGTTGCCAGGGCAGCGCCTTTAATCCCTAATTTAAAGATAAATATAAATATGGGGTCTAAGATTATGTTTAATATTGCCCCGATGAGCATGGTGGCCATAGCTACTTTAGCATTACCTTCGGCTCTGATTAAGTTATTAGAAGACATAGCAAAGGAAAAGAAAATATTACCCCAAAGTATTATCTTGATGTAATCTTTAGCATAAGGCAAGATAGTTTCTGTTGAACCGAAAATTCTTAACATTGGTTCGGTAAAGATAAGACCAAGGGCAGAAATTATTGCACTCAAGATAATTACACAAAGAAAGGAATTGCCGGCAACATAATCTGCTCTTTCTATATTCTTTTCCCCTAAACTCCTGGATATGGCAGAGGCTGCACCAATTCCTATCATCATGGCAAAAGCCATAATTATCATTTGAATAGGAAAGGCTACGGTTAATCCCCCAATAGCGATAGCTCCTACGCCTCTTCCCACAAAGATGGTATCAACCAGATTGTATAAGGCATTTACCAACATGCCAACAGTTGCCGGTAAAGATAAATTTAGTAAAAGTTTACTTATTTTTTGTTCTCCCAGTCTAGTGCTTATCTGTTTCATAAAACTATCTCCGGTTATGATTTTTTATTTTAGGTTTATTTTATATATGGTGTTCACCATTAGAGAGTACGCTATTAAGAGTTTCCAGACCTTTAATTATATCTTTTATTTCCTGTTCGGAAAGCCTTTTAAGTAAATTACTAAAATGCTCTTCTTCTCTCTTATGAAAGTCTTTACAAATTTTCCGACTTCCCTCGGTTAAGGCGATCTTTACTACCCGTCGGTCATCTTGGTTGCGCTCACGTCTAATGATATTTTTCTGTTCAAGTCTATCCAGGATTCCTGAGACGGTGCTATCAGACAACCCCATCTTATCACTAAGTACACTTACCTTTAATTCTCCATTTTTAGTTAAAGTTGATATTACCGAAAGTTGAGGGAAGGTAAGTCCTGAATCCTGCATAAAATTATGAAACCTATGCCTCATAGATTTATTGAGGTTTCTAATAAGGTCAATAATTTTAGAAATACTTTCAAATTCGGACATTATCGTTTCCCTCCTTATTCCTAATATATTTTGGATAAATATATTTCTTATACAAATATTTAGTATGAAAAACATTATAATATAAAAATAGAATCTCGTCAATAGGAGAAATAGGATCAGGTAAAAAAATTACAAATCGTAGTTAATATTTCTTGACCACCTTAATAAAGTTAAATAAGCGGTAAAAATTGTAGTTAATAATTGTAAGAAGGGAGATATAAATATCATTAAAATTATCCATCCCATAAAACTTAATTTCGGATCATAAAGGATTAGTGGAATTCCAAAATTCTTAAAGTCAGCACTTGGATTAAAGAGCATGGAAATAGTATTCCCCCATATAATACTCATTATAAAAAAAGTAAAAAATGAAGTGATAATGGCATAAACGAAAATTCTCCTAAAAATAATATTCATATTTTCTGGGTTAAAAGTTATTCTTTTTGCGATATACCATCCCATAGGAAACCCGAACAAAATGCAAAAGATAGGTACTCCCATCCCCATGGCAATGCAGAATAAATCAAGGATAATAAAAATTACTAAAATTATTTTTATATTTAGTTTAAAAATTTTACTCATATTTCCCCTTCCTGAATAAAATTAAGGTCCTCGAGTTTTCCCCAGATGTATTAAAATTTATAAAATAAAAAAATCGTGTTATTTTTCTACTGAATTTTTATTATACAATTGAACCTAACCGACTTTCCAACTTAATCTGTTTTGATTTTGTTTAGTTTTAAAAAAATATCATCTTTATACTATTCTATTATAAGATTATAAATTCCTTAAATTTAAAGAATTTCTATACTTCATTCGCCTCAACCACCGTTTTAAAATCAACTTGCAACTCGCGAAAATGCCTTTTAGCGCATCTAATTTTATCTGTTTCAATATTTCTTAGTTTTTCAAAATCTTTAATACCCTTCGTTTCTCTTACAAGATAAAGCGTATCATCCCCCTGCTTAACTATGGCCCAATCAGGATTATAGGTTCCTATAGGTGTGTCAATTTTAAACCATGAAGGAAGTTTTACGAATAATTTTATGTCATCGCGCATATCCAGACTTTCGGCAAATCGCTTTTCAATTTCAGAATCGTATTCAATAGCGTCATATACTGATTTTTTAACTTCAATTAGATTGTTTAAATAGCTTATAATTTCTGTTTCCTCAAATAACCTCATCTCATATTCCTGTCCGGCTATTTTCTCATATTTAATGCCATCCACAATTAATTTATGAAGATCATTTTTTATTAATCGAGTAACTGAATCTATAAACTTCTGCGGGTTTAAAGGAAATTCTTCGATTCTACCGGAATTTATCAATATTCGCACTATTGTATTTCTGGTTAGCTCTGTTTCTTTCTGTAAATAGGCAAGAAGGTCTGGTAAATTCACTTTATCTTCACTATAAGAAGCTGTAGTTTCCTGAATTCTTAATTCTTTAGTTCCAATGCCTTTTTCTTGAATGTTCACTTCCGCTTTTTTGTAGACAATTTTTACCTTTTCTATCCGGTCCATTTCTCTTATGGCTCTTGAAGCTTTTTCAATTAAAACATCCGTGTCATATTCCACTGAATAGGTTGTTTTGGGTTTGATTTTACCCCAAAGCTTCCTAAACTCATCATCAAGATATACCATTTTATTTATTTTTAAAGTTTTTCGATTATTCCTATTAACAACATGTTCAGAAAACAGATAGCTTTGAACGATATCAATAACCTGGTGTTTTGCATCTTGAAATTCTGGGCTAAGTTTAACTTCAAAATATTTATCCGAAGGATTAAATTTAGGCTGGATTTGGCCGTCCTCATTAATATACCCCTGTTGTTTTAATTCTCCCCAAATCTTTTGCGATTTTTCGTCTCCTAATGTCGTTTCTTTACCATGAATAACTTGTATAATTTTTGCAAAGGCATTTTTGTTCACAGCTCCAAAGTGTATATTAAAATCTTCCTCTATCTCGGTCTGTAACTTTCTGGCAAAATCCTCATAGCTTTCATTAGCGATAACAGTAAGACGATTAATTGTCTCATCGAATATCCGCTCTCCTTGCTGGTTAACTGGCAACCTGAGCCCCCGCCCGATTTCCTGTCTCTTTTTCATTTCCGACTTTGTTTCATTGAGTGTACATATCTGAAACACATTGGGACTATCCCACCCTTCTCGTAAAGCAGAATGGCTAAAAATAAAACGTAGTGGCTCCTCTAAAGACAGTAATTGTTCCTTATTTTTCATAATTTTATTGTAAACATTTTCATCTGCTAGAGTATCGCCTGAGGTATCCTTCAAAATACCTTTTTTATCAGCAGCAAAATAACCATCGTGAAGCTTTTCAAGTGGGAATTTTAACAAATCCTTATACCGAGGTTTTTGGATTAACTCATTAAAATACTCCTCAAACCACAAAGCTATTTTTCCTTTTACAGGATTACCTTGCTCATCATAAGAGCGGTAATTCGCTACTCTATCAATAAAAAATAACGAAAGAACTTTAATTCCCTTTTCCTTAACCTTTAACTCCTTCTCCAAATGTTCTTGAATAGCATTTCTAACCTGAACCTTCATAATATCATCAGTTAAACCACCCTGAATTTGCCCTAAACTGAGGGTCTTACCGTTGGTAAATGAAATATATTGGTTACCTGGTTCGGCATTAATCTCATTGATGATATAACTATTTCGATAATTTTCCCGCTCATTTGATCTGACAAATAAATCATCTCCTGATCTTACTGTCACATTTTTAAGTTTCGGACCGCTTGACGAATCCACATGTATAGACAATTTAGCCCTGATTCCGTTTTGATTATCAACAGCCTTAAATTGAATAAAAGGTTCGTTAAAATATTCTTCGCTCAAAACAGATGCAACCTCAATTCGTTTTACCAAGCGCATATCATAGGCCTTAATAGGATCAAGTTTATAAAGCAGATTATAAGGATTTATATGTGTAGCGGAATAACGCATAGTACAAAGCGGATTTAAAGTTTCCATAGCCTCTTTTGCTTTTGTGGTATTATCAACGCTTTGAGGCTCATCTATAATGACTATCGGGTGCGTTGCCTGAATAAACTCAATAGGTTTTCTACCTGACAATTTATCACTTTCTCTGTGGATAATATTGCTCTTTTTTTCTTCATCCTTATCTTCTAAAATTTTCCTGAACGCATCGATATTTATCACCATTATCTGAATATGGTTACTTGCAGCAAACTGACGCACTTGATTAATTTTTTTTGAATCGTAGACGAAATAATCATACGAAACATTATTATAAAGATGCAAAAAATGCTCTTTAGTAATATCGAGGTTTTTTAAGACACCTTCTCTAATCGCCACACTGGGAACAACAATGACATATTTTTTAAAACCGTATTTTTTATAAAGCTCAAAAATAGTACGAAGATATACATACGTTTTACCGGTACCCGTCTCCATTTCTATTGAAAAATGCCTACCTTGAAAGGAAGAGACCTTTTCAATGTCATTATGCTCCTGGACTAAATGTATATTCTTTAGCAAAGCAGCTTCATCTAAGATAAGGTTGTTCCCTATCCCCAATTCAGTCTGGAAAACCCAGTCCAGTCTTTTAAAACCTATTTCAAGATCACCTTCTGACAAAGGCTGACCGTAAAATACTTCAGCCATTGCATTTACCGCATCGATTTGAAATTGTAAATTGGGGTCAAATTTTAATCTCATCATTAAACATCCTTTGTGTATCATAGAATATAAGCAATTCTCTTTGTGTATCATAAAACCTCTTTTATGATACACAAAAAAGCTTACTTATATTTTAATATGCACTATAATCTACTCGATAATTTTTATTAACTTATTAAATATCAATATGTTAGCTTTCCTTCCAACGCCCCGTCGTAAGATAGATACAATTTCTTCCTTCTCCAGTAAATGCAAGATACGAATCGCACTTGGTTTTGGAATACCCGATTCTCGTATAAAATCTGTTGTACTAAATATGGGACGGGTAAAAAGGGCGTCAAGGATTTTTGCTACATATTGAGAATGAGTAACGGATTGAATGCGCTCCTTTTTTTGATTATATAATTCAAGTATTGCCTTTGCCTTTTGAGAATTCGCTTTTGCCTGTTCAGCTATTACTTTTAAAAAGAATTCTATCCATTCCTCCCACTTCTTTGCATTAGTAATTGCCTTAAGCCGGTTATAATATTCATCTCGATGAGATTCCAGATATTCACTGATGTAAAAAATCGGTGAACTGAGTAATTTCTTTTCGAATAAAAAAAGCGGTATCAAAATCCTGCCAACCCTGCCATTTCCATCAACAAAAGGATGAATAATCTCAAACTGGGCGTGAATGATAGCAAGCTGTACTAGAAAGTCTTTTTCTTTAAAGTGTATGTATTTTTCAAAATTTGAAAGGTATTCTATAAGCCGCATCGGTTCAGGAGGCACATAATCTGCTTGGTTCATCGGTATTCCCGGCTTCCCAATCCAATTCTGAACAGCCCTAAATTTTCCACGCCCCTTATCCCTTCCCCGTACGCTATCCAGCAAAATACCATGAACCTGCTTAATCATATTAAGAGTAATCGGCTTTACAGTGAGCCAATCCATAGCAAACAAGATGGATTTCCGATAGTTAATAATTTCCTGTATGTCTTTTTCACGCTCAGTTTCAATGTTTGCCCTTGCTATTGCCTCAAACTCCAGAACCTCTTCAAGTGTTGCTTGCGTTCCCTCAATTCGCGAAGACAAAACAGCTTCTTTAGTAGTTAATGGAGACAGTAAAATATGCGGGTTAACAATGCCCTGCACTATGCCATCATAGCGTGCAAGCTCGGAATTTGCCGGTCCAATCAGATGAATAAATCTCATCCAATCCAATCTTTCCAATGGTAAAAAATCAGGTATATATGGCTTCATTTTTCCTCCTTATCTTACACCGTTCTAAAATCATCAACGCCTTTTGACTTCATAATTTGAACTGCGTTGGTTTTAAGCTGGTCATTATTGGCAAAGCCCTGATCCAGGCATATAACCCTGCTTGGCTGTTTTTCCGCCATCGCTTTTATAGCCTCTTTGGTAAGCTCTTTTTCAAGACAGATAAGCATAGCTCCGCCTTCTATGGAATAAACAGCTTTTCCTGCCAGCTTAATCTTCTCAATCTTCGTGGTCAACTCAAATCCGGCTTTAAGAAGAATCTCATACAAAATATCATCCTGGCTTGCTTTGGGATCAATATGGTCTATATGAAGCTCCAATTGCTTCTCCAGAGATTGTTTATCAGGTGAAATTTGTTCCGCATCCCAGATTTTGAAATTGGATTTATCGAGTTTGAAAACCTTAAAGCCTAAATCCATTTTTTTATTCTTAAACAGAGTCTGATCTGTTTCTTTTTCAATATTTTTTATTACGTGTCGGATACGCTCTTTGCCAATATCGGCGATAGTTTTATAACCTGCTTTGTAGGCTTCAGAATTTTCGTTGCAAATTTCGGGAAGCTGAACCATAATAAATTTACGATTACCACCGTCTTCTTTGTTTAGGTCAATAACCGCATGTGCAGTAGTACAAGTTCCTGAAAAAAAATCAAGGATAATAGCTGATTTGTCTATTGATGTTACAGACTTAATAATATGTTTTAACAAACTCGTTGGTTTTGGGAAAGCAAATATTTTATTCTTAAATAGATTAGCAATATCTTTTGTTCCATCTTGTGTCATACCAACGTTTTTTGGAAAGTTTGTACTAACCGGGGCAAAACCAAACATCTTACCTGCTTTAGATTCATCATCCTCTTTAAAGTATCTAAGTACAGGTTTCGATATATTCAAGAAATCATAATCTCCAGGAAAAATAATCTTATTTTCTTCATAAAACTGTTTGAACGTTTCTTTTGTAATACGCCAAACTGCATTAGGATTAACAGGATATTTATGTTTGGTTTTTGGATTTATAATTGTAAAATTACTATTAGGCCGCTCTTCTGCAGTACGTTGGGTAGTCATATCATGTATCCGCCAAGGTCTATTGGGTAAATCTAGTGTTTCATAATATTTCCTTTTATTACCTTTTATGCAAGCAATAAATAAATTGCTTTTTGCATAACATAATATCCATTCATAATCTTGGGAAACACCAAATGGAACATCAGATTTTGCAGTTCTTTTTCTCCACGGAAATTGTGCAACAAAATTTTCCTCACCAAAAATTTCATCACAAATCTTTCTCAAATTAGAGACTTCGTTGTCATCTATACTAATAAAAATAACACCGTTGTCACACAGTAAATTCTTTGCTAAGAACAACCGTGGATACATCATATTAAGCCATTTACTATGGAATCTTCCTTCTGTATCCGTATTAGTAGAAAACTTTTTGCCCTCAGCATCAACCTGCCCGGTATATTGTAAATAGGTGGTCAGGTTTTCTTTATAATCATCGGGATAAATAAAATCATTGCCTGTATTATATGGCGGATCAATATAGATCATTTTAACTTTAGCATAATAAGACTTTTGCAGAAGCTTTAAGACTTCAAGATTATCTCCTTCAATAAATAGATTCTCGGTAGTATCAAAGTTGACAGACTCCTCTCGATAAGGTTTTAATGTTCCGATACTTGAATTCTGAATAATCTTAAAACAATCAGCTTTGCCCGGCCAGGTCATACCGTAACGTTCTTTCCCCACTTCAATTGCCTCGCCCAAAGCAAGTTTTAATTTCTCAAAATCAATTTTATCTTCGGTGAATATTTCCGGAAATAACTGGCGTAACTTTTCTTTCTGCTCTCCAATAATATCCATTGACCTTAAATCAAGTTTTTCTATTTCTGACATATTCTCCTCCTTAAACCACTTCCCAACTTATCGTGAATAATTCTTGCTCGCTTACTTTTTGCCCCAATTGCTTTTCAACATCATCTATTAAAGATTCTTTCCTATTATCCACCTCAGGGTAAGCATTGTCCAATTCTTTCTATAAGACTTTCCGTTTTGACTCAATAGTCTTTATCTGCTTTGGAACAGTCTGACGGTTCTTTGTTCCATACAACTCTCGATCCTAGTTTTTCTATTTTAGGGCTGAACTTGGGGATAAAATATTGGGATAAATATTATTTTTAACTTCTAAAATGTCTATCTTTTAAGGTAAACTTAATACATTAATATTACGATAAAAACTTGAGGAAATCCTGCTTTTTTATAAAAATAAATTCAGGTATTTCTTCGCACTAAAAGACCGAGTCCTTCTGTCGTATGAATATAATTATTTATAAGAAAAATGGGAGATTAGATTATCAACCCTTATGAAAAGTTAGAAAAAGTTACCGAATTATTGAGCTAGTACATTATTTTTTAAATCGTTTTATTAATATAATAATCAACTGGTGCAAAATTATCAGTCAAAATTGGAATATCCGCATCAACCGTCTTTTTCCATAAATGCTGCAAATATTCATTTAGCTTTGGATCGCTGTTATTAAAAGTTTGATCTTTTTCAGATTTTAGGGCTACTAAAATTATGTTTTGAACCATATCGCTATCACCCGAATCTGTCACAGGAAATAAATAAACTTGTGGGAAAAGGCTTTTATATGTTGCGTATTCTGCTCTTAAAAATTTACCTTTTCCGCCTTCTATCGCTGAAATAATGTTTAATATAACAATCCCATCATCATTCAAAATATTATATTTTTTTTGCACCGCTTCTTTTGTGGTTAATTGGTATGGCAAAGAATAATGAGAACCAAAAGCATCTCCAAAAATTACATCATATTTTCCTTGTGTTTTGTTTAAAAATACCCTTCCGTCTTCATGATAAATAGTTAGCCTTGGACTTTCTTCTAATTTAAAGTATTTTTTTGCGAGCTCGGTCACCTTGGGATCAATTTCAACTACATCAATTGTTGCCTCGGGATATTTATGTAAAAAGTCTTTGGGATATGAATACCCTGCACCGCCAAGCATTAATGTTTTTTTAAAATTCGGATTAAAATGTTTTGCCAAATGATAATATTTTGTGTATTCGTTAACTAATTCGTCACTATCTAAAAACATCGACGAATGATTCTCGTTGTTGATTCCCATCATTTTAACTATCTTATTTGTCCTTAAATCAATACGATTATAAATCCAAATACGATTATAGGCCGTATCAACATCTATAAATCCGCTTTTGGGGAGCATATAATTAAGTCCACTAATTGCAAGCCAACCAATAACAACAATAACAAAAACAGATAGCTTGATCCTAGTGTCTTTTTTTGCAGAAAGTGCCAACGAAATAATAACTAATGTTATTGATAAAATAATCAATAATTTATTTGTGCCGAAGTGTGGAATTAAATAAAAACCGGACAAAAATGTTCCGAAGATGCTTCCAGTGGTCGATATTGCATAAAGATTACCTACCGTTGAGGCCGAAGTATTTAAGTTGTTTATTTTTAATTTTACAGCATAAGGAGAAACCATTCCCAAAAACACGCTGGCTGGCAAAAATAAACCAAGAGATGCTAAAACCGAGGAAGTTCGGATATCTGTAAAACTATTTTGCAAAACAAAAAGCCAAAAGTCTTTTATTAAAACCGTCAGGCCAATTGAAATTGCCGCTAAAAAAATAATCAGGGATAAGCTTTTAAAACTGGATTTTTTATCTGCAATTTTTCCGCCTAAATAGTAACCAATACTAAGACTCCCCAAAATAATACCTATCAAGCTAGTCCAAACGAAAATCGATGTTCCAAAATATGGTCCAAGCACTCTTGAACCAACAAGCTCAAATATCATAACGACCGCTCCACACACGAATACTACAATTTCTAAAAGATATTTACTGATTTTCATATTTTTATCTTATTAGGCCTTCCTTTCGGCTTTAACTTAAAAAGCCTCTTAAGCTGTCCTTATTTTCTCAGTATCTATTATTTAATTCTATTATTTCAAAGACCTAAACCCCGTTAGATTGTTCTTCTTCTTATTTTATATTTTCAATAAATTGAATTTTTATTCCATTTGGGTCAAGTATATATATAAACCTAATAGAAGGATTTGGTTGGAATGGTCCTGAATGTATTGGGATATTTTTTTTCTTCAATATCTCACTAATTTGTTCAATTGAATCAACTACAAAACCTAGAGAAATATCTTTTCCAATAGCAATATCATCAACTTTTGTATTGTAAATTAATTCTATTTGTGTTCCGCCAGATCCCAGAAAAATAATTTCCATATCAGAGTTTGGCTTCATTCTCCTATTAATATTAAGACCAATGATCTCTTGATAAAAATGCAATGATTTTTCCATGTCCTTTACATTTATAGTTACCCAACAAAATTTCATTTATACCTCCTTAAAATAGCCGGACTACTTTGTTTATGCGTTCAACCTGGTATATTTTTCAAGTACTTTATTTCAATATAATATAATTTTTCTATATTTATTATACTACAAATCTTTTATAAACCCTTTTTCAAACAAAAAAAGCCCTTCGGCAAAATGCCAAAGGACTATAAATGTCTGGTTCCCCTTTTTGGATACGTTTCGAATTTTTAATTTAAATTATAGCATGGTTAATAAGCCCGTAAGATTCCAAGGGGGGCAGGCTTCACAACTTCACATGCTTTCCAAAAGAAATATTTTTTTTGTCTATTTTTATCTCAAATTAATAGGTGTCTGTCCCTATTATTTAGCAATCGATCCATATATTTTAAAACAACTTTATTTATAATTTCTTCACTGGCATTAAAAGGTGCATTTACTATTAATGCAGCGTCTTCATTTATATACATAGCAATGCTTTTTCTCTTTGAACGTATTATCTTTTTAATTTTTATGATTCTATCCTCGTCCCAATGATACCCCGAGTTCAAAAGCTTTGTGGAGTAGTTCTTCTCGCTTTCTGGCACCTTTTCCACGGTCAGAGTCCGTAATAACTAAAGTATCTACTAACTCAACATTGGCAAAATATTTGCACCAGATTCTTATAGATACCAGTGCGTGTTCAGGATTTTTCGATATGTTAGCCACCCAGATAAAGATGCCCTTCTTTCTTTTCTCCAACCTCGACTTGAATATCAATTTACCATCCGGAAGTGTAACCATCTCCGCCAGGCAATTTGAGCGATCAATGAGCAATTTGAGCTGAGCGCTGAAGGAACCAAAATAGGCAGGAGCCCCGATAACCAGAGCATCAGCGGTGGCAAGAACATCATATATTTTTTCCATTCCATCTCGGTAGAAACAATAATCAGGAGCGGGAAACCTGTCACAGGCTTGACAGGGCTTTATTTCCAGATCATTGAGGTAGATTTTTTCTGTTTCTGCACCAATGGACTGGGCACCTTCCAGAGCTTTCGTTACAAAAGTATCAGTGTTCATCTCTTTCCTGGGACTACTTACAATTCCCACTACTTTTAGAACCATAGTCTCATTCGCTCCTTAATTAAATATAATTAAAACAAAAAGACATTTTACCTGTTATTAGAAAAGAATTAAAATTGTTGCTGATATTTATTGTATTTAAATAAATATTTGCGCTAATTGTATCTTTTTAAATATGATTTAATGAACCTTTCATTTTGTTTAGATATTTTTGTAGGGTGTTTTAAATTTAAATTCGTAGATGATTATTATTATAACTTTGTTTATTGTAATACTTTTTGTTGTTAATGGCAATGCCATATAAAACAATAAGATTGCTACATTCTTTTTAGATAAAAAATAAGACCCTTTAGTTTTAGCTAAAGGGTCTAAAAGACAAAAATCACTTCATACTACTGTCTTCTTAAGAGAATAAGAAATGATATCAGTATCTTTCTTTACTCGGGTATAAACATAGATTCTGGCCAATCACCCATTATCCGGGTAGGACCCCAATCGAAAAGATCTTGAGCTTCTCGCAAGGGGCTGTACTTCTGAGGATTTTGTTCCATATCTTTATCCAGCAGGTCAAAGTAAGCATAATTTTTTACCTCAGTCCAGATTTCAACAGAATATTCTCCTCCTAGACCAAATTGTACTGCATAAGATCTTAACGATTTCGTACCCGGAATTAACTCAAATAAAGCTTTACCTTTTTCCTGCCACCACTTTACTGCTTCTTTTTCCTTTCCCGGTTTCATCTTAAATGTGTCTACTACATATATCCGATATTCTTCCATATTATTCACCCCCTTTCTTATCTATTTCTTTTGGTAAATAATTCAGGTAAACCCAGTGGAGGAGGAACGATATAAATAGCTGCATACTGAGGTTAATTAATTTTCTTAAATGTGAAATTCTTTTTATTAGCTCTAAGACTCTTGGGATTTTTTGTCAAGTTTATTTGAAGATTTAAAGATTTTTTACATTTGAGATTCCTCCTAATTACTTTTAAACTTATTTTTTTAGACTTAATACTTATCTACGACAAATCTTTTAAAAATCCTTCTTTTTTGGAAAAATGTTTACAAAAAATTAAAAAAGCCCTTCAGGAAAAGGCCAAAGGGCTTGGAATGTCTTAGCTCCCCGGGTGGCTGTCTGAAAGCGTCCTTTTATGGGATAAGAATTGATTTATCTTTTGTTTTTAATGAAATTTTGTATATTTTTTATTCTCATATCTCTCTTTTACTTGTGCAACAAAGGTATCAATTCTCATTTCTCTTGTACTGTCCTGAAAACCATCATATTCTATAGACACAAAGGGAATATTATTATTATCTTTTCTGAATTTAGGAATAAAACCAGCTACAATCAGTCCTGGCATGCAGTTAAATGGAATAACGCTAATAATGCCATCCAACCCCCTTTTTACATAATCTACTGCCTTCCCCATACTTACTATGGCCTCTCCACCAATATAATGTCTAATGTATCTCTCACCATTTGATACTATTTCTTGTGCAGTTATATCATCAAAGCCTTGCATATATGGTAAGGTTGCTTTAAACAACATGTGTTCATAACCAATCATAACTTTATATAATATTGATTTCAAGATCCATTCCCTTAAATTTTCCTTTTTTCTGTTTAAGCTGAATTTTTCTTTTGCATAAACAGAATTAAGATAATAAGAATAAATAAGATATTCTGTTGCTGGAGCTAACCAAGTTTCTATTCCCTTTTCTTCAAGCTTTATTATAATGTATTGATTGGCTTGCTCATGAAGCCTTACAAAGAACTCACCAACTATGCCTATCTTTGGTTTTTCTTCATTCGTTCTTTTAACCTGAGAAAAATCTCCTTGAGCTTTTCTTAGGATTTCTTCAATAGGGGATGAGTTTCTATCAAATAAATTAGAGAAAAATACCTTCCCAATAGTTAAATAGGTTTTTATTTCCCCAAGATTAGTTTTTAGATCTGCTAAATGATCAAGAAGCCTTTTCAAATATTTCTCATAAATCTGATCCGAGGTTCCCTTATTAACCTCATAGGGTCTTGTGTGCATTCTCATTTTTTCAAGCTGGTCAACTGCAGTTATACCAGACCATGCCTTGATTAATAAGGGTATGCCAAGATTAAATTCACTTTCCAGTTCGCCCCCGGTTATTATATCAACATCTATTCCCTTTTTCTGGAATAAAAGAGATTCCAGGCTTGCATACTGCCCTAGTCTACATGGGCCACAATCGGTTGTGGCCTGAAAAAAAGCACACTTTTCCTGGTCAAACCCTGGTTTTTGCATCAAATTAAGCATAGCCTCTGTAGTATGTAGATAAGGGGTACATACTAAGCCGTATGTACAGCTTCTCGCTCTTTCCATGGTTTCATCAGGGCTTACTTCTAAAACCCTTGACTGAATTCTATAGGCATTGAAAACAGCAGATAATGCATAATTATGTTTTGACATTGGAGGAAAAAAAAGAATATTTTTGCCTTTAATCTTATCAAAGCCTTTTAGTTTTACACCAAAAACCTTACCGGCTTGTTTTGCTTCTATTCCCAGGTAAGATTTAACTGTATTGAAAAATGCCTGTAATCTGGTATCAATTCCGGCATCTCCAGTGTGCTCATCCATTTCCACTGTTAAAAATGGTTTTTGTGTTCTGCATCTCATTTGCTGGTTTATTTGGGTATCAGGACCACAGGCAAAATAGGTTATATCAATTCCAAACAGGTTTTTATTTGCATTTAATAATTCAATTGCAGCCAGTTTCTTTTGGCCCTGAATCCAGTACATTTTTGGCATTTGTTTAGAAATGTCTATTGAACCTATTGGAGCAAATTCAAGGGGTATTGCAAGATAACCAGCATCCAATATTTTATTTACAATATCATTATTAATATTTGCATCATAAGCTGTGTATGGCCTTGCCATAACTAAAAAAGTAGGTTCGTTTTTTTTACATTTCTCTTGAATAGAATCAAAAACTTCTTTTGTTTTTTCCTCAATTTTCTTATCAAACTTTTTTTTGTTTACTAATCCTTCTTGAAGTGCAACCCTAACATTTTTCGTGCTATAACCCATCTTTGCTAGAGCTTTCTTCATCTGATCCTCAATATGATTTAATCCCCAATCAAAAAACAGTGAAGGAGAAATAAGCTTTTCTAAATTAAGACCTTCTTTAATGAGCTTTGGTGCAGATTTCATGAGATCTGGTGCAGACTGTGTCCATGGACACGTGACACAATGCTTATAGCCACGAGTTGGTTCTCCTGTATTTGCAATATCGGGAATAAAAATAAAATCAACACCTTTTTTTAGAAGATTATCAACATGACCATAGGCTACCTTAATTGGGAAACAATATTCTGCTGGCACTATCTCTAAACCACGATTAATTATCTTCCTATTTGTTTCATCTGAAACAATGGTTTTTATGCCTAAATAACTAAAAAAAGGAATAAACAAAGGTGAGAAATCATTAAATAACAAACCCCTTGGAATTCCTACTCTCATTTGCATGTATCCTCCATTATTTTCTGCCTTTCTTTAAATAAGTTAGGCGGCTTTATTTGTTTCTCATCCTTTTTTGCACTGTATCTCTGGCATCTGTCACCAATAAAATAAAATATTTTTTCTTTACCTTTAATTTCAGCCCTGGTTATGTTACAGTCATTTCCACAATCTTTGTTGATACATTCATAAGGTCCTACATTGTATTTTAGATTTGATATTTTTTTAAATCCTCTAAAATTACCTAAATTAGAGGTATCATAGGCATATTTTGCTGCACCTATTGCTCCAGTTATATGCGGCCAAGGAGGTACAATTATTCCTTTTCCAAGAACAGTTTCAAGAGCAGCAACCTGTCCAAGATTAAATGCAGTTGCACCCTGAAAAACAACCTTTTCTTTTATTTCGATGCCGCTAACTACCTTTGCTAAATAGTTTCTTGCAGTTGCTAAGGTAAGGGCAGCACATAAATCCTCTAAAGATACATTGTTTTGTTCGTATTTTATTATTGATTGCTCTGACAAAACCGCACAAGTGCTATTTATATCAGGGGGATTCTTTGCTCTTAATGCAATATCTCCAAAATCTTCTATTTTAATGCCTCTGCGCATAGCATATTTTTCAAGCAATGCTCCGGTCCCAGCAGCACATGCATTATTCATTGCAAAATCAACAACCACGCCCTGGTTAATATTAATAAATTTTGAATCCTGTCCACCAAATTCAATAATACTAAACTCTTTTTGAGGATATACTGTTATTATACCTGCAGCCTGTGCAGTGATTTCATCAACAATATGTTCTTTAGAAGCCCCAACTATAAAACCAGTAAGCTGTCTTCCGCTTCCAGTTGTTCCTGCAACAACTTTCTTAATTTTATAGCCCCTTTCTATAACCTGATTATATACTTTGTTTATAACATCTATTGCAGCCCCAACAGGGTCTATCTCTGTTCTCCTGTAGTGATAGGCAAGCAATCTAAACTTCCCATTAATAATTTTTGCTATTAACGCAGCCTTTGTACTAACAGAGCCAATATCAATTCCTAAGCTAGCTAAAGGAATATCTGCACCGTAAGGCCAATCTTCTTTTGGTTTCATAATTTTGGATTTTTTGAGGATTAATGGACCCTGTGATTCATAGATAAAGGGTTTAGTTAATTTTTGCTCCAATTTTATTATTATATTATTTAAATAAACCTGTTGACCATAGACTGCTGCACCAATTGCACCTATATGTAATCTTTGTTTTGGAATAATCACTCTTTCAGAAGAGATTTTGCAAATATCCATTAGATGCTTAACAAAGGCCTTACTAAGTGAGAGACCGCCAATAAGAATAATTCTACCTTCAGGCATCATTCCATTTGAGAGAATGGTTTTAAAACTATCAGCAGAGGCTCTATAAAGTGAAGCAGCCAATACCTCTTTTGGTGTTCCCTTTTGTTGTTGGTGCACAACATCAGATTCACGGAAAACACCACATTTTGCAGAAAGCTTTATGGTTTTTTCAGTTTGATTAGCTACATTAGACAGTTCCCCTATTGAACCATATTCAAATCTTTTTGCCATATGCTCAAGTAATAAACCTGAACCGGCACCACATTTATTCTGTAAATAATGATGTTCTAAAATTAATTTTCCACTATTTTTATCTTTTCCAAATTCATAACATCTCTGGTTTGAGGCTCCAACATCAATGACTACAAACTTTTCATTTTCCTTAATGTCTAAATCAAGAGATGCAATGCCCCCTTTAGTCGCGATTGATTCATTTATCATTTGTTTTTCATTTAGAACATCTGATAAAGAAATTGAATTAACTCCTGTTACACCAAGATAAGCCTCATTACCGTTTTTTGTTATAATTTCATCTAATATTTCCTTTAAAGCATAAATTGGTTTTCCATCTATTTTTTTTAAATAAGAAGTTATATTTTTCCCATCTATCACAACTGCTTTAAGATTATCAGAACCCATATCTATCCCAATTTTTTTCATATTAAGAGGGAATTTAAATTTAGATATAACTTTTTCTAAAATATTTTCCTTAATTTTTTCTTTCATAAAATCATTTTATCAGTACATGCAAAATTTTTCAAATCCTTTATAATTTACTATTATCGCAATTTTGCTCATTAAAAATCATGCGTTAATTACTTATAGATATAGTTAAACAACTTGTAGTATAGAAAAGCAGTTTAGTGGAGTAATTAATGAAACATCATTAATTAAAAATTTGGGAAGCGGGAAATCTGTCTCCAATTATCTTTTTAGCTTCTTCTTCTGTATCCCGGTCAGAGGTTTTAAATGGAGTTTCGTCACAGAAATCATTTTCTTCATAGCAACCTATTTGCATCCATTCATAAAAAGTTGCTGGTTTACCATCAATAGCGAATATGACTTTATCTACGGTAGGAAATTGCTGAAGCGTGGTTTCAACTTCGGCAAAAAATTCAGCACTGCCACAACTGGTACTAGCATTGGGAATCATTGGACGGAGGTCTTTCAAATCAACATAGGCAGTACCATTCTTAACTTTTACACTTTGAAGAATATCCTGGGTCTCTTTAGAAAACCAGGAGGTATAGCCTTGAGATTTCTCCTCTTCAGTTGGTCCCTTAAATAAATCCTTTAGGGCGGCTTTTGCCACCTCAACAGTTTTTGGAATAATTCTATTTAATGAATAAACTTTACTGCAGTCTTCTAAGTTCGGATTAAGGTTGATATTGTTGAAATAAACTTTAATGGTCATGGTTTCTGGTTCTAGTGGTTCTAGATTTAAAGATGGAAAAGTAGCATAACCAATTCCTCTAATCACCACTATAGCAATAACCATTAAAATGATTTTTTTAAACATAAAAAACGCCTTCTTGGTAATTCTTTGCTCCCCAAATATTCAGTTCATCTATATAATTTATTACTTAAATAATTTCGATTTAAATATTTTTGAAGTATTTTAAAAAGAATAACTTAAACCTACCTCAATCATTCCTTTAGGCATTTGTTGAACCCCTTCTGATACAGTTGAACCAAAAAGAGTACCTTCTTTCCCTGAATAAATGGCTATATTAAGATCAAAACTTAGATTATTGTTCAATTGATTATGATACCCCGGCATAATAATCATACTACCGTCATTTAACCTGGAGATAGCCATTAAGCTAACCTGAGAAAATTCATTAATTTCATAATTTACCAATCCTAAAAGTAATCCTACATGATTATCTAAACTATTAGTAATATTCCCTGAAAAAAAGGGACCTAAAACTGAAGATAAATTTTTCTGTTTCATCGATAAATATTCTAATTGCAGATATACCTTATTCCCTGCCTCAAAGAAATAACTATAGTCACTTCCTATCTGGTAAAGAAAATCACCATTTTCATCAGCTTTAAAATAATAACCCAGGGCTCCATACACTCCTAATGGTCCTAAATCTCCTTTCCCGGTAAAACCTATTCTCCGGCTCGCTGGTATAATAATTTCCCCAATATTTACTTCCGGCTCCTGAACATAATTTAAAGTAAGATCATAACCTTCTATCATTGTTCTACCCCTCAGACCCCATTTTACATCCTGGCTATTTTCAGGAAAAGCAGCTACTGCTGAGATACTGGTATTCCAATTTAAGGGCATATACCCTTCTATAGCGTCCTGATATTTTGCTCCCGTCTCTTCCTCCATTACCATAACCCCCAGACTAAAATCAACCGGGTTAAGCATGGAACCGAAAGACCAGGATATGGGCTGACGACCTAAGGTTAAATGAAATTTTTCAAATTTATGTTTAAGATAAAGTTTTTTAAGCAGGTAATCAAATCCACCACTAAGAGGATGGTTATAAAGGTATATTTCAAATTTTACCTGAGTATCATCAAAAGAGGGCAAGAATAATTCTAAATCCAAGCTTCCCTGAGGAAAACCAGAAATGTTTACCTCCTGATTCAAGATGCCTACGAAAGAGGTCTTTAATTCTCCGCCCACATCGATCCGGGCAGAGGTGGTGGTGGATTGCAGTAAAGTAATCAGTATGATTGAAATAGCAATAGTTAAATTTTTCTTCATTACTATTAATCTTAACTCCTTATTAATTTTTTACTTGTTGCAATAAAGTTTTAATTTATTTTAAATTTTGTAAAGTAAATGTCTCTTCAGGAATTTCCGGATTGAAATCTATCTGGGTAATTTTAAATTCGGTATAGGTATTTTTCCTTAATTTATCTTCCATAACTGAATCAACAGGTATCCAGCGTTCATTTATCTTCTCTAGTTCATTTACTTTAGTCTCTTTTAACAGGCGACCACTTTGGGCATACAATTCTTCCTTCAATCCAATAAATCTCTCCTTATCTACCCAACTCACCCGACGATAATAAGATACTTTAACCCCTTCTTTAGCTATCCCTTCTAATACATAACATTGACGTCCATTTAACTCTTCTTCTTTAAGAATTTTAAAGTCATATAGATCAGTTAATTTATCTGATTCCATGATATCCTGATAGGAAAAATCACTTCCCATCATCCCCTGATTTAACATATGCCCAGATATTTTAACAATATCTTCAGCATCAGGAAAAAACATCCATAAATCATCTTCTCTCTTTAAAAATTTTGTTCCTCTATCTTGTGGGTTGGTAAACTCCACTAAAGAATTTTTCTTATCACTTAAAGCTACCATGGTTTTGATTATTTTTCTACCACCATTAACAATAATCATCTCTGCTTCTAATCGAACTGAATCAAAATATTCATTATTATCTCTCTGGTTAATTATCTCCTCAGCAGTCATTTCTGCAGCAGTAATGACCATCGAGATAGAAAATAAAACCGACATTATTATCCCTATCAGTAAAAAACGTTTTACTTTTTGCATTATTAATTCTCCTTTCAATTTTTCACCCCCACCTTAATCCTCCCCCCTCAAGGGGGAGGAAGTCTTCTGCAGGCAGACACAAGGTCTGCCCCTACGTATTACTTATTACTGATTACTTATTACTCATTACTTGTTTTATTAAATTTGCCGCAAGGCTTCGGTCGGTTCAAGACGGGCAGCCTTCCTTGCCGGAATAATACAAGCAATAGTGACCACAACGACCCCTAATACAAAGCAAAAAACAAGATTCTCCAAACTAAAGACGGTATAAAAAATTGGCTCTAATAAAAAATCTCCACCGGACATTCCCTCCATAGCCGCACTATAGTCGAGACCTACAATGGAAAAGACTTTGGTTAATATGCCACCCAATACAGTACCGATGGCACTACCGATTACGCCAATAATTGCTCCTTCCATGGTAAAGAGATACAATATTTCTCTGCTGCTTAAACCCAGGGCACTCATCATCCCAATTTCACGGGTACGTTCATTGACAATCATAATCAGTGTATTCACCAATACAAAACAGGCTAATATGATGATAAAAATATAGACAAAGTTATATATTTTAGTAACAATTTCAAATAACCCAATGAGTTCATAATCCTTATTCCAAACCTGCAAGATATATTTTCCGGTTTTATCTTCTTGGGAAAATAATGCATTGAGACCTGGTAAAATCGAAGATGCTTTATGATAATCCGAAGTTATCAAAAGTAATTCTGTCACCTCACCGGACATCTCCAAAATCCTCTGGGCTTGGTCCAAAGGAAGATAAAAAATAGTATCATCCAGCATCTGTATGGCACTTTGAACCTTCCCGACAATCTGAAAAGTAGAACCTTTGAAGGAGCCAAAAGGAGTCGTATACAGAATAGTGACTTTATCCCCTACTTTACGGTCTATTTTTTCCAGTAGCCCGGCTCCCATAATGATTTCTCTACTACCCAGCTCAACCATCCTTCCCTCGATTATTTTTTCATCTATCTTGGTAAAGGCTATTTCTTCAGCAGGGTCAACTCCCCAACCCATCATTCCTACTAATTCATCATCCATACTGACCACAGCTCCGAATTTCAGTCGTGGAACAACCTGTTCTACTCCTTCTACCTGTTTTAACTTTTCAATCATTATTGAGGTTCCTTCACCATTAAATCCATCTAAAACATAATTTAACGAAAAAAGACGCTCTTTTAACTTATATTCTTTATCTATCACTCGAATATGACCGGCTTTATAATTGATATGATTTTCAAAAGTAGATTCTATCATTCCGCTGATTAACCCTCGGGCAAAGACCACGGCAATAATAGCAACTGCAATAGCAATAGCAGAAATCGATGTTCTAATCCTGGATCTCGATAGATTTTTTTTCGCTAAATTCCATAAAAATTTCATTTTTTACCTCCCTATCGATGGTAGATTGCTTTTACCGGATCTTTATGTGCTGCCCAATATGCCGGTACTATACTGGATAACAGTGCAACCACAACGCCTAAAATAAATAAGAAACTGAAGGCAGGATAATTCCAGGTTCCATAAATTTTATCGAGAATGGGAATGCCATATTCAGACATATCTAGACCCATATAGCTGAAATCAACACCGTATTTCGCCATCAAACCTACTCCTGCAAATCCAATTAAACATCCGACTAATCCACCCAGGATACCTATGCCGGTTGCCTCTACCATAAAGACAAAAACAATCTCCCACTCTCTCATTCCCAAAGCTTTCATCATACCAATTTCCGCCGTTCTTTCCAGAGCAGACAGGATAACATTATTAATAATTCCTATCATACCAATAAGAAGAACGACTGACAGGATAGTCGCAGCTCCGCCCTTCTTGGCAGTACTTAAAGCTATAATTGATTCAGCGGATTTTCTCCAGGAATACGCTTTCAAATCCAGGTTTTTATTATTAAAACTGTCCATCAATACTTTAGCGATTTTATCCTCATCTCCGGAAGCTGTTTTCAAGGCAAGCAGACTAACTCCATCACCTACGTTTAATGCTTGTTGAGCAATATCTAACGGGACGAAAACAACCCCGTTATTAATTATCGGATTGGGCGTATTTAACAGACCTGCAATTTCCACATCGATGGTATTAAAGGTATCTTCTTTTGTCCTGACCAGAAGTGTAATATAATCATTAATTTTTAAATCCATCAGTTCGGCTAATTTTACCCCTATGACTGCTTTTGATTCGCCCGGGGTAAACATCGACCCTTCAATGATATAATTTTGAGTAGCAAAAACTTCATTATATTGCTCTGGAGAAATACCCAAACCCAGGACCGCTACTTCATCAATCCCATTATTAAGGTTGGCCTTAAATCTTAGTTCAGGAGATACTCCCAATACTCCATCCATGTTTTTTATGCTGTCTACTATATCCTGGTTTAAATAAATTAAATTTTCTAAAGGCAGCTTTTCTCTGTCCTCCCAGTATTCAGGATAAGCCACCTGAATATTCCCTGTATCGTAATTCTTTATATTGCTAAAAGACAGTTCTTCCATGCCGCCCATGACAGAATCCATAAATAAATAACCGAAAAATGCAAAGGCAATCACCATAATTGTAATTACATTTCTCCTTTTTTGACGGGTTAAATTTTTCAAGCCGAGTTTAAAACTAAACACCTTTTACCCCCTCCTTTCATCGGCAGAAATCATACCATCCTTAAGATTAATATATCTATGAGCATATTCCATTACCATCGGGTCGTGGGTAGAAAAGATAAAAGTAGTGCCTAATTCTTTATTCATCTTCACCATAATTTTTACTACATCGGCAGCATTTTTAGAATCCAAATTGGCAGTTGGTTCATCTGCTAAAACAAGCTTGGGTTCCTTAACTAAAGCCCGGGCAATGGCCACTCTTTGGCTTTCTCCGCCGGAAAGTTCATTGGGCCTTCGATTCTCCAATCCCTTAAGCCCCACTTCGGCTAATATTTTTAATACTTTTTCTTTAATTTGCAATTCCGATGTATGATCAATTAACCGGATAGCAAATTCTACATTTTCATAAGCAGTCAATACCGGAATCAAATTGTAACTTTGGAAGACAAATCCGATATTGAACCTTCTGGTCATGGCAAGGGCTTTCCTGGAAAGATCGCTTATCTTGTTTCCGTTTAAACGAATTTCCCCCTCTGTAGGTGTGTCCAAACAACCTATCATGTTGAGAAGCGTGGTTTTTCCTGAACCGGAAGGACCAAAAATGGTTGAAAATTCACCTTGTTCTACTATTAAGTCTACTCCTCGCAAAGCAGGTACTTCTATTTTTCCCTGTTGATAAATTTTTTTCACCTTCTTTAATTCTAGTAAAGACATTTCTTTTCTCCCTCCTTGGACAATTTATTATTCTTTCTATTATCTACCATAAACAATGTAACAGCTCTCCCAACTCATTTTAATTACTTTTAATCTATTTAGGTTAGGTTTTGATTTTCTTATGAAAAATTTTTAAAATGTCTCGATTGACAATATTAATAGTTCCTTTTTCTGCCCCGATAATTCTTTCTATTGCATTTTCTAATGCAGTAATTGCGAAAACAAGGTCCAAAAAAAATATTTCGATTATATCATTAGCTGGTTATAGCGTGAGGAGAAAGCTTTATCGGGATAAGGTAGTGGCAGCAGTTATAAATTTTAATTTACCAAACACTGCATTAGCTTCAATTTTAAAATAACTTTGATTATCATCAAAATTCACTGTTTTATATTCCTTAGAACTAAATATCACTGATGATCTATCTGGTAATTCTAATTCGCCAAAGGCAGAACTTGCCTTAATCATCATTGGAATCTCTGGATTAATGATAACCTTTCCCTCCGCAAAGATAGTATTAATCTTTATTTTTTTAACCTCATTACCTATTTTTATTTTCGATAAATCAATAGTACCTGATGAAAATATAATATTATACTCGTCTTCAACTTTTGAAACTTTAATCAATCCTTCTCTAAAAATAATATTTTTATTATCTTGCCAACCAGAACCATTAAAAAGTATAAAAATTCCAAATAATACAATAAAAACTCCTACTATTAATTTAAATATATTGATATTAAAATTAAAAATACTATTAAAAAGTAAAATTATACCCACTACTAAAAAGGTAATACCCATAAACATTCCACTAAATAATCTCATTTTAAACCTCCTCCTGGTAAATAAATTATATATTCTTCAATAGCAATTCGTTTTCCTGTTAATCTCATAATAATGTCATCCCTTTAAACAATATATAACTTAATACCGATGTTTTTGATAATATTTACAAACTCTTTTGAAATTCCTGAATCAGTGATAACAATATCAAAATCAGTAAGATCTGCAAAATGCGAAATTTTAATTTTACCGAACTTAGTTGAATCCACCAACAGGATCTTTTTATCTGAAGATTCAATAACTGCTCTCTTGGTTTCCTTCTCATAAGCAGTAGCACAGGTAACTCCTAATTTTTCAGAAACGCCTGCCGCTGAAATAAAAGCTTTATTAGCCCTTATTCTTTTTATCATCTCTATCCCCTCTGGGCTTTCAAGCATTAGGGTATCACCGTGAAAATAACCCCCAGGAAATATTAATTTCCAATTCTTATTTTCATATACATTAAACAGAATATTTAAAGCATAACATATAACGGTAAGAGGCATATTTTCTGGTATAAATTTAGAAAGGTTTTCGGTAGTAGAACCAGTATCTATAACAATTACATCATTAGGTTCTATTAGAGAAGCTGCCTTTCGAGAAATCTTAATCTTCTCTTCTAACATTAAAGATTCTGCAGCTTGAATCAAATACTTATCTTCATCTGTATCTATGGGGGGATTTTTCTTTAGAATGGCACCACCAGGGATAAGGGTAACAATATTACTTTTAGATAATTCCCGAAGATCTCTTCTAACAGTCATCTCTGAAACTTCCAACTTTTTAGACAATTCTTTAATACTTGAAAAACCATCGATAGATAACCTATTAAGTAAATAGTTTACCCGATTATTTTTTCCAATCATATTAAGCCTCTTTTTTAAAAAATAAAAATTCTTTTAAAAATATACTCCCCTATTATTAAAACTTAAAGTATTAGAGTATTTATAATTATATAATTCTGGCCAAAGTTGCTGCTTTAACGTTCCCCGCATTTGCCTCATCTGTATCCAGATGCAAAGCTAACTTACTATTAGGAGAAACCCTAATTACTACATCTTTATAAATAACTCCATGTTCACCTAATACTTCCACCTTTACTCTGTCACCATTTTTTACCTGATAAAATTCTGCATTTTGGGGAGTCATATGAATATGTCGAGCGGCTCGAATAGCTCCTTCCTTAAGTGCCAAAATACTTTTCGGACCAATAATATTTATAGATGGCGTACCTTCTATATTCCCTGATATCCTGGTAGGAAGATCCAGACCTAAAAAAATGCCATCAGTAATCGATAATTCAACTTGAGTGTATTTTCTAATAGGCCCAAGTATTCTGGCTTTCTCTATAACCCTCATTTTATTATAACTAACCACCATCACAGTTTCCTTGCTGGCAAACTCTCCTGGTTGTGACAAGTCTCTTAATTTGGTCAACTCGTAGCCCTTTCCAAATAAAATATCCAGCGACTCTCTGGTCAAATGAACATGATGGGTGGATATTTCTACCGGGATAGAAAAAAGTTTTGACATTTTTTCTTTTTGAGATATTTCTTGATAAACAATTTCAGATACAACTTTAACCAGTTCTTTGTAATCATCTTTCATTTTTTATTCCTTCTAGTCTTTTGTTTTAAGCACTCACAATCTTTACACTAGTACTGCAGCCTAACCTGGTTGCTCCTGATTTAATCATTAATAAAGCTTCTTCGAAATTATGGATTCCGCCTGCTGCTTTAATCCCCATTTTAGGACCAACGGTCCGGCGAATTAAGGCAACATCATGGGCGGTTGCACCGGTAGTAGAAAAACCAGTTGAAGTTTTAACAAAGTTATAACCAACCTTCTTTACTAATTGTGAGGCAATTACTTTTTCTTCATCGGTTAGTAAGCAAGTTTCAATAATCGCTTTGGTAATGGTTGTGCTCCTACAGGCAATTAATACAGCCCTTAAATCATCTTCTACAGTTTTCAGATCACCATTTTTTAAAGCTCCCACATTAATCACCATATCTATTTCATCTGCTCCATTTTCAATAGCATTTCTTGTTTCATAAGCCTTTGTTCTACTGTCTGTTGCTCCTAAAGGAAACCCAACTACCGTACAAACTTTTACTTTAGTTCCTCTTAACTTCTTGGCACAATAGGCAGTCCAGGAAGAATTAATGCATACAGAATAAAAACCATACTGAACTGCTTCTTCACACAATTTCTTTATTTGCTCTTCTTTTGCTTCTGGTTTTAATAAAGTATGGTCAATATAACCAGCAATATCTGCCGGAGAATGAATCTTGGAATAAAGATCGGAATTTGTACTTACTTCACCTTTTAAAATATCGTTTGTACCAGAATCAAAAGATATTCTTTCAGAATTAGATAGATTTTTTAATTTTGCTATTACTTCTTTGCTAATTCTATCAATTAGCTCTTTTTTATCCATAATCTAAAACCTCTGATCTTTAATATTTTTAAAATATAACTTTAAACCACCACTAAAGATTAATAATTTCTTTCCAGGGCTATTATTTTATTAATTCTTATCCAATGCCTTCCACCAGAAAAAGAAGTTTCCAACCAGAGTTTTACCATTTCACGTAATTCGTCTGGTGTATGTAATGGTCCACCCAAAGTTAAAACATTGGCATTATTATGTTCTCTGCTATTTACAATAGTTTTAATATTATAACACAGAGCTGCTCTTATACCCTTAACTTTATTGCAAGTAATCGATGAGCCAATACCTGCTCCATCAATCATAATTCCCCTTTCACATTCACCGCTAGCCACTTTTTTTGCTACTTTAACGGCAAAATCCGGATAATCTACACTTTCTTTACTATAAGTTCCTACATCTGTGGTTCGATAGCCGATATTTCTAAGAAAATGCTTAAGAATTTCCTTCGCTTCATATCCTCCGTGGTCTGAACCAATAGCAACATATCTTACTTTGCTGCTAGCCTTATCAAGATTAATCAGCTGTTTTTGAGGTATGGTTGAAGAATACAATCCACTAACCACATTTTGAATAATTTTTACTTTATTTATATCAGTCATTTTCTTTACCTTTATTATTAGCTTTATTAACTGAATCGACAATCCCTACGATCATAGTTCTAACTGGAGCAGTAGAATTGTTCATAATTAAACGAGAAGAATTCCCTTCATCGATCACCAGAACCGTATCTCCTATCCCTGCTTGGACAGTATCCAATGCTAAAATGGTCTTTCCTTGCAGTTCTTCTTTATCATTAACCGGTTGTACAATTAAAATCTTATAGCCTTGATACACTGGAAGCTTTATAGTGGAAACCACATTACCGATTACCTTACCTAAAATCATAATTACTCTCCAATATTTACCTGATCAACTAGACCCATAATAGTTAAATCAGAAGGGTTAAACCAATTTTTAAGTCCCAAAGCTGCCTCTCTACCACCTTCATAGAAAACAATATCATTTAAACCGGCCTGAACTGTATCGCAAGCCACCACAGGTTCTTCTACTTCTTCTAATTTTTCATTAAGGGGCTGTAATAATAATAGTTTTATACCCTGAAAAGAATCTACTTTCTGGGTACAAACAACAGTACCAATCACTTTTCCCAGTTTCATCTTTAACCTCCAAATTTTCGGCTATTAAAAATAAATTTACTTTAGACAATTCTAAAATAACCTACCAGAACACATCGTCTTTCGCGAGTAAAAGTCCTTGCTCTGGTTAATCCTTCCCCAGTTGGTGTGGCAATGGTAAAAGAAGCATAGCCAGCTCCGCCAAAGCCTAATCCGCTATAACACGGTCCGTTCTTTATAAAGAGAGAACAGTTCATTAATTGAGCCATCTTGGAAAGTTTGGCAATATTCCTTGAATGAATGGAGGCAGTATGTCGAAAATTATGCTCACACTGCACCGCAAAATCGATAGCTTCATCAACATTATTAAAACGAACCAGAGGGATTACCGGCATAAGCTGTTCAGTCCAGACTAAAGGATGATAACGATCGACCTCACAAAGCAATATTTTAACCTGGTCAGAGATATTTAAACCAATATCCCGCGCAATCACACTGGCATTTTTTCCAATATATTGTTTGTTTGGTGCTCCCTCATGTCCCGGTTTTCCCGGGTCAGCAATTACCAATTTAGTTACTTTTTCAATCTGCTCTCCTTTTAGTTCATAAGCACCATTTTTTATCATTTCCTCTTTTAACCTATCCGCAATCTGAGAAACTGCTAAAATCTCTTTCTCACATATACAGACAATATTATTATCAAATCCCGCCCCATTAACAATATCCTGGGCTGCTTTTTCCAGATCAGCGGTTTCGTCAACGACGCAGGGAGGATTTCCAGGCCCAGCAGCAATGACTTTTTTACCGCTATTCATAGCTGCCTTGACTACCTCTGGACCACCAGTTACTACCAATAATTTAATTTTGGGATGTTTCATTAAAGTTTGAGCTGAATCAATAGTTGGATTAGCAATAGCACATAAAGTATTGAGAGGTCCTCCAGCCTTCACAATAGCCTGATTAATTAAGGAAACTGTAAAACAAGAACTTCTCTTGGCCATAGGATGAGGGTTAAAAACCACGGTATTTCCGCCAGCAATCATACTTATACCATTATTAATAACCGTAGAAGTGGGATTGGTAGATGGTATAATTGATCCAATAACTCCATAAGCTGCTCGTTCGATTAGAGTCATCCCGTGATCATCAGTATAAGCTATGGGTTCAAGATCTTCTATTCCCGGTGTTTTTAAGGCAGCCAATCTATTTTTTTCAATCTTATCCTCTACCCGGCCAAAGGTGGTTTCCTCGACAGCCAATTTAGAAATTTCTTCCAGATTACTTATAATTATTTTGCGTATACTTCGAATAATCTCTCTTCGCTTTTCGAGAGTTAATTTTATCAGTTCAAGATGAGCAACTTCAGCGGCATTAACAGCAGCATTTACCTCATCAAAAATACCCTCCTGATTTAAAGTGCTTATTGGTAAACTCTCTGGTATTTCTATATCGAGCTTGGTGCCTTCTAACTTATTAAGTACATTTTCGATTATTAATTTCAAATCTTCTTCATTTATTTTCATAATCGATCACCTATATAATAAATATTTATCCCTTATCTTTTTTCACATTCAATCCATTAAGAATCTTAGCTTTAATAAATAAAATAAGGTTTAATCGCTGGATGAGGGTTAGGAATTATTACCTCTTTACAAAGCAGACCTTTACTACCTATTATCTTTACTGCAGCTTTAACTGCAGCTTCTACTTTATCTATATTTCCGATCATTTTAATATAAGATTTACCACCTATCCCCATAGCCAATCTAATCTCGCTAATTAGGACATTAGCAGTCTTAGCAGCTATATCCGCAGCTTCAATACTGGCAACTGCTGAAAAAGATTCTACTACTGCCACTGCATCCCAAACTTTACATTCAACCGTACCGATAATGGCAGGAATAATCTGAGGGTGTAAATTAGGAATAAATAATTCATCAACTAGGTAACCTTCTCCAATTTCTTTGCCAGCGGTAAGAGAAGCATCAACAGATGCCACATCACCAGTAAAAAGAACTATAAATTTTCCCGGACAGATCGTCCTCGCCTCTATTACTTTTACGGGAGAAGCTTTTACTATGCTATCTAATGCCTTTATACCTACTGCTATACTATTAAATTCTAATACTCCAAGAACGATTATATCCATTCTTTACCTATCTTTCCTTATTATTTTTTAATAATAATCCTTTCCTCGTCAATATAAGTTATTCTGCCTTTAATACTGGAATGTAACCGAGCACCTAATTTTTCCTTAGGAATTTCAGCAATAAGATCACCCTCATTTACTGGTTCATTAATTTTTACTACCGCTTCCGAAGGAACACCCGTATGTTGCTTAAGTAAAATCTCCACTTGATCGGGATCAGTTTCTATTACTCGTAATGGACGTCGGCCATCTCCATCATATTTATCTAATCTCAAACGATTTTTAATCCGCGAACTGGGTATTTTTCTGTAGGCTCGCTCCGCTCGCTCTTCTCGCTCTTCTCGCTCTTCTCTTGAATTTTCTTTTTCCCCTGAAAATTTAGGTTGATATCCAGCGGCGAGAAGGTTCGCTTTAATTTTTTGATTTATAATTCTGGGTGACAAGTCCATCGGGCAGGCAAATACCTCGCAAAGTCCACACTCGCTACACAAAAAGGCATTTTGAATAACTTCATAGGGAAGATCAATCCCAAAATTAATTTGTCTCATAATTTTATGAGGATAAAGTTCATGACCTAATAAATAACGAGGGCACAAGTCGGTACAATAACTGCATTGACAACAGGCAGCTTTGCTTTGTTTGATAATATATTCAATCCTCATGGTTTTCTTTAAGACCAAAGGATGATCTTTAGGTAAAACCAGAATCCCGGTAGTAGTTTTAATTACTGGTGTATCGAGATCAAACACTACTCCGCCCATCATAGGTCCCCCCACAATGACTGCAAAATCTTCTAGAGTAGGTTCACAAAGATTTATAATTTCCCGGAAAGAAGTACCAATCCGTGCAGTTATAATACTCGGTTTTTTTACTTCTCCTATGCAGGTTAGCGTCCTCCTGGTAACTGCTTTACCTTTTTCAGCCCTATACACATTTCTCAGGGTCTCTACATTATTTACTAAACAACCTATATCTGGAGGGATTCTACCTTCCGGAATAACTTTACCAGTAATTTCTTGTATCAGGATAAACTCATCACCGACCGGATAATAATCCTCAAGAAGAAATAGTGATATATTTTTCTTTTCAGCGATAGTTTTTTCTAAGTTTCCGGCAATAGAAAGATATTTTTTTTTCAGGGCAATTACCCCTTTTTTTGCATCAGTCGACTGCATAACTAATTCTAAACCCTTTACCACCTCTTCTCCTGCTTCTTCCATAATATATTTATCGTTGTAAAGAAGAGGCTCACATTCTGCTCCATTTCCAATTACTACCTCACATTTATTGGCCACTTTGATATGGGTGGGAAAACCAGCACCGCCAGCTCCTACTACTCCCATATTCCTTAGCACATTTTCAAGTGCCATAAGTCATTTCCCTTCTGGTAAACTAGATCTCCTATTTTTTAAAAACAACTTGGTTATATTCTTCTACTATGTCGACAATTCCTACAATTACACAATCGACTGGTTTTTGATGGGTAATTTCGGTCTGTCTTGCAGAACTCCCTTGAGATATTATCACTATCTCTTCTACTCCTGCTCCAACAAGATCCAGGGCTACCAAATAATCATCATCTACTTCTCCTTTATGGTTGCAAGTTTGGACCAGGAGACATTTTCTACCTTTTATTCCTACCTCCATCTGGGTACTAACTACCGTTCCCACAATTTTACCAAATATCATCTTAACCTCTTTTTAAGTTTTTCTAAATCTATAAAGAAACTGTTTGCTATTCTTTTTCTTTCCTATAGACATATTTCCCGTTAATATCTATAGAATCGACTATAGATATTATAGTTGCATCACTTGGTTTTCCTTCAGTAGCAGCTGTCATCCGGGAACTACTTCCGGCTACATAAAAGACTACTTCTCCTAATCCTGCTCCCACGCTATCCATGGCTACCAAATAATCAGCCTTCCCCTGCATATTAGAAGGGTTAATTTTCTCCAGAAGTAAAAATTTTAGACCCTCAATTTTTGGTTCTTTCCTGGTTGATACAACCGTACCTACTACTTTTGCTAGTATCATATTTTTTCCTCCTGTATTATAATTGTATCAATTAATCAGTACCCATTTTTTCTTTTTTGCTTTTGACTAGACCTCTGCCTAAAGGAAGAACTTCATCTACATTACTATGTGGTCGTGGAATAAGATGTACAGAAATCACTTCACCAACTTTTTGAGCCGCTGAGTTTCCAGCATCAAGAGCAGCTCGAACAGCTGCTACATCACCACGAACAATTGCAGTAGTATATCCTCCACCAATTTTTTCATAACCTACTAATTCTACTCTGGCTGCTTTTAACATAGCATCTGCTGCCTCTACCATTGCAGTAAATCCTCTCGTTTCAATCATTCCTAATGCATCTGTATAAATATCCATTTTCCTTAAAACCTCCTTAATGTTATTTTTATAACAAATTATTATTCTTTTCTAACATTTTAACCTATTACTTTAATTATGTCAAGAGCTTTGGGTAAAATAAATTTTTTAATCTAGAATATTTATCATTTAAAATAAGAAATATTGTCTTTCTATTATTTATATAAGCTACTATTCTCTTTTTAGTTTATTTATATATCCACTATTTCTAAAGAATTCGAGAGGATTTAGAGGGAGGCCCATTTCCTCTCTTACTTTAAAGAGAAGGGGCATTACATCAGTTTCAAAAGCTTCATTCAGCATTTTCTCAGCCATTACTAGATCATTTTTTTGTTGGTAATTTTTTAAGGATTCCCTGTCTACAATTAGGGCTTTGGCATAGGTTTTTTGAATATTTTCCACACTTTGGATCATTTCTTCAATTTTTGGCTTAAGATTGTGACACTGGTCTATCATATAAGCTATATTAGACTTTATTCCATTGTCTTTGGCTGAAACTAATTCATTAAAAATAAGGAAAAATTCATAAGGATTTATAGATCCTACCGTAAGATCATCATCAGCGTATTTCTTGTTGTTAAAATGGAACCCTCCTAACTTTTCCTCATCTAAAAGATAAGCTACAATTTGTTCTATATTGGTACCTAAAGGGTGATGTCCTAAATCCACTAATACCATTGCCTGGTCGCCTAATTTTGTACATAAATTATAAGCCATTCCCCAGTCTGCTATATCCGTATGATAAAAAGCTGGCTCAAAGAATTTATATTCTATCAGTAGGCGCATATCTTTTTCTAAATTTTTATATATCTCTTTTAAGCTCTCTTCCAAGCGGTGTTTTCTTTCTCTCATATCATCCTGCCCAGGATAGTTGGTTCCATCAGCTAACCAAAGAGAAATATCCTTAGATTTAAGGGTCTTAGCAATGTCTATACACTCCAGAATATGATCAATGGCTTTTTTTCTTACTTTTTCATCTGGATGGCAAAGACTTCCTAATTTATAATCTGGATCCTGAAATAAATTGGGATTTACCGCTCCTGGTCTTATTCCTAAAGAAAGAGAATATTCTAAAAGAGCATCCCAGTCATCAGTTATATCCCAAGGAATATGTAAAGCTATAGATGGACATATTCCAGTAAGTTTATGAACCTCCGCTGCATCTTGAATTTTTTCCTTTACCTTTTTAGCAGCATTTTTTTGTTTGAAAATTGCAAAACGTGTACCTGAATCCGCATAACCCCAGCTTGGAGTTTCAATCTTTAATGCCTTTAACCTCTTCTCAGCTTTATTTACATCAATTCCTTTTTCTTCTAAAGAGGATTTCAAAATATTATAACTTATTTTATAGTCTCTCATTTTATTAAGAATAAATAATCTTATTCTTCCCTCCTCTTCTTAAAGATATATTCTTTTTTTTATTTCTGGTAATCTTTTAAAAATCTCTCTACTTCTTCGCGATAGGGCATAGCAGGAGCGGTACCAACTTTAGTTACCTTGAGACTAGCGGCAGCATTAGCAAAATAAGTCGCTTCCACCAAGCTCTTCCCTTCTGAAAGAGCAATGGCTAAGCCGCCATTAAAAGCATCTCCTGCTCCGGTAGAATCCACAACCTTAACTTCTTCGAAGGTAGGTACATGAGTAGTTTTTTTAGAATTCACTACTAAAGCTCCTTCTTTACCTAAGGTGACAATAACATTTTTTACTCCTGCTGAAATAATTTCCTGGGCAGCCTTTTCCGCTTCTTCAACCGTAACAATACTTCGATTAGTAATTAGTTCCAATTCACTTCTATTAGGAGTAATTAAAGATACCCTCTCCCAGATTTTTTTCTCCAATTTCTTCCCTGGGGCAGGATTAAGGATGGAAATGGCTTGATTAGATTCATAAACCATTTTTACTACATATTCTACTATCTCTACAGAAATTTCTAATTGTAATAATACTACATCTGCACTTACAATAACATCTCTTGCATTTTCTACTAATGGAATATCTATTTCCATATTAGACCCCGGAGCTACTACGATCATATTTTCAGCAGTTTTATCATCTACTAAAATAAGGGCCATACCAGTGTGATTGGTCCTACTTATTTTAAGATAATCTATATTAATTTTTTCTTTTATAAAATTATTTCTGGCAATCTCACCAAAATAATCTTCTCCTACACAACCTATAAAATGAACTTCCGCACCCAATCTTGATGCCGCTACAGCCTGGTTAGAGCCTTTTCCTCCTGGGCCCAATTTAAATGGTCCACCTAACACCGTCTCTCCATGTTTTGGAAGCCAGGGAGTCTTTGACATTAAATCTGTATTATAGCTTCCTACAATAACGATTTTACTTTTTTTCAAATTAATCACCCCCCACTATCCTTTTATCGCTCCAAAGGTTAAGCCCCTCACTAAGTATTTTTGGAAAAATACTACTAAAATAACTCCAGGAATAATTGCAATTAGAGACAGGGCTGATAGCTCTCCCCATTGAATTCCATGACCACCAATTAACTCGGAAAGAACTACCGGTAGAGTTCTCACATTTGCTCTGGTAAACATAAGAGCAAAAAGAAATTCATTCCAGGCAAAAACAAATACAAATAATGCTGATACCACTACTCCAGGAATTATTAAGGGCAAGGTAACCTTCCGGAAAGCACCGAAACGAGAATAACCATCCACTAAAGCTGCTGACTCAATCTCCTCGGGTAGGTCTTCTATAAATCCTTTAATAAGCCATATAGCAAAGGGTAGGTTAATTAATAAGTAAGACCATATTAAAGCAAGGTAAGTATCAACTATTCTTAAATACTTAAAAATAAAAAACAGCGGTAATACAGCAATTATAGGTGGTGCAAAGAGCAGAGAAAGAACAAAAAAAGATAAATTTGGCCCTCCAAATTTAAATCTTCCTAATCCATAACCGGCAAAAAGGGCCAGAATTACCACTAAAACAGTACCAATACAAGCTACAATAAGACTGTCTACTGTTCCTTTCGAACCACCTAAAGAAAGCGCACGGATAAAATTATCAAATTTAAAATGATTAACCCAAAAAATGGGAGGATAATGGAAAAATTCTCCTTCTCCCTTAAAAGCTCCTATAAAGATCCAATAGATAGGAAAAGCAAAAAGAAGAGTAAAAAAAGTAAGTAATAAGTTTTGAAATAAATGGTTTAACTTTTTTCTTTTTTCTCTTTGTCTAAATTCTTTTAATTTTTTATCGTTCATACTCATTTATGCTCTCCTCCTTTGCATAACTTTTCTTACAAAGATGGTGGCAATAATATTCATTATTATTAATTGAACTAAAGCTAAAGCTGAGGTATAACCAACTTTCCAATATTTTACCCAACTTATATAAGTGTATAAACTGAGTGTTTCTGTGGTAATACCAGGGCCTCCTCCGGTAAGGATATAAACCGGGTCAAAAATCTTAAAAATCCAAATGATTCTAAAAAGAATTACCAGAACAAACATAGGACGAAGAAGAGGCAGGGTAACCCGCCAAAAGGTCTGCCAAACTGTAGCACCGTCTACATCAGTAGCTTCATACACTTGATGTGGTATAGATTGCAGTCCGGCAAGTAAAATTAAAGTTACAAAGGGAGTCCATTGCCAGGTATCAACTAAAAAAATTGAAAATAGAGCTAACTTCGGATCAGCAATCCAAGATGAACCGGCTCCTCCTAAAAGTCGAATGATGTAATTTAGAGGACCATAATGTTCGTGAAATATAATTCTCCAATTAAATCCTAAAACTACCGGGGTAACCATTATGGGTAAAGCTAAAATGGTAATAGCCAGTTTTTTAAATCTAAACTTCCTATTAAGAAGAAAAGCTATGATTAAACCCAAGGTAGATTGGGCAATTATTCCTGCTATCATTAACACTGAAGTATTTTGAAAAGCATTCCAAAATCTGGCGTCTTTAAATACTAATCCGAAATTGTAAAACCAAGCAAATCTTGGGGGAGCAGGAACAGTAAGACTCCAATCAAAAAAACTTGAGTAGAGCAAAAATCCCAAAGGTCCCACAACAGTTACCACCAGGATAATAATTGAAGGTAAAGTTATCCTTTTTGCAAAACTATTTCTTCCTATTAGAACATTTGTTGATATTTCTTTCATATTAATCCCTCTTTCTCACATGAAATTTAATAGGGGAACGAGAACCTCCCGTTCCCCTAAAAAAATATAAAACAATTCAAGCTCTAACCCTTAATCAATTAATCCTACTTCTTTCCAGCCTACCAAGAGTTCATTGTAAATTTTAATTTGATTTGCTTTTCCTAAACTATTGGTAATACTATTCCATTCTTTTGCGGTGGCATCAAGGGCTTCTTTTGGTGATAATTCTTTGGTATATGCTTTACCCAGATTGACTTCTAATACATCAAGATATTGTGCAGTACCAGGCAGACTTAAATCAGGAAAACCATAAGTTAAATTGTTAGCAATAGCAGCCAAATACTCTTTGGCTTCTTTTTCTGGTCCAAACGCTGAAAAAGCTCCCGGATTACTGAAATGAGATTTTCTAAATGGATCAAGACCAGTCTCGGGAGTAGAAACATCAGCTAAGGAAAAATCATCAGAAAGAAGTTTAGCTACATAATAAGCTGCCTCCGGATTCTTGCTATCTTTTGCTACCGCTAGAGTCCTTCCACAAGGCATAGGAGCACGATATACTAGTTTTCCATCTTTCATAACTCCTGGAACATGAGTAACACCAAGATTTCCTACAATTTTTGATTGAGCAGGATCATTACCCTTCTTCCAGTTACAAGGCCATTGTAAACACATAGCTGTTCTTCCTAAAATTAAAGCATTGGTTAATTCATCATATCCATAAGCAAGAACATCCGGTGGACAATAAGGGAGGATATCTACTAATCTTTGCAGGGCAATTACTCCTTCCTCGGTATTTATCATGGGGTTCATATCTTTATCAAAATATTTCCCACCTCGGCTGGCAAATTCTGCTAACCACCAGGCATAGGCAAAACCGCCTCTTTGAGCTAAGAAGGCAAAACCATAGAAATCTGAATCTAATACCTTCCCGGCTAATGTTTCCCCACTCTTTCTAGTGAAAAATTTTGCCACATCTAATACTTCATCCCAAGTCTCTGGAGAAGCAAGCTCTTTGTTATACATTTTTTTAAAATTACTTTTTTCTGTTTCATCATTAAACAAATCTTTACGGAAGTAGAGACTTAAAACATCACCATCATAAGGAAGAGTATATAACTTGCCTCCGTAGTAGTCATACAGTTTTAAGAAACCGGTAGCAATATCATCTAAACGAGGATCATATTTTTTCGCATATTCATCCAAAGGCTTAAGATATCCCATTCCTGCAAACTCACCCAAATACATAGGGAAGAGTACGATTAGATCATAAGCACCCGTACCAGCAATAAATTCACTTTTTAGCTTTTCATAAACATTGGCAAAAGGTGCAGTAACTACATTTACCTTAATTCCTGCCTTTGCAAATTCATCAGCATACCATTCAAAAGGACGAGCATTATGTCCTGCATCACAAAAAGCAGTAATGGTAACATTATTAAAAGTTTGTCCCTGAGCTACCATCATCATTGAAGAAAAAATCAAAAGCACTAATACAAATAAAATAAACAAATATCCCTTTCTCATTAATTTAACCTCCTTAAAATTTAAAAGATAAATTAAAAAAATTTTTTAAAATTTTTTATCACCTCCTTTATTTTTAGATTTTTTACTCAACCTCCGGTTTTATTCTTTTTTCTGTGGATGGATCAAATATAAGCATCTTTTCTAAATTTAAACTAATATTAACTTTTTCTCCTATTTGAAAAGAATGCCCGGGATTAAGCTCTACTTTAATTAAAGTTTCTCCAACTTGTACGGTTAATATACCAGATTCGCCGATGTCTTCAAAGACATAAACTTCTCCATTGACAAAATTATTTTCCCCAGGTTCTGAAATATGAATATAATTTGGTCTAATTCCTATAGTTATTTCTGTTCCATCTTTTTTATAAAACTTTTTTATGGAATTTTTATAATTTTCCGGAATTTTTAGTTTCTGATTATAAAATTTAGCAAAATAAGCCTCTTCTTCTTTAAATATCCCTGCCTTTATAAAATTCATAGGAGGTTCTCCCACGAAATCTGCCACAAAAAGATTCTCAGGAAACTCATAAACTTCTTCCGGAGTTCCGATTTGCTGTAGCACTCCAAAATTCATAATGACTACTTTATCAGCTAAAGCTAACGCTTCAAGTTGGTCATGAGTTACAAAAAGCATACTAAGGTTCTGAGTTTTTTGAATTCTTTTTATCTGTACTCTAAATTCTGTTCTTTGTTGGGTATCCAGATGGGAAAGCGGTTCATCTAAAAGATAAACAGAGGCAGGTCTTATTAAAGCACGAGCCAAAGAGGTCCTCTGTTGGTGTCCTCCACTTACCTCAGAAGGAAGTTTTTTTAAAGCAACCGTAAGATCAAGCATATCAGCAATATGGTTTACTTCCTTTGCCACCTTTTCACGATTTATACCTCTAATTCGAAGAGGGAAAGCAATATTTTCAAAAAGACTAAGATGGGGGTATAAAGCATAGGCTTCAAAAGCTAAGGCTATATTTCTTTCTTTAGCAGATAACCAATTAATAATTTCTCCATCAAGATAAATTTCTCCCTTACTAATTACCTCTAAGCCCGCAACCATCCTAAGAGTAGAAGATTTACCACAGCCAGAAGGACCTAATATAGCTAAAAGTTCCCCCTCTTTAATAGAAAAATTTAAATCTTTTACTGCCTCAACATTCCCTCGATCATAATATTTGTATACGTTTTTTAGTTCTAATTTTTGCACAATTCTCCCTCCTAGAAAATTCTATTCCCTGAAATAGCGTCAAAGAAATCTAATTTTTCCTCTTCGAAGTCAATGGATATTTTATCTCCTATAGAAACCTTAAAAGATTTGTCTTCTCTAATTTTTATAATAGTGTTGCCTAATTTTACTGAAATTAAATTGTATTTTCCAATAGTTACAGTAACATATACCTCGATATCAGGAATTTTTACATTATCTTTATGGCCTAAAATACATTGTAAATCAAAAGGTCTTATTCCAAAAATAACCTTTCCATTTTTAACTTTAGATAATAGTTTATTAGCTAAAGAATCTGATAAATTGATAAAGGCACTATCAGTTTGGAAAAAATATTTTCCTTCTTTTAATTTTAGATTTCCTTCAATTAGGTTAGTTGGAGGGTCTCCTATTAAATTTGCAACAAAAGTATTGACTGGCTTACTAAAAATCTCTTGAGGTGTGCCTATCTGTTGAGTAACTCCTTTATTAAGGACAAGAATCCTATTTCCCAAAGAAAGGGCTTCTTTAAAATCATGAGTAACATATAATATGCTCATTTTGTGTAGCTGTTGAAGCCGTTTAAATTCTCCTCTCATATTATATCTTAATTTCGCATCTAAATGAGCTATTGGTTCATCCATTAAATATTCATCTGCATCTTTTACTAATGATCTCGCCAGAACGGTTCTCTGCTTCTGACCTCCACTAATCATAGAAGGAAGCCTGGAAAGAAGCTCTTCAATTTGTAAAAGACGAGCAGTTTCTTTGACTTTTTTATCAATTTCTTCTTTGGATACACCTATTGCTTCCAAGGGAGAACTTATATTTTTATAGACAGTAAGATGAGGATAGAGAGCATAGTCCTCAAAAACCATTGATACTTTTCTATCTTTAGGTTCTAAATTATTTACCAACTTATTTTTAATAAATATCTTACCTTTAGTAACTTCCTCTAAACCACTAATCATCTTTAAAGTAGTAGTCTTTCCTGCTCCGGAAGGACCAATAATAACAAATAATTCTCCTTCTGCACAGGAAAAACTTAAATCTTTAATCGCTTCAACTTTTCCATAATTTTTATAAACATTCTCCAATCTTAAAACTTCCATTCCGACCTCCTAAATTAATTAGTTAGCACAATATCTAATTTTTGGGGTAAATCTACTATTTCTAAATCCTTTTCTACCGTAGATTTTTTTAATAGTAGGGTAAACTTTATTTGGGGAGTCAGAGCAAAAGGAAGCCAGTGCCATACTCCCGGCGCAAGGAAAAAGGAAGAAGAACCATCTATGTAAAATGCCTCAATAGAATTTATATCTGGAACATTTCGGTCAGGAATTGCGGGGGCGAGACAGAAAATTCCTACTCCTGACATGGGTATAAAGGCCTCTAAGGTTTCTTGGTGTCTTTCCATTTTTTCTAAAGATAATTTTCTATCTTTTCTTTCGATCTCCAAATATCCTACAGTACCTTCGTCTCCCAATTTAGAAATATCTGCTACTTTATGCCAATAATTATGATATTCTGAAAGGGTAGCCGGAGACTCTTTAAATGAGGGAACTACTATAGTGCCAAACTTGGTGAAATTCTCTGGTGAGGGATGTTTTACTTTTAGTTTCATTTCTTAACCTCCGAATATTTTGAATATTTAATAAAATATTATATCTAAAAATAACATTATTTTTGAAATATTTAACATATTTTTAATTTCTAATAATAATATTTCGACCTAGTTTTTAAAAATCCTTCTTTTTTGTAAAAAAATTTTAAAAAATTTATTAGCTCTTTTAATTAATCGGTTTATTTCAAAATCTTTATAAGGCAATATTCTTATAAAATTAATCTTATTAAAAAAGAATTATTATTTTTAAATTAAAATTTCTTTGTCCTTTGGTTTAACTATAATTTCAACCGGTAATTGAGAATTAAGATTAATTATCATTTGAACTTTAAACCCGAAGGCTACAAAATTTTTAGTAATCACCTTTACATTAGTTCTATCTTTAAAGTGTCTCTTTTTTTGATTATACTTACATCTTACACTACTACCCCTGCAATTACAACTTTTCTTTTTATTTTTATCAGAATATGTTACGATATGAACTATATTACTATTTATATTTATTTGATTTATTCCGGCTACAACTACTACTTGGGCAATTAAACGGTGTAGAATTTTATAATAAATATCTTTTCCAATTCTTTTCCTGAAGTAAGAAAAAGTAGAATGAGCGGGAGTCTTAAGAAAACTGTCAAAGCCACAAAGGACACAATACCGTGAGTTAAATTGTAAGCTCTCAGCTAATTTTCGGTTTGATTTTACTTCACCTAACCAAATTAGAAGTTGAGCTTTAAATAGATCAACTGGATTATAAATCAATTCTTTCTTAGTAACGTATTTACTTTTAATTAAGGGATAAATAAAAGTCCAGTCTAGGGATTCAAAAATAATCTTTAGGGGATCGTTTTTTTTGATTTTCTGGAATGCTTCATAGGTAATAAAAGAAAGTTGCCTTCTTTTTTCGTTTTTCATAAGAATAATTGCACCAAAATTTATTTTAAACGAGTGTAAAATTAATTTAACATCCCACTAATTGATGAGGATAGACAAAATTATAAAAAAGTAGAAATAAAAAAGCCATAATTTAAATTTGCAAAGATATTCTAAAATAAAAACTTTTTCGATTTCGGAGAATCTTTTGATATATCATCTTTCATTCTTTTTCTTAAAAAAGCAGGAATCTCTAAGTCTTTATCATCTACCAATTTATCTTTTAATTTAAATTTATCTTCTATCTTAATATTATCTTTTTCTATATAATTTTCTTTAGGTAATTCTTTTTTCTTTACTTCTTCCTCAATATTTTTTTCACACTTTGTAGCAATAACTGATACTCTTATTTCGTCCTGCATTTCCTCATTGATAATTGCTCCAAAGACAATATTAGTATCTTGTCCGACTGCTTTAGATATAATATCAACTATTTCATTTATTTCAAATAAACACATATCTAAGCCACCAGTAACATTAATCAATAATGATTTCGCCCCTTTTATGGATACTTCTAATAAAGGACTAGAGATAGCCATTTTTGCTGCACTACTTGCCTTCTTCTTCCCTTTTCCCGTTCCGATACCAACTAAGGATAAACCACCATCTTTCGCTACTGTTCTTACGTCAGCTAAATCTAAATTTATCAAACCAGGAATGGTAATCAGGTCAGCTATCGCTTGTACAGATTGAAGCAATACTTTATCAGTCATTTCAAAAGCATTCTTCATAGAAGTATCTTTAGAAATTATTTTCAATAAACGATCATTAGAAATCGTAATTAAAGCATCTACTTCATTTTTTAATTCTTCTATAGCTGTTTCTGCCTGTAATTTTCTCTTTTTACCTTCAAAAGTAAAGGGTTTAGTTACTACACCTATAGTTAAAATACCATATTGTTTTGCTATCTTTGCTACAACCGAAGAAGCTCCACTTCCTGTCCCTCCTCCCATGCCAGCGGTAATAAAAATTATATCTGCTTTTTCTAAAACTTTAGAAATCTTATCTTTATCCTCTTCAGCTGATTTCTTACCTATTTCAGGGTTACCCCCGGTGCCTAAACCATTAGTTAGAGATTTACCAATTTGAATCTTTTGTCCAGCTTGAGATAGGGATAGAGCTTGCAGATCTGTATTTATAGCTATTAGATCAAGACTATTCATTTCCTGTTTAGCCATTTCCCGAATAGCATTATTTCCTCCACCTCCCACGCCAACTACTTTAATATTTACAAATTTTTGTAATTCTTTTTTAGGAGTTTTGGTAGTTTTTTTTGATAATTCATCCCCATTATTCTGAAATTCTACTCTATCTTTAATCCCCGCTGAAGTATCTCTAATTAATTCTTCTTTATAATCTAAAATTTTACTAAATCCCCGCGCCAATCTCTTCTTTTTCAAACGATATCACCTCTTGAGCAAGTTTATAATAATCAATAGCCCCATGAGAATTTGGACTATAGTATAATGCAGGCACGCCCTGACTACTGGCCTCTACTAAAGTTATATTTTTTCTTATTATATTTTTAAGTAACTTATCACTAAAGTATTGTTTTATCTCCGCTATAACTTCCTTGGCTAAATTACTCTTTGTTTCAGCAATGGTAATTAGAATATTTATTTTTAAATGGTGATTTAAATTCCTTCGTACAATTTCTGCTGTCTCCATAAATTCTTGTATACCTCTAAGAGCAAAATAATGGGGTTGCATAGGAATAATAACTTCATCGCATGCTTTCAAAGCATTTACGGTCAAAATTCCTAAAGAGGGTGGACAATCAATAATTATATAATCAAAAGAAATCTTGCACTCCCTAATACTAGCTCCTAAAAAATCTTCCCTGCCTATTTGGTCTATAAGTTTGTACTCTGCACTGGCAAAATCAATATTAGCAGGAGCTAAAAATAAATTCTCTCCTCCTCCTATTTTTAAATTTATTATTATTTCTTCCAATTCTAATTTATTTTTAGACCGATATGGTTCTAAGACATTTAACATAGTTTTAGATAAATTATCTGGTTCAAGGCCTAAGCCTAAAGTAGTATGAGCTTGAGGATCTAAATCAATTAATAATACCTTTCTCCCTAATGAGCTTAAACTTGCCCCCAAGTTTATAGTGGTAGTGGTTTTTGCTACTCCACCTTTTTGATTAGCAATAGATATTATCCGCACACCCTCTATCCTCCTGGAAGAAAAAAATAAAGTTATATTTATTTCTATATTTTGACTTAATTATACCATAATTTTTTAAAGATAGAAAAGAATTCATAAAATCTAAAAAATATTTTTTATCTTTTCCGTTTATCTCTTTATATTTTTATTCTACATTATTTTGAAAAATCCTTCTTTTTATTTATTTTTTTAAAAATAATTTTTTATTTCGACAAAATAGGATTACTTTTTTCTATCTTTTCTTTCTCTTTCTTAACCCGATACTTGATACTATATACTCGATACCATAATTTAAAAACTATATAGTATATCCTGGACAACGCACATTAATAATTTGACTTCTTTAAAATTTATATATATACTTGGTATTAATATCTACTACTAATGTTAACTAATAGTTATTTAATAAAAAATTATGGGGGGATATTTTTATGAAATTACAAACAATAAATGAAATGTTAAGAAACAGTGTCAATCTATACGGGGATAGAAATGCTTTTAAAGTAAAAAAAGAAGGAAAATTTAAACCAATATCTTATAAAGAATTCTACCAAAAAGTTGAAATATTCGGCACCGGATTGTTACATATTGGCCTAGAAAAATATGACCATTTAGGCCTGATCAGTGATAACCGCTTTGAATGGATAATTTCTGATCTGGCAATTATTGGCCTACGAGCAGTTGATGTCCCTTGCAGTGGTGATAGCTCATCTCACGACATTTACTTTAAACTGAATCATTCAGATTCTAAGGCTACCATAATAGAAGGAGAGAAACAGTTTTCTAATTTTTATAGTGTAATTAAAGACCTCCCTCAGATAAAAAATATTATCCTAATAGATAAAA
>Ga0315288_10000549_pt1 | contig 47315 bp, 35 predicted proteins | sample YL17G11_20_MG_FD_203454 | JGI IMG/M metagenome (GOLD analysis project Ga0315288, IMG submission 203454) | Sediment microbial communities from Yellowstone Lake, YNP, Wyoming, USA - YL17G11_20 | ecosystem: Environmental > Aquatic > Freshwater > Lake > Sediment | place: USA: Wyoming | collected... | reverse complement strand
CCATTATTGAAATTTGTTTTAATAATTGTGGCTTCATTTTTTGGTTCAAAAATTGAATCAGCATTTATTGGAATGTCTGTGGCTGTTTTGTTTTTTTTTGTTGGTAGTTCTTCTACAATTGGGGCTTTTACAAATTTTGATTTTGGTGGCATTTATATAATAATATTATAAAATATTATTATATTATACTTATACAGATAAAATTTCTTCTAAAATAGTTCCATTCGTTGTTTTTGTCCTTTTATAATTTTTATTACTTTTATGTATACTATTATGACATTTTTCACATAAATTCATTAAATTTGCTTTGACATTTTTTGAAAATGTTAATCCTTTTTTATTAATAGTACCATTTTTATCTGCTTCATTTTGAAATATTAAATGATGAACATCTATTGCAACATTTATTTTACAATTTTCACATATGCCCCCAACAATATGTTTGGCATTATAATGAGAACTTTTATGTTGTAAAATGCTAGATAATTCAGGATGATATTTCATTCGAATATTTTGCGCATTATCTAAAAAATCTTGAGGTAGATTTAAACTTTTGCAAACTTCAAGTCCATACATATTATTTCCAGGGCCATCTTTAAGTTTTCGGTCATATACTAAGCAATCATTTTCTTTATTATATATAACACTCATGTGGTTTAATCCTACATTATGTAGGGAAGTAATTTCATCATAATTAATAATTTCGTGTAAATGTGTAGCAAATATGAAGGAGCAAGAAACAGATGCTAATTTTTGAACCCCTGAAACAAAAATGCTAACAGCACTAATGCTCTCTGTTCCGGAACATAATTCATCTCCAAGTACCATGCTATTTTTATTGGCTAGACGTAAAATAGTTCTTAATTCTGACATTTCTACTGCAAAAGTGGATAATCCTTTAAAAATATTATCATTTCCTAATATGCGTGTAAAAATATACTTATAAGGAGAAAATTGATAAGATGAAGCAGGAACAAATAATCCGGCCTGGGCCATAATTACCGAAATTCCTAATGCGCGAATAAAACTAGTTTTTCCCACCGCATTTGTGCCGTATAATAAAATGCCATCTTTATTATTTTTGCCAAGAGTAATATCATTTGCGACATATAATTCAGTTTGTTGAATTTTTTCAATTAAACAATGTCTTAAATCTTTTGCTTTTACAAATGATTTGTCTGAGCCTTCAGAAACAATTTCTGGTTTACAATAGTTATACTTTGAAGCAATAAATGCTTTACAATATACAATATCAACATATGTAATAAAATTGCTAATACTATCTATGTGAGAGTGATAATCTTGAATTTTTTTTACAATTGTTTGATATACTTTTAAAACTGTATCAATTAAATTAACTTTAATTAATCCAACATTTTTACAAAGAGTATTTATTTGAGTATTTGATATTGATTTTTTTGATAGAGATTGTTTATTATATTCTAAATCTAATTCTAAAGTAAACTGAGTTTCCATTCCAGAAAAACTAGAACGATATTTTAATGTAACTCTTTTAGTATTTTTTATAACTTCATCCAATATTTTGCATCTTCTGTCAGTTGCCAATAAACTAAAATGATTTTTTTCGGTTTCATGAATATTAACATATTCTTTAATATTGTCTTCCAGTTCTTCTTCGATCTTTTTTTTAATGGTCTTTTTGGTTTTTAAGGATGATTCATAAGTTGATATTAATGAACTAAAATAAAACCGACACGCTTCCAATTGATCTTGAGAATCCATTAATGTTTGTATGTTAGTATCTAATACATTATCTACTCCATTTTTAATGAAACTTTTTTCAATTTTGTTAATATTATCAATATCTTTGCAATCATCAATAATGAATACTGTATCAAAATAATGAATGATATCATCTGCTTTATTAATTAAACTAACAAAATCAGTTAGTTTGTGTTTTAAATATTCAGTTAAATGTTCATTTCTAATTACAGAATTATAAACTATTTTAGATGTTATAATCGAAGAATATAAATGATATAATAACTTAGGTGTAACTTTTTGTAAAATAATTTGTCGCATAATTTTAGTAATATCTTTAATTTGAACTAACAAAGTTTTAATTGTGTTATATTCATTGGTTTCTTCTAATAATTTGTCAATGATATTAAATTCTGTTTGTAAATAATGTTTATCTGTTACAGGATTTAAAAAATTATTAGTAAATTTGCGTTTGCCCATAGAAGTAATGCATTCATTTAACATTTTTGAAACTGAAGAATATTTGCCTTTATAATTATCATCATCAATAATATTTAATTGTTTTAATGAATGATTGGCTAATATTAATTTGTGACTAGTATTTTCTAATACAGGTTCTGAAATATTTTGGATTAAATATGGGTTATGTTGGTAAACAAAATCTAATAAAAAACAAAAGGCTTGTGTGGCATAAACATTATCGTAAAAAATGCTCATGAATGAATTTATGTCATAAATTTTATAAAATTTGTTTAATAATTCAGTTTGATAAATTTGTTTTTCGCAATTATTGGCTCGAATAATATTAACATTTGGTAAAATATCTTTATGAAAGGTGCTAACAATATGTAAAGATTTGCTTTTTAAATTAATAAAATTAATAATATCATTGATATCATTAGTTGGTAAGTTTGATACGATAATAGTTTCACTAGGATTATATATTGAAATAAATCGTTCTAAATCATCAAATGTGCAAGGATTTTTAATGTATTCATCGTTATATTCATTAATGTAAGTATTGCCTGTATAAATATCTATTAATCCGATGCCTATATAAATTTGATTTTTAACATTATGTTTTAATATGCTTTTGCTAGTTTCAATCCATAAACAACATATATTGTTAGTAATTTGTTCTGTGTCTTGGTCAAAAGATGTTCCAGGAGAATAGATGCCCGTTTTATTTCTAATTTTAGTTTTTTTAACGGGGTCTTCGCCTTCTTCTTCATAAACAATAATGGTATATCCATTATCTTGTAATTTTGTAATATATTTTTCAATTAAATGTGTTTTAAACCCTGCATTAACGACTTGATCTTCATTTATGGTCATATCACCTCCAGGAACTTTTTTGTCAACAATATTTAAATCACATATTCTAGAAAAATCCTCTAACTTGCACCCATAAATATGATTATTTTTATTTTTTAATCCATATACTTCAAAAAAAGCGCCATTTTGCATTAAAATGATTGTTAGTTCGCCATATTCGTTAGAAGCCTTTTTTGTTAATTCTAAATATTCTTTGATTAAAGACATTATATTATAATGGTAGTTTGTCTTTAAACTTTATTTTGTTTTAATAAAACAAAGGATGTGTCTTTTTTATTTACCATAATTTGATTGAAAACAACTCGTTTATATGCTGAATACGTTTTGGAAGATAAAATAGGAAATGTATAATGTAATGTTTTTAAAATAAATAATAATATTCCAATATGAAATGGGATTGAATTATATTGGCACATATCTTTTAATATAATTTGTTTAAAATCATTGTTATAAATGGCTATTTCACATTTAGAATTAGTATATTTGTCACATTTTATTTTATAACCATAAACAATAGTGCCTTCTAATTTCCAAACTATTTTATCAAATGTGTTAGGTTTAACATGTAAATAATGTTGTAATTTTGTCATTATACTATATTCATTATCTGTAAAAATAGCAATATCAATATCACTTTTATTATGAACATAATCTGACCGATTTACTGATCCATAAAAATATAATTCTGTATCCAAATAATTTTGAAGATTAATAAAAAAATTTTTTAATTTTGGATTAAAATCATTTCGCATTTTGTTCATTTATTTAAAGTAAGAAAAAAATTTACTCTTCTGGTTCACTGGATAAAAAATTGTGTAATAAAGTTTCTTTATTTGTGTTAGTAATTTCTCCGGTTAAAACGGCGGATTCAAATACTTTTCTTAAAATATCTTGTGGGCATGTAGTTCCAACCTTTATCATTCCATGTTGTCGTAAATATTTTCTTACATCAGTTATACTTGTTTTTTTTAAATTTTGTTGTGTATGAATAATATTTTTTCTAGTTTGATTATCTTTTATAAGAACAGAAACCCGTCTTAGTTTATCTGATTTACCTAATGTAAATTTTCTTTTTGATGTTTTTTTTAAATATGTTTTAACAGGTTCTTTTTCTTTTAAAATGTCTTTAATATCAATATCTCCGCCATCTTCGTTAAAATCTTTAAATAAAGTTGCTCCTAAAGTTGTTTCTAGTATTTCTTGCTTTTTTGCATTTTCTTCATTTTGAATTTGTTTTAATTTATGTTTAATTTGTTCTAAATGTTCTTCCCTTGTAAGAGGTTGTATTGGCATTTCTTCTGAAGAAGATATATTTTTTTTGGGAGGAGTAGGTGGTCTAACTATATCAGGTACATCTATTTTAATGTTATTATTGCTTAGTTCTTTCCATTCTCTATATGTTTTTTTTTGTCCATTTTTTAAACAACCATAAGGAACATCATTAATTTGTAATTTCAATATATTATTTGTATTAGTTTCTTGTAGTTCAGGTGGAAGTTCTAATAATATATTTTGAGCGTTAATTTGAGTGTCAATTTGAGCAGTAATTTGATTATTTGGTTGGTGATTTTTTAAAGTTTTTGTTAAACGTTGTTTTAGAGAATTAGACTTTTGTTTTTTTGATAAATCTGATAAATAACCTAATGCTCCGTAAAATTCATCAGTATAAGTAGAAGGTTCAGGTGATTGTGTTTGAGTTTGAGGATTGTTATGACTTTTAAATTCTTGCGTTTTATGTTCTTTAATTCTTTTTAATAATTTATTTTTAAGATTATTTGGAGTAATAATTGGATTTAACGTTAACTCTTTTTTCTCTTTATTTTTTTTCGTTTTAGACATTTTAAATAATTCTGGATTAATTTGAATAGTTTTTTTGGTTGACATATGTAATATAATAAAAAAACAATTTTAGGAATACTACACAATAAAATTATTATATTATCTATTAAATCAATTTAAAAAAAAATTGATATATAAAATAACCCTAGGGATGAATAATATACTAAAACAAACAAAAATGAATATTCAAAATATTAATGGTTATGACTCAAATGGCGATTTTGTAATTGAACAAAATCCATACATTGAAGATCCTTGGACGGTTATAGAATCATATTTTAAAGATCAGTATTTAAATAAACTTGTAAGACATCAATTAGAATCGTATAATAATTTTGTAGGATACCAAATTATTAAAACGATTGAAATGTTTAATCCGGTTCATATTAAATCTGAAGAGGATTATGATAATAAAAGTGGTAAGTATTTTCTAGAAATGTTTGTTACGTTTGAAAATTTTCATATTTATCGTCCACAAATTCACGAAAATAACGGAGCTATAAAATTAATGTTCCCGCAAGAAGCTCGCCTAAGAAATTTTACTTACGCTTCTGCAATGACAATTGATATTAATATAAAATATATTATTCGTGATGGAGATAATTTAGAGAACGTAAAAACATTATATAAAACTCTTCCAAAAATTCATATTGGAAAATTGCCTATTATGCTAAAATCAAATATTTGTGTATTAAATCAATATAAATATGTTGATACTCAATACACAGGAGAATGTAAGTACAATTCAGGTGGGTATTTTATTATTAATGGTTCAGAAAAAACAATTTTAGGTCAAGAACGTGCAGCAGAAAATCGTGTATATTGTTTTAATATTTCAAAAAATGACACAAAATACACTTGGAAGGCAGAAATTAAATCTGTGCCTGATTTTAAATGTATTTCGCCAAAACAAATTAACATGATGATAAGTTCAAAAAATAACGGATTTGGATTTCCAATTTGCATACAAATTCCTCGCATTAAACAACCAATTCCATTATTTATTCTATTTCGCGCTTTAAATGTATTATCTGATAAAGAAATTTGCGAATACATTTTACTAAATTTATCTTTAAAAAAGTATGAGCAAATGTTAGAAAATTTACAAGCATCTATAATTGAGTCAAATAAATATATGACTTATGAAGATGCTATTAAATATATAATAGGACTTGTTAGTTATACAGCACTAAATGTAGACAAGGAAACAGGCGCAATGAAAAAACGTCAATTCACATTAGAAGTTTTACAAAATGATTTGTTTCCTCATTGTCAAACTCTTAAACAAAAAATTTATTTTCTAGGATATATGACAAATAAATTGCTTCAAGCTAAGTTTGAATTAATTAAAGGTGATGATAGAGATTCATATATTAATAAACGGATTGATTTGCCAGGCACATCGCTTAATAATTTGTTTAGAAATTATTTTAATAAATTAGTTAAAGACATGGAAAAACAAGTTATAAAAGAAATTAAAACTGGCAGTTGGAGATCTAAAGAAGATTACTTAAATATTATTAACTTAACAAATATTTATAAAATTATTAAGTCAAATACTATTGAGAATGGTTTAAAACGGGCGTTATCAACTGGTGATTTTGGTATTAAACATATTAATTCTAATAAAGTTGGTGTAGCGCAAGTATTAAATCGTTTAACATATATTGCGACGTTAAGTCATCTTCGTAGAGTTTCTACTCCAACAGATAAAAGTGGCAAATTAGTTCCTCCTCGTAAATTACACAGCACATCTTGGGGATTTATTTGTCCAGCAGAATGTTTTGATCCTGAAACAGAGATTTTAATGTGGGATGGAACTTTTAAACTTGCAAAAAATATAGTAATAGGAGATATACTTATAAATGACCTTGGAAATTCCACAAAAGTGCGTACAACATGTTCTGGATTTAAAAATATGTATGATATTATTCCTGAGAAAAATAATTTTCTAAAGCATCGAGTAACTGATAATCACATTCTAACTCTTAAAATACGTGGACACAAGACTATTAGACAATCTAATAGAAAAGATCGAAATTATACTCATATTGTAGAATTTCTTAATCGTCAAGAAATAAAATTTCAAGAAAAATATTTTAATTCTTTAAATGAAGCAACTCAATTTGTTGATAGTTTTGATGATGATGATACTATTGATATAACTATTGAAAAATATCTAAAACTGAACTCAAGAACAAAAGACAAATTAGTTTTGTTTAAAATAGAAGGCATTCATTGGGAAAAAAAAGATGTAGAAATGGATCCATATTTGTTGGGTATGTGGTTAGGTGATGGTCTTAGCGACGGAACTGGATTTGCATTGAACTATAAAAAAGATTTTGAGACTTTAGATTATTGGGAAAAATGGGCTCAAGAAAATGGAGCAGTAATTACAAAAGATGGAAGATATAAGTTTTCAATTGTTTCAAAAAAAAATAAAGAAGCGTTATCGTCTGGTCTATGTAATAGAGTAGAAGAAGCGCCACTTAAAAAATATCTTCGAAAATATAATCTTTTAAACAATAAACATATACCAAATGAATATCTTACTAATGACAGAGAAACCAGATTGAAAGTTTTAGCAGGATTAATTGATACAGATGGTTCTGTTCGATCTAATGGTCATGAAATACGTATTTGTCAAGGTCCAAAAAATGATATAATAATTGAAAACGCTTATACATTAGCAATGTCACTTGGGTTTTCATGTGGAATAAAAGAAGGTAGAAGTCAATGGACTGATAAAAAAACAAATGATAAAAAGTTTAGTAGTTATAAAGAATTAACAATCACAGGTTATAAAATACATGAAATCCCAACACTTCTTCCTTATAAAAAATTAGCAAATGTTGAAGATGAAACTCAAATTGTAAGAAGTAAATCTTTCATGTGTAGTAAATTTAATTTAGTAGAAGTAGGCGTTGGTCCTTATGTAGGGTGGCAACTCCACGATAAACGTGGAAGATTTTGCCTAAAAGATGGAATAGCAGTTCATAACACTCCTGAAGGTGCTTCAGTTGGTGTTGTAAAAAATATGAGTTATATGGCACACGTTACTATTAACTCAAATAGTAATTCATTGTATGATTATATACTTCCTAATATTTTAAAAATAGATGATGACGAATTAACGCCTAGTTTTATGTACGATAAAGTCAAAGTATTTATTAATGGATCTTGGGTTGGAATAACATTAACTCCAGAGGAATTATACAATCAATTAAAAGATATGAAATATAAAGGAATTATTAATATTTATACATCAGTTATATTTGACTATAAGTCACAAGAAATTAAAGTTTGTAATGATAGTGGAAGAATTACAAGACCAGTATTTCGTGTTAAAAATAATAATATTTTACTTACACAACAAATTATGAATGAATTAAAAGAAAATAAATTAACTTGGGACGATTTATTAATTAATTGTAAAATTAATGATTCTGTTATAGAATATATTGATGCGGAAGAACAAGGTTTTAGTATGATTGCTACAAAACCTAAAAATATTATCGAAAGTTCCAATAATATTATCCATAAATATACTCATTGTGAAATTCATCCATCCACGATTTTTGGATTAGTTGCTTCTTGCATTCCATATCCTGACCACAATCAATCTCCAAGAAATACGTATCAATGCGCTCAAGCAAAACAGGCAATGGGTATTTATGCAACTAATTACAATGAAAGAATGGATAAAACTGCTTATGTGTTGAGTTATCCTACAAGACCATTAGTTGACACTCGCGTAATGAATTTAATTAAATTACACGAAAATCCTTCAGGTTGTAATATTAATGTTGCTATTATGACACACACTGGTTACAATCAGGAAGATTCATTGCTTGTGAATAAAGGTTCAATTGATAGAGGATTACTACAAATTACAATTACTCATACGGAAAAAGATGAGGATAAACAAAAAATTAATGGCGATGAAGAAATCAGATGTAAACCAGACCCAGCAAAAACAAAAGGAATGAAATTTGGTAATTATAATAAGGTAAATTCTAAAGGCGTTGTTCCAGAAAATACTTTAATTGAAAATCGTGATATTATTATTGCAAAAGTAACCCCAATTAAAGAGAATAGAAATGATCATACAAAAGTGATTAAATATGAAGATGGAAGTAAACAATATAGAACTGTAGAAGAAACTTATATTGATAAAAATTATATTAATAGAAATGGAGATGGGTATAGTTTTGCCAAAGTAAGATTAAGAACATTAAGAAAACCGGTGATTGGAGATAAATTTTGTGCATTACCAACTCAACAAGTTCTTACTAATATGGGTTGGATAGAAATAAAAGATATTGATATTACAATTCACAAAGTAGCAACTTTAGATATTAATGGTAATATGACTTACGAATATCCTACTGCTAAATTTGAATATGAACACAATGATAAAATGTATTATATTGAAAATAAACAAGTTCATATTATTTGTACACTAAATCATAAATTATATGTTAAGAAACGAAGTGGAAAAAAATATGAATTAATAGAAGCACAAGATGTAATGGGTAAAATGGTAAGATTTCAAAAATCAATGCAAAATGTGAAGCATGACATTGAATTTATGGAGTTAGGTGAAGAAAAATATGAGATGGATTATTTCTTGAAATTGTTAGGAATGTTTATTGCTGATGGCCATTGTAAAGATGGGGGAACATTTATTACTGCGATAAAAGAGAGAAAAATTTTATACAATAAAAATATATTAGAAAAATTAAATATAATTTATTCTTATCATAAAGGAGGAAATTATTTTATATCAGAAATAAAATATGTAGAAATTTATAAATATTTTAAAATTTTAAGTGTTGGAGCATTAAATAAATATTTACCTGAATTTGTATTTAATTTATCAGAGAGACAATCTAGAATATTATTAGAAGCATTATTACAAGGTGATGGTTCATCAATGGAATATAAAGGAGAAACATTTAATAGATATGGAACTATTAGTATGAAACTAGCAAATGATGTTACAAGATTAGCAGTACATTGTGGTTATTCAGGTATAATAAAAATATCAGAAGAACCAACTGGTATTGCTAGAATTGGTAAACGTAATTTAGGTTCAAGAGCAGGACAAGAAGTTTCAATAACTCAAAAACATACTTATTACAAAGTTAGTATTATTACAAAACAAAATCAACCTTGGATTAATAAAAAAGTAAACGATTCAAATGAGGAAAAATTAATAGATTATAATGGAAAAGTATATTGTATAGAAATGCAATCATCTCATACATATTATATGAGAGAATCAGACCATTCTCCGTCACAAATAATTGGAAATAGCAGTAGACATGGGCAGAAAGGGACCGTAGGTAATATAATTCCCGAAGAAGATATGCCATTTACTCGTAATGGAGTAAGACCAGATATTATTATTAATCCGCACGCTATTCCCTCTCGTATGACGATTGGTCAATTAAAAGAAACATTGCTTGGAAAAGTATTAGTCGAACTTGGTTTATTTGGAGACGGAACTAGTTTTGGCGAGTTAGATGTAGCCACCATTTCAAATAAATTATTGGAATTAGGATATGAAGCGCACGGAAATGAATTAATGTACAATGGATTAACTGGACAACAAATTGAATGCAGTGTATTTATCGGACCTGTGTTTTATCAGCGGTTAAAACATATGGTCAATGATAAGCAACATAGCAGATCTATTGGACCAATGGTTAATTTAACAAGACAACCTGCTGAAGGACGTAGCAGAGATGGTGGGCTACGATTTGGAGAAATGGAACGCGATTGTGCTGACTATCGCTCTCCAATTCTCCTAAATTGTGGTTTAAGTATAGAAATAGGAACTATGGAAAATGGTAATTACAATGTGTTAGGTTTTGACCAAAAGTCAAATCAATTAGTCAAATCAGTTCAATCTGGATTTCTTTATAAGGGTGAAAGAGAATGTGTTGATGTTACTTTTCAAGACGGCAGAAAGATTAAATTTACAGCAAATCATAAATTATTAACAAGTGAAAATATTTGGAGTGAAATTAATAAATTTGTAATTAATGAAACAAGAATTAAAACAGGAATTACATATCCATTGATAAAGGTTAATGAAGAAATTGAAATGTGTTCCTCTTGGAGTATACAGGTTGGAACATTATTAATAAAAGTTGACAACAAAGACAATTATTTTGAAGCTTTAGCGTTTGCACGTATTTTGGGATATTTATATTCTGATGGAGGCATTTATTATAATAAAAATACAAAAATGTATACAGGTGTTATCAATTTAGGACATATAATAGATCTACAAAATGTTATAGACGATCTAAATATGTTTACAAATATTTGTCAAACTAATTTTAAATATAAAAATTATTATTCCATTAGAATACCTAATGACTTTATTTTAGATATTATTCATTTGAAAGGCATTTCTATTGGTTCTAAAATTAATAAACCTTCTATATTACCGGAATTTATTCTTGACGAATCTTGTCCTAAACCAATTGTTCGTGAATTCTTAGGAGGATTATTTGGTGCTGATGGTCATACTTGTGTTCTTGGAATGCATCGTGGTAAACATGATTTGTTATCTTCAGTGTCATTTTCGCGTAGTAAAAAACACGAACATTTAGATTCACTTACTAAAATGATGACAGATATACAAAATTTATTAACGCGGTTTGACATTCATAAAGTTACTATACAAAATTTTAAAGAAACAACTCATTCAAAAAATAAATTTAAAGATAGTAATAAAAGTTACCAATTAACTTTACATTTAGATATTAATGAACTTATTCCATTTTCTGAAAAAATTGGATTTAGATATTGTTGTCATAAATCACAACGATTAGAAGCAGGAGTTTCATATAAAAGACTTAGAAATGAAGTTACAAGACAACATAATTGGTTGGTGAGTAAGGTTGATGAATTAACAAAATTTAGTGAAATTAAGAAAGAAAATCCAAATAAAATAGTACCTACTAAAAAAGCAATTGAACAAGCCGTAAAAGAATTACAATTAATAGAACCTTTAATTCATAATTATGCTATACCATCTACACATGATATTACAGACCATTTAATCAAAGGAACTACATTTGGTAAATTTACAAGTAAATCGTTTCCTAATGCGGAAGAATATCTTACAGAAATTGGAGCACTCGAATGGTTTTTAACACCAGAAATAGTAAAACCCGAATTTGATGGACAAGAAGATGAAGAGGAATTTAAAGAAGAATATAAAGAAGAAGAAAAAAGAGAATCTTGTTATGGAGTAAATCGTGAATGTGTTGGATTACCTACAATGAATTTAAAAGTTATTGATATTAGACCTGCAGGTACTCATCCTGTTTATGATATTCAAGTTGACGAAACACATTCTTTCCTAGCAAATGGTATAGTAGCGCATAATTGTATGGTATCTCATGGAGCTGCCAGATTTACTAGAGGAAGAATGTATGATGCTTCAGATAAATATTCAGTATTTGTATGTAAGAAATGTGGTCTTATTGCTGCCTATAATGATAAATTACATATTCACTGCTGTCGCACTTGTGATAATCGTGTAGATTTTGCTTACGTAGAAATTCCATATACTTGTAAATTATTGTTTCAAGAATTAACAACAATGAATGTAGTTCCAAGAATTATGACAGATAAATAATTATATAAATTTTAATTAATATAAATAAATATAAATAACTTTTTTTATTGGATAATAAAAAAATTGATTTAAATAATATTATCAGTAATAACTTATATAAATGGAACTAACTAAAGACATTAATTTAACTAAATTATCAAAGACTGAACTTTTTGTAAAGTGTGAAGAACTTGGAATTACCAAATATAAATCAAAAAATAAACAACAATTAATTGAATTAATAAATGGTAAAACATTAATAAATGAAAAAAAAATAACAAAACCACAAATAGAATTTATTATTGAAGAAGGCACTGATGAGGAATATGCCGAAGGCACAGACGATGACAATAATAGTGAAACAACTTTTATTGAAGTAGATAATTTGATTATTGATGAACAAGATTATCAAAATGTAAAAAACAATATTAATCTATCTAATCTAAAATATATTGATTTATTTTGCGGAATTGGTGGATTCCATCAAGCATTAAATCAATTAGGCGCTCAATGTGTATTAGCGTGTGATATTGATAAAGATTGTCGTGTTGTTTATAAAGATAATTATGGACTTGAACCTGTTGCAAATGTGAAAAATATTGATGAGAAAACTATGCCTGATTTTGATATTTTATGTGCAGGATTTCCTTGTCAGGCGTTTAGCAACGGAGGTAAAAAACAATGTTTTAAAGATGATCGTGGTCTATTATTTGATGAAATCGTTAGAATTGCCAAAGAAAAAAAACCTAAATTTATGTTTTTAGAAAATGTTAAACATATTCTTAAAGTAAGCAAAGGCGAAGTAATTTCATATATTAAAAATAAAATAGCGCAGACTGGTTATACATTACAATTATTTCAAATATCACCACATAATTATGGAATTCCACAACAAAGAGAAAGAGTTTATTTTGTTTGTATAAGAAATGATATTTATAATGGAACAAATATTAAATTGCCAATATTTATAGGAAATTATGATTTTAAAAAATTCTTGGATGATAAAAATACGATCAATGAAAAATATTTTATAAAAGATGATATTTTAAATGTATTAAATCAGTGGGATGAAATGATTAAAACTTTTGAAGTTGGAGAAAAAATTAGTCCAACTATTTTAATTAATGATGTTTATAAAGAGTATACTGAAGCAGAGTTCAATAATTTTCCTAACTGGAAAAAAGATTATATGACTAAGAATAAACCTTTAATTGAAAAATATAGTTCTCAATTTGAAACATGGTATAATAAGTATTCCGAACTCCTTAAAAAGAGGGAAATATATGGAAAATTAGAATGGCAAACTGGACCTATAAAAGAAAATGATAGCATATTTAATCATTTTATACAAATTAGACAATCTGGAATAAGAGTAAAAAAGAGTCAATATTTTCCCACTCTAGTTGCCATTTCACAAATACCTATTTATGGTAAAGAAAAAAGATATATTACCCCCAGAGAATGTGCTCGTTTACAATCGTTTCCGGAAACATTTAAATTAGCAAAAGAGGATAAAAAAAGTTATAAGCAACTGGGAAATAGCGTTAATGTTGATAATGTATTTACAATTATTAATTCTACAATTAATCATTATTCTTCATGTATTTGAAATTGAGGCGATGCATTATGAATATTTCCTTTCCATCTTACTTCAACTCTATATTTTTTATCATTACAAGTTAATTTATAAAATAATTTCGCAGCGTCTCTTTCTTTATTTTTTGTATCATAATAGTAAGGCAAATATTCTTCAAAAATTATATCTGACTCGTCTATTATTTTTACTAATTTAGTCAATTCTATACCATCAAACTCATATACATCATAATTTACATTTGAACAATATAGTTTTTCTACTAAAAACGTTGCAATGTTTTTTTTGTTATTTCCTATTTCTTCCTTTAATTTATTCATATAAGGGTTCAATTTATTTTTTGGGTAAAATAAAGCGTTTACCTTATCTCTATCCATTTTATTAAATTTTAAAAATCCTTGTTCAATTAAATAATTTTTTTTTATTTTAGTTAATTGTTCATCTTTTTCTTTTCCTAACATTTTTTGAACACTATAATTTGACTTTGTTGCACTTTTACTTTGTTTTACTGACAAACCTATAAATAAATTATTTTTTTGTTTTACATATATATCACTTTTTGCCTCTAATTTACATAATCCATTATTTAATTCATTTATTTCTGTATGTTTATTTTTTTTTCCTGATATATATACAAATTCTATATTATCAATATTTAAATTACTTATTGGTTCAATTGATTTTTTAAAGTTTTTTATATAATTATCTATTATTTCCTTTTTTTTACATATATCATTTACATATTCATAAAAATCTGTTTCATTATTAAATTTTATTTTTGTTTCGTTCATATTTAATAAAATATTGTTTAATTCATCATAATTGTTTATATCTCTATTTACTAAAAGTAATCCACAAACGAGTTCCATGCCATTATATTCTACTGATGCTCTTTGTTTTTTATCACAAGTTTGCAAATCATCGGGTTCTTCTTTATTTTCATTTTCATTGTTATCAATAATTATTTCTGGTTCATCCGAAATAATAAATTCTATATTTTGATTTTTGTTTAACATTTATTATATAAAATTATGTATTTATTATTTAATTAGTTCAATTTTATAATAAATACATATTTATTATAAATAACATTGGATAATAAAAAATTGATTTAAATAATATTTTTAATAATAACTTATAAAATGAATTTAACCAAAGGCATTAATTTAACCAAAGGCATTAATTTAACCAAAGGCATTAATTTAACCAAAGGCATTAATTTAACCAAAGGCATTAATTTAACCAAAGGCATTAATTTAACCAAAGGCATTAATTTAACCAAAGGCATTAATTTAACCAAATTATCTAAAACAGAACTTTTTACAAAGTGTGAAGAACTTGGAATTACCAAATGTAAATCTAAAAATAAAGAACAATTAATTGAATTAATAAATAAAAAAACATTAAACCCACAACAAATAGAATTTATTATTGAAGAAGGTGAATACACTAACGAGGAAGCAAAACCACAAATAGAATTTATTATTGAAGAAGAAAATGAAAATAATATTGTAACCCAATTTTTAATAGACACAAACCCTTATGAAAGAGAGAACGAATATCTATCTAATTTTCTAAAAACTATAAAAAATAAAAATGGAACATACAAAAGAATTTGTATATCACCTTTACGATATGCTGGTGGAAAAAGTAAAGCAATTGGATTAATTTTAGAAAATTTACCAAAATTAAAAGAAAACAAAATAATATCTCCATTCTTTGGAGGCGGTTCTGTAGAATTATGTCTTTCACAAATGTTAGGAATTAATGTTATAGGTTATGATATATTTAATATGTTAGCAAATTTTTGGAACGTATTAATAAATCACAAGGAAGAATTTGTAAATGAATTAATTAAATTTGAGATTACGGAGACAGAATTTACATATAACAGACACGTTTTATTAAATTATTGGGACAAAATAAAACCTAGTGATTTAAATTATAAAACAAAAAACAAAATACAATTAAAACCAGAAGATTTAACAAAATTAGACAATAATAATATTACCCAAGCAGTTTATTATTATTATAATATGACATTATCTTATGGACCTATGTTTTTAGGTTGGCCAAGTTCAAATGAAATAAATAAAGATAAATTTAACAGAAAAATAGCAAAAATTAAAGAATTAAATTTAATTAACTTACAAGTAAATTGTGGTTTGTTTCAAGACATTTTAGAAAAACATTCAAATGATTTCTTATTTTTAGATCCTCCATATTATTTAAATGGGGATAGTAAAATGTTTAAAGGTATGTATCCTAATTGTAATTTTGCTATTCATCACAATAGTTTTGATCATATTAAATTGGCTGAATTATTAAAAAAACATGAAGGTGGATTTTTAATGACATATAATAATTGTTCCACAATTAGAGATTTATATAATGATTGCAAATTTGAATACCCAGAATGGCAATATACATATGGTCAAGGTGAAACTCGTATTGGAAAAAATAGAGAACAAACAACTAAAGATAATATTAAAGAAAGTCACGAAATAATTATCATAAAATGGCCAAAATATTAAATAATTTATATATCTATCTTGATAGAATCACAATAATAATTAATTCCGTAAGTTTTATTCATAAGTAATTCGATAAATTTTTTCCCTTTTCCTCCATTTAATCCTAAAAAGTAACTTTTATGTGTTGGTCTATATTCGTATGTAATATATTGAGATATACCTTTTTTAGTATTATCATTAAAATCGCCTTTAATTCTTCCTGTATCTAATTTTCTCCAAATACATTTTGTTGCTATAAAATTAATAATATCATCCATATTAAAGAAAATCCATCTGTCTATCTCCTTATACGCTAATATATCAGCAGGTTTATCACTATTATTTTTTTTTAAATATTTATATTTATTAAATAAATTATGAATAAATATTGAGTTGAAGTGTTCTATTTCAACATCTTTGAGTTCAGGAATTTGTCCTAATGTAAATTGAATATTATCACCACTTTTATTGCTTACATTAAATCCCAACACATTTAATTGTTCTTTTAGTATATTACTAATTGGATGTAATACATCTATAGATGTATCTGATTTTGCGCCATATTCTATTGGACAATTTAATTCATTTATATTATATTGTTTTAAAAATTCTTTTTCTCTTTTGTGACCTATTTTTTTTTTCTCACCTCCAATTTTTTTACAAGAAGCTTTACGTTTCTCATTGCCTTTTAATACATTAGTTTCTTCAATATTTTGTATTTGATACATAATTTGTGGTTCAGGGATCTCTGATTCGAGAATAATTATTTCTGGTTCATCAGAAATTATAAATTCTATATTTTTTATTTTGCATTGACATTTCTTATATAAAATAATACATTTATTTATATTTAATATTTCAATTTTATAATAAATAGTAAATTATTTATTATAAAACAATATTTGATAATAATTAACATTGGATAATAAAAAATTGATTTAAATAATATTTTTAATAATAAATTATATAACATGGAACTACATAAATTATCAAAGTCTAAACTTTTTGTAAAGTGTGAAGAACTTGGAATTACTAAATATAAATCTAAAAATAAAGAACAATTAATTGAATTAATAAATGGTAAAACATTAATAAATGAAAAAAAAATTATAAAACCACAAATAGAATTTATTATTGAAGAAGAAACTGAAAATAATGAAGAATTTATAAATAAATCACATACATTAAACGTAATAGATCTATTTTGTGGTTGCGGTGGAATGAGCAAAGGATTAACAGACGCTGGATTTAATATTATAGCTGGAATAGATATTTGGGACAAAGCAATAAATAGTTATAAAAAAAACTTTCATCATCAAGCAATATGCGAAGATTTAACAAAATTACCACCTGAAAAATTTAATAATTTCTACAATAAAGAAGACAAACAAATTGATTTAATAGTAGGAGGACCGCCGTGTCAGGGGTTTAGTATTGCAGGAAAACGAAATACAAACGATCCAAGAAATTCACTATTTATGGAATATGTTAAATACATAAATTATTTTAATCCAAAAGCATTTATAATGGAAAATGTTATAGGAATTCTATCTATGAAAACAGATAACAATGAAAAAGTGATTGATATTATTTTATCTCAATTAAACATAAATTATAATTGTATTGTAACAAAACTTTATGCAAGCAATTTTGAAGTTCCACAAAATAGAAGAAGAACAATTATAATAGGTATAAGAAAAGATTTAAATATCATACCAGTTGAACCTAAATCAATATTGAGTGTTGAAAATAGAATACCAGTTAAACATATTTTATTACCAAAAAATGAAGTTGACTTAAGTTATTATTTAAGTGAAAAGGCATTATTAGGCATACAAAATAAAAAAAATAAAGCAAAAGAAAATGGTACAGGATTTGGAGCACAATTTTTAGACTTTGATAAACCATCATTTACCATTCCTGCAAGATATTGGAAAGATGGTTATGACGCACTTGTAAAATATAATGATACAGAAATAAGAAGATTAACTATACAAGAACTAAAAAGAATTCAAACTTTTCCAGATGACTATATATTGGAAGGTTCAAAAAAAGATATCATTATGCAAATAGGCAATGCCGTTGCTTGTAAATTTGCCTATCACTTAGGTAAATATATTACTAATACTCTTGAGTAATTAAAATATTCCAAAAATTATTTGCTGAACTTCTAAATTGGGAATAATTTCTTGAATTGCCTTCATACATTCCACTATCAAATATTATATTTTTATTTTTTAAATTATCAACAAAATAATTAAAATCAAATGGTTTTCCAAAACAAATTTTTTCATATGTATTATTTATTTTTTTACATATAAAGAATCCTTTTTTATTAAATTTTTTATTTATATGTTGTTCTAATTTATTTCGTTCCCAAATTGCTATAACTATATTATTTTGGATAAATATTGGATATAATTGTTTATCGGTTCGCATATCTTTGTCAAAAGAATAATATATACAAAGATCTAAATTATTATTAAAACTCATCATTTGACCACAAAAATTCCAACTCCCATATGTAGGAACACAACTTCCAGACCAAGAATATCTATTATTCTTTAATGGATTTGGAGTTCCAAAATATTTTATAAACTCTGTTCTGGTTATCTTATTTTCATCTTTTTTCCAGTTATTTATTTTTTCAATAATTTCTTTTTTATTTGAAAATAAATATTCACTCGCACTAAAATCACCAAATGTTATTTTAGATGAATTTTTTTTCATTTCATACCCTAATATATCTGGTTCATTATTAGCGTTATGAATAATGCCCATTTGTGTTTCTAACCAGTGCCCTTCACTTCCACAATGTAAATTACTTGTAATCAATATTTCTTTATGTTTTACATTAGTCATAAATTTATCTATTATTAATTGTTTATTAATATCATCTTCAATATTTTGCGTTTGATAAATAATTGTTGGTTCATCGTTATCAATAATTATTTCTGGTTCATCAGAAATTATAAATTCTATATTTTTATTTTGCATTGACATTTCTTATATAAAATAATACATTTATTTGTATTTATTATTAATTTGTATTTATTATTTATTTATATTTATTATTTATTTATATTTATATTTATTATTTATTATTTATTATTTATTTATATTTATTATTTATTTATATTTATTATTTATTTATATTTAAGTATTTCAATTTTATTATATCTATCTTACTAATTTAACAATTGAAGTAGTAAGAGCAAATAAAATTCCACCCCATAATGTATCCATTATAACAGTTAACCACGACCATTTAGTAAATAAAGACATATTTGTAGTTTCAAACACTCCATAAATAACAAGACCTAATAAAAACGCGTCTTGAATGCTACGATTTGGTTTAATAATAAAATAATTAATACCAAATATAAGAAATACATAACAAATTAGAGTTGCAAGAAAATTTATTTTCATAGGCGAACCTTGAACATTTTTAATTTGATTTGAAAAATAATTTTTAATAAAATTTAAATACACAGAATCAATAAAAACAAAAACAATTGCGCTGATAAGTAATTTAAAATCGAACATTATATATTAAATAAATATTTTTTTATTATTGTATAATATAAATGTCTAATAGCATTGGCACAGGATTTTCACCATCAGCAAATGGTTCTTCTGGATTTACTACTGGAAGTTTGGGAAGTTTAGCAGCATTTGTACCTGGTCTTGGGTTACCATATAATGGACGAGGTCCTAAACTAGGAGGAGGCCTGCCAGGATTAATGCCTCAACCATTAATTATTCATGATAATTCAAATATATTTTCTCGCACACGTATTACTTTAAGAGAAGCTTGGAATACAACATCATATTCGGGAAGTTCTAATTCTAAAAGAATAATTACGCCATTTAGAGCAGTTAATAATGCAGGTGATTTATTAAGTCGTAATAATTATTCTTGTGGAGGAACTTGTCAAACTCCTCAAAGTAGACCTAATCTTAAAGGATTAAGACAACGTTTTGGTTCAACTTCAGTTTCATGTCGTCCCTCTGTTATATGGAGTTTAAGTCAAATTGATCCAGAAATACCTTCATCCACGTGTAATGTAAAATACGTATATGATGGTTCTGATTATACTAAATTTAAAAAGAATCAAGCAGTGAACCGAAATTACAATGATAGATCATTTGGAGGAAATGATTATAGCACATCTCAATCAGCAATTCGTCATATTAGACGATATTAAAATACTTTTTTTAATTAAAAAAAATTGAAATGCTTTTATAACCTTACAAATACAATATACATATAACACTATCCTTATAATGAATTCAAACAAACAAAATAAAAAATATGAATATGAATATGAAGAAGAACCAAAATCAGAATATGAAGCTGTGTGTAGTGCTTTCAAAAAAACTAGAACAATTCCTGTAAATAGTATACCAATTATAATGGCACATTATTTTAAAGATTATAGACAAATATTACAAATTAATCAGTCTCATTCTCATGCTGTATATCTAATACAGCTTACAGATTTGTTAAATGGTTCTGTTGAAAATTGGAAATATAATAGACCACCTGATATGGAACGAATTCCTATTATTGCCGAAGATATTTATAATAAAAAAATACCAATTGAAACTATGTTTTATTTAAGTTTTAATCCTAAAACAGAAAAGTTTGATGTTTTAGATGGAATTCATAGATTAACCGCTTTAAAATTAATTAAAGAAGAAAATTTAACCAAAGTTAGAGGCACTGATGCTGATTTGTTATTTAATCAATATGTTTTGGTTAATATTAGATTTAATTTTACGATTGGAGATCTATGTAACGCGTTTCAAAATTTAAATAGTTGTCGTCCAGTTCCTGAATTATATATGGGCGACAATCAGGAAGAAAAAACTAAAAGTAAAAAACAAATAATTAATAATATTGCGAATGAATGGTATCATAAATATAAAAAACATTTCTCTTCTTCATCTAAACCAAATACCGGTAATACTAACAGAGATAAATTTATAGAATTATTAGATAAATTATATGATAAACATGAGTGTAACGATGAGAATAACTTAACAGACATATTAGATAAGGCTAATGAAGATTTATCATTAAATAATCCTAAAGTATCAATTGATGCTTTGTATAAATGTAAAGAAACAGGTTGTTATTTATTCTTATTGAAAAATGATAAATTATTAGAAAAATATTAGAAATTATATAGAATTATTTAAATATTAATTTTTTATTCAACAAAATAATAATAATAATAAAAATTAATATTATTATTATATAAATATGACTACTCCATATGGAATATCAAGATCAATGGGTTCTCAATCATTTCAAGGATATGTTAATGCTCCAATTATAGGACCTTTAAATTCAAGTCAATATCCAAACACAATGCAATATCATAGTTATGGCACATTAAGTGGACAAAGACCAACTCCACCACAATTTTATCCAGGACAAGAACCTGTTTACGCTGAAATGTTAGTAAACGCAAGAGCTCAATATCTTAGAGCTACCGCATTAAGTTCAATACAAAAAGCACAACAGGATATTTTAGGAAAATTATCACCTCCAACAACAAAAGTTTCTTATTCATCGCAACGTCAGTTTGCGGTTTCAAGTCATGTAAATTATATTGCTCCAATTCCAGGTTCAATGTATACAAATATTAAAAAAAGTATAGCTGTTGGAAAATCAGCGTACAAAGTTGGATTACCTTTAGAAGCGCCAATCGGATCAAAAAGTTATGATACAAGTTTTAGACGATCTGCATTACGAAGAGCGCGATCAGGAGGATGTACTGCGCCAAAAAAGAAAGGTTCAATATATAACTATAGTTTAACACAACCAGGAATATCTGCGTGGGGGTCTATTCCAAGACAAAATTACTAAATAAATAAATCCAAATATTTTCTAAATATATACTATAAATGATGAATAAATATTTAGTTGAATTTTTAGGAACGTTATTTCTTGTTTTTGTGATTTTTGCAACAGGGAATTATTTAGCAATTGGCGCTGCTTTAGCAGTTAGTGTTATGATAGGTGGCGCAATTAGTGGTGGAGCGTTTAATCCAGCAGTAGCGATTGCTTTAATGTACGCTGGAAAAATTCCTCGTTCAGATTTGATACCATACATTGTTGCTCAAGTTGCAGGAGCTTTGACAGGGTTTGAATTATTTAAAATGATTGTTAATCGTAAAGTTTAAATAAAATTATTATAATAAAATGTATAATATTATTTCTTATATAATATTATATGACAAAACATAGAAGAACTAGGACAAAAACAAGGACTAAAAATAGAAGACAAACAAAAACAAGAAGAAGACCCCAAAAAGGTGGGTTTGGAGAATCATTTATGGAACCAATTAAAAATACATCAAAAAGAATATTAGATGTAACTGAAAATGGATTAACTAATGTTTCTAATGTTATTGGAAATACAGCGTCTTCTATAAGAAATTATTTTTCAAATTCAAATGCTATAAGTTATGGAGGAAAACGTAGAAGAAGACGACACTAATAACGAGTTGGAAGCATTTTATTTTTTACCATTATACCATATAATATGTATACACTTAAAATCCCTAGTGAGGCAAAATATATTTGTGATATTGCATCTTTAGGAATTTTATAGCAATTATAACACTCTTCTTGCTTTAAATTTGAAAATGTTTCGCGACATTTATTTTTAGTGACTGGATTTTTTTTATCAGGAAAACTACATGGGTCTGTATTTTGTATGTCTACTAATGTTACAAAATGACTTTCAACCGATTTATTATTATATATATCTATAGTTTCCATTTTTAACTCTTGACAATCTGGTTTTGAACCTGATAAAAATGCTTGAAACATTTCCATTGGATTAAAAGCGTTTAAATTACTTATTGTTCCAGGTATTAGACCTTTAAATTCACTAAAATTTACTCCTACACCAGATGATATAAATGGAATATTACCAGCGGGTACATTATTTATATAAATATATCTATCTACATCTTGATCCGTATTTTTATCTTTACATTTACCCCCTGTTTTTAAAAAAAATTTGTTGCCCAAAGGTTTACCAGTTGCGGATGCTTTTCCACCACCAGATACTAGCACCTCTACATAATTTATTAGTCCATCTATATCTTTTCCTAATTGTGATAAGCTTCCTTTACTTGACATTCCTATCTCAGATGGAGTTTTAATGTATTTATAGTATGGATAATCAGGACCAATGTATTTTTCCTCTGCTGCTTTAGCATTTGCTAATACTTCTTTAAATATATTGTTAGACATTTATAAATTATATATATATTTATAAATTATTCATTGTTCTTCTTCTTCAATTAAATCTTCTACATTTTCCGTGGTTTCATAATCTGTTCCTGATACATCTGGAGGGGTTGAACCTGCCATTTCTTGAGCATAAGTGACTTGTTGCTCTACTAAACCATCTATTTGTGTTTGCATTGAATTGATTGATTGCTGCATATTATCAACACTTTCTTTTACACCATCAAAACTATCAATTCTTCCTTTTAATACTTCTATATTACCGGCATTTTGCTGAGATAATATTAAAGAATTATTTGGGTCGTAAGGTTGATAGGTGGTAGTATCATTATTTTCTAATCCTTCTATCAAATTCTTTGGTAATATTGCTAAATATACTTGATAACTTATCAAAATTACAAATAAAACTATTAAAATGTAAATTAACATTATTATATATAATACATTTATTTTCTTTTTATATTTATATAATATAATGTCTACTGCTTTTTATCCAACAAATATGAGAAGACAATCTACTGGTGGTTATAGTAATAAAAGCACATTAGAAAATATACCATATGTTTCTTGGAAAGGTTCTGGGATTTATAGTAATCCTATTGGTCTTACATCAACCCATATAAGACCATTAACTAACAATGATATTGGTAATATATTTCCGACTGGATTTGGATTACCACGACCACTTAAGCAATATAGAAAAGGTATTGTAATTCCAACTAATTTTAATACTGAAAAAGCAATTGCTTATAATCTAAACAGAGCAGTGAAATCGTCTATAGGTTCATCATTAGGAGGAGGTAATGGAGGAACTGGGTTAATATCGCAAATGATTGATATGCCAGGTTCATTCATTGTAAAAGAGAATCAACTTTCTAATAATATTAATACTGATTGTACAAATTGTAATGGTATAGCAGTGATTTCTGATTGGATGCCTATTAATAATTTAACAGAAAAACCTCAACCAAATGTTACAAATCCTTTACTTTGCTGTAATCAACAAAAAAAGGCGTATAACAGAACATTACCAACTAGTACAAATATTAAAAAAAATTACTACCAAACTACTCAAATGTATTTATATAATCGGTGTCAAACATTTAAACAAAGACAATTTAATTTTATTTCTGGACCGATTGATAAAAAAGTTGAACAATTATTTATGGCTTATCCATTTGTAACTGCTAAAATACTTGAATATTCTAAACCAGGAGATCCTTTATCAATTATAAATTTATATGTAGCTCAATGTAGTCCTAACTTTACAATAGAAAAAGGAGTTGAAATAGGAATTGTTAACACTTTATCACAATCCTTATTAAATTCAAAATTTATTTCACAAATAGAATATGATTCATTAATAGGAGAATCTCCTCTTTCGGTTGAAACTTTTATATCTTCATTGCAAAATATACTAACAAAAGAACAATATAAAATTGTAATTGATTATTTATATCAACTAGCAGCAAATCCATATAATGGTTCTGTAGTTAGTGGACCATCAAATCCTAAAGGTTGTTCTCAAGTTTATTACAAACCAAATAACCCACAATTTGCAAAACAAGGCGGTGTATCTAGTAGCACTAGAACATTAAAACTAATAGTTGATACTATAAATACAAATGCTTATAAACAACGTAAATTAAAATCAGGAAATCCAGCAAATACAGCAACAGCTATTCAATATGGGTTTAATCCAAATACTCCGTTTATTTATAAAGATAAAGTTCCTCAATGTCAAGCACAAACATTTAGTGGTAATCCCTTCTTTTTCCAAGGTCAACATCAAAATAAAGTAATATGTAAAACACAATAAAAAATGTATTAATTAATTTTATATTTGTCTTTCACTTTTACATAATTCTTTATGTCTTTTCCAGTCATCTAGTTGATGAGATTTTTCGCAATAAAATACTAGACCACAAAATAAGCATTTTTTTAAACATTTAATATCGCATACTGCACAACATCTAAATTTAGTTTTTGAAGTATTAATTATCATATAATTATTTTTTTTATAAATGTTATCTAATTTTTGTATTGTAATCCCATTTTTATTATTACTTTCAATGAAATTATTATCAATTAAATACTTTGTATATGTTAACGTCATAAATCCAAACCTTTCATAATTTATAGATGTATTTTCATTACCTATTTTAACAAATGTATTAAACATTTCGGGAGTAATAATATTATCAGTACGTCCACCCCATCTAATCCATCTATTAAATAACTCACCTCTACACCAGTTCATCAGATCATTAAATACTATATCTAAATCTTTTGTTGGGGTTATCTTGAAATTATTGTATTCTTCTTCTGTATTAAACCAAGTTGGAACCATTACTCCGTTAAAATAGCATTCAACTCTTAATCCTGACATTATTGTTTGTATAAATTATTTATACATTCTAAAAGTATTTTAATTTTTAAATCAATTTTTTTTTAATAAAACCATGTTGATGTTAACTATCTAACTTATATTCATCGATTGGTCTTTTTTTTAAAGTTAAAAATATATTAACATTATCAGTAAATTTATTGTGTGGTAACTGATTTTTTTCACACCATTGAATGCATTTTTGAATATGTATTCGTTTTAAATTTTCGACTTTTTCTTCACGATTTTTATTTTTAAAAATATTTATTATTTGATCATATGCTTCCAATTGTTGTCTACCTATTACTAAATTGGACTCTTCTATTTTATTTAATAAATAATAAGGCAAATCATTGTCTATTATTGAAGTTATACAACTATTATTCATTAACTCATTATTGCTCATTTTTAATATTAATTTTTCATCTACATTTGAACCTAATTTACTTTGACTTAATAAATTTTCGTTAAACCCTTTACAAATTAAATATCTTTCTCCATTTGTAATATTGCTTATTGATGGTTTTACCAAAAAAATTTTATCATATATTCCTGATAAAATAAATATCACATCTATTACTGCTTTATAAAGTATATTATTTATTTTTATTACACTTGTTCCATGATTCATTTGATATTTTGTTATTATTAATAAAACCAAAACCATATTATGAATGTACTTTTTGGTATCATTATATTCATCAGGATAAAATTCAAATATTATTAAATCTAACTTATTTTTACACTCTTTTTGTATAAATTGTTTATACAAATTATTAAAATTAAAATTTTCTAAAATTATATTATCTTCATTTTCCTCACGTAACATATTTAATAAATAATTTGTTGAATTATAATTATGAGTTAAATGACATACATTTATTTTATGTTTTAATGATAATATTTCATTTATATTAAAGACTTCAAATAATTCCATTAACTCAAAAAAAATTATTGAATCTGCTTTTACCTTACTTACTGATATTAATGAACCTGGAACATTTGAATGTATAAATTCAAACGGATTTACTATTTTAGTTATATATTCTATTGATGTATTATCTGCTCCACTATAACTTTCTTGCAATTTCAATAATTGATTGTAAATATCAGTTGTATAACAATTTAAACTATATGATATGCATGGTTCTATTTTATCATTTGTTAGTTGTAATCTTAATTTAATATTAAAGTTGTTTTTTGGTATTATATAATAATTCATTAACTATTATATAACAATTAAAATAATATTTATATCTTTTTCAACACATCTTTATATCTTTATATCTCATCACCCTCTATTTCAAAATCTACTACCTTTTTTTTACGTGTTGTCTTTTTCTTTTTTGCTGGAATTATATTAATACCTTCTTCTTGTTCTTCTATTACTTCTACATCTTTGGGAAATTCTTCTATGTCCTTTACCTTTTTTGTTTGTAATTTTGATTTTTTAACAACAGGTATTACTTCCTCCAATGCTTCTGTTGCATCTTGTAATTTTAATTTTTCATTTAATTTTTTACTCTTTGGTTTTATTATTTCTTCTGCTTTTTTTACTGCTTCGCGAGCTAACATTGTTCCTGCTTGTTCTATTTCTATTTCACCAGGTAATTGTTCTAATAACGTGTTTGTTAGTTTTTCAGCGTTTCTAGTTGATGTTTTTTTATAAATAAAGAAACGATTTAAAAATGAAATATCTTTTTCATAATCTTTCATATATAACGCATCTTTATAATCACTCGCCTTTTCCGGATTTTTATTGACATCATTTTCCATTACATTAAATAATTCTGAAAACATACCACTTCCCTCTGGCAATTTCATTTGTCTAGCTTCTTCTTTAGTTATTAAAGTAAAGCCATATTTATCCATTGTACTTGTTAAGAAATCAAAATTTACCAAATATTCTGGAAGTGTTTGATTAATAGAATCTTGATATACATCAATTGTATATCCTAAACAACTTTCATTATCTTCAAATGCTATAGCATCATAACGTTTTGATATAGACCACACTTTTTTATCATCCACAAATATTTCCATACTTTCTTCGGGTTTTTTCTTTTTTAACATATTAAATATAGTTTTACCATCATAACAAGTAGCTATAAAATATCCATACAATTTTGTACATTCGGCTACATTTCTTATAAAATTGTAAAATGTTCTATTATTTTCAAACATATAATGTATCGCAAATTGACATGACGACACATCAAATCCATTATGAACTTTACCATGTTGTCTTACAACCGCGGGACCAAGACTATTGTCAATGCCTATTGAACCAAATACTGATTTTGTTATTTCATTTGCTTTATCATTAAACATATTTGTTCCACTTCTAATATTTAACGCACTATTACCATTAACAAATAAAGCGTGGGGCATTTTTTTTGTTGTTGTTTTAAAATTTAAATATCTTGCGCACGCACCATTTAAACGATTTTCTATATTGTCTTTTGATATATCAATTCCAAATACAAATGATAACTCCGCACTAATCCATTTTGGAAAATCTCCTGCCTTTCCACACGCAAAATCTATTAAATTATTTCCTTTTTTTGAAACACCTTGAATTAATACTTTTTTTACATATAAATTATGAAAATCACGCATTCTTTGAGTCATTTTATCAGATGTTACACTATTATAATAAACATCATCTGATACTTCTATTCCTGGAATGTCTTCTCCAGTTGCTATCATTTTTTCAGTTACTGGATTATGGATTGAATGCCAATTACTATTTGCAGTTTTATAATCATTTGCACCAACACTATTTCCACTTCTAAAATCAGCAGTTTTATCATATCTTACTCGCATCGGTATCCATTTCCATATTCCTTGTTTTGTCATATCGTATCTAAATTCTACAACCATTTTATCATCAAATACTTGTCTTTCTTCTGTAAACATATTGTATGTTCCATTGTTATCCATTTCTAACATTACATTACATAATCCAGCCATAGCATCAAAAGGATTCGAAGGAAAGAATTGTTTTGGTTTATATCCTTCTTCATTATCAATATCCGTTTGATTAGAAAATTTATCATCTAATACATCTTGACACGGATTTATATAACCATGTTTTGATGCTTCAAATCCAACTGTTAATATAATTGTTTTATATTGATTAAAATGGGTTGATTCGTAATTATTAATACCATTTTCAAATATCGGGGTAATAATATCTTTACCATCTCCTCCTTTTTTTGTTACAACCAGAAAATCAATTGTATTGTAACTTTTTGGAAATGTCATTGTTGCTTCTGATGGTTTCCATTTAAATATATATGGCCAAGTTATTTTTTTCTTTGGACCTGCTTCTAAAAATTTATTGCCACCAACCCCTAAAAGAGTAGGCGTAAAAATTAAACCATCAATTTCATAATCAAAATTTTGATCTGCAATGCGTCTTAATAAATAATTATTTGCCTCAAATATATTATATTTTGATGTTGCTGTAGGAACACCATCTGTAAAACTATCAAATGTTGGATAAAATTTTTTTGAAATAATTTTAATTGGAGACATATGTGATTTATTATATTTATTATATTTATCTAATAACATTGACTTAAAATTAGATGCATTTGTAGTTTCAGATTTTTTTGTATTAATATTTAACGGATTTAACATTTTAATAAATTCTTTTAATATTGGCAAACGACACCCATCTTTGAAATATTTTTCATCTTTTGTGTGTGTATTTATAAATGGTCTTGCTCTAATATCTACTTTATTTATGTAATAAATATCAAATACTGCAAATGTATTTATAAATTGACCCAATTTATTATGTAAAATTAACTCTCCATCTAACAATGAATTAAAACATTTTTCCTCTTCTGTTTTAGCGCCACTAAACATTATGTTCATATTTGTATTAATAAAATAAATACGACCTTTTTCATTAATATATAATAAATGTCTATCACCATCAGCCTTTTCTGTTACACAATATGCGTATGGTTCTGTAATATTTGGAACAATAACATCTGGATTCAATTTGCCAATATTAATCATGTCTAAAGTTACTAATCCAGGACCTATAAAATCACTTGTATGTACATTTTTTTTAGGAATATATTCTCCATTTTTTTTTTTAAATTCTTCTTCAAAAAGCAATTTATGATAGTTTTGTAATACTTCTTTTTGTTCTAAATATGAAATTGGAAAATTTGTTTTTTGTAATCCAGATAATACTTGTGTAACAATTTTTTGTAAACCATTTGATAAATCTGCCGGATTTGCATATTTTTGCTTTGCACCCTTGTTATCAACTTCTATTTCTATTTCATAACTTTCCGGATTTTTAAACACACTTGATTCATCAATATTATATGTTTGAATCATCCATCCTTTTTCATTTTTTGAAGATGACTTTACTATGCTTAAGTCTATTTTAAAAGGATAATCATTATGAGTAAATGTTACTCGATTCATATATCTAAACACTTTTTTTGTTTTATTCCAATTTTCAAATACATCTGTTCCAATCTTACCAGTTTTACTTATTACTTCTTCATTGCTCAATGTTACTCTAAAATTAAAATCATCAAAATTTGCAGTTGAAATTGTATCTTCTTTATTTTTTTCTATTTTTACTGGAGTTTTTCTATTTATTTTAACACCCTGGTAATTTTTATCATTTACAATTTTAATACTATTTGATTTACAATACTCTTGAATATTATTTAAACCTTGAATTTCTATACGAAATCTATTAAAATCACTATTTGTTTTAAATTGCCCTGTTCTTGCATCTAAAAATTCTGGTTGAATTCTTAATAAATATTCACCATTCGTATAATTTGTTTCCCAGTTTAAGGATTTTAATTTTTTTATGACATTATCATAATCCATTTTTGTTAAATATTTAATTCCTCTTGTGCCAAATTTAGCCTCCATTTCTATTTCACTATATTGATTTGGATTACTATTTAAAAATGCTAAAGATATTTTGTCTAACATAACTTTTGGAGACTCATTACTTTCATTTCTAGGTTTTTTATTACTAGCGGAATTATTTTGAAATAATGATTTCTCTAATAAAATTTCATTAGATTTTGTATCTTTATCTTTATTTAATTTTTCAGTAGAATTCATCTTTATATATATATATAATATAATACATATATTTATATTCAATTTTTTAATAATTTAAAACCAATAAGTTATAAATATCTTTTTTTGTCATTTTTTTTTTACCTTTTTCCTCATCTTTTTGAGAATCTGTATATTCTTCAATATTTATATTGAATTTTTTACATAACTCAATTAATTCATCTAATTTATAAGATGCCATACTTTTTAAAGTAGTTTCAAAATTATTCATTTTATAATATGTATCTCTATATTTTTGTATAATTTCATTAGTTGTATCTAATTCTATTGAATGTTCATAAGTTTTATTATTTCTATGAACTATATGAATTGGGTGCTTTTCATCAATATCCGTACACAATAATTCATATATTTTACGATTATTTACTAACAACATATTTATATTTTCAAAAATACATAAAGCAACAAAAGTTTTAATAGAAATTTTATCTTTATTTGCAAGATCGTCTTCTAATTCGGTTAGAGGTTTTATTTTATGAATTTTTAAAATATCCTTATTTTTTCTCAATAATTCAATATATTTAAATTTTTCATTTTTCTCGACAACAAAATATTGATTGTTAATTTCCATTTCATAATTAAAATATCCATTTTTTAAAATATAAAAACACCAAAAAAGCGAATCTTTTTGTTTAGGTTTATACATGGTTTCCTTTTTCTTTTCTTTAAGTCTAACAAGACCTTTATTTATTTGTTCCTTATTTATTTGTTCCTTATTTATTTGTTCCTTATTTATTTGTTCCTTATTTATTTGTTCCTTATTTATTTGTTCCTTATTTATTTGTTCTATATATTTTGTTGATGATTTTGGTTGAGTTACATTTTGGATCATATGTTTAGTATATCTATTCATATTTTTAGACGTAAACATATAATCTTCTAAATCATAAAGTATATTACTTTTATTTGTAGGTGTGTTTTTAAACATTATATACTTTATTATGTAGCAATACCTTTATTATGTTTTAAAAAAAATTTATTTTTATATTTTCTTTTTCTTTTTCAACATTATTTAAATAGATTTCTTGAGTAATTACATATTTAATATAATCCATAAGATTATTTAATGTATCATTATCAATTTCTCTTAAATTAATATGAATTCCATATTTATTTTCATTTATTATAACATTTTTATTTTTTGCTAGTATTTTAAGAACTTCAATTTGATTAAATTTAGACATTTGTTCAATTTGTTCTCTAATATAATTTAATTTGTTACAATCATATTCTTCATTAGACATATATAAATATATTATTTTGCTTTAAATTGGAATAATTTAAAATATATTGTAAAAAAATATGTACATCTACTTAACATTAACAATTTTTATGCCTCTTTTTTAAAGAACTAATCTTGGTTTATATTCTTTTTTTCCTTCTTTAGAAGGAGGAACAAGTTCAGAAATAATAGAGACATATTTATCATTTAATTCAAATCTTTGAGCAATAACACGCGCTACAAATTTTTCGTTTTCTTCGATTGAATTGAAATGTTCATTTGAATAATAATGATCTCTTGCAATAAATAATACAAATGGACTTGGTTGTTCATCCGCACTTTCCGCTCTTATACCTGCCTTAGTAATATTTTTAGCAATACAATTTAAATTCATTCCAGAAACAGGATAGCAAACTTCGCAATTAAATACAACATTAAATAATATATTTTCTCCTTTTACAAGTCCACTTGAAAATGTTATTACTCTAATGGATCCCGGTTTAACATAACCTTCAACAATACATTTTCCACCAACCATTTTAGTAATTGTATTTTCTAATGTTTGTAACAAATTTTTACCAATTGCGGTCATAGGCAATACTATATGTTTAGTAATTTGACAAGGACTATATACAGACTTAAACTCTTTTTGTCTGAACTTAGGTTTAGAAGATTTAGTATCTATAGGTTCCATTATATATTTAATATATAATTATTCTTTTAATTAATTTTCAATTTTATTTAAAAAGTATTTAAATGTTAAATCAGTTTATTTATTACCTTTTTCCTTTTTTTGAAATTCATTCACTATTGCAGTCTCTGTATCTACAAACCACGTTTTATTATTTAATTTTTGGTACTCAAAAATTCTCAATGTTAGTTCTACTCTTATATAAAGTTCTTTCGCACCTTCAATATTTTCTGTGCCTTCGGCATCATTATCTTCCTTGTCTTTCTTTATAATCTTTGATATAAATCTATCATCACTATCTATATTGCGTAATATAGATATTATTTTATTTTTACCTGCTTGGTCACAGCGAAACCCTGTGCTACGTTCATTTTTTGTATCTTTAATTTGACAAACCATGTATTTATTATTATTTTCAAAACCAATAAACCCAACATAATGATTTAAATTTGCTTTTAATCTATATTTTTTTAATATGGCGTCTCCCAAATCTCTTTTATCTTCTGGTTTTGCTAGTATCCATTTATCATCATCTAATACAAAAATATTTAAATTATTTACCCGAGATGGACCATCAAATATTACTATTCCAGTTATTCCTTTTGCAACAACAAATTTTGTTTGTAAATATATTTTTATTTTACTATAAAATCTTTTTAAATGTTCATCTAAAAGTTTTATTTCTACATTTTTGTTACCATAAATATAGTTCAGCAAATTTATCTTATCATTCATCATTAAACTATCAACTATATGTTCAATTAATAATTTTTCTAAAATTTCTACTCTTTTTTCCTTTGAATCCGCCAAAATTATATTATCTTCTTTAGATATTCTTCTCATAATTACTCCACAAAGATGATACCAATTATCATTTCCTCTTTGTATTTTAATTGTATTTGATGCTAATTTATAATTATTAAACATTGCATCTAATACACTTTTACCTTCTAAAAATGCATTTTCATCATCCTCTCCTTCGACATCCTCTCCTTCAGCATCTTTTTCTGTAATACCACGCTTATCAATAACCGGTTTTATCGCATTTGTTTTTATTTCAAATTTTATCATATCATGTTTATAATTAATTGGAACGGATCTATCATAAATTGATATATTCTTATAATTAAGTTCACTTGGTTGAAATAAATAATATTCTCCTACATTTACTAAATAACCTGTTCTACCATATTTATCTACTATATATTCACTGCCATCATTTATAAGTTGAGTTAATGCCGCATAAATTTGGGTTGTTGGATATTTTTTTGGAATATTTATTAATTTTAATAAATCATTTTTTTTATAAAAATACTGCATTTTCATTAATATTTTTATTTTTTGTATAATTTTATCAGAATTTATAAGCATAAATGACTCGTTATATGTATCCGCATTTTCTTGTAAGGTTTCAACATTTATATCCGGCAAGCATTTAAATTCACATTCCATAAAATCACACGTTGCGGTATTATCTGTATCTCCTATTACAAAATTATTTAATACTTTATTATCTGATAATACTTGAGTTATATTTCTATTTTCTTCTATTTTATTAAAATTGTTTGAAATTAATTCGGTTTGATCATGATTAATTATACAATCTACGGCAGTTTGTTTTAATAATCTTGTTACTTTTCCTATTTTTACTGCTTTCAATTCAGATGTACGATAAATATATAAATCTGCTGCTTCTTCTTCAGCATTTGTTAAAATTGTTCCATATAAAAATATTTGAACATTTCTTTTTGAAAATGGCAAATCTTTATGAGAAAAGTTACGAACCGCTCTACCTATAATTTGTTCTAATCTATTTACATTATACCACGGCTCTAATATATGAACTTGACGAATTGCTTTAAAATCTAATCCTTCTGAACCTGCTTGTGATATTAATACTACTTTTATAATTTCACCCGATATATCTTCAAGGATTCCATCTTTATCTTCCCTAAAAATATTATCATTATTTGTAATTGCTTTTACATCTGCATCATTATTTGGAGATATACGAGGATCACCTGTTATCATTATATAACGCGCCGGTTTGAAATCTTTTCTTGAAACTGAAGACTTCATTGTTCTTACATCTACAACAGGAACCGGAGGTGTTTTGAATAATGGTTTTGCTTTTTCACCATAACGAGTAAACCCCATTTCTTCAAGTGCTAATGCCATTGGTATAATACCGGCATCAATATAAGATGAATAAACTAATATTATTCCTTCTGATACTTTTCCAGTATCTTTATTGTAAATATAATTACAAATATTTTTTATTTTTGAACTATATTTTCCTATTTCTTTTTCTTCAAATACATGTGGAACATTTCGTTTATATTCAAATTGACCTTTAATTGAAGGAGTTTTTGAATCAACATAGTCCATAATTCTTTTTAACCCTTGACTTCCTGTTAAATCTTTTGGATCTATATATAATTGTTCTTTGGATGACGAGTTACTTGACGAGTTACTTGACGAGTTACTTGACGAGTTACTTGACGAGTTACTTGATCCTCCTCTAGATGAGGTTGTTTCTTTTATTGAATTTTTTTCTGATGGAAATTGAGATTTTGTATCAGTTTCATTAATATGTAAACCAGAAATGTCGGAACTCTTTAAAGGTATTTTTTTTGATAATGAACCTTTAAATGATATTTCTTGTGGAGAAAATTTGTTTACACTTGGTTCTGATGATGATGATTTGGATAATGATGATAATGATTTTGACGATGATGATTTTGACGATGATGATTTTGACGATGATGTACTTATTTTATCTTCTTTAGAAGAATTATTTGCATCTTCTGTTATTATATCTTCTTCGTCTAAAATATCAAAAATTAAATTGGATGATTTTTTTTTATTAGCAGATTTAGATTTTTCTATTTTTTTTACATCTCTTGCATCACGCTCAACTGCATTAACAATTGAAACATTATCTGCTTCAATTCCTTCAGTTACTGCGGGTTCTGATTCTAATTCTGAATTTTTTGAAACTCTGGCAGATGATACAGATTGAGGTCCATTACTTATAACATCATCTATTTCTTCAACTATATCTTTTTCTAGACTAGTAGTAGGTGAAATATCATCTATGTCTGTCTCTTCAGTTTCGTTATATTCAATCGGTTGAATGCGTTTAACTAATTCATCTAACCCATCATATGGATAAACTATATTTAAAGATTCAATAGGAATTTGTAAATCAGTATACCCAAATGATTTTAATGTAGAAAATGCAGCTACATTTCTTTGTGTTCCTTTTTTAGTCATTTGATAACTTTCTCCTCTGCTTCTTAAACGATTAATAATATATTTATAGCCCATTTCTTGATATTCGCCTACTAAATTTAAAAATAAACTAAGTTTTGTAATTTTTTTATCATTAGAAATTTTTCTTCCATTTATTTGGTATTTTGGATATTCTTCAATCATTTTAAATGTATTTTTAATAGCAAATTTATCAGGATAAACTCTAAAAGGAAAAGTATATGGATTTTCACCACGCACATATGAAACATATCCTGTTGCCTTTCTAATTAACATTTCTTTTCCAATTTCTGTTCCATCTTTATCTATTTTCCAATTACCATTATTATCAAATATATCAGAAACTGAAATTATTCCTCTACGATCATTCATATTCATTAAATTTAAAAGCCATACAATTTCTTTATAACTATTAAACATTGGGGTAGCAGATAAAAGTAATAAACGAACATTAGAAACAACGCTAACTAAAAACATTAAATTTTTAGCAACATTTTTATTTTCATTATCTTCTGAAATTCTTATATTATGTACCTCATCAATTACCACTAAACTATTAGAATATTCCATTTCCAAATTTTTTATTTTAGTTTCTATAATATTAGTTTTTCCAGATTTTCGTACAATTTCGTTTGAAAATTGAAGATAACCTTGAAATGAGTATGATGCGTTTATTACATTTTTAACTTGTTGAATTACTTTTTCACGTTTTAATCCTTTCATTCCTGTTGGATTAATTTCTTTAAGCAATTTATTTCCCAAACACCCTTTCATTGTCCAAATTCCATCAACTTCTTTTAATTTTCTTTCGTCAAATAATTGTAATTTAAAGTTATCTTGAACATTTGGACTTGCTACTATAATAATACGTTTATTTATACCCATTTGTTTCAAATAATCCCGCATTTCTTCGCAAACTCCTATTGCCGAACATGTTTTACCTGAACCTAACCCATGAAATAACATTAAACTATTATAAGGAGTTTGAAAAGATAAAAAATTTCTTACAAATGCTTGTTGTGGTAACAATTCATAATCGGCAACACTCAAAATTTCAGCATATTTCTCTACATCATATATCGCACCATCATATTTAGTATCGCTAAATTCTTTTTTATTTGCTATTTTAGCGTTAAAATTTGGATCATCTAAATTTGGATATAAATATTCATATTCATTTTCAGACTTTTCTAATTCTTTTCTATTTTTTAGTTCTACTTCTAGTTTATCTTTATTATCTGCATCATTTTTTTTAGTATACATTTTAATTACTTCTTCTGGAGAATCTACATTTTCTTTTTCTTTGTCTACTACATCTTTTTTCTTAAGTTTTAACATCTATCTATCCTTATATATATTAATATAATCTATATTCTTGTAAAACTTTATTTATATTTATAATTAGTTGCTTTTTTTCTAAATTATATGGTCTTATTGAATTTAGACATTCATCTAATGTTTTCCATTCTATTTTTGACACTTCTGATGGTTGATAATTATTTAAATTATCTTCTATATTTTCTATATACCCTACAAAATATTTATGTTTATATGATTTATGATTTGAACCTAAAAACATTTCCTCAAATGGAATTAAATTTTCTATTATTTTGATATTTTTTTTAGGTAATCCAGTTTCTTCTTCAAACTCTCTTAAAGCACAATCTAAATCTTTTTCTTTAAAATTACGCCTTCCTTTTGGAAACTCCCATTCAGTTTCTGACCATTTTGTTGTTGCATTATTAATAAGAATATCTAATGTTATTATTTCTCCATTTTTACCTATTGGAATGCCATTTTTTAATGCTTCACATTTTTTCTGTGAAGACATTTCTTCTCCTTTATATTGATTATTTAACTGGTTAGAATCTTTAATTCCCCACATCATTTTCCATAATGTTTCAAAATCATATTTTTGAAAATTTTCTCTTTCATTTATAGACATTTCATCAAACATTATTTGTAAATGTTCTAAATTGTTTTGCATATATTTGCCTCTCATAAAATCAATATAACCAAAACTATCTTTACGTCTTATCATTAAATATTGCATACCATATTTAGGACATGACCTAAATGCAATAATACCATAACTTGTAATTGGTAATTTACATTGATGAAATTGATGCCCTTGTTTACAACAATTATTACAAATATTATTTTTATTCATTTAATTATATGTTCAAAGAAGGTTGTTTTTATGTTGTTTTAATTTAAATGCCTTCTTTAGCTAAACATCATTTACAATTAGATCCCAATGTTTGGGGACCACATTTTTGGTTCTTTTTACATACACTAGCCATTTCATATCCTCATTATCCTAACGCTATTACTAAAAAGAAATATTATGAGTTAATTCAAAATCTACCATTATTTATTCCGGTTGAATCAAATGGAAAGGATTTTCTAAAATTACTTGATGAATATCCTGTTACAGCATACTTAGACTCTAGAGAATCTTTAATTAAATGGATGCATTTTATTCATAATAAAATTAATGAAAAATTAGAAAAACCTAAAATATCAATCAACGAATTTTATTTTAGATATTATGAAGAATATAAACCAAAAGATATCAAAATGAGGGAATATTGTCGTTTAAAAGAAAAAATTATATATACTTTAGTTGTTATGGGAGCTACTGCTTTAATTGTTTATTTATATAATAAATAATATAAAATTTCTTTAATAATTATATAATTAAATGATAATAACTCAAAAAGGTGGTAAAGTTATTGCTTCTGGAGGGTTTGGATGTGTTTTTTATCCATCTCTTAAATGTGAAAACCAAGATTTAAAAGATGATAATAAAATTAGCAAATTAATGACAACTAAACACGCTGAAGATGAATACAATCAAATTAATAAATATAAGAATATTTTAAATGTAATACCAAATTATGAAAAATATTTTTTATTAAATGATTTGGTATTATGTAAACCAGATAAACTAACAAAAGAAAATTTAAATGGTTATAACAAAAAATGCAAACCTCTTAAAAAAAAAGGAATTACATATAACAATATTAATAAATCATTGGACAAAGTTATGACAATTAATATGCCTAATGGTGGAATTAATGTTAAACGATTTATTCACTCTTATTTTGTTAGTTCTAATATTATTAAACTTAATAATAATTTAATAGATTTATTACTTAATGGAATTGTTCCAATGAATAAGTTAAATGTCTATCATTGTGATATAAAAGAAGCAAATGTGTTAGTTCAAATTAATCAAACAGAATTAATTACACGTTTAATTGATTGGGGGTTATCTATTTCTACTACTAATTCTGAAAAAATACCACTTAAACTTTATAGAAGACCTTTTCAATTCAATGTTCCATTTTCATCAGTTTTTTTTAATAAAGAATTTATGCAACTTTATAATAATTTTTTAGAACTCAATTTAAATCCGGATTATTTTCAAATCAGAGAATTTGTAATAAATTATATATTTATTTGGAATAATATTAGAGGTTCAGGGCATTTATCTACTATAAATAATATTATAGAAAAATTAACTATAAAAGACCTAACTGCTATTAAAAAAACAAAAGTAAAAGAACATTTTATTGAATATGATTTTACTTATTACTATATTATAGAATATTTATCGAAAATTTTACAAAAATATACTAACAATGGATCATTAGATATTATGTCTTATTTTAAAAATGTATTTCTTAAAAATATTGATATTTGGGGATTTATAATGATTTATATTGTATTTTACGAATATTTATATAATACATTTGATGATTTAAATGAATATCAAATGGAATTTATTACAAAAATAAAGTATATTATTATTCACTTTTTATATGAGAATCCATTAGAACCTATTGATGTATCTTCTTTAGTTAACGAACTAACAAATTTAAATACAATTATTGAAAAATTTAACATTAATAATTCATCGAAAAAATTAGAATATGTTTCTACATTACAAACCAATATAGGTGGATTTATAAAACATACAAATAAAAAAGTAACAAAATCTCACAAAAATAAACTCTACCGAAGGAAATCTAAGAAAAATAAAGTCTATAACAAATAAAAGTAAATACAAGAAAAGAAAAGAAAAGAAAAGAAGATAATATTAAATATTAATATACTATATGAAATTAGAAATATTAATATTTGGAATTACAACATTTTTATTATACAACGCATATTATGATGGGAAATACCTAAAAATGTTTTTAGTCTATAAAAAATATTATAAAATGGCACTCATTGGATTTCTAGCACTTTGTTTTTATATAATGATTAAACGAAATCCGTTGCAATCTAAAAATATGCTTTTATATACTAACAATATGATTAAATATATGCCGATTGATAAATCATCTATGGATATAATTTCACCAATATTTGATTTATCAACAAAAAGTAAAGGATTTATGGAAGGATTAAATCCAGAACCTAATTATAATTATAATTCAGGGATAGTTAACAACAATTATCAAAAACCAGTTAAACGTTCTGTAAGTGAAACTAAAAAAAAATATGTTGCTTCAATGCAAGATTGGAAATGTGGACAATGTACTAAAAAATTATCACACACATTTGAAGTAGATCATAAAATAAGATTAGAACATGGCGGAGGAAATGATGTTGGAAATTTAGTTGCCCTTTGTCGGGAATGTCATGGAGAAAAAACAGCAATGGAAAATATGTAATTTATTTGCTTTACTAATCTTTTCTTAAAAGTATATAATATGGATACATCAAAACCACCAATATCTTTAGAACAAGTATTAGTTTCGTATAATTTATTAATTCTTATTTTAATATTATTTGTAATTTTAATGATATTATTACTGGCAACAAATAGAAAAGGGTTTAATAAAATATTTGGATATGAAATTTTTATTACAGGTCCAATGATAATATTAATATTTTTTCTTATAAAAGAAATATTTGCTTTTAAAAATAATCCACAATCTTCTTGGTTTTCTTACTTTTCTTTAAAACCTTCGGTTATTCCTGTCGTTTCTTTGATAATAGGATTACTTGGAATACTAACATTTTTTATGGTATTATATGTAGGCGGAATATTTTCAAATAATCCGCCAGAAAATAATACAGCCACTATTATTAATTTTTTAATTATTATATTATTTATTATAATATCCACTTTAATTTACACAAATAGTCGAAATAAAGATAATAATACATTAAACACATTTCCAAAAGCATTACAAGAAATGTTTTTGTTAAGAACAAAATATACTATTATGTTTGCTCTTTTTGTATTGTTTGTTACATTTTTATATTTTTATAATCCTTGGGGATTAATGACAAATTATGGAGGACCTGTAGTATTTTTTAGTTTATTTGTCGGAATAATTATGGTTATTATGATTACTATATATCAATATTATTTGGCTAACCCATCAAAAGCAAACTTATTAGAAAAAGACTCTTCTCCATTAGTTTTTTTAATTAAAGGATTTTATATTTTAGGCTCTCTTGGAGTTTCATTTGGGTTAATATTGGGGGCTTTACTATTAATGGGAGTATTTGATCAAGATGCGAGTAAATCCAACTCTTGGGGTCATTTCATATTTAATTTTATTTTATTTTCTGCTATGTTAGGGATCATTTATAAATTAGCAAATGCAGGAGGATTTTTAGATAAAAATCCATATTATCGTTTGATTCTTAATACATTACTTTATATTCCTTGTATATTTACTACTATTATTTCACCATTATTTAACAAAAGTGAGACTCCACCAAATCCATTTGAAATTAAAATGTTAATATTAAGTTTGGTTTTATTGGTAGGTTATTTTTTATTGGTTTTTTTAATCAAACCTTATATTCAAAAGGTATATTTAAAACAAGGAGGTAAACAATTAATAAATCAACCTGTTTCAACTGATGTGCTAACAAATGTTTCATCTTATCAATTATTATCAGGGAATGATAAATTAAATTATCAATATGCTATATCTTTTTGGTTTTATTTAGATGCGTTTTCTACTACTAAAATGGCGCAAATATTATCATATGGTGAAAATCCATCTATAAATTATAGTTCAGCAAATAATACATTATATATAATGGTAAATCAACCGGATACTTCTTTAATAGAAAAAACATTAAATAATACTGCATTAAATAATATTGCAATAAATAATACTGCAATACATAATAATGCAATACATAATAAGACAATAAATGATATAGAACTAGTTAAAACTATGCCATTTGGAAAGGAAATTGATGCTAATGGTAATAGAATAATTTATACACATCCTGATGTTAAATTACAAAAATGGAATCATATAGTATTAAATTATAGTGGAGGAACTTTAGATATTTTTTATAATGGAATGCTTGTTAAGTCGGCAATTGAAGTAGTTCCATATATAAAATTTAACATGTTAACAATTGGGTCTAATAATGGTGTCAGTGGAAATGTAGCAAATTTAATGTATTTTAAAACCCCTTTAGATATTTTAAAGATAAATACATTATATGTCTCGCTTAAAAATAATAATCCGCCTGTTATACCAGAAAATAAATAAAATACAATCTCTTCTATAACTTCAAACTTCATATACAAAAATAATATTTAAAAAAAATTCTAAATATATAATATAATGGAAGTTAAAAATATCATACTATTTGTAATTATAGTTCTTTTATTAATAATCGTTATTAGGTATATTATGAAAGATGTGAATACATTAACTGGACTAACATCTGGTAAAACTTCGCAAACAATTCAACCGGAGGATTTAGCATCGGAATCTTCTAGAAATACAAGCAATTTTACATATTCTATTTGGTTTTTTATTGACGACTGGAATTATCGGTATGGTGAACCTAAAGTTATATTTGGACGTATGACCACTGGAAATGGAACCAAAGAACCTTGTCCATCAATTATGTTAGGACCTATTGAAAACAATATTATAGTTTCTTTAGCAGTATATCCTGGATTAGATGAACAACCAACCGATGGAACTAATTATATTGTTCATAATTGTTCAATTGCAAATGTTCCTATTCAAAGATGGTGTAATTTATTAATTAGCGTTTATGGGCGAACATTAGATATTTATTTAGATGGAAAATTAGTTAGAACTTGTGTTTTACCAGGTGTTGCTAAAATTGATTCAAATGCCCCTATTTATGTTACTCCGATGGGCGGATTTTCTGGATGGACTTCTAGATTTCAATACTGGTCAGATTCTTCTGATCCACAAAAAGCATGGAATATTTATAAAGCAGGATATGGCGGAGGATTGTTAGGTTCTGTTTTTGGTAAATATACTTTGAAACTTTCACTTATGACAGGAGATACCGAAGAATCTACTTTTACATTTTAAAAACTTGTAATTTATTATTTACATCATTAAATAATAAAATAAATTGGTTTTTTTAAATATATAATATATATAAAGATGAATTCTTCTTCTAATACTCAAGGGACAACATTTAATCAATTTTCAACAAATGAATATATTAGTTCAACTCAAGAATTTTTTAAATCAAATAGCCTTGTTGCTCAAGTTGCATTCTTGTTATTAATTTTGTTTATTTTTATTATTTTATTACGACTTGGTATTACGTTTTTAGGATATTTTTTAGGTCCAACTGGAAGTCCCAAACTTATTGATGGAATGGTTGATGCTAAACAACTTATTGTTATTCCGCAGGATCCTTCATTGAAAGATTCCATTACTATTACTAGATCATCCAATGCTAATGAAGGCATTGAATTTACATGGTCTGTTTGGATTTATATTGATGACTTAACATATAATTCTGGACGTTATCGTTGTGTATTTTATAAAGGGAATGATTACGCTAAAAATTCAAATTCTCAAGATTCTCAGGGATTAAATTTTCCTAATAACGCACCTGGATTATACATTTCTCCTAATTCTAATTCTTTAGTTGTTATGATGAATACTTTTAATGTTATTAATGAAGAAATTACTATTGATAATATACCTATTAATAAGTGGGTTAATGTTATCATTAGATGTCAAAATAATACACTTGATATCTATATTAACGGAACAATTATTAAAAGTCATTATTTACACGGAGTTCCTAAACAAAATTATGGGGATGTTTATATTGCTCCTAATGGAGGATTTTCTGGATATATTTCTAACTTATGGTATTATAATTATGCCTTGGGAACTGCCGAAATTGCGAAATTAACAAATAAAGGTCCGAATACATATATGAAAGGGTCTAATTCTATCAATATTAAGAAACCAGATTATTTGTCGTTAAGATGGTTCTTTTATGGAATGGGAGATGGAACTAATCCAAGTAAATAAATAATTATTTAATTTTTTTAAATAATTATTATATATTAAATGTCATGCTTCAATAATTATTTACCTCAACCCACTAGAGTTTGGTCTAGAGTTCAAAATAGTTGTGTTCAACTATCTTTATCAGAAGCAGATACAATTGCTATGTTAAACAAAGGAAACGTTTTACAATATAAGGCAAATAGTAGCAATCTAACAAAAGCTCAAAAGTATTCTAAAATTGCTAAAGGTCAATGGATTAATCGTAATACTACTTGGGCAACTCAATCCACACGTGGATATACTAATCCTAATATATCAAATCTTAAACGTACTGGAAATGTTGTAAATATTACTATAAACTATAGTACTGGCACTGTTATTGGACCTACTTTAGAAACACTTACTTGCCAAAAATCTATTATTACTAATAATGAAAATTTGCCGAGTAATATTGCCAATGAAAGTTATACAGCTCCTGATATTCCTCCACCAGTTGACCCTAATTCTGGAAGCAATGTATTTCCTAATATTATTCCTGTTACGCCAGTAGAACCTATTGTTATACAAGATGGAGGAGTACTTATTTGTTCTGTTCAAGAAAATGTATGTACTGGAGAAACAAAATCAACTATTTCTCAAAAATTATGTAATCCTACTACTGATTCAGATGTTCCTGGACAAATTCAAGATTTATGTTGGAATGATGGCACTCAAACTTGGTTTCCAAGACAAAGATATATTATGACAAATAGCGGGAATAAATTTCCGTATAATTATAAATTCTAATTCTATTTATGCTCTTAAATTCGGATTCATACAAATTTCCAAATTTGGAAACACGTTCCCACTCATGCAACCATCATTTATGCCTATTTCCGAGCATACTCTAAATCCTTTTTCTTCTCCAATGTAGCACCATCCCGATTTACCGGTTGTTTGTATTGAACTCCTCGACTCATCTGGGGAAACATTTCCTGATTGTTTTGCGTTTTCTAATGCTTTTGACAATGAATCTTGTTCTTGATTTAAATTTTGATTTTGAGTTACATTTACATTTTGATTTTGATTTTGAGGGAGAGAAGATGATGCCGTTTGTCCTCTAGGGATAGATACACCTGTGGAAGTTCCTGAAGTTGCTAATGGAGTTTGTTGAATTGTATCAATCGTATTAATTGCTGTATTAGATACAATATCAGTTGCGGATTTAGTGCCTCTAGCCGATAAATCAATTGTTTGCTTTGTTGTTTCTAGCGCACTATACCCAAAAAATTTTAAAATTGGACCAAATATTTGATTAAATAATAAAGAAGCTTCTTGAGTTCCCCGTGCCAAATATGCAAAAATATTTATACCCAATAACGCTAAAATCAAAATGATAACAATCCAAGTTTGCCAAGAAATATTATAAAAATATCCCATAAATGAAGAACTATTGCTAGATATATCTATATTTTGATTTTCTGACATAGGCGACAATGTTGGTAAATCGTTGTCAGGAATAATTGATTTGATATACTCTTTTGAACTCATTATAATTAAAATACATATTAATTTTTGCTATATTTAATTTATTAGAATACTTTTATAAAAAACAAAAATAACAATGCTAAAATTAAAATATTGATATTTATATTACACATTTTCTCATTTTCACAAGTTATGAAATAAGAGTTTACTTATATTTAAATACAAATCCAGCAGAACTTTTGTTACTTCCAGATAAAACTCTACTTATATTGAAAGTAGAGGTTATATTATATTCTTTTTGTAAATATTCTTTAGCCTCAAACTGATAACTAAATGTTTTTATAAATATCCCATCTTTTGTAAATACATCAAATGGGTTGTGCTGACCTTTTGATGATTTTCGTCTTGCTTCTGGATTTTCAAAGCGTTTTTTTTGTGCTTCACTACATTTTTTTATTGATTCTGGATTTTCATAATATATTTTCTTTATTTTACTCATTTGTTCTCTTGCTTCTGGATTTTCAAAGCGTTTTTTTTGTGCTTCACTACATTTTTTTATTGATTCTGGATTTTCATAATATATTTTCTTTATTTTACTCATTTGTTCTTTTGATTCTGGATTGTTTTCATAATATTTTTTAATTTTTTCACTTTGTTTTTCTCTTGCTTCTGGATTTTCTTCATAATATTTTTTCATTTTTTCGCCATGTTCTTTTCCAGCTTCTGGATGTTCTTCATAATATTTTTTCATTTTTTCACCATGTTCTTTTCCCGATTCTGGATGTTCTTCATAATATTTTTTAATTTTTTCACTTTGTTGTTCTCTTGCTTCTGGATGTTCTTCATAATATTTTTTCATTTTTTCACCATGTTCTTTTCCCGATTCTGGATGTTCTTCATAATATTTTTTAATTTTTTCACTTTGTTGTTC
>Ga0315288_10000547_pt1 | contig 47391 bp, 39 predicted proteins | sample YL17G11_20_MG_FD_203454 | JGI IMG/M metagenome (GOLD analysis project Ga0315288, IMG submission 203454) | Sediment microbial communities from Yellowstone Lake, YNP, Wyoming, USA - YL17G11_20 | ecosystem: Environmental > Aquatic > Freshwater > Lake > Sediment | place: USA: Wyoming | collected... | reverse complement strand
TTTTGATATACTTCCCTTGTTTTACGGCCCTGACAGGCTTCACTAATGAGATAGTCACATGATAGTCCCAGTCGAATTGTCGCGCATAGCCATCTCCGAGAATAGCCATACCCACGTGATTTGGCTCAAGGAAAAGAACGGGCAGCGAACTTTCCCGATTCTCATAGGCGTGTTCGAGGCGCTCGCGATTGAGCGGCACCTGCGAAAGGAGAGTTTCCCCCGCCCGCTGACACATGACCTGCTGGCGAAGGTGATAAAAACGCTTAACGGCACCCTCCAGCAGGTTGTCGTTACAGACATACAGAACTCCACCTTCTTCGCGAAACTCGTTATTACGCAGAATTCCTCTACATTTGAAATCGACGCGCGGCCCAGCGACGCAATCGCTTTAGCCACGCAGATGAATGCGCCGATATTCGTGGAAGAGCAGGTGTTTGGCACAGTCTGCTCGCCCGAGGGGCTGCTGGGAACTATAGAGTTCAAAATGCCCGCCTCCGAAAAGGGTGAAGACGCCGAGCAGCCTGAGGGCTGGCAAGTGAACGTGGAGGACGCCGACGAAACGGATGAAGAAGCCGAAGACGACATTGACGAAGAAGACGACGAGGAGGAGTACGAAGAAGACGAAGAGGATGACGAGGAAAAATATTGAACGCTGCTCTCTGTACGGCCCACCAGGACTGCAACCGACGGGCAAACCAATTTGAAAAATCACGCCGGCTTTGGCGTGCAACACGAGAATAAACCCGGAGGGATGGCCGAGTGGTCTAAGGCGACGGTCTTGAAAGCCGTTGTCCCGCTTGCGGGACCGGGGGTTCGAATCCCTCTCCCTCCGCATTTGTGTTTCGCGGCGCGAAACACAAATGCAGAGCAGTTGAGCATTGGAGCAGTTGAACAGTAGAACATCTGGAACACCAGGGTACGACCAACGCGCTTGAGGCCCCAGCGTTTTGCTCAACCGCGGTCTACTTTCTACTAACCATTTTTACTCCCCATCCGGCGTCGCTGGCAGTACCAGCGCCGACCACTATCCCCAAAGGATAAGTTCGTAGATGTCCGGCGCTCCTTCCACTGGGCGCAGATAAAAATGCCCTTTCAGCCCAGCCGCGTCTTCAACAGTGTGCGGGAAAAATGTCTGCGAGGGGCTATGGATCCAGCAGCAAATCTTGTCGCCTGTGTAATCGCCGCGAAGAACCTTCACATCGGAAATTGTTACCTTCCAATTGTCCATCAATGGATGGTCTTCACTCACGTCGATTTCGACTTTTTCTATCACTCCTTCCACTACAAGAGGACACTCGTCCAGCGTTTCTTGCGATATCCCTTTCCGCGCAATTATCTCGATGCCTTCGCGGATACTCTCATCGACTACCCCAGCAGGTACAAGGGTCTTTACATCCTTTATCTTGCCGTCCTTGTCCAGTACCACGTACTTTATTGCCGCTTTGCGTGGATCAAAGAGCGGCGGGACAAAAGATTCCACAATCGGTATTGTGAAAGTCTTTTTGAATCGTACCTTGCCCATGTCACCTAGTGTCATAGGCGAAGGGGCATAGAAGAAATCCATTTCGATTTCACGGCACTTTGTATCCTGGTAGGCTTTGTCCATCAGGTCGGAGTACCCATAGTGGCCAAGCGTCAGTCCTTCAACTCTCAGCGTTTCGCCCGGCGCCAGTTCAACACTAAACATCTTTGCACCGACCCACCCGAGGCGCTCAAGGGGTTTGTTTTCCTTTGTAGACAGAGTCAAGCGACATGACGCATCGTGAACAAACAGTCCCCAATCATAGGGCACGGGAAACTCTTTAGGCTTGTCGCTTCTGTTTGTTATGTCGATGTCAATGTCAAAACTGCCACGCGCCTGGTTGCTATGCATAGCAAGATCGAATGTGTAACCAAGCGCGTCTTGGTGGTAGGTTAGAATCGGCTTGCTCGGCGGCAAGGAGTGCCCTTTCCGATGTCCCGCCAAAGTGCAGCCGTTCTGTAACATGGCTATTACAAGGACAGTGGCAACCAACGCCCTCATCGGTCTCTCCTGTACAAAAAGATTTTCTGCGAGCGGAAAATCTCTTAGCACATCCTCATCACAGAATGATGGCTGTTACCCACAACGTCTCTTTCTAGCCATGCCTCCGCGCCAACAACGACGGACCCGGGGGCAAACCCGCAGGCGTTGCCCCCGAATCCTCAGATCGAAGGTCTCCTTAAAGCATCTCAATCGTCCCGCCATCAACCGCCCATCGGCCTCCCTGACCGTGCCTCCCTCCACCATATACAACAGTTAAGACGGAAAAAGGTTCAGAATGTTTCATAAATTTTTCGGAATTTTTCCCAAAGTATGGAAATCCCCCCCGCCTGCATGTAACATGTAGTCCGCGTAACGAGACACGACGGAGAGAAACGTGGCCAATCGCATCGCACAAATCGCGGGAAAGAAGCAGAGGCTCGTAATCGGCCTCATGTCCGGCACGTCCGCCGACGGGACCGACGCCGCGCTCATGCGCCTTGAAGGATCGGGCCCGGAAACACGCTGGGAGATGCTGCGTTTCATTACAATCCCCCACCCTCCCGACATTCGCAGCCGAATGCTCGGCCTCATGCACGCGGACTCCGCCGAAATATGCCGCATGAACTTCGTCATCGGCCGTCTCTTTGGCGAGGCCGCTCTTGCGCTGGCAAAAGAGGGCGGGATAAGCATCGGCGACGTTGACGTAATCGGCTCGCACGGCCAGACGGCGTATCACATCGACAGCGCCTCCGAGCGCGCCACGCTGCAAATCGGCGAGGCCGCCGTAATCGCGGAAATGACCGGGTGCGTCGTCGTTTCCGACTTCCGCACAAGAGACGTGGCCGCCGGAGGGAAGGGCGCGCCGCTTGCGCCTTTCGCAGACTTCGTCATGTTCCGCCACCCCCAAAAAATCCGCGTCATGCAAAACATCGGCGGCATCGCGAACCTTACGGCCCTTCCCGCATCCTTCGATGACGTGATGGCGTTCGACACCGGCCCCGGCAACGGCCTGATTGACGAAGCAATGCGGCTGATTAGCGGCGGAAAGATGGACTACGACAAGGACGGCGCGTTCGCGAAAAGCGGAAAGGTTGACCGCGCGTTGCTCGAAAAACTTCTTGCGCTCCCCTATTTCGCGCAGTCGCCGCCCAAGACGACGGGAAAGGAAAATTTCGGAAGGGAATTCGTGAAGCGACTGGCCGCGGAAAATCCGCGCATGCGCGATGAAGACCTGATTGCAACGCTGACCGCTCTGACCGCCGAGTCGATAGCCCGCGCCTACGAGCGTTTCGTGTTTCCGAAGTACAAAGTGGAGGAAGTCTTTGTCTCAGGCGGCGGCGCGCGCAATCCGGCCATCATGGCCCGCCTCGCGGAGCGCCTCGCGCCTGTTGCCGTGAAGACGACGGATGAACTGGGCATGCCTGTTGACGCAAAAGAGGCGGCGGCCTTTGCGATACTCGCCAACCAGACAATCTGCGGCCAGCCTTCAAACGTCCCCTCCGCCACCGGCGCATCCCGCGCGGTCATCCTCGGCAAAATAACATTGCCGTAACGCCCGGCGGCACGACCTTGCAGTCGCCACGCTGCGCTACCCAAATCAGTCTTGAGTCTTAAGGATTAGGTCAAAGGTCAAAGGTCAAAGGTCAAAGCGGTTCCAAGTTCAAGGTTCAAAGTTCAAAGCACATACGCTTGAGACTTGATAGGCTAAGGTGACGCGCATCAGGTGAAACATAGCCAGTGCATGTCTGCAACGAAAGCAGGCACTATCTCTCACATCGTGTGCAATGCCTAAAAAGGCTGTATACACAATCCCCGCAGATGAAGCGTCTTTCATATGTTATCCCATCCCTGCGCCCAACCGCTTTGCCTTTTCTTTCACCTACTTCATAATTCCAGAACTTGTATCCCCTTCCCGATTCTGCTGCCTTCATCAACTTCCTGCTGACATTTTCCCGCGCCCATCTGCCACCTTTATTGGGATCGCCTAATGGGAAGACACAATCGCATATCTGACAGTGTGCCAATTTCAAACTTTCCATTAAAAGGAGATTCAGTCTTTTGATTGGCACATGGTATGGACTTGTAAGTATTTCCACACACCGCCCTTTCCTGACTTGAATCAATCCTATTCCCAAGTGACCCGCAACAGCAATTTCATCGGGGGAGAAGGCCTTTTCCCTAGAAACGGCCAGGTAAACACGATTAGCATATACGCGGTAGCCGACGGTCTGACGGCTTGCGGTTGCAAAGGGTGTCTTGTCTGTTTTCACTTCTACTGCGATGGATTCCACTTCACCTGACAAGTCGCCTCCAATATCCCGGAAACCTACAACGTCTACTCGTCCTCCCCCACCTCGTAGGCCTTTATCATTTCCCGCAGCAAAACATTTGTAGTGTCGCTTGAGCCAACGTTCGACAATAGGGTACAGTTTTTTCTCTTTCATCCTTCCCTCCTGCAAGTGGATATCGCCAGTTTGGACTGCAATAATCTCTATGTTCTCCGTGTTCTCTGTGGTGAAGATAGTTCAGTGAACGGCGGCGGGTTCGCGGTTGTTGGCGCGGGCGAGTTCCTGCTCCACGTGCTGGCGGGCCTGGTGGATGAACGCCTCGATGCGCGTCTCTTCGCTCGCCTGCTTGGTGCCGTCGTAGTCCATCTTGAGCAGCGGAATGCCGGGATAGTCCTCGGCGAACCGCGCGAGCAGCGCGTTCACGATGTGGCCCGGCAGGCACGCAAACGGCACGACGTTCACGATGCCGTCGTAGCCGTGATGCGCGTACTCCACCGACTTGCCCATGCTGAGGATCGTCTCGCCGCGGAAGGTGGTGTCCACGTAGCGGCTGCCCAGTTTTATCACTTCCTTGATGGGCGCTTCTCGCGGGAAGTTGCGGATCCTGCCCGTGGCGGGCTTGTGCAGCCTGTCCGCGTCACGCTTCTGAACGATGTTGCTGATTATCTCAACGAAAAGATCCTTGTAATTCCTTTTGGCCTTCGCCTCGCGCAGGCGTTCAAAGGATATGTAATTCAGCCACTCCTCCAGCGCGGGCAGCGTCACCTCGCAACCCAGCGACTCGATCTTGTCCATGATGAAGTCATTCGTGAACTGGTTGCACCGCACGAAGATTTCGCCCACGACGCCTATGCGCGGCTTCGGCACGGAGCGTTCAACCGGGATATCGTTAAAGCGGCCAACCGCCCACTGCGCGAATTCAAAAATGCCGCCCTTCCTCTCCGCAACGCGCTGGAGTTCCTCGAAACATTCCCTGAACACGCGGTTGGCCTCGCCCTTGTTGACCTCGTAGGCGCGGGCCTCGCGCTGCAGTTTGTGCATGATGTCCACCATGAGGATGGCGTTCCAGGCGTAGCGCTTGAAATCCGTGCCGAGTTTGTCAAGGTCGCCGTGATAATTCTTCGTCTGGTCAAGGATGATCATCGGCACCTGCGTGAATCCAAGATCGTCCAGCACCATTCGGTGGAACTTGTTGTACTGCCCGAAACGGCACGGCCCGAAGGCGGTCGGCATGAAGAAGCCGCTGCGCTTCGAATCGAAATCCGGCTGGCGCGTCTTCTTCACGATGTCGCCGGTGGTGATGATGCAAGGATAACATTCCTTGCCGGATGTGTATTTCCGGCCGAGTTCCATGCTTTCCCTGTCCGCCATCGGCAACGCGACCGCGTCGATTCCGTAGTGCCGCATGCAGGCGGCGAGCACGTAGCCGTGGTCGTCCATATACGGGATATAGACGCGCAAATCCTTCGCCAGCGCCATCGACCCGATTTCCTTGGTGCGCGCGGGCTTCGTCTGCCTCTGGCCCTTGACGTTCTTGAGCGAATCGAGGAACGCCTCGCACCGCGTTATCGCGCCGACGTCCGCGCTGTGCTCGTCTACTTCGATCGTGAGATACGGCCTGCCGCCGAGTTCGCGCCCAAAGAATTTCGAGATGAACGAATCCGGCCCACAGCCGAAGTTTGTTATGTAAATCGCGTTGAGCCGCCGGTCCTCGCGCATCACCTGCGCCGCGCCGAGAATTTTCTGGCCGTATTTCCAGTACATGTGCGGGTTGCTGGCGGCGACGTCCTCGATGTTGATGGGCAGAAAATCCAGCGGTATCGCGAGGCAACCGAGGTCGCGCAGTTTGTCCGGGACGTTGAGATTCAGCCGCGAATCACAGCCGTTGTACGGGCGCGTGACCATTACCATTGTGATGGCGTCCTTGGGCAGGCCTTCGAGGACTTCCTTCCCGCGCGCGAGGAGGGCGGCCTGGAACTTGTCCTGATACTCGAATGCCTTTTCAATCGCCTTTTGCACCTCCCCGGACGCGCAGCCGAGTTCCCTGCCGAGTTTGCGGTAGGCGGAGACTACCTCGCCCCTGCCGAGTTCCATGTGCACCACGGGCTTGAGCACCTTCACTCCGCGCGATTCGAGATCAACCGCAGAGCGCACCAGGTACGGCAACGCCTGAATGTACGGGCAGGCGTATGAATGCACCAGTTCGTCGCAAGGCTGGTCAAGGTTGATGATGCTCGGCATGAATGCGTAGTCAACCTTCTTGTCGATAAGGTTCATCACGTGGCCGTGCGCTACTTTTATCGGGAAGCAGACCTCGCTCGTGACCGTCGTCACGCCGACGTCAATGATGTTTTTGTTCGTCTCGTCGCTGAGCACCACCTGGAATCCGAGTTCAGTAAAGAAAGTTTTCCAGAACGGGTACAGGTCGAAGAACAGCGTGCAGCGCGGGATTCCGACCGTCCTGCCGTTAGGCTCGTCCGGCTTATTTTGGGGGTACGTGTCGAGGAGCATCCTGTCGCGCTCCTTGAAGAGGCGCAGGATGTTCTTGCCCTTGGAGTGCTTCGACTCCTCGTCGAACTTGCCGCAGCGGCTGCCGTAATGCAGCGGCTTTTCGCCCTCGACGGACACGCGGCGGATTTCACAGCGGTTGGAGCAGTCCTGGCACTCGAACGCGTCCATCACATATTTCTTGTGCGTCAGGTCGAATCCCTTGAACTTCGTCTGCTCGCCGGGATTCGCATCCGCCTGCTCCATCGCGATAATGGCGCAGCCGTATGCGCCCATCAAATCGTGGTGCGGCGGGACGATGATGGGCTTGCCGAGCACGGCCTCGAACGCCGCCTTGACGCCCCTGTTGTACGCCGTGCCGCCCTGGAAGAATATCTTCTTGCCTATCCGGCGATCCTCGACCACGCGGTTAAGATAGTTGAACACAATCGAGTAACTCAGCCCGGCCACCAGGTTGTCCTTCTCCACGCCCCTCTGCTGGTGGTGGTTCAGGTCCGACTCCATGAAGACAGTGCATCGCTCCCCCAGGTGCGCGGGCCTCTTCGCGCCGAGCGCGAGTTCGCTGAATTCGCCCTTTATGCTAATGCCGAGTTTCTCGGCCTGCTCTTCGAGGAACGAGCCGGTGCCCGCAGCGCAGACCTTGTTCATCGTGAAGTCCACCACCGCGCCGTTGTCGAGGCTGATGTATTTCGAGTCCTGCCCGCCGATCTCGAAGATCGTGTCAACTTCCGGATCAATCGTGACTGCGCCGGTGGCGTGCGCGGTGATCTCGTTTTTAACGACATCCGCGCCGATAAATTCGCCCGTGAGATAGCGCCCGGAGCCGGTCGTGGAACAACCCTTCACGATGACCCTGTCGCCGACTTCCAGCCCGCACTCGTAAAGCCCTTGCGTGACGGCCTTCAGCGGGCGGCCGGCGGTCATGAGGTACCGCCGCGAGAGCACGCGCTTCCGCCGGTCGATGACAATGACGTTCGTGCTGATGGAGCCGACGTCCACGCCGACGAACGCCTCAATCTTCCCGCCCTCCGGCAGCGGATCGGTCTCAAGGTGGTACTCGTAATCCTGTTTCGGCAGCGTATCAAGCGACTCGACATCGGCCGCGCGGTTGCGCGAGAATTCCTCGATTGCGCCGATGCCCTTGAATGGCTTGAGCGGCCCCTTCTCCGCGAGCGTCATCACCGCGCCGATGGCGCCCATCGAAGCGTGGTACTTCGGGACAATCAGTTCACCCGGCTTCAGTCCCAAAGTGTCCTCAAACGCCCTTATCATGCCCTTGTTAGCGGCGACGCCGCCCTGGAAGGCGATAGGCTTCTCAAGGACCTTGCCGCGGCCGATGTTTGCCTCGTAGTTGCGCGCCATCGCGTGGCAAAGCCCGGCGACGATGTCGTAATCCGGCGTGCCTTCCTGCTGGAGGTGAATCATGTCGGTCTTCGCGAAGACGCTGCACCGCCCGGCGATGCGCGGAGGCTTGGTGGATTTCAGCGCGAGTTCGGCGAATTCATTTTCGATGTTCACGCCGAGCCGGCTCGCCTGCTGATCAAGGAACGAGCCGGTCCCCGCGGCGCACACGGTGTTCATGGATAAATCCTTCACGCGGAAGACCGTCGGGGATTTGCGTTCGAGTTGGATGAGTTTCGAGTCCTCGCCGCCGATTTCGATGATGGTCTTGACTTCGGGGTACATCGTGCCGGTGCCCTTGCTCTGGGCGACGATTTCGTTGACGAAGCCGGCGTCGAGGATGCGCGCCATGAGTTTCCCGCCGCTGCCGGTGAGCGCGACGCCGTCTATTTTTGCGCCGGGGTTGCGCTTGAGAAGTGTCTGGATGGCGAGGAGCGAAGTCTCGACGGGCTGGCCCTTGGTGCGGAGATACAGTTCATCAACGACATTATTTTTGTCGTCCATGAAGACGGCATTGACGCTGACAGAGCCAATATCAAGACCCAGATTCATGCAAAAACTCCTCCGTTATCTCGATTTATCTAAGTAATTCCAAATCAGTTATTGACGGGCCGCGCTTGCCATGTCGCAATCTGGCTCGATGGCAGTTCCTATAAATCGTTTCTTTGCGTTCTTTGCGCCTTTGCGGTTCATTTGTTCGGAGTTACCTAGTCGGCCGCGGAGCGCAATGCGTCCGCTCCCCGGCCGCGCTTTTTGAAATGAACGATGCAATTGCGGCACGAATTATACCAAATCCCCCGCGCCTTTCAACACGAACAGGAAAAACGCCCGCCCCGAGAATCACCTTTGCATTACCATGCACTTAGGCTATAATCTCAAAAGGTAATATCGCCACGCAACAAATTTCACGGAATAGAAAATGCCGGAGAAAGAAGCGATCTACGCGCCGGGCCCGGAACCCGCCCGCGCCGCCAACATCGAAGACCTCATCCATCGCTACGCCGTCAGGATGGCCGATGAATGGCCCAAAATCGCGTCCTCCTCCCAGTCCGAGGAGGACGTCCGCCACGATTGCAACAAGACCATTGATGAATTCCTTAAGGAAGGCGATATAAAGATAAAAGGCCGCCACGAGTACGGGCTGGCCGGCGGCCACATCGACTCCAAGTACGGTGGGGTGATTATCGAGTACAAAGCCCCCCGCCTTATCTCGACGGACGCCGGATACAACGCGGTCGCCAAGCAGGTACAAGAACGTTTTGCGGACTTACAAACACAGGACAAAGTCCACCCTGACCAGATATTCGGCGTCGGCTGTGACGGCGCGACTTTTGTTTTTGTGCGTCATCGCGGCGGAGTGTTCGAGGTCGAATCCCGCCAGCCCGTCGGCCCCAACACAGCCGAGCGGCTATTGAGGGCGCTCGTTTCTCTCGGCGCGCGTGGCTACTCCTTCACACCCGACCAACTCGCCGTGCGCTTCGGCGCGGACAGCGACCTCACACAAAAGGGCATCAAGGCAATTTACAACGCCATCGTTGCCACGGACAACGAAAAGGCTAAAACCTTCTTCAACCAATGGAAAATTCTTTTCGGCGAGGTCTGCGGCTACGACGTTGAGGGCAAAAACGACAAAGTCAAAAAACTCGGCGACCACTACCTTGTCCAAAAGGCCAAACCCGCCGAACTGCTCTTCGCCGTTCATACATACTATGCGACGTTCATGAAACTGCTCGCCGCTGAGATCGTCTCGTCGTTCTCGCCCGTCGGCGTATCACTTTTGAAAAAATGTATCGAGGCCCCCACCGCCGAAAAACTCAGGCGGGTGATGGAAGAACTCGAGCAGGGCGGCATCTGGTCGCAGGCGGGCGTAACCAACTTTCTTGAGGGCGATATTTTCTCCTGGTATCTGGCTGCCTGGGATGAAAGCGTTGCCTACGTCATCAGGGGCATCGTCAACGTCCTCGACGAGTTTGACCCCAACACGCTCAGCGTCGAGCCGCTCGAAAGCCGCGATCTCCTCAAAAAACTTTACCAGCAACTCTTCCCGAAATCCGTTCGCCACGACCTCGGCGAATACTATACGCCCGACTGGCTGGCGGAGTATGTCCTCGATGAAGTCGGCTATGACGGCAATCCCGATAAACGTTTGCTTGACCCGGCTTGCGGTTCGGGCACCTTCCTCGTCCTTGCGATAAACCGTGCGAAGGCGTGGTTCGACGAGCACAGACATGAGTGCGGTTACCGGAAGGATGGACTGATAAAGAGGATTCTTACCAACATCATCGGTTTCGACCTGAACCCCCTTGCGGTCATGGCGTCGCGGACAAACTATCTGATTGCAATCCTTGACCTCCTTGGATTCAGGCTTGGCGCGGAACTTCCCGTATATCTATGCGACTCCGTGATGACCCCCGCCGAATACGGCAAGGGCTTCTTTGAGAGCATGAACACGGTGAAGGAACTCAAGACCAGCGCCGGCCCCTTCTTCATCCCGAAATCCATCTCCCGCAGCCGCGAGCACATGGGCAAATACGCCGAACTCCTCGAGCATTCCGTCCGCAACAAACTCAGCGCCGACGATTTCATCGCCCGCTGCGTAGAGGAAGGACTGCCCGTCGAAGGGAAGTCCCAGCACCACGAACTCTACGAAAGGCTCCGCAAACTCGACGCGAAAAACCAAAACGGCATCTGGGCGCGCATCATCAAGAACGCCTTCGCCCCCCTTTTCGTTGGCCGCGTTGATTACGTCGTGGGCAATCCGCCGTGGGTCAACTGGGAAAGTTTGCCGGGAAATTACCGCGACGACATGAAGCCGCTCTGGGAGCGTTACGGCCTTTTCACTCTTTCCGGCTCCGAGGGGCGTTTGGGCGGGGGGAAGAAGGACCTTTCCATGCTCTTCGTTTATGGCGGAGTGGACAATTATCTTGATGAAGGCGGCAAACTCGGCTTCGTCATAACGCAAACGATTTTCAAGACACATGGGGCGGGCGACGGATTCAGGCAATTTTGCTACGGCAACAAACACCGCGTTGTTCTCAGGCCGCAGGTCGTCCACGACCTGAGCGACGTGCAGGTCTTCGAGGCGGCCACAAATAGGGCGGCGATTTTCGTCTGCGAAAAATCGTCGAAAGATTTTTCATATCCGGTTCCCTATGTCGTCTGGCGCGGGCCATCGCGCATCGATCAGGCTGAAAGCCTCTCGTGGGTGCTGGCGCACACGCGCAGAAAGAAACTCGCGGCGGTTCCGGTTGACCCGGAAAGGCCCACCTCGCCCTGGCTGACCGCACCGCGTCCGGCCATGGCGGGTATTAGGAAAGTAATAGGCAAAAGCGATTACACGGCTTATGCGGGATGCTGCACGTGGCTTAACGGCGTGTACTGGATCCGTGTGCTCAAAAAACTGGGGAACGGAAACCTTGTTATCGAGAACCTTCACGACGTAGGAAGAAAAGACGTTGAGCATGTCGAATCCGTGATAGAACCGGATCTCGTCTATCCGCTGTTGCGCGGCAGAGATGTCTCACGATGGCATACGGAGCCTTCCGCGCATATCATACTCACGCAAGACCCCAAATCGCGCGCAGGAATTCCCGAATCAAAGATGAGGCGCAAATATCCAAAAACTTACGCCTATTTGCGCCAGTTCAAAGAGCAGTTGCGGGAGCGTTCAGGCTATATAAAGTACTTCCAACCCTCTGATCCTTTCTATTCGGTTTACAACGTAGGTCCTTATACCCTTGCGCCGTGGAAGGTAGTCTGGCGTGAACAGTCCAAGACTTTTCAGGTTGCCGCCATAGAAGCGCACAAGGCTAAGTCGCTATTACCTGATCATAAGTTGATGACGGTTGTCTGTGATTCAAAGGAGGAAAGTTATTATCTCTCCGGCGTTTTAGGATCGTCGCCATGCCGGATGCTGGTTTCGTCGTACACCATTTCGGTTTCGACTTCTACGCACGTATTGATCAACGTGGCGGTGCCGAAGTTTAATAAGAAAGATAAGATACAAGTTCTTCTCGCCGAACTGTCGCAGCAATGCCACATGGCGGCGGCGAAGGGGGACATGAAAAAAGTTGCGGCGCTGGAGAAGAAGATAGACAAGGCGGCGGCGAAATTGTGGGGCATTACGGACAAGGAACTCAAGGCGATTCAGGTTGCCTTGAGGGAAATGGAAAGACCGAGACGGAAAAACCAAGCCGAAGATGATACGGAAGACGATTAAGGCACTCCACAGACGTCTGAAAACGAAAAATCCCATCGGTGTTAATCCGCGGCAAAAATATTTTCACGAAAATTTCAGAATGTCCTTGACGCTCGCAATTTGACGGGACATGATTCGTGGTGTACACACCTATTTCAGTGTGTTGTTCCACGTGGAACAGTGTATCGCGGAAGGGATGAGGGATGAGGGGTGAGGAAGTGGAGCACAGCCGCCCCCGGCTGTGGTTGATTATTTACATTTTTCACACCCGAGGGCGGGTATGCTACATTATTTACGCCCGAGGGTTGATTATTTACATTTTTCACACCCGAGGGCGGGTGTGCTACATTATTTACGCCCGAGGGCGGACGCAAGAAAAGCGGGCAATTGCGGCACGGAAGCGAACTTTACTGGTTCAAAAGCGAACGGTTCTGAACAAAATGCGCGCGCTTATGGACAAAAACGGTGTCGTAATGGAGCGGTTTGAAACGTTTCGTGTGTGGGAATTTATCTGCGGCTGTCCCGCGGAAGGCGGGACAAGTTCTGCGGCAAAAAGTGCAGAGGCGAAAATGTTCCGGATAGTTCCGCTTAGCGGTTTTCGCGAAAGTTGTAAGGTCTTTGAGGATAAGGATTAAAGGGGAATACGCGGGCGCAAAAATATGCGGTACATGTGTCGCAAAGTTTCACAACGGAGTTGCGAAAAGGGCACGTAAGGTCATGTGCGGCATGAGGTAATGAGATAAATCGTGTAAGCGGAATTATCCGGCACAGTGTTCCGCATAGTTCCGGATAGTTCCGCTTAGGGGGCAAGGGGATGTGGCTTGGAACGAAACCGGCCGGACGGTGTTGAGCAAATAAAAAAGCCGGGCGAGGGGGGGATGCCCGGCTTTCTATGGAGGTACACCTGCGTCATTCGACGCGTATTTGTTTTGAGTTTTCCCAAAGGCCGTGGATGTTGCAGAGCGAGGTCGCGTGGAGCGTGCCGTTCTGGTTGAGTTTTACCCGAGCCGTCACTGAGTGGTTCGTGTACGCGGGGCCGGTGTCGGGGCCTTTCGCGGATTCTCCGTGCGCGCAGAATTCGTAGTTGCCGATCTGGCAGGAGAACTTGTCGCCGTCGGGCTTGAAGAAAAGTTGTATCCAGCGGATGTGGTGGTCGGTTGTGTTGGGGTGCGTGACTTCTTTCCCGATGCTTACCGTAACGTCAAACATCTGCCCCTTTGGGACGTTGTCGGGGCATTCGATGACCGGGACGTGCTTCTCCGCTTTCCAGTCGGCGGTTTGGTAAAGGTCTGCAATTTTGTTCATGTGCGGTCCTCCTAATTGTTCGCGACTGCGCCTCGGTTCTGGAATGTAACCCTTGAATTGGCATGGTGTTATGATTGGTATACATTCCGGTGTGCCGGGCGGGTTCGCGATATCTCTACCCTGCGAACCCGCCACCCTTCGTGCATAGCCACCCGTAGCTAGAGCCCCTAATACCATCCTCATTTACCGGGCCGCCATCAGCGCATTACGCAGCGTATCAAGCAACTTGCGTGCCGAGCGCGCCGGGATGTTCACGATAAGTTGGCTTGCTTTTCATTGCGGAGGTGGTATAATGGTGTTTTACGCGGAGGGATCCGGGAGGACTCTCATCGCTCCCCACAAACCACTGGCTGAATCTTCCGCTAAATGTTTCATTGAATACTTCATTAGAGGTCCAACATGGCAGTTAACCTGAAAGAAATGGCAAACAAGCCGGAGTTGCTGAAACCCGGCCACCGCGCCTGCGCGGGCTGCGGCGGCACAATCGCGCTCAGGCAGGTCATGCGCGCAACGAAGACCCCCGTCGTCGTTTCCTGCGCCACGGGCTGCATGGAAGTCGTTACCACGATTTATCCCTATACCGCGTGGGATTGCTCCTTCATACACAGCGCGTTCGAAAACGCCGCCGCGACGATAAGCGGCATTGAAGCGGCGTGGAAAATCCTGAGCGAAAAGAAAAAGGTCGGCGAGAAGTATTACTTCATCGCGTTCGGCGGCGACGGCGCGACCTACGACATCGGCTTCCAGGCCATAAGCGGCGCGCTTGAGCGCGGGCACCGCATGCTGTACGTCTGCTACGACAACCAGGCCTACATGAACACCGGCACCCAGCGCTCGTCCGCCACGCCTTTCGGCGCGAACGTAACAACCGCTCCCGCCGGCAAGGTGCACAGGGGCAAGGAACAGTACAACAAGAACCTTACCGAGATCTTCGTCGCGCACAACATCCCCTACGTCGCGCAGGCGAGCATCCACAACTACAAAGACCTGATGGAAAAAGTCCAGAAGGCCCAGGAAAAAGACGGCCCGACATTCCTGAACATCATCGCATCCTGCAACCGTGGCTGGCGCGTTAAGCCGGAGCAGGCGGTCGAGACGTGCCGCCTCGCCGTGGAGACCTGCTACTGGCCGCTCTACGAGGTTGACGAGGGCGTGTACAAATTGAACTACAAGCCGAAAGAAAAACTCCCCATCATCGAGTGGATCAAGATGCAGGGACGGTTTGAGCAGATGCTGAGGCCGGAGAACAAAGATATGATTGACAAGTTCCAGGCCGAAGTTGACCGCCGCTGGCAGAAACTGCTCAGACTTTGCGGCGAGACCGCTTAACCGCGTTCACGCAACGATAATGGCCGAGGCCTCCATGCCGGAGGCCTCTTTCTTTGCCAACGCAGAAAAGGGGGTCAGACGCCAAAGAGGAGTCCCCCGACCTTTCATTTGTGAAAATAGTGGAGGAATGTCGGGGGACGACGGGAGGGGTCTGACCCCCGTAAACTGAGAATTCCCGCCGATAAAAACAGGCATGAGGCGACTGAATCAGCCACCCCCTGCCTGCGAGATAAACCGGATTTCGTGCGGGAGTACTACGGCAGTCTCAATCCTTCGCGCGCTATTGCCCTCCGGAACCGATCCAGCAGATCATCGTAACCCGGAACCTTCACCGTGCCCTTTGGCATATCGGTAGGGTCGAAATACTTCGGGGGGATAGGCAAGTCCGCCGGTTCGAAGCCCGAGCCGGGCTCTTCCTTGGGCTTGCTGCCTATGGCATTTCCGCCGGCCTTGTTCGCCGGGGCAGGTTGGCCGGGTTTATTAATCTTGCCGTTGTTCGGCCCGCTATTGGGTGGATTCTGCGGTTTGGTGTTGCCGCTTGTCGGTTTCGGCGGTGAATTGCTCGTACTCTGTTGCCCGCTGTTTTGGTCGGCGTTTTTGTCGAGGATCATCTTGATAAGCGCGTCAAAGTCATTGATGATCTTCTTTTGATCCTCCTGTACGCCCTTGCCGCAATCGCCCACGGGCAGGCGATTCTCCGCGAGGTCCTTCATCAGGGCCTGCGCCTCCTGCAGCAACGCCATGCCGTCCTTCTCTTCCGCCTGGGCCAGGGCGCCAAAGGCCACCAGCATCACCACCGCTGAGATAGTTGTTATAATAAGTCTCATTGTTAACCCTCCTAATTAGATTTCTGCGCGGTTTCGATGATCTCCCTGACCATTGCCTCGATCTGCGACTGCTCGGAAGCCAGCCTCATGCCGATAATGCGCGTCTGCTCGTCGGCGGTCTTTTTCATCTCCGCCTTCACCTCAGGCGTCAGGCGCGTGTCGGCGTCAATCGCGGCGATTCTGCCTTCATGGAACTTCGCGAGTTCCGTGGTCCTCAGGTGAACGTCCATCTGCATCAGGCGGAGCATCTTGATTTCCGCCAGCGAGGGCAGCAGCGGGTCCTTCTTCTGATTCTGGTCGCCAGGCTTGCCGCCGCCACCGCCGCCATTGTCGTGTTTCTCTTGCTCTTTCAGCGAGCCGAGGTCGGCATGCACGGCTTGCTTCAACCAGCCAAGGAGCATAAGGATATGCGCCTCGACGTACTGCGTTTCATCGCCGACATCCGGCACAGCCAGTTTGCCGACAACGCCAGCCATGTCCCTGTGCATGTCATCGAAGACGCGCGGAAAGACGATCTTGTGCACGTCCTTGAGAATGCCTTCCAGGACCTGGACCCTTTCCGCCATGTCTTCCTGCATATTGCGTGCTCTCACGATGCTGAACAATGTCGCGCGGGAGAACGCATACTGTCGCCCCGGATTACTTTCCTCAAAGGCCTTGCGCTCCGCATCCGCCGCGGCGGTCGCGTTGTTGATGTCCCTCTGCTCTTTCAGCATTTGCTCAAGGGCGTTTTCCACGTTTGTCAAAGCGGCGATCTTCTCAAGTTGCGCCATCTTCCGCTCAAGTTCGGCGACGGCCTTGTCAACGTCTTCTTGCGCTGCCTGCTGATCGCCGGACGCTCCGCCGGAACCGTTCTGGCCGCCGTCCTGCGCGGCATTGCCCGCCTTGCGGGCCGCGCTGCGAGACTTCGTCACGGCACGCGCAAGCGCCTGGCTGGCGGAGGAATTCGCGCCGGTCGCGTCGGCAATCTTGCGTCGAATGTCGTTCAACTTGTCCGCGATTTCATTCTCGCGTTTCCGCAACGTATTAAAGTCGTACGACTTCTTCACCTTGTCCATTGCCGTGTTCTTCGCGGCGCCCATCTCGCCGATCGCCTTGTTCAGGTTATTCACCGCCTGCTGCATCGCCCTAGCAGCGTCGGCCTTGGCCTGCGGATTGCCGCCGCCCATCTTCCCTGCGGCCGCGGCGGCATCATTCATATTCGCCTGCGCGTTCTTCAGCGCCTCCGCCGCGCTTGCGCCAGGCTCGCCCATGCTTTCAAGCATCTTGCGGAGTTTTTCAGTGTCCGTTTCAACTTTTATTTCACCGTTCTTGATGTCCTCGGGAGGCTTGCCGGATTTGTCCAAGTCGCCCTGAAGCCCCTTCTGCTCTCCGAGGATAGCGTTGGCCATCGCAATAGCCTTGCCGAAGTTGGCAACGTCGTCATAGGGCTTGGCGGATGCGTTCTTCATCTCCTTGCCCAGCGCAACAAGGGCGTCGCGCTGTGCCTGCAAGATACGGAACAGGACTTCGGGAGGCAGAACGCTTTGCCCTGAAAGCATGTTGATGAACGTGGCGAAGTCCGCGTCCACGTTCAGGCTCGCCGCCAGCACATTGGACCAGTCCTCGTCGTTGAGGAACTCCTTAATCAGGCGCATCTTGTCGTCCACCTTCGCCTGTTTGATATACGCTATGGCGTCATGGACGCGCTGTGCGGTTTCCTTGTCCTCGTTAGCCGTCACGAACTTGTCGAGCGAATCGAGGAAGGCTTCGCACTCCTTGAGGATTTCGTCCTGCTGCTTGATGATTTGCTGGTAGGCGTCGGGCGAGAGCCTCTTGCCGGTCTCCGCCGACCGCGCCATCGGCGCAAGCGAGATCGCGCCCATCAATACCATCGCGGTAAGTATTAATCGTTTCATCGCAGGTCTCCTTACAAACATTTGGTTTTCGCGGAAAACCGGAAGCGCAAGGGGTACAAGAAGTCTTGTCGCCTCCTCCCGCAATTGGATGATTGCCCGGAATTCCGCAGGTCTTTTATCCATCACATTAAACCGTCATGTCCCAATAAGGTTCATAATATTTAACGAAAAATTCGCCGGACTGGAGGGCGGCCGCCGCGCCGACATTCAAGGAAACCTGTCGCGGACACAGGCTATAATTAAATGTAACGGGTTCTCTTGTGGTATTCACCGCCGAAGTTATAATTTCGCGTGGCTCAAAACTCCTCAGCGAGAAAGATCATGATATTCACCAGAGAAGACCTCGAAAAACGCGAGAAGCAGTATCTCGCCCCCTACGCTGCAACCTCCGCGGCGACAGCCGGACGCGAACACGACGAGCCTGCCCCGGGATACCGCACGCACTACCAGCGCGACTGGAACCGCATCGCACATTCACCCTCCTACCGCCGGCTCAAGTTCAAGACGCAGGTGTTCCCCTTCGGCGAGGGCGACGACGCCTCGCGCGACCGCCTGACGCACACGCTGGAGACCGTGCAGATAGCCACCTCAATCGCGCGGTCGCTGGGCTTGAACGAAGACCTTGCGCAGGCAATCGCAATGGCGCACGACATCGGGCACCCGCCTTTCGGGCACGCGGGCGAGCAGATGCTCAACGCGCTGGCGGACCGCTTCGACCACAACGAGCACGGCCTAAAGATGCTGCGCCGCCTGGAAAAACGTTATCCGGAGTTTGACGGCCTGAACCTCACGCTCGAAGTCCTCGAAGGCATACAAAAACACGAGACCGCCTACGACCACCCCTCGCCCGACAAGGAATTTTTCCCCGGCCTTCAGCCGACGATGGAGGCGCAGGCCGTCTGTGCCGCAGACGTCATTGCATTTCATGCGCATGACTTGGAGGACGCGCTGCGTTTGGGGATTGTGACGATAGCGCAACTCGACAAGGCGGGGCTAGGGCTGTGGGAGTCCGTCTCCGGCCGCGTGGCGGGACTCCCGCCGAAGATTCAGGCCGTCCAGCGGACCCGCGCTCTTATAGACCTCCTTGTCCGCGACGTTCTCACCAATACCGAGGCGCGGCTGACGCGGCACGGCGTGAAATCGCTCGACGACGTGCGGCGCGCGCCGGAATTCATCATCGCGTTCTCGAAATCCACGGAGGCGCACATTAAAACGCTCGGCCGTTTCCTCATGGAAAATTTTTACGAAGACTACCGCGTCGTGCGCATGATTAACAAGGGCGAGGGAATCATCGAGCGCCTCTTCAACGAATACAGCCGCCGCCCGGAAATCCTGCCTTCGCACGTCGCGGCGGAAATAAAGGCGCAAGCGGCCGACCCCTCCGCACGCAAGGGGGCCATCGCGGATTATATCGCGGGCATGACCGACCGCTTCGCCATCGAGGAATATCGCAAGATATTTGAAGTGGAATACAAGGTCTGAGCCTCCCCGCTGGGCAACCGCATCCGATGTAAGCCACAAATCATTTGACAACTCCGCAGCGATAAGTCATAATGTCGCGTTTTATGCACCGGATTTTCCCGTTCCGGCGCGATGAGAAGATAAGATATTTTGTGGAGATGTGTATGTCTATCAAGAAAGTATGGGTGGAAGACACTTGCACGGCCTGTGGCCTTTGCGAGGAGATATGCCCGGAGGTTTTCAAGGTCAACGGCATTTCTTCGGTAAAAAAAGGCGTCAATTTCAAGCAATACGAAGATGCGATAAAAGAAGCCGCCGAGAGTTGCCCCGTGGAAGCGATCAAATTTGAATAGCCACCCGCCCCAAATCCAAAGGGACACGTCGAAAAGATGTGTCCCTTTTGCCTTGCGTCATGCACACAGTTCCGGCACACGATTGACTTTCGCACTGCGAATTGGATAATCACCCAAAATCCATCTCATCAATCGGAGCGCGAAATGCCGGAGGATCAGGCAGGGGAAATCATAAAATCACGGACGTGGCGCGGATGGCGCATCCTCGTGCCGCTGGCGCTGATTCTCGCGGCACTCGGTTTGGGCGCGTGGAACGCGCACTGGCGCACATGGAACGGCCTCGACCAACTGCCCGAACAGTGGGACGAGGCGCACTTCATCTCCATGAGCATCCGCCTTAACGACAAGATGCACCACGACCCAGCGGATGTGTACGATTATTTCGTCCATGCCAGCCCCAACCAGGGGCCGTTCGTCCCGCTCGCCGCTTCCCTCCTTTATTATATATCCCCGCGCACCGTTCAGACGGCGCTGAACTTCAACACGTTCTGCATCGCCGTGCTGCTGCTTAGCGTCTATTTCCTCGGCGCGCGTAGGTCAGTCCTTACAGGCGTCATCGCCGCCGTGACAATCGCGTGCATGATGCCGGTGCTTCAATATATGCGCCTGTTTCGGACGGAACTGCCGCTCGCCGCGTGGGTCGCGCTGGTCATGCTCTGCCTTCACGGAAGCGAAAGATTCAAGTGGTTCCCGCCGACTCTTGCAGCGGGAGCCTTGTGCGGCGTGGCAATGCTCACCAATCCCATCGCGCTGATCTTCCTTCTCGCCCCCGTCATCTATGCACTCATTCACGGTCTCGCCGACAGCAAACTAAGCGGCCTCCGAGTGCTCAACTTCCTCGTAGGGCTGTTCGCGGCCTTTGCAATTTTCTCCGTGTGGTATCTGCCGAACCAGGGGGCGATACACGACTTCCTGTTCGGCTACGGCTTCGGTGCGGAGGGCGCGGCGTATCGCGGCACGCATCCAAACCTGCTGTTCTATCCGTGGATGCTTTTCCGGGATTTGGGCTGGCCGATTTTCCTGGCCGTTTTTATCGCGGTTATCTTCGCAGTCGTCTCGCGCCTTGCGGCAAAGCGCGAAGGCGTTACGAACCGGCGCAAACTGGACCTCTGGCTTGTCGCCACGTGGGTAATCGCCGCGTACGTCCTCCTCAACATTCCCAGCGACCAGCAGATGCAATTCCTTCTGCCGCTCCTGCCCGGCGCGGCAATCCTGCTTGCAGTCCTCATCACGTCCATCAAATGGAACTGGGCGCTCGCCGGAGTAACCGTCCTCCTTCTGCTGGCCTGCGGGTGCGGGCTTTATGCGGCCTTCTCGCAGCCGCTTATGCAAATCCGCGAAGTCGATGTGACGAAAAACCGCGATTGGCGGATGAAGGACATTGCGCGCGCGATCGCCGAGGACGCCCGCGGCAAGCCGGCAAGCGTAGCGTTCCTCGCCAACCACGCGCTCTTCACCGCAAAAGGATTCGACCTCGCCGCGCTCCTCGATGGGCATAATTTCAAGGTCAACTATCTTGGCGAGGAAATTACTCCCCAAACAATCGGCGTGCAGTTGGAGCAGTCGAATTACCTGGTCCTCAAGACCGGCAAGCAGATGGAAGAAGGCGCAAAACATCTCGACGTCCCAGTGGAGACGGCTAAGAAAATCGCGCAGGCGATGCAGTATACCGAGTTAGAGCAATTCACGCTCCCTGACGGCTCGCAGGCGCTGCTGTTCAAGAGGAAGTAATGATGAACATCTTCAAGGCATGGAATCCGGAGTTCCTTGAGCGGTTGTCACGACACAGAAGCCTGAAAGCCATAGACCGCCGGTTCCTCGCCGATATGGCCCGCCTAGCAGCCGGAGTGCCCAATCCCCACGCCGCAATGACCCACAGGCAACTGAACCACCTTAAAGACCTGCTGGAGATGATGCCCCCGGAAATCCTGCAATCGCAGCCGCCAGCCGCGATAAGGCGAGACAGCGGCAATCCCGCCCCGACCGTGCCGGTAAACGCTCTGGGAATCCTTTGGCCCCAGACAAAGCACAGCGGATGCAAAAAGTGGCACGGCGACATCAAAGGCATACAAGCCCTACTCTGCGCAACCGAGGGGCCGGAGAGCGAACGGTTTCCCTTTGAAATCTTCGCAGTCGGGAAAGACAGCGAGCCGGAGTTTCAATCAGCCCTCACCGCGGCCGCCAATGAAACCGGCGAAGCGTTTTACCGGGGGGTTTTCGCCGGAATGCGCCTCGTATTCCGCAGGAAACCGCGGGCGGAAGGCGGGGACATCTTCGAAGTGCTTGCGGCAAGGCAGCGTTGCGCCCGCCAGGAGGCCGCGCGTCCACTCAGAGCCGTAAAATTTCCCTTCAAAACGCGCGGGAATTTGATTGACAGCAAGTTGCATCACTGATATATTACCGTGCTTTTCCGGAGAGGCTCTCCGCCAATGCCGGAGCCGGAACGCGCGGAAACGCGCCATCCTCCTGATAAGGGCCGGCCGCACGGAAAGAGGCGGCGCGGAGATTCCTCTCGTGTGGAGTTGATCAATGCTCAAACAGATGAAGACATACGTCGCGAAGAAAGAAGATTTCGTGCCGCGCTGGTACATTGTGGACGCGAAGGACAAGGTGCTGGGCAGGCTTGCGGTGAAACTGGCCACCATTCTAATGGGCAAGCACCGCCCCACCTACACGCCGCACGTTGACACCGGCGACTTCATCATCGTGCTCAACGCCGACAAGGTGAAAATCACCGGCAAGAAACTTGACATAAGGTTTCACAAGTACTACAGCGGCTATCCCTCGGGGCAGAGAACGGTAACCTGGCGCAAGACGCTGCAACTCAAGCCCACGTTCCTGCTCAGGGAGGCCGTAAGACGCATGCTGCCGAAGTCCAACCTCGGCAACAAAATGCTGACCAAACTCAAACTATACACGGGCGCCACACACCCGCACGAGGCGCAGGTGCCCGAAGTTCTGGAATTGTAACGGAGGACGCCGTGGCAGTAGAGTACATCTGGGGCACAGGAAGGCGCAAAACATCGGTCGCCCGCGTACGCCTAAAAAAGGGCACGGGCCAGATAGTCATCAACGATCGCGATATGAAGACCTACTTCCCGCGCGAGCGCGATAGGCTTGAAGTGATAAAGCCCATGCGCATCGCGGAGAAGGACAAGGAATACGACGCGATTGCGAAGGTTGAAGGCGGCGGCATCGCCGGACAGGCGGGCGCGGTACAACTCGGCATCGCGCGCGCGCTTGTAAAGGCGCACGAAACCCTTGACCCGGTGCTGCGCGAGCACGGCATGCTCACCCGCGACAGCCGCATGAAAGAACGCAAGAAATACGGACAGCCCGGCGCAAGGAAGCGGTTCCAGTTCTCCAAGCGCTAAGCGGCAAGTTATCCCACAAACAAAAACGTCTCGGTCGTGGACACGCATCCATGCGGGACGTTTTTATTTCATCGTCAACTACTTTTGCTCCGCGCCGGCGAGTTCCGCAACCCGTGCATCGAGGCCGCGCAGATTCTCAGGATCGTAGTTCGCCTCCGCCAAGACGCCGCTCCTGTCGAAAACAAAAATCGACGGATAGTTCGCCACGCCGAATTCCTTCGCAATCCTGCCGTCGTCGAAAAGATCGGGGTAATTGATGTGGTTCGCCGCGATGAAATCGTCCAGCAGTTTGCGCCCGGCCTCGGAGTCCGTGTTCACGCCGACTATCTGAACGCCGAGGTCCTTGTAGTTGCCGTAGAGCGCCTTCATGTGCGGGATAATCTGGCTGACGCAATATGGGTTGTACCGCGTCCAGAATACCGCAACGACAACGCTCCCGCCGTATGCAACCTGCTTGCCATCCAGCGCTGCCTTGAACTCCGGAAAATCATTGATGCTCGTCGGCTGTTCCTTCTCATGGTGCAGCAGGCTGCACCCGCAAATCCCCGCCAGCGCAACGAGCGTCAGCAGAACAATGCTCCTCTTCATTTTTTCGTCCCCGCAAAATTCTCAAACTACAAAAGATGCGCGCCTTGAAGACGCGCCGAATCCGCTACGTCTTCTTTTCAATCCGCTGCTTCAGGTACGCGTCGATAAACATGTCTATCTCGCCGCCGAGCACCGCCTGCACGTTGCCTGTCTCAACGCCCGTCCTGTGGTCCTTTATCATCTGGTAAGGCTGAAGCACGTAGGAGCGTATCTGGTGGCCCCACGCGATCTCGCCCTTTTCGCCATACAATCTCGCCAGTTCTTCCTCGCGCTTTTGCTCCTCCAGGCGGTAGAGGCGCGACTTCAGCACCTTCATCGCAACTTCAAGGTTCTGGTGCTGCGAGCGCTCGTTCTGGCACTGCACTACAATGCCCGTCGGCAGGTGCGTTATGCGTATGGCGCTGTCGGTCACGTTCACGTGCTGGCCGCCCTTGCCGCCGGCCCTCATGCGGTCAATGCGAAGGTCGGAGTCCTTTATTTCGATTGCGATTTCCTCGTCGAATTCCGGCACCACGTCCACCGACGCGAAAGACGTGTGTCGCCGGGCGTTCGCGTCGAACGGCGAAATACGCACGAGCCTGTGCACGCCTATCTCGCTCTTCAAATACCCGTACGCCCACGGCCCGCTCACCTCAAGCGTCACGCTCTTTATCCCCGCGCCTTCGCCCTCAAGCGAATCCACAAGCCGAATCTGGTATCCGTGCCGCTCCATCCACCGCGTGTACATGCGCATAAGCATTTCCGCCCAGTCGCATGACTCCGTCCCGCCCGCGCCAGCATGAATGCTGACGAATGCGTCACGACGGTCATTCGGCTCGTTCAGCATCGCCTTGAACTCGAAGTCGCCGAGCGCCTTCTCAAGCCGCTCCACGTCGCCCGCGACCTGCGCCTCGGCCTCGGCGTCCTTCTCCTCCACGGCCAACTGCAGCATCACCTCACAGTCCTCAAGATGCTTCGCCAACTCGTCGTAAACATCGGTGAGGCTCTTCAAGCCCTTCAGTTCGGAGACAATCGCCTTTGCCTTATCCTGATTGTTCCAGAAGGTGGGCGCGGACATCAAATCCCCTATCTCAGCCTCGCGCTTTTTGAGCGCGGGCGTGTCGAAAGACTTCGCGAGATGCTCAAGCCTCTCGCGTATGTTCGCCAGTTTCTGTTTGACTTCTCCAGCCATGAAGTTCGGTTTCCCAGAGGATTTGGACTATGTCGGGAAAATCGCATTATAGCACGCCCCGCCCCGCTGTCAACGCGCGCTTCCGCACGGCGTACTTCAGCGCATTCGCGGCTTGCACTTGATTTTGCGTCGCGCACTCCTATAATTCGGTCTCGTAATCTTCCCTGCACAAAGGAATCGTAGATTATGACCATTGACGACAAGCAACTCAACCACGTCGCGCTCCTCGCGCGGCTGAACCTCAGGCCCGAAGAGCGCGAGCCGCTCCGGCGCGACCTTTCGGAAATACTCACCTACGTGGAAAAACTCAAGGAGGTCGATGTCACGAACAGCGAACCGACAAGCCACGCGCTGCCGCAGAAAAACGTCTTCATCGGCGAGAAAGCCGCGGCGCGCCTAGGGAAAAACGACGTGCTTGACAACGCGCCCGGAAGGTCCGGCGACCTCTTCAAGGTCCCGCGCGTCATCGACGAGGCCGGCGAGGCATGACCGAAAAACCAGGACTGGGCAGGAAATATGACTGATTTCTCATCAGCAACTTCAATACGCGAGGCAATCCTCAAACGCAAATGCACCGCGTTGGACATAGTCGCGGAGGCGTTCCGCCGCATAGAAAAACTCGACCCCAAGGTGCGCGCATTCATCTCCCTAACGCAGCAGAGCGCACTGGAGAAGGCCGTCGAGGTTGAGGCGAAGATTTCCAGCGGCGAAAGTGTCGGCCCGCTCGCCGGAGTGCCGGTCGCGATAAAGGACAACATCTGCATGCGCGGCACGAAGACCACATGCGCCTCGCGCATCCTCGAAAACTTCGATTCCCTCTACGACGCCTTCGTCGTGAAGCGCCTGCTCGCCGCCGACGCGGTGATAATCGGCAAGACGAACATGGATGAGTTCGCGATGGGCTCGTCGTGCGAGAACTCCGCGTTCTTCAAGACGCACAATCCCTGGAACCTCGACTACATCCCCGGCGGCTCCAGCGGCGGAAGCGCGGCGTGCGTGTCGTCGCGCATGGTGCCTCTGAGCCTCGGCAGCGACACCGGCGGCTCCGTCCGCCAGCCCGCCGCGCTCTGCGGGATCGTCGGCATGAAGGGAACTTACGGGCGCGTCTCGCGCTACGGCCTTGTCGCATTCGGCTCAAGCCTTGACCAGATAGGCCCGTTTGCCACGAACGTCCGCGATTGCGCGCTTCTTTTCAGCGTTATCGCCGGCAAAGACCCCAACGACAGCACCACCGCCAATGTCCCAGTACCGGACTACACCGCGGGCATCGACGGCGGCGTCAAAGGAATGAAACTCGGCGTACCAAAGGAATATTTTGTGTCTGACATCGCGCCGGACATCGCAAAGGCCGTCCGCGACGCCCTGAAAACCTACACGAAACGCGGCGCGGAAATCGTGGACATTTCGCTTCCTCACACATCATACTCCAACCCGGCCTACTACATCGTCGCTAACGCCGAGGCCAGCAGCAACCTCGCGCGTTATGACGGCGTCCATTACGGCCACCGCGCCTCCGACGCGAAGGACCTGATGGACCTCTACTGCAAATCGCGCAGCGAAGGTTTTGGGCCGGAGGTCAAGCGCCGCATTCTCCTCGGCACGTACGTGCTCAGCGCGGGATACTACGACGCGTATTACCTCCGCGCGCTGAAGGTGCGCACGCTGATTCGACGCGACTTCGACGAGGCGTTCAGGAAAGTGGCCGCGATCATCTGCCCCACCACGCCGATGCCGGCGTTCAAATTCGGCGAGCGAATCGACGACCCCTTGCAGATGTACTATTGCGACATCCTGACGACGTCGGCGAACCTCGCGGGACTTCCCGGTATTTCCATCCCATGCGGGTTCACGAGCAACAGGACGCCGGTGGGGTTGCAGTTGCTGGGCAAGCCGTTTGATGAGGCAACGATTCTCCGAGTGGCACGGGCGTTCGAGGCGGCGACGGATTTCAGCCAGGCGCCGCCGCTGGCGCGGGAAGTGTGATAAGAGTGTAGTGGTGTGGCGATTTTCAGAATCCCATCTTCCGAATTACCGACCGGACGACGTCTCCGGAATGTCTGAAGGCGCGTACTTCTTCCTCGTTCAGTTGCAGCGGGAGCAGTGTTTTCACGCCGCCGCGGTTGACCAGCGACGGAACGCTAAGACACACGTCGCCCACGCCGAGATAATCGTCAAGCATGCTGGAAACGGTGAGCACGCGGTTTTCATTGCGCACAACGGCCTGAATCATCCTGACCATGCTCTCGCAGACTGCGAAATTCGTCGCGCCCTTTGCGGCATAAACTTCATAGCCGACTTTTTTGACGCGATTTGCGATTTCCTCCTTGTTCAGGCCGCCGCAACGCCCGCCGCAGGCGATGCAGTACTGGTCCATCCGCGTGCCGCCGACGGTTACGGTGGACCATGCGATCATCTCGCTGTCGCCGTGCTCGCCCAGCACGTAACCTTGAACGTCGTGCGGGTTGATGCCGCAGTGCGTGGCGATGAGGTAGCGCAGGCGCGCGGTGTCCAACAGCGTACCCGTGGCCATGACCTGGCAGGGGGCAAATCCGCCGACCTTGATTACTTCGTATGCAATGACATCGACGGGATTGGTGACGACGACGTAAACCGCGTGCGGCGCGGCCTTCGCCAGCGGCGGGACGATTTCCCTGATGAGCGCGGTGTTTCCTCCGGCAAGGTCAAGGCGATTCGTAATGCGCCCTTTATGCGCATCGGCGCAAATCGCGACAACGTCGGAGTCCGCCGCGTCTTCGAAGTTTCCCGCGCGGATTACGGCGTGCGGGAGAAAACACATGCCGTGGTTCAGGTCGCGTTCGTTGGCAACGGCCTTTTCGGCTGTGCGGTTGATAAGGACCATTTCCCCGACGAGGCCGCGCACAGCAAGCGCGTAGGCGAGCGTGCTGCCGACGCTTCCCATGCCGACGATAGTGATTTTCGGCCGATGCAATTGCGCGTTGTTCATATTAAACCCAGCCAATCAGGAGCGGCAGCCCCGCTATCAAATAAATATCTGGACAAGATTCAGCAAGTTGAAGAGACTGTGCATGGCAATCGGCGTCCAAAGCGAGCCGGTGCGCTCATAGGCGTAAGCGAGGAAGACCGCAAGAAAAAATATCGGCAGGAAAGCCGCCACCGAACTGTCCAGCATATGGAGCAGCGCGAAGATAGCCGCGGACAGGAGTATTGCTTCGTCCGCGCCGATGGATCTTCTGAGGCCTTTGAACAATATACCGCGAAAGATAAATTCCTCCGAAAATGGCGCGGCCAGCAGCCCCATGACGAACATCATCACAATCTCCAGCGGCGACTTGACCTTGCGGAGCGCCTGCACGACGGCCTGCTCGCTTGTGTCCACATGAACAGTCTGCAGGTACATGTTATTAAGCGCCGCTACTACAAGGAAGAGCGGGAGCATCATAATTACAAGCAGCAGGCCGCGGCCGAAATCGGACGGAAATCCCTTCAGCGAGATTCCAATATCAACGGCGCGGACCTTCACGATTGCTTTCAGCAGCAGGTAGCCGCCGATGCAAACGAGCGGAGCCGATATGACTGCGATAAGTTCCTTGTCAAGGAGGGACGGTTCCGGAACGTATGCCTTGCCCTGGACCTCCATCTCAACCAGCATAACGGCAGCAAGCACCGCAGCCTGTACCAAGATGAACAGGAAAAAGGCAATCACCACCATCCAGATGTTCCACTTCGGCGGCGCAATGCGGCTCATGCGCGGAAAGGCCAGCCTGAACGTGCCCCACAAGAGCGCTACGCCAATTGCCGCCATCGCCGCGAAGTATACGGCATACACGGGGTGGTCGATAAACCCGCTGAGAAGCCCCGAAAGGTCCGGCAACTCTTTTCCAGAAAAAATCCATTGAATGAAATCGCCTGGGCTGTCCACTCGGTTAACTCGCAAATTTTTGTTTCGAAGACGAGAAGCACCTACGCACCGAAAGCGCGCATGATACGCCGCCGGCGGTTAAGAGTCAAGGAACTGCCTCTCTTGCCTTGATGGAAAGCGCATCACATGCTAGAATACGCGGCTGAATCCCCGGCCGGAATCTCTTTTCGGAGACCTTCAGGCAAGTGAATTTCAAAGAAATCGCCCGGCAATGCGCGTGCATTGCGGATGAAAAACGCGCCGCCGACATCCAGATATATGACCTTGACGGCATGTCGGATTTCGCGGATTATTTCGTGGTGGCGAGCGGCGACAACCGGCGGCAACTGCAGGCGATCGCCCGCGAAATCGAAGAAAAGATGCGGGAACAAAGGATCAGCCACCTGGGGACAGAAGGATTTGGCGACGCGCAGTGGATACTCGTGGACTACGGCGCGGTGATCGTCCATCTTTTTCTACCGGACGTGCGCAAGCGTTTCGACTTCGACCTGCTGTGGGGCGACGCGCCGCGAGTAAAATGGTAAAGGCCTTGCCGGTGAAACAAAAAGGCGTCTGATTTTCGTCAGACGCCCTTCTTCCATTTCAGCACAAATCATTTCGCGCAACTGCTGCACTGCGTCTTATTGCCTTCGCGCTCGGCCCGCCACTGCTCCACCTGTTCCACCGTGACCGGCCACTTCGCATCATCCGGAATCACGTCGATGTATCTCTCACGGTACGACGGCGTCTGCATGCGGCACGTCATGTGGCGCTTCGCAAAGTCCGGGTGAGTGACCATCTTTTCCCATATCAGTTGAACCGGCAGTTCCCGCACGTTGCCGAACGAAATCGGGTTGAAGTCGCACGGGTTGATGTCGCCGCGCGCGGTCATGTAGAACTCGCTGTACGAGCCGAAGCAGCCCGCGCCGATGGGCGAGTTGATGAGCGCCTGCGCCGCAATGCCGACGGGCGAATTGGCGATGTATTTGCGCGCCAGCGCGATGACTTTCTTCTTATCCTCATCGGTCAGCATCATCTCGGTGCGCTTGAGAAACTTGCCTGACGGGATGCAGTCGAATATCGTTACTTCCTGGAAGCCTTCGTCAATCGCCTTGTTGATAAGTTTCTCGACGCTGCCGTCATTGAGCGACTCGCGCGTCGCATAGGTGCTCACCCCGGTCAGAATCCCCGCGGCGCGCGCCCTGCGGGCTCCCTCAAACGCCTTTTCATAGAGGCCCTTAATTCCCCGCCATTCGTCGTGCTTCTTCGCGTCCAAATGGTCTATGGAAATGTTCAGCGTGCTCAGCCCCGCCTTGGCGAGTTTCTCCGCGACGCCGTCCTTCGCAAGTTCAAGGCCGTTGGTGAAAATCATGGCCATCGCCTTGTCCTTCGGGACGTACTGGATCAATTCATAAATCTCCGGCCTGAGGAGCGGCTCGCCGCCGGTATAAATGATGAGGTTAGCGCCGAGGTCTATCGCGCCGTCAACGACGGTCTTCAGTTCATCGACTGAAAGCAAATCAGCCGGCTTGTTCACGAATGATTCCGCCGAGCAGTGAACGCACTTGCACTGGCATTTCCATGTAACGCTCAGGTTTGCGGTCGCGGGGAAGACGTGCTTGTAAACCATCTCCTTCACTTTGCGCATCATGGCGCGCATGCCCGCCGGAGAAGGCTGGGGCGGATTGTAGAGGTTGTAAACAAGTTTGCCGTCCGCGGTCTTTGCGATGACCTTGATGCCGTTCAGCACGTTGAAAAACTGGTCCACAAAAGGCTGCATCACGTCGCCCAGGATGCCGCCGGCCTTGGCCTTGATTTTGTTGTTCGATGTGACTTCCGTTTCCAGACTCAGAAAATCAAAAATATCCATTTCCGCCTCTCAAAAAAGGTTTACAGGTTAACCACAGGCATCACATGCCTTCCGTTTCCGCATCCCTGCCGCAAAAGTGGAAATTATAACGGCCTCGCCAGCGTAATTCAACTTATTTGGGCAAGATCATGTTTTCCCCGACAACTAGGTGTTCTTAATGGTAATGATGAGAGTCTTATCCTTGCCGCCGAACTTGGCCTTTATCTTCGCGGTCTTGTCGCTTGAAACGGCCGAAGTGGTCAGATGCCCGCTGCTGTTTATCGTCGTATACGAAGAATCTTCCGACCATTGCGCGAGGTTCGTCACGTCCATAGTGCTGCTGTCGCTGTAAGTCGCCGTGCACGTATAGTCCGCCGAACTGCTTTCGTTGACCTGCAACGGGCCGGATATCGTGAGGCTCACAACCTGCAAAATCGTGACTGAAAGAGGGGCGGACTTCTTCCCGCCGTAGGTCGCGGTGATCTTCACGACCTTGTCGCTGCCCACATCCTTTGCGGTGAGTTTGCCCGCGGAGTCTATTGTCGCGGAGGAATCGACGCTCCACTTCGCCAGGCGCGTTACCTCGGCATCGCGCCCGCTTGTGTAGTGCGCCGTGCATGTGTAATTCGCCGACATCTTCTCTTTGACCGTCCCCGGTCCTGTCACAACAAGATAATCAACTGTGTCACCGGCGTACGCGGTGAAGTCTTGCCCAATCTGGGCCGACGTGATGCCCGTGTAATAGCGGTAAACCGGCGCGAAGGCGTAGCCGATTGCGCTTGGCACCACCGTGCCGGTCCAGCCGCTCGGCCCGCCCGGGACCGTGAGGCTGTAAGAGCCGTCAGTGAACGTGGTGCTCGTCCCCCCGCCATTGTTCGCGGTAACGACGACCCCGCTCACCGGCGTCGAATTAGCCAGCCGCACGTGGCCGGAAATGGTGATCGGCGCCCAACCTGTAAAGTCCTGACCGGACTGTGAAGTTGCGATTTTCGAAAAGTTCCGCAATGACGGATAGAACGTGTAGGCGGGAAAATCAGGAAAGTCGGCAACGATGACGCGGCCGAGCCATCCGCTCGGGACAATGAGCGTGTAACTCCCGCCGGCGTCGGTAACGGCCTCGCCTGTAATAGTAACTCCGTCCTTGTAGATCGCCCGCATAAGAACATTCGGCATCGGCGCGCTTCCGGAGGTCAGCACGTGCCCGGTAATCTCGAGAGGCGGCGCCGTCACGACAGTGAATGCGCTGTCCCAGGCCGCAGGCAAATCGGTAAAGGCAAAAGTGCCGTTGAAGGACTTCTCCTCAACTGTAACCCGCCGGAAATATTTCCCGGCAGATGTCGGGGTAAAATTGAAAATGAAAGTGTGCGTATCGCCGCTGGAGATGATTCGCTCCGCCGAAGTCCGCGAGAAGTCGTATGAACTGCTCTTGCTGCGGTCAACGAAGACGTTGATCCTGACGGTACGGTCCTCGGCGCTGCCGTTGCGGACGCCCACTTCTACCCGAAGCGGCGTGCCGGATTGTATGAAACTGTTGGTTACATCCGCATTCGTGTTAGCGTTGAACACCTTGAAAGAAGTGACGTACGGCTCATTGCGTTGGAGAATCACGTTCGTCGTAACACCCACCTGCACGCTCACCGTCGCCCCGGCCCAAAACGCCATGTTCCCGTATGCTTCCAGCCAATAGTCATCGGAGGCTATACCTGTCCACGACACGCTGCCGCTGGAATTCGTGGTCTTTTTGTCAATGAGACTGCCCCCCGACGTGTAGCGAACCACCACGGCACCGGACACCGTGCCGCCGTTCTGGTCCTTCACCGTTACATTCAAGTTGCCAATGCCCAGAGTCACCGTGAACGTGCTTATCCATGCGGAAATATCGGTCGGGACAAAGTCGCTGCCGGAAATCGCCGGATCCTTCGAATCTACCTCCACGCGCCGGAAGTACGCGCCTGACACGAGAGGCGTGAAATCGATAGTGAATGTCGCGGTGTCCCCGCCGCTGATTGTCTGCGGTGCGGAATAGACATCAATATTGTAAGGCTCGCTCTTAGTGAGGTCGAATACCAGCCGAACCTTCACCACGCGATCCTTCGTGTCCTCCGGGTGCTGAGGGTCTATAGTCAGGATGTTTTTGACCTGCACTATCGCGCGCAGAGGTGTGCCCGCCGCCACGGGGCCGGTCACATGCTGGGCCGGATTGTTCGCGTAAACGAGTTCGAAGTCGTCGACTGCCAGCGGCTCAACCCGGCGCAGGGTGATGCTGGCCGTCCCATTGGGGAGCACGTCAGTGGCGCCGCTTGCCCAGAATCCGCCGTTATAGTACACCTCCAACACATACCCCTGCGCAGGGATATTAGTCCACGAGGCGACACCTGAGGCATTGGTGGGCTTCGAATCAATAAGAGCAGGAGGAGCGCCGCTCCTGTACCGGAGAACAACCGCGTCGGCTCTGGTATGTCCGTCCTCGTCCTGCACGGTTACGTTCAGACTGCCCGGCAACTCGGGCGTCACAGTAAGAATGGGAGCATCGCCCCAATTCAGAATGCCCGTTACGACATAGCCTGCGCCGTTGTAACTCGTTTTCACTTCCACCCGGGCATAATACTCTCCTCCCAACACGGGCGTGAAGTCGAGAGAGAATGTGGCTTCCACACCCGCAGCGATGGTCTTCTTGTCGGTGGTGTTGCTGCTTTCCGGCAAATCCCACGGCAATGTCTTGTCGCGGTCGAAGAGCAGCGTGACCTTGACATCTTGGGGAGCCGTATTAATGTTCTTGACCGTGATATCAAACCTGAGCGGCGTATTAGCCGCCACTGTGCCGTTCGTGACGTCCTGCGGGGTTGCTCCACTGACGTCGAAGATTTGCAGTCCCAGCGGTATCGGCTCGTTGCGACGCAGAGTAATAATAGCCGTCCCGGCCGGGAAGACGTCAATGGACCCGCTCGCGCCGAACGCGTCGTTGTAATACGCCTCCACAACATACCCCTGCCCTTCGATGCCCGTCCAAGAGGCAAGGCCTGAGGAATCTGCGCTCTTCGTACCAGCAAGAGTAAGAGTAAGATTATGCGGAGGGTCGCTTGCGATATCGTAACGGTAGAGGAAAACCACCGCACCGTCCGTGGGGGGGTCTCCGTTCTCGTCTTGGACAATGACGTTCAGGTTGCCCGGCGCGGGCGCCACGCTGAAGGCGATGTCCCAATCGGTAACCTCCGTGTTAACGAACTTGCCGTTGATGATCGTCTGAACCTGAACGCGCCACAACCACGTCCGGCCGATCTGAGGCGTGTACGTAAAGGTGTATGTCTTGGTCGCTCCGCCGGCGATTGTCTGGGTGCCGGAGGTCTGGGAGGAATCAAAGGGGCCGCTCATGTCGCGGTCAAGTGTCAAAACAACTCTCACCGCGCGGCTCGCGGTGGTGCTGTTTCGCACCTGTACTTGAAATTTAAGCGCCGTGCCGACGGGAACGGGGGCGATAATCGGATTATTGGTCGTGGCGTCGAGCACCTGAAAGCCGACCGTGTACGGCGTTACCACATACGGCTCTATCTCCTGCAACGTAACATTGGTTGTGGAGTCGGCCACAACCGTGGCGCTGCCCCGCACCCACAACCCGCCGTTGAAATATACCTCAAGAGAGTAGGTCCCGACGTCGATGCCGATCCATGAGACGAGTCCGCCGGAATCGGTGGTCCCTGACACGGGACTACCCCCGAGGTACCTGACGACCACCGCGTTCTCCTTTACATCGCCCTTATGGTCCTTTACGGTGACGTTCAAATTGCCGGTGGCGGCCACCGCAACGGCGTCGCTCAATATGAAAAGCAAAGCGACCGCGACCACGGTCCCGACTAATTGTTTTCTCATGGCGGATCTCTTTGTATTAGAGGAAAAATGTGCGGAAACCGGCCGACCGCCGCTTTCCACGGTCAACGTTCTCCTCGGGCAAGCCGCAAGCCCCGCGAGACGGCGTAATCAAAGGCCCGGCGAAATTCACCCGGTGAGAGCGGCCGGTTGATTTCCGGCGTCTTGTATGCCTCGCCGCAAGGATGATACTGCTCCATTACGTTGACATACGCGCGAGGAGAAACTTCGTCGGCGATGAAATCAATCACGCGCTTGCTGTCCTCAACGCGTCCCGGCATCACAAGATGCCGTACAAGGAGGCCACGCACCGCAACCCCCTCATTATTGATTTCCAAATCGCCGACCTGCCGCTGCATTTCCTTGAGCGCCGCTTTCGCCGCCTCGGGATAGTCCGGAGCGTTGCAGTACTTGCCTGCCAACTCCGAGGAAGCGAACTTGAAGTCCGGCATATATATTTCGACAAATTCGTCGAGTAATCGCAGCATTTCCAGGGACTCGTATCCCCCGCAGTTGCAAACGATGGGGATTTTAAGCCCCTCCTTGCGGGCGGCGTGGATGGCCTTCATGAGTTGCGGCGTAAAATGCGTGGGCGTGACAAAATTGATATTGTGGCAACCGCATCGCTCAAGATGCAGCATTGCGTTGACTATCTGCTGGGTGGCGTAAATCTTGCCGTTGTCGGCGTGGCTGATGTCATAGTTCTGGCAGAAGGTGCAAAGGAGGTTGCAGCCGCAAAGGAAAATCGTGCCCGAGCCGTAGTGGCCGACCAGCGGCGGCTCCTCGCCGAAATGCGGAGCGACGGTGGAGATGACAACCTCGCTCGTCATCCCGCAGTATCCCTTTTTGCCCGCAGTGCGGTCCACATGGCACTTTCGGGGGCAGACCGTGCAGTCCTTGAGAAGTTCATTCGCGGCGATGATCTTGTCTTCTGTGGCTACCATCCCTTAATTTTAACATAAAAACCCCCGCCGCACAAGGCTCACGGGGTTCTCCTTCTACTCGCTTGCCGCCCGAGGATTGCCGCAGTATGATCGGATCACGTCAAACTCGTCCGCGTAACGCGATGCAATTTCATCGGAACGTATTACCAGCAAGTTTTCGAAATTCCTGTCCTCCGCGCCGTCGGTCCAGTTGTAACTGCCGGTAAGAACGACGCTGCGATCAATAACGGCGAATTTGTTGTGCATCAGCCCGCTGACGGAATCGAAAGAAACGTCGATGCCGTCCTCCGCGAGATACGCGCTTTGCCTGCCCTGCGCGCCGCTGCCCTCGTGAATCTGCTGGCCCTCGTCGAGTATCACGCGGACGCGCACGCCGCGCCCCTTTGCGCGAACAAGAGCCTGCGCGAGGTCGCTCGATGTGAAGTTGTACATCGCAACAAGGATTTCTTCCCGCGCGCCGCCAATCTCTTTCAGGATTGCCTCCTTCGCGCCGCCATGCGGAGAGAAGTAGTACGCGAGGCTGGTTTGTGGCGCGGGCGCCGCCACGCTCTCAACGGCGGTGAGGGACACATGCGCGCCAACGAAGGATGCAAATATCCCGAGGAGTAACAGAAGAAGTATGTTTCTTGTGAATTGCTTCATGTCAGTCCTACCTCACATACCAAAGCACAACCCTCTTCTTGCGGTCGCCATGATAACATTATCGGAACCGATTGCGGAAACCCGCACACAATCCTAATTATACCCCTAATGTCGACCTAACGCAAGCGAAATTTTAGAATTTTTTGAAGGGAAACTGTTTTTATTTAGTGCGGGAAATGGTCTCGCTCGCCCGGGCGGGGCTGGGTGTCGCCGGGAGGCGGCGGCATCGGCCCGTGGCGCGGACCAAAGTGGGGACGGAACATGCGCGGGCCGGCCTCCGCAACAGGGCGGAAGGCCATTACAAGAACCTGAAGTTTCTTCGTGTCGTCAAATGACTCGTACCTCGCGTGCAGTTCCTCAGGCATGTCCGCGATGATGCGCGCCATATCATTGGTCGCCGCCAGTGCCTGTACCTTTGACTGGACGTCCTCCGGCGGCGCGTTTACAATTTCCATCAGCCGTTCGCGCGGGAAAATGGCGAACGCGTGCGTCCTGATGAAAAACGCCATCTCCGGCATGCTCGGCGGCAGTTGCTTGACGGCCCACTCGCAACTGCGCCGCTTCACTTCCTGATTCAGCCTCATTTCGTAGCCAGGGCTTCCGGGGTCGCCAATGTTGGGCGGCGGGTTCTTGCGGATTTCATCGCTTACCGTTTCCCTCAGTGCCTGGTAGCGCTGCTGCCTGTCCTCAATTGCATCGATTTTCCCGCGCTGCTCCTCAGAAAGCGCGGGGTAAATGACTTCGTCAAAGAAGCGGCCCTGCATCTCCATGAATTTCTGGTGAACTGCTTTCGGGTCAACCGGCTGGCCGTCGTTGGCCTCCCGCACGCCGGAGACGATCCTCATGAAGCACTGCTGGCAAGCCCAGTTTTCCGGCCCGGCAAGCAGGTGTTTCCGCAGAATCCTTTGCCTCTCAGGCGGCATGCGGTGGAAGCGGTTCAGGTTGACCGCAACGTTCACCTTGTCTTCGTCGGAAAGAGCCCGGAACTGCTGATACCTTTGGACAATCTCGCCGCGTTTGGCCTCGTCAAGTGACTTCCAGTGACGGTATGCATTGATGATTTCCGCGCGTTCCTCCTTGCTCATGGCGTCCCAGCGCTGCTTGTTGGCTTCGAACGAATCATCCTGTCCGACGCTCGTCGCAACAAGCCCGAAGAGGCCCGCCACTGAAAACAGGAATGTAAGGATTACGCGCTTCATGGATTCTTCCCGCTGTCCTTTTCCGCGATGCTTATGTCGGACGCGTCGATGCCGCTTTCCGCCAGTTCCTTCGCCCCTTCAAATTCCTTGCCGCTGTATATCTTGAGGTCGCCGTTCTCGCCTGCCTCCAGCACGTCAAGGTTCTCCAGCAGCCCGAGGTTCTGCACGATTTCCTGCTCCTCTTGAGCGGACAGTTCGCTCTTGGGAGGCTGCAAATAGAACCACAGCCCCACCGCAATCGCAACGCACGCCGCCACAGCCGCCACGCCCCGCACCCAGGCTGGCACGCGCCGCAGGATGCGCGGCTTCCGCACAACCTCCGTGTGCGCACGGCGTATCCGCGCGTTGAGTTTCCGCTGGAAATCCTCGGAGGGAGTTATATCCTCGACGCGGTCAAGGAGTCTGTACGTCGCTTCGTAACGGCTCACCTCTTCGCGGCATGCGGAGCATGACGCGAGGTGCGCCTCAAAGCGGCCCCGTTCCTTCTCGGACAGCGCGCCACTCAGGTAAAGGCTGATGATCTTTTGTATTCTTCCGCAATCCATAATGTTACAGCATCTCCATCATTGTTCGCACATTTTAACACCTTCTCCCGCCAAAAGTTCCTGTATTTTTATCAAATTTCGACGCCATGTCAACTGTCGCGCATCTTTCCGCTTGCCCATTCCGCGCCTCTCGCATAAAATATGCAAAACCTTTCTCATTGGGAAAATCAACATGGCCAAAATCTTTCTCGCCGGCATTATTCAAGGCTCAATCTCCGAGCGTACCATACACGCCCAGGACTATCGCGGCGAAATCAAGCGGCTTCTGGCAAGGTACGCCCCGGCTTACGATTTCTATTGCCCCATTGCAAACCACCCGGAGTCGCTCGGCTACGCCCCTGACCAGGGCCGCAGGGTTTTCCTCGACCACATCGCCATGGCGCGCGAGTCCGACATCCTTCTGGCGTACATCCCGCAGGCGAGCATGGGCACGGCAATCGAAATGTGGGAGGCGCACAACGCCGGCCGCCTCGTGCTCGCCATATCGCCCCTCTCGGAGAACTGGGCCATCAAGTTTCTTTCGGACCTGGTATTTCCAGACATCGCCGCCTTCGAATCGTTCCTCGCATCCGGCGGCCTCGACGAGGCGCTGTACGAAAAGGCGAAAAAGAGATGAAGACGAACCTCCTCGACCTCACGCTTGAAGAATTCGAAAAGATTGTCAGACCCCCCTTCCACGCGCGGCAGGTCTTCACGTGGGTGTACGAGAAACGCTGCCTCGACTTCGCGAAGATGACCGACCTCCCCGCAAGGGCCGCGCGGAAACTGGCGGAACAATACGACATCATCCCCGCCAAAATCGTCAAGGCGCAATCGAACGTTGACCCGCTCCGCTCCGACGGGGCGGAAAAACTTCTCATCGAACTCGCCGACGGCGCGAAGGCGGAAACCGTCCTCATCTACGAAGAAGACCGCGCCACCGTCTGCCTCTCCACGCAAATTGGCTGCCCCATGGGTTGCATCTTCTGCGCTTCAGGCTCCGGCGGATTCGAGCGCAACCTCACCAGCGGCGAAATCATGGCGGAATTCCTCCTCGCCGCGCAATACCTCGCGGGCGTCTCCAAAAAGACCATCACGAACATCGTGCTCATGGGCATGGGCGAGCCGCTCGCGAACTACGACAACACGCTGCGCTTCATCCGCGCGGCGCTAGCGCCGTGGGGCCTCAAGATGTCCGCGCGCCGCATAACGCTCTCCACCCTCGGACTCGTGAAAATGATCCAGCGCCTCGCACAGGAAGACCTCAAGATAAACCTCGCCATCTCGCTCCACGCGCCAAACGACTCCATCCGCTCGCGCATCGTCCCGCGCAACGAAGGCGTCAACCGCATCCTCGACGCCGCACAGCGCTACTTCGAAAAGACCGGCCGCGAAGTTACCTTCGAATATGTCCTCATCAACGGCCTCAATAGCGAAAAGGAACACGCGCAGGAACTCGCCAAACGGCTCGAAGGAAGACAGTGCAACGTGAACATCATCCCGCTGAACCCGTCAGATGCCCTGCCGCCGGACCTGAAGCCGCCCGAATCTGCAGCAGTCCTCGAATTCCAGAAGACTCTGCGAAAACTCGGCGTCAACGCGACGCTCCGCAAGAGCAAAGGCCTGAAAATCCAGGCCGCCTGCGGCCAACTCCGCCGCCAGAAATAACCAAGAGAAACCACCATCCTTCCTCCTTCCTCCTTCATCCTTCATCCTTCCTCCTTCATCCTTCCTACTTCCCCTTTTCCCTTGAAATTCCCGGTCAGCCGAATTACACTTCCTCAGTTCCTGCAACGGACGCGATACCATGTTTTTAGGAGAAGCCCGTCATGCAATCCCGCATTTTGATTATCCTTTCCCTCGCGCTCTGCGCCCTAATCTTCGCCGGCTGCCGGACGACACAGGAACAACCGACCACGCCCGGCCTTAAGGAAGCCCTCGACAAAATGGGCCTCGAAAACGCCCCCACTCTCGGCCCGGTCTGACGGCGACTCGTGCAAGCAACCGTTGAAGGTGAATATGAGACGATATACGACAACATGAGCAGGTCTTTCCAGGATACCATAGCGCGGGGACTTGATATTGAGATATTGGACTGCAGGAACACCTTACAGGGATACCGTAACAAACTGAAAGTCTCCGATAACGAGACGGAAAGAAACGCGCTCGCCGACAGCATATTAAAGCAGGAAGAGAAACTCGACGAATTGCAGGCCCTCAACAAAGACGTCAGGAAGTACTGCGTGTGGTCAATGCGGAATGATCCGAAAGTCGCGAAAGACCGGAGCGATATCATCGAGGGCAGAGTCTCGGTGCTGGGCGAGACAGTCGAAGGAGACAATGGCACGCTACGCATGAAGTTCCCCCACGGCCAAACATTGTATGTTTTCGTCAAGGAGAACGGCGAGTGGAAATGGGATGGCGTTGCGTCCACCCGAGCCGGAACCCGCGCGCAACAGTAAGGGGTTTGCCTCTTCTATTCCTATCCTTCCTGTCTCCGCCAGTCTGCTTCGCAAAGGAAAACGGCGTGTGGAAGATTGACTGGTTCGACACCTCCAGATATGCCCCCCCAACGCCATAGTCCGCCCCGGGCAAGGCTTGCGGAAATCGCGCATTTTCTAAAACACCTTACGTAGGTCGCGAAGGAAAATTTTTGGGGCCGGATGCGAAATTTTCCGATGTTTTCGGCCACCCTCATAAGGTCTCCGTTTCTATGACCTTACGACAGTCGCAAGACCTTCTCGCCTCCGCCTCTTTGCGATTTTTTCACACATTCTTGCAACTTCTCTAAATATCTCAAGACATAATGACGATATGAGCGCTGCACAAGTCACCGGACGGACAAATTTGAACATCCCACCAAATCGCGCATTCCTCATCGTACGCTAGACCAGCGAGAATGAAAGGCGAATCACCTGGAGCGGAGGCGCGGGAGATGTCCCAGCAAGATGCGCGCAATACCTTGGGCACAGACGGTAACAGGGAACTCACTCCAATAGAAACCCCGAACCTTCGGCGGGAAAACAGTTCCACGGAAGAGCGGAAGAGCGAATCAGCGCCGCAGTCGGAATCATTGCACAAGTCTCTCATCCCATGCCAGTTCACCTGCGCCTTGCGCGTCAACATCCCGGAGATGCTGCAAGCCGCCGGCGAAGCCGATTGGCAGGCGGCGTGGGAAATCTTCGCGGCGGCGTCGCCTCTGCCATTCAGCACGGCATATCTTTGCCGCGGGGAATGCCGCAAGGTCTGCCATCCGTACAAAGACCATCCCACCGTTGACATGTGCCACATCGAACAGACGGCGGCAAAGGGCATTCTAGGATCCAACGTGGCTGAACCTTCGGGCGCGCCCACAAGGCAGCCGATTTCCGAAGACATTCCGCCGGTCTCTCCGAGGTTTTCGGGGAACCGGCTTGAGCAGTTCGATTTGAATACGCTTGAGGCCCAGCCGGAAGCGCGGCTGAGCGAGTGCGCCGTGATGGGTGAGCCAGGCGCGAAGGCCGCAGTCATAGGCGACGCCCCGGCGGCGCTGGCTGCGGCGTATCACCTTGCCGTGAGCGGCTACGACGTAACGGTCTTCTCGCCGGAATGGTCGCTGGGCGGATGGCTGCAGGATGCGGCCGCCGGAATGCGACTGCCGCGGGCGGCGCTTCAGCGGGACCTGGCAAGGCTACGAAGCGTTGGAATCGGGTTCGACGCTCTGCCGGAGTATGAGACGGATCACCGGAATCTTAGAGAGAAGGGTTACGATGTCGTGCTTGTCGCGCCCCAAATGGTCAACGCCGAACGGCGTGCGGCCCTTGTGCGCGATTGTTTCCGGGGATTAGTGGACTCCAATGCTTTTGTTCGTACTACGAATCGCCACGCGGTTCCCCTGCCGGGCAAAATCATCGTCCTTGGCACGGGATTTGATAGCGTTGATGCAGCGCGGGTTGCCGTGGCTCGCGGATGTGAGGAGGTAACGTTACTGGTGCATGTGGCCTCCTATGGGTCTCCGATAGGCTCAGCGGAGATTCGCGTGATGCGGGAAGAGGGTATCGAAGTTAAGCACTGCGACTTCCTGCAAATCAGAATTGAGCGCAAGCAAGACGGTTTCCAGGTAGTATTCCAGAACACGGAAACTCGCGTAGAGGGAAAGATGATTCTCCTTGACGGCTCGATAATGCCGTACTCGTCTGACGAAGGATTATCAATAACCCTCGGCCCGGCAAGGCCAGCAACTATGGCGATTGATGTCCAGACAATGCTGACCGACACGCCGGGAGTATTTGCGATAGACCCCGCCAGGCTTGCGAATAACTCGATAACAGAGGAACTGGCCCAGGGCGAGCGCGCCGCCCGAATAGCGCGCGAGTTTGTGGAGGGGCGGGTTCCCGAGACCGCCCTGACACCTGTGTGGATTGCTGCAAAGTCTTCAACATTCCCGAATCCGATAAAAGGAGGAGATATGCCTTCAACAATTAACGAAGCCCTTCCGCGAAGCGCCGCTCAAGAGGCAACTCGTTGCAGGAAATGCAACAGGAGCATATTGATTGACAACGAAAAGTGCATCGGGTGCCTCAGGTGCCTGGAAACGTGTTTCACGGGGGCACTGTACGCTACGGATGAGAGCGGCAGGCCTCTGGCCCACCCGTGGAGGAGAAAGCCGGTTATCAAGGTGGACAGCACCCTCTGCGAGAGGTGCGGCGCATGCGTAAGCCCTTGCCCTACCGGAGCTATCTCCATAAATACGCTTATTTTAAGGCAGAATCAATCTCAACTGCCCGTAACCACGAAGCACACCGAGGAAGAAAGCGCCACATGGGAGCGGTACGGGGAGTACATGCCGAAGACAAAGGGCTAAGCCAACCCGACCAAACCGGCATTTTAGGGATGTTTTCGTACACGCCCAATTTCAGTTGCGTTTCAAACCGCGCGCGGGTATAATTTATAAAGACCCGACATTCCTTAGCGGGAAAACGCAGCATGATCGATATAACAAGGCTTCTTTGCGGCAAGACAAACGAGGCCGAACATCTCAGATATCCCGGCGATTCCTTTTCAGGACGCCGTGCGCCTGCCGTAGTTGTGTGGAACTGCACGCGACGTTGCAACCTTCGTTGTATCCACTGCTACTCCGAATCCCGCGACACCGCGTACACTGACGAACTATCCACTGCTGAAGCAAAGTCCCTTATTGACGACCTCGCGCGGTTCGGCGTTTCCGTACTGCTTTTTTCCGGCGGGGAACCGCTCATGCGGCAGGACCTCCTGGAACTAGGCCGGCATGCCGCGAAAAGGGGCCTCAGGCCGGTCGTCTCCACCAACGGCACTCTCATCCATAACGGCGCGGCCGCAGAAATCAAGGCCGCAGGCTTCAAGTATGTGGGCGTCAGCCTTGATGGGCTTGAAAAAACCAACGACAGTTTTCGCGGCGTAAAAGGCGCGTTCAGTCAGGCTATCGAGGGAATCCGCCAATGCCTTGAAGCGGGGATGAAAGTCGGCGTCAGGTTCACCATCACCAGGCGCAACGTTGGCGACCTTGGCGGGATATTCAACCTCATAGACCGCGAAGCAATCCCGCGCCTGTGCATCTACCACCTCGTTTACGCCGGGCGCGGCTCCACGCTCATCAAAGACGACCTGGACAGGATGCAAGCCCGTAAGACAATGGATCTCATCTTTGAACGCACCGAAGAATTGTCAGCAAGGAACAGGCCGCTTGAAGTACTGACTGTTGACAATCCCGCCGACGGCGTTTACCTGTATCTCAACGTCCGCAAGCGTAGCCCCAGCCACGCCGAAGACATACATCGCCTGCTCAGGATAAACGGCGGCAATGGTTCAGGCGTGAACATCGGTTGCGTTGACAACGCGGGCGATGTCCACCCCGACCAGTTCTGGCGGCACTATTCGTTCGGCAATGTCCGTGAACGCCCGTTCAGTGAAATCTGGACAGGCGACGATCCAATACAACTAGGCCTGCGAAACAAGGAAAAAATGGTCAAAGGAAGATGCCACGCCTGTAACTACCTGAATATTTGCAAGGGAGGATTAAGGGTCAGAGCCGAGGCAGTCTCCGGCGATATATGGGCCGAGGAGCCTGCCTGCTACCTGACCGACGAAGAAATACACCCGCAACGAGGCCAGCCATGAGCAAGACCAGGACTACGACAAAAAAGGCAAAAAAAAGTCCGGGCAAAACGCCGCTGCCGCGAGTAGTCGCCTGGGAGATAACCAAGCGATGCAACCTCGCATGCTCCCACTGCCGCGCGTCCGCATCGGCTGAAGCCGCGCCGGGAGAACTGAGCACCGCCGACGGGATTAAACTGCTGAAAAGCCTGAGGGCCGCAGGCTCCCCGATAGTGATCCTCACGGGCGGCGAACCGCTGCTCAGAGAAGATGTTTTTGAACTCGCTCGCGCCGGCAAGAACCTCGGCCTCTACATGGCGCTGGCAACCAATGGCAACCTGGTCAACGACGATGTCGCCGTGAAAATCGCCAAAAGCGGCATCCAACGCGTCGCTGTCAGCATCGACGGCGTAACATCCGAAACCCACGACAAAATCCGTGGAACGCAGGGCAGTTTCAGCGCGGCCATCAAGGCCGCCAGCATCTTCAGGAAACACGAAATGCCTTTCCAAATCAACACCTCCGTCACACGCTACAACGAAGGCGAGTTGCAGTCGATGTGCGGCCTCGTGGAGGCGCTCGGAGCGGAGGCGTGGCACATCTTCATGGTTGTCCCGATGGGCCGCGCCGTCGGCATAAGCGGCGACCTCGTTAATTCCGCGCGCTACAACGAAATCATCCAGTGGCTTGCAGACAAGGCATTCACGACGAGCATCGAAATCAAGCCCACCTGCGCGCCGCAGTATTATCGCATCATCAGGCAAAACACCAACGCCAACAACGGCGCGCCCCCAAAGGGCCGCATGACGGCGACCCGCGGCTGTCTCGCGGGGCAAGGATTCGCCTTTATCTCCGCCACCGGCAACGTCCAGCCGTGCGGCTACTTCCCAGTCGTTGCGGGAAACCTCCGCAAACATACGTTCAACCAGATTTGGCGTTCCTCCGCGCTGTTCCAGCAACTGCGCGACCCGGCGAAATACAAGGGCCGCTGCGGCCGCTGTGAATTCTTCGCCATGTGCGGCGGATGCAGGGCGCGGGCGCTTGCGACGAGCGGCCACTTCCTCAACGACGACCTCTACTGCTCCTACATCCCGCGAGCGGACGCTTGATGATGGACGCCGCCGACCGCAAACTGCTCAACCTCCTGCAGACGGGCCTCCCGCTTGTCCCGCGGCCTTTCATGGAAATCGCGGCAATGGCCGGCCTTGACGAAAAGGAAACCATCGCACGAGTCAAGTCGCTCCTGTCTCATGGAGCGCAGCCGCCCTCGGCTGTGATTCACACAGATGTGGCACAGCCGCCCTCGGCTGTGATTCACACAGATGTGGCACAGCCGCCCTCGGCTGTGATTAAAAAATGTAGGAACCGGTCTTCAGACCGTTCCGCTCCGCAAACTCCGCCGCTTCGCAAAATCGGCCCTATCCTCGACAGCCGCGCACTCGGCTACGCCGGCACCCTCGCGGCGATGGCAGTCCCCGACAATAAAATCGACGGCGTCGCCGAAATCGTCAACTCCTTCCCCGGCGTAACCCACAACTACATCCGCGAGGCCGAGGGACGCACCGCGCCTTACAACATGTGGTTCACCGTCCACGCACGCGACGAGGCCGCGCTGCGCGAAATCCTGCGCGAAATCGAAAAGCGCAGCGGACTCAAGGCGGCGCAGTTCGACGCGACGAAGATGTTCAAAATTTCCGCGCTCTTCGAACTGGATGAATCGAATGAAGATTGACGAATGTAGCCGCAGGGCTTGCCCTGCCTCGTATTCAAATTGAATGAAGATTGACGAAAAAGACATCGCGCTCCTGAAAGCGACTCAGGACGGCCTGCCCGTCCGCGAAGAGCCGTACGCCGCGGTCGGCGCGAAAATCAGCATGAGCGGCGAGGAAGTTATCGCGAGACTCAAGCGCCTCTTGGACACCGGCGTCATTCGGCGAATCGGCGCAAGCCTGGCGCACCGCAGCGCCGGCTTTACCGCAAACGCAATGATTGCGTGGAAAGCGCCGGAAGAAAAAATCGAAGAAATCGGAAATGCCTTCGCCAAACGAAAAGAAGTTACGCATTGCTACTCCCGCGAAACCGCGCCGGACTGGCCCTACAACCTCTACACCATGGTCCACGGCAAATCGCGCGACACCTGCGCCAAAATTATCTCAACGATGTCGCGCGAATCCGCCCTCGCGGATTACCTTGTCCTCTACTCCACCCGCGAACTCAAGAAAATTTCATTCAACGTATAACTCGTCCTCCAACGTAAAACAGTTTTATCATCTTATTGTTGCACACATTACCCGCGATTTTTGTTTCGCATCTCCAATGTCCCTGTTGTATGTCTTGTATGGTACGCGAACTGTACAAGCCTTTGTCTTTGCATTGAGGACAGAGACACAGGATTGATGTAGCGCCTGGTGGGATTGAACTATCTTCTTCAATCAATTGCTCTCCGTAATTCTCAATGAAGCGGAGAAAGCTGTTCCGAAGATACATATCATACTGCGTAAGCGCTTCTCCAAATACCTTGTTTACAACTTGCGTGAGCACACAAAAATCATTCTTTGCCCGGTTAAAAATATCTATCCACTTTTCCCTCCCTGTTAAAAAATCATGAAGTTTTTTCCGCCACATTCCATAATCAGATGGACTACCCAACTGTCGTTTGCCGGTCTGACGATCAACGGTGCCGAGATTTGCAGGATTGGGGAAATACATTATGTTATTGAGAACGAAAAAGACATTGTGCGGTCTGTGAGTGACAACGTCTCGGATCACCAGTACTTCATCGACTTTCTCCCGAAGTTCCTTGCCTATCATGGCATCAAGGGAATTCGTGTCCATTTTCGAAAATCTCACATTTTCGTTTTCGTTGAACTTAGAACCCTGCCACAAGATACTCGAAAAGCCAGCCAAGTTATCCAGAACCGGTCTAGTAAATAAGTAAAAAGTACTGATGTTCCGAAGAAAAATGGCATGGCTTGTACTCAGAGATGTTTCACATAAAACACTTGCTATGTTCCCCAAGCGCATAGCAACTGTGTAATAATATCCCTGCAACCTTTCATATTGATAAACCCGTTTTTCTCTTACCAGAGATTCAGTATGGGACGGCCGTAAATGTTCAAGGTTGCAGCAAAGTGTTTTCTTCCTGAACCTAAAATAGTTTGGTAGGTAGGCGCGGAATTTCAGAAATTCCTCCCATGCGTCCCCATGTTCATTTTCCAATTCCGCCTTTTCTTCTGTGGTCAATTCCTGGCTACGTAAATTAATTTCTTTCATCTCCACGCCTCTGCGTTTTTGCGGTTTTCCTAATAGCCTAACAGTCTAACAGTCTAATAGTCTTGAAGCCTTCGGCTTCGCGCGTTCTCGGAAAATTGAGGCAGGCTGTAAGCCGGGTTCTGTCCCCCGATTCTTGCGAATCGGGACGACGGCCATTTCTCTGGCACGCATGTTGCCATGCGTCTCAAACGTCCTACCCGGGAATCGGGGACCTCGGGCCGAACGTGGCGCAAGCGCCCGTTCCAATAGGTCCGCGCGACGCGGGCCGCATCGCGGTCGTTATTATCGCCCCTGACCCTGTCTCCTCTATTCGGACTTTCTCCCGGTGGGGTTTTCCCTGCCGCCCCGATCACTCGGAGCGCGGTGAGCTCTTACCTCGCCTTTTCACCCTTACCCCGC
>Ga0315288_10000546_pt1 | contig 47407 bp, 39 predicted proteins | sample YL17G11_20_MG_FD_203454 | JGI IMG/M metagenome (GOLD analysis project Ga0315288, IMG submission 203454) | Sediment microbial communities from Yellowstone Lake, YNP, Wyoming, USA - YL17G11_20 | ecosystem: Environmental > Aquatic > Freshwater > Lake > Sediment | place: USA: Wyoming | collected... | reverse complement strand
GGAATCCCCCCCCGCCCTGCATCGTCGTCGGCGCAAAGCCGCCGGCCTCCAGCGCTTCCAGCGTCGGACCACGATCGACCGGCTGGACGAAGGCCAGCAGCAGCGCCCGGTACGGTATCTTGGTCATGCTTGCCTCACTCGGCGAACAGGTGCCCGCCTTCGCGCAATCCGAAGACTTCCAAGACCGGCAGCACAATGAAGATGCCAGTGTGCGGATCGGCGATCGGCCCGGTCACCTCTTCGGTCGCGCGGACCAATCCGGCCACATCGAACGCATCGGGCACAACGCTGAACAAGGTGCGATGCATGCGTTCCTGCGAGCGCAGAACTGCGCGCAGTGAAGGGAAGAGCGGCAGGTCGTCGCGACCGACCAACTGCCGCCCCAGCCCACTGCTCTCGAGAATCGTCGCCCCGGAGATGCCCGCCCGGGCCCAGGTTTCGAGGACGGCTAGCGTCTGATCTGGGTTATCCAGAACCAGCAGGATCAGCTTGGCCATGATCCGTCCTTTCGCTCATCGACCAGCGCAAGAGCGGCGGAGTGATGAGAGTTGTGGTGAGTACCACCAGCGCAATGAGAGTGAAGGTGTCCGCATCCAAGAGGCCCATGCTCTTCCCAGCGCCGGCCACGATCAGGCCCACCTCGCCACGTGAAATCATGCCCAGCCCGACGCGCAGGCTCTGGCGGTTTGTGAACCCACCCAGCCGTGCCCCCAGCCCCGAGCCTACGACCTTCGACACCACCGCGATGGCGATCAGCAACCCGGCCAGCCCCCAGTGCGCGGGGGCCACGGTGCGCACATTGGCGCTCAGGCCGACGCTCACCAGGAACAACGGAACGAAGAAGGCGTAGTTGAGCGCTTCGAGGTCGCGCGCCACCTCGTCGCGCCAGTGCGAACGGCCCACGCCCACCCCGGCGATGAAGGCACCGGTAATCGCCGCCACACCACCCACGTATTCCGCGCTCCACGCGAAGAAGAGCGCCGCGACGACCACTAGTGAGAGCAGACTCTTGCTGATCGGCAACCGGCTTGCACGCTCTGCAATCCAGGGCAGGACGAAGTAGCCCAACATGACAGAGGCCGTCAGCGTGAGCACCATGCGCAAGAGGGCCAGCCCCAATCCGCTGCTGCCCTGCCACAGCGCGGCGAAGACCGAGAGCGCGAGGATCACGAGGATATCGTCGATGACCGCCGCGCCCAGCAGCGCCAGGCCCTCGGCCGTGCGCAGCTTGCGGAGTTCGACCAGAGTCTGCACGGAGATGGAGACGCTCGTTGCGCCCAGGACGATTCCCAGAAGGAGCGGCGTATTCCATTCGCCCATCAGCGGCACCAAGGCCAGGGCTGAGAAGGCAATCGGCGTGAGCACGCCCAGCACGCCGGCCAGCAGCGCAGGGCGCCCGCTCTCGCGCATTCCGGCAAGATCGGTTTCCAAGCCGGCGGCGAACATGAGGAAGATAACGCCCAGCTCGCCCAATCGTTGCAGGGTGGCCGCCGTCATGCCAGAGGGATCGAAGAGGAAGGGTTGGTGAAGCAGGTCGATCAAGCTGGGCCCGAAGGCCAGGCCGGCCAAGAGTTCGCCCAGCACCGCCGGTTGGCCCAGGCGCACAGCCAGCGCCCCGGCCAGCTTGGCCCCGCCCAAGAGAAGGGCCAGCGCCAAGAGGAGAGGCAGCAGCGGGGAGGGTGCCTCGGCTGCCCAGTCCGGTCGAAGCGTGAGGATCGCCGTCATCGTTTGGGATCAGTACACCCGGTCGCCTCTCGCCGTCCCCCCAAGGGATCGCGGCGCGAGAGGTCGACTGGGATTGTACCATCCGCGAGCGAGCCAGCATACGCACACGGCACGCGGGGTGGCGACGCCGAGAGGCGGAAGTGGCGAGGCGCTGTGCTACAATCGTTCGCAATTGCCCGGCGCGAGGCACGCGCATGCGGGCCGAAGGGACGCTCCCACGATGGACACGATACCTCGCCGCGGGTTGTACTTCGAAGAATTCGGCGTGGGGCAGAAGATCACAACCGCCGCGCGCACCATCGGCGAAGCCGACGTGGCCGCATTTGCCGGGCTCTCGGGCGACTTCAATCAGATCCATACCGATGCCGAGTACGCCCGCCATACGCCGTTTGGGCAGCGCGTGGCGCACGGCATGCTCAGCATGGCGGTGGTTTCCGGCCTGGCGGCGCAAACCGGCATCCTGGCCGGAACGGTGATTGCCTTTCGTGAGATCGGCGAATGGAAATTCAGCCGGCCGGTCTTCCTGGGCGATACGATCCACGCCGTGCTCGAGGTGATCGCCACCCAACCCTTGGCGCGCCTGGGCGGGGGCGCGGTGGAGATCCAGGTCGGCGTGCTCAATCAGAAGGATGATGTTGTGATGCGCGGGCGCTGGACCGTCCTCATTCAGAGCCGCCCCGCCTCGTGAGCGTATGAGCGAATCCCCTGCCGAGCGCTTTCGGCGACTGGCCGCGCACGCCCCCACCTCGGATGAAGCCTCCGGCACCACCCAGGCCGTTCCCCCGTCCGAGGCGGAGCAGACCGAGGCGCCCGCCGAGCCCGAGATTGAAGAGCCCGATAGCACTCGTCCCACGCCCTCCGCGCCGACCGAAATGATCGAACCAACTCCCGAGGCCAAGGTCGCCATGCTGCGGCCTGCCGCGGTCCGCCCGATTAAGATGAAGATGTTGCGCCCGCCCCGCCCGCCCCGCGCGCGCGGACGCGGATGCGGCGGCTGCCTGGTGCGCGGGCTCCTGGCCGCAGGCTTCGTCGGCACCGCGCTGCTGTTTGCTGCGGCCGCCTACGGCCTGTACAAGTATTACGAGATTGCCGCCACCCTGCCCTCGGTGGAGAACCTGACTGTGCGCGCCTCGCAATTCGAGACGACACGCATCTACGACAGGGATGGCAATCCGCTGTATGAGATTCTCGACCCGAATGCGGGCCGGCGCACCTACGTCCCGCTCAACCGCATGTCGCCCTACCTGATCGCGGCCACCTTGGCCACCGAAGATAAGAGCTACTACTCGCACCCCGGGTTCGACCCGACCGCCATCGTGCGCGCCTTCCTGCAGAACTACCAGGCGGGGGGCATCGCCTCCGGCGCCTCGACCATCACCCAGCAGCTCGCGCGCCTGCTGCTCTTTACCTCCGACGAACGAACTGAACGCAGTTACATGCGCAAAGTGCGCGAGGCCTTGCTGGCGGTCGAACTCACCCGGCGCTACTCGAAGGACGTCATCCTGGAGCTCTACATCAACGAGATCTACTACGGCAACCTGACCTACGGCATCGAGGCGGCCTCCGAGACGTATTTCCACACCTCGGCCCAGTCGTTGACGCTGGCCCAGGCTTCGTTCCTGGCCGGGCTGCCGCAGGCCCCCTCGGTGTACGACATCTACACCAATCGCGAGGCCACTCTCGAACGCCAACGTCAGGTGCTGGTGCTGATGGTGCGGGCCAGCCAGGAGATGGGTTGCTTCGTGCTCAGCGGGGCGAGCACCCCGCTGTGCATCATGCCTGAAGACGCCACGGCTGCCGCACTGGAGACGGAGAACTTCGAATTTGTCGCGCCTTCGGTGCCGATGGAATTCCCGCACTGGGTGAGCTACGTTCGCCAATTGCTGGAGGCCCAGTACGATCCGCAGACCATCTACCGCGCCGGCTTCCAGATCTACACCACGCTCGATCCGCGTCTGCAGGTGGCCGCGCAGGAGATCGTGCGCAATCAGGTGCAAGCCTTGGCCGATCGCTCGATCACGGGCGGTGCGCTGGTAGCCATTCGCCCGTCCACCGGCGAAATCCTGGCCATGGTCGGCTCGCCCGACTTCTACCAGGGGACAGCCGGCCAGGTGAACATGGCCATTCGTCCTCGCCAGCCCGGCTCGTCCATTAAGCCGCTGACCTACGTGGCCGCGTTTGAGAAGGGCTGGACTCCGGCCACCATCATCTGGGACGTGCCCTCCGAGTTCCCGCCCTCGGGCAACCCGGGCGACCCGCGCCCGCCCTACAAGCCGAACAACTATGATGATCGCTTCCATGGGCCGCAGTCGGTGCGCTCGGCGCTGGCCAACTCGTTCAACGTGCCGGCGGTGAAAACGCTCGACGTCGTGCGCATCTATGACGACCCGGCCACGCTGCAGGAAGAGGGGCTGATCGCATTCGCCAAGCGGCTGGGGATCACTTCGCTCAATCGGGATGACTTCGGTCTGGCCCTCACGCTGGGCGGCGGCGAGGTGAGCCCGCTCGACATGACGGCCGCCTTCGCCGTTTTCGCCAATGGCGGGCGGGGCGTGCCCCCGGTGGCCATCACGCGCATCCTCACCTACGACGGCCACCTGGTGTACGAATACCAGCCCCCGGCCGGCGAGCAAGTGGTGCGACCCGAACACGCCTTTCTCATCTCGTCCATCCTTTCTGACAACGCGGCGCGCACGCCGATGTTCGGCGCAACTTCGGTGCTCAACCTGCCCTTCCAGGTGGCGGCCAAGACCGGGACGACCAACGACTTCCGCGACAACTGGACCCTGGGCTACACACCCGACCTTTCGGTGGGCGTGTGGGTCGGCAACCCCGACAACACGCCCATGCAGGGCACCACCGGGCTGACGGGCGCGGCGCCCATCTGGGCTGAGTTCATGAAGGCCGCGATGCAGCAACTCAAGGGCGGACAGCCCTCCGGTTTCGTTCAGCCGGCGGGCGTGGTGCAACGCGAAGTGTGCGCCACCTCCGGCGCCGTACCGAGCGAGCACTGCAAGGACGTGCGGTTCGAGTATTTCGCCGCCGACCAGCCTCCGCTGCCCAAAGAAATGGACCTGTGGCGCGAGGTGTGGATCGACACCTACACCGGCCTGCGCGGGTCGGCCGCGTGTTCCGACTTCCTCGAAAAGAAGCTGACCATGGCAGTGAGCGACCCGTGGGCGCGCACGTGGTTGCGAGAGGATGAGCGCGGCCGGCGCTGGGCCGAAGACGCTGGATTCAAAGAAGACGAGTTGGTCTTCTACCCCGAAGAGGAATGCCGGGCCGACAGCCCACGGCCGATTCTCGCCCTCAGTTCGCCGGACGAGGGCCAGGTAGTGAGCGCCGGCTCACTGCGCATCGAAGGCAAAGCGGCCGCCACACGCGACTTCGATCACTGGCGGCTGGAGTACGGGCAGGGATCAGACCCCGAAGATTGGACGCGCATCACCGAATCCTCATCGCCGGTGACCTCCACCGAGCGCCTGGCCGAGTGGAACACGCTGGATGCGCCCGACGGCACGCTCACGCTGCGGCTGATTGTGTACTCGACGCACGACAACGGCAAGGCCGAGGTGCGCCGGCATATTACGCTGCACAAGCCCACGCCCACCCCGCTGCCTACGGCCACGCCCACCGCCACCGAGACGCCCATCCCCACCTGGACACCCAGCCCGACGGTGACCGAGACGCCCATCCCCACCGATACCGAGACACCCACGCCCACCGCCACCCCCAGCGAGACGCCCACCCCGCCGCCCCCAACGCCGCAGCCTGTGCTCCCGATGGGCGCGGGCGGCGGGCACTCCGTGCGCTGGCTCGCGCGTCTGGAAGCATAAGGCCTCCATCCTCGAGGACATCGTGGCCAACAGCGATTCGACGCACACCCGAGACCAAGCCAATCGCGAAAAGCGCCAGGTGGCGCTTAGCTCCGTCATCGCCGCCATCGGCCTGACCGGCATGAAGCTGGTGATCGGCCTCGCGACCGGCAGCCTGGGGATCCTCTCGGAGGCCGCGCATTCCGGTCTCGACCTGGCGGCCGCTGCGGTGACACTCCTCGCGGTGCGCATCTCGGGCCGCCCCGCCAGCGAACGCTACACCTACGGCCACGGCAAGGTGGAAAACCTCTCGGCCCTGGTGGAGGCGCTGCTGCTTCTGGCCACCTGCGCCTGGATCATCTACGAAGCCGTGATGCGCCTGTTTGTGCGCCCCGTGGAGGTCGAGACCAGCCTGTGGGGCTTCATCATCATGGCGGCCTCCATCGTCATCGACTTCTCGCGCTCGCGCGCGTTGTACCGGGTGGCCAAGAAGTACCATAGCCAGGCGCTGGAGGCGGATGCGCTGCATTTTTCCACCGACATCTGGTCGTCGTTGGTGGTCATCCTCGGCCTGGGGCTGGTGTGGCTCTCGCGCCGGCTGGGTCTCACGTGGTTGGCCAAGGCCGACGCGGTTTCGGCGCTGGGCGTCGCGGGCATCGTGATTTACGTCAGCGTGCAGCTTGGCCGGCGCACGATTCGCGCGCTGCTGGATGGCGTCTCGCCCGGGTTGCGCGACGAGGTGGCGCATGCCGTTCACGTACCGGGCGTGCTGGAAGTTGTCCGCGTACGGATGCGGCAGAGCGGCCCGGAAGCGTTTGTCGACGCCGCGCTGACGATCAGCCGCGACACCTCGCTGGAGGCCGCACGCGATATCGTGGCGCGGGCTGAGGCGGCCGTGCGCCAGATTGTGCCCCATGCGGACGTCGTGGTGGAGGTGCAGCCCGTCGTCACCCAGGATGAAGACCAGATCACTGCGGTGCGCATGCTGGCCGCACGCCAGGGTCTGGGTGTACACAGCATCCGTATCTACGAGATCGCCGGCCGGCGCACGATCGAGCTGCACCTGGAGGTGCGCGAGACTCTCGACATGCGCGCGGCCCACAGCCAGGCCAGCGAGTTCGAGGCCGCGCTGCGCAAGGCGCTGCCCGCGCTGGGCGAAGTCATCACGCACATCGAACCCGTGGGCGACGGTTCCGCCACGCAAGTCGCCACCCGCGAAGAAGAGCAGCAGATCAACGAGGCCCTGGCCCAGGTGCTCCAGGAGCAGCAATTGCAGTGCCACCCGCACCAGGTGCGCGTGTACCGCGTTCAGGGACAGCTCGCGGTTTCGTTCCACTGCCAGTTCGACCCCGGGGTGCAGATCACCGAGGCGCACGCTCTTACCGAGATGGTAGAGCGCGAATTGCGCACACGCCTGCCGGCCATCCGGCGGGTGATCATTCATAGCGAGCCGGCTCGCAGCGAGAGCGCGGGTTGAGCCGCCGGCACGAGGGGCGTGTTACTCTTCGCGCGCGGGGAGTCTCCGGCGCCAAAACTGTTGCACGACGAGGTAAGGATGGATAGCACAGCTCGCGAGAAGCGAACCCGCAGCGCGGTGACCATCGGTTTAGGCGCGAATATCCTGCTGGCCGCGCTCAAGACCACGGTCGGACTCCTGGGCCACAGCCCGGCGCTCCTGGCCGACGGGGTCAACTCGACCTCCGATGTGGCCTACTACATCGTGGTCAGCGTCTTCATGAACCTTTCGCGCAAGCCGGCCGACCCGCAGCACCCTTACGGGCACCGCCAGCTGGAGAGCATCGCCGCCCTCTTGGTGGGTGCCTTCGTCATGGTGACCGGCATCGCCATCTTCTGGGACGCGGTCAACCGCGTGTTCGATCAATGGAGCGGCGCGGCAAAGTACACCGGGGCGGCCACCAGCGCGCTCTACATCGCGCTGTTCACCGTGCTGCTCAAGATCGGCCTGACCATCTTCACCCAGCGCATCGGGCGAGAGGTTGCCAACCCGGCCGTCGAGGCGCTGGCTTACGACCATCGCAACGACATCCTGGCCGCCTCGGCCGCGGCGCTGGGCATTTTCCTCGGGCGCGCGGGTCTGCCGTGGGTCGACCCGCTAGCCGGCGCGCTGGTCTCACTGGTGATCTTCCGCACGGGGGTGCAGATCGTGCGCGGCTCATCGGGCGAGCTCATGGATGTGGCGCCCAGCGGAACGCTGCTGCAAGAGGTGCGCGCCGCCCTGGCGGAGGTGCCCGGCGTGCGCCAGATGGAGGAGATCGCCACCCACCGCTTCGGGCCGTATATGGTGCTCAACTTGACGATTGGAGTGGACGGGTCGCTGAGCGTGGTCGAAGGCGACCGGATTGCCTCACAGGTCGAGCACCGCCTGTACGAGCGCATCCAACTGATCAAGCGCGTGCACATCCACTATCATCCGGTGAGCACGGCGGCCGCCGCGGCCGGTGCGCCGCGCTGAGCAGCGCGACCCACACGGCCGGTCGCCGTCAATCCAGTAATACTCGCGGCGGGTGGACCCGCCCATCGCCTTAAGGAGGCGACATCATGGACATCGCCAGTCTGCTATCCGGCATTGCCATCATTGCCTGGCTCGGCGCCGGCGCGGCGCTTGTGCTGACCCTCACTCGCGCAGCGCGCGGCCAGGCGCTGCGCAACGGCGGCATCATCATCCTGGCCGCCGTGCTCATCGCGGTGGTAGCCACTTCGTTCAGCGCCGGGCTGGTGTTCCTCCAGCCCGAGGAGCGCGGTGTGGTCATCTCCGCACTGCAGGCGGGCGGCGTGCGCCAGGCCACTCTCGAGCCCGGGCTGCACTGGATTCTGCCCTTTGCCGAGTACGTCATCCGCTACCCGATCTCCAAACAGACCTACACCATGTCGATCGCGGTCGACGAAGGCCAGCGCGTCGGGGACGATTCAGTGGCCGCGCGCACGGCCGACGGCCAGGAGATCTTCGTCGACGCCTCGGTCATCTATTCCGTGGACCCGGCGCACGTGATCAGCGTGCACATCGCCTGGCAAGGGCGCTACGGGGAAGAGCTGGTGCGCCCGCAGTCGCGCGGCATCATCCGCGACGTGGTCTCGCAGTACGGGGTGGATGCGATCGTCTCGGCCAAGCGCGAGGAGATGTCCGTGCGCATTTCCGAAACATTGCGCAACAAACTGGCCGAAAACGGCATCCTGATGGATGCGTTCATCCTGCGCAACATCACCTTCTCGCAGGAGTACGCCGCCTCGGTGGAGCAGAAACAGATTGCCGAGCAGCTGGCGAAGCAGGCGGCCTTCGTGGTTGAGCAAAGGCACCAGGAGGCCGAGCAGATGCGCCAAACGGCGCAGGGCTCGGCCGACGCGGTGGTGATTGCCGCCAAGGGCGAAGCCGAGGCGCGGCTGATCAACGCCGAGGCGGAGGCCAAAGCGCTGAAGCTCATCGCCGATGCGCTGGCCGGCAACCCGGACCTGATCACCTATCAGTACGTGATCCGCCTCTCGCCGACCATCACCACCATGCTCGTGCCCACCAATAACCCCTTCATCCTCCCACTGCCGGGCGTGAACCCGCAGCCGTAGGCCGGCACCGCAAGGCAGGGGCGCCAGGGGCGCCCCTGCCGCGCACATGCCCCAGGCCGTCTTTCGCTTCTACGCCGAACTCAACGACTTCCTGCCCGCAGCGCGCCGGCAGGTGGCCTTTGCTCACGCCTGGCACGGGCCGGCCGCGGTCAAGGACCTCCTCGAAGCGCTGGGCGTGCCGCATCCGGAGATCGATATCATTCTGATCAACGGCCACTCGGTGGGGTTCGAGCACGTTCTCGGCGATGGCGACCGGGTGAGCGTCTATCCGGTGTTCGAAGCGCTCGATGTGACCCCCCTGGTGCGCCTGCGCCCGCGGCCGCTGCGTGAAACGCGATTGGTCCTGGATGTTCATCTCGGCCGGCTGGCGGCCTACTTGCGCATGCTCGGTTTCGACGCTCTGTGGCAGCATGCGTGGGAGGATGTGGCGCTCGCCCGCTGTTCACACGACGACCAGCGCCTGCTCCTGACGCGCGACCGCGGGCTGCTCAAGCGGCGCGAGGTGACCCGCGGCTACTGCGTGCGCGCCGCGCGCCCACGCGAGCAGCTGCTCGAAGTGCTGGCGCGCTTCGACCTGGGCGGGCAGGCCCGCCCGTTCACGCGCTGCACGCTATGCAACGGGCTGCTTGCGCAAATCGATCGCGAGGCGGCGCGCGGCGCGGTGCCTGCGGGGGTGGCCGAGGGCTACCAAGAATTCACGCGCTGCCAGGCGTGCGGCCGCGTGTATTGGCCCGGCTCGCACTATGCCCGCATGCGGCGCTTGGCCGAGGAAGTGCTTGAGGCGTCCAGCCGCCCGCCCTCAGCGGCCAGGCTCCTGCCGGACGAGAGCGGCGGAACAGATTGAAACAGCCTTTGTCCGCGACGGCACGCAGGATCCACCCACTTGGCAGGTGAGCAAGAGGAAGGCACAGCACGCCTTACGGGTGGCCCTGCACGCGCGGTAGGCGCACGGGTTGCCGCGCGCCGATGACCCCGATCGAGTTACCGGACCTGCTCGCGCGCTGCGTCTGCTCTGGCTCATTGGCTGTCGCGCGGCATTTTCTCCAATTGCAGGGGACCTGTCAAGAAGCTCTTGTGCCCCTGGGTGCTCAGGTCCTTCCTGAGCGCGCTTTTCGCCGCTTTCTCACCGAACTCCTCGCGGCCGGTGAATACCTGGTAGAGCCCAAGGGCCAGGCCGATGATCGCACTGCCGCTACCCGCATAGAGGTTTGCAGTATTGCCCTCCTGCGCCGCGATGTAGGCGCTCGCGATAGACATCGCGGCAAACAGCATCACAGGCGCAAGATTCAGGGCCTGGCGTAGTGTGACGCAGCCATCGCACACCCCCGCGGCGGCCTGACCGGCGATCTTGTAGGGCGTGGAGGTCACCGTCTGCATTTTGCTGAAGTCGCGCTACGTGGTGGATGGGCCTTTGGCGCCGTAGAAGAAACGGTACTCGTGGGCCAGGCAGCGACGGGCCACCCGCAACCCATGCCGGGCTGCGCGAGATGGCTATGGCAACGATGACAGGAAATCGACGCACGCTCACCGTGATGAGGTCGACACCAGGAGTGGTGTAGACGTAGTTCCTTATGCGCAGCGAGCGACGCCTGGGAAAGGGAGAGTCAGCATCCTTAGTCCCCCTGGACGACGGATGAATAACTCGAGGCACGTGGCACGGAGCGTTCTACTCCTCCCGCGTCACCACCTCGCCCATGCGGCGCACATCATAGCCCGGCAGCGCAGCCACCACCTCACGGAAGCGCGCATCCGCCAGCACCCCGCGCAGCGGCGCGAGGCGAGCTCCCTCCCACTCCTCGGCCGGGATCACCAGGTCGTAGCGCTCGTCGGCAACGGGGACGAAATCCAAACCCAGCGCCTGGGCCGCGGCGGCAATGCCCAGCCCGCAGTCGGCCACGCCCGAGGCCACGTCCACCGCCACCGCCAGATGCGTGACCACCTCGCGCTCATACCCGCGCACGCGCGCCGCCTCAATACCCAGCTGCTCGAGATGGTAATCGAGCAGCACGCGCGTGCCGGCGCCTCGCTGCCGGTTGACGAAGCGCACCTCCTCCCGCGCCAGGTCCGCCAGCGAGGTGATGTGCTTCGGATTGCCGCGCGCAACCATGAGGCCCTGCGCGCGCCCGACCAGGCTGACGAGCACCACCGCCTGCCCGGGCAGATACTCGCGCACGTAGCGCAGGTTGTAATCGCCCGTGGCCGGGTCCAAGAGATGGCAGCCCGCCAGGTGAGCTTCGCCGCGGCGCAACGCCACCAGCCCGCCGATGCTGCCGGCATTGGCCGAGACCAGGCGCACGCCGTAGGCACCAAGATACTGTGAGAGCAAGTCGAGCGTCAGGTCGTGCGAGCCGATGTGCAGGATTGAGCGGCGCACCTCGGCCAGCGGACGGTAGAGCAGCACGCGCACGGGCTCGCCCGCCTGCATGCCTTGGGTCAGGCGCGGGATGCGCAGGATGCCGTCGGCGCGCACGAGCGAGGTGAGCACACCGGCTCCGCGCGCGAGCGGCGCGGCCACCATTTTGCCGCGCACCTCGCCCACGCTCACCCGCACGTATTCGTCATCGCCGAGCGGCGAGTGGATCTTGCGCGTGAGCACCGCCTCCACTTCTTCGGGCGCGAAGGCAGGCAGCCCCAGCCAGCGTTCGATGAGCGGACGAACAAAGATCTCGCCGGTGAGCGCAGCCGAGGCCGGGAAGCCAGGCACGCCCACAACCGGAACCTCGCGCGCGAGGTCGCCCTGACCGCTGCGGATCATGCCCAGGATGACCGGATGGCCGGGGCGCACCGCCACGCCGTGCACCAGCACGCGCCCCAAGGCCGCGATGGCCTGGGCGCTGTAGTCCTCGCTGCCGGCCGAGGAGCCGGCGTTGACCAGCACCAGGTCCGCCTCGCGCGCGGCGGCCTCCAGCGCCACGCGAACCGCCTCCAGTTCATCCCTCACACTGGGGAAGCGCGCCGGCGTGCCGCCCCATGCCTCGACCTGCGCGGCGAGCACGAGCGAATTGAATTCGACGATCTGGCCGCGCTGTGGCGATGTGCCTGGCGGAATGAGCTCATCGCCGGTGGGGATGACGGCCACCCGCGGGCGGCGCGCCACGCGCACTCGCGCGTGCCCGGCGGAGGCGATGGCGCCAAGATCCACCGGGCGCAGGCGCTGGCCGGCGGCCAGCACCAGCTCGCTGGCCACGATGTCTTCGCCCATGGCGCGCACGTTGGTCCACGGCGCCAGCGCCGCGCGTATCTCCACTGCGCGAATGCGGCCGTCCGCCTCACGCAGCGGCTGAGTGGTTTCGATCGGCACGACCGCATCGGTCCAGGCCGGCAGCGGGTCGCCGGTATCCACGTACTCGGCCTGCGAGCCGAGGCGGAGTTCCACTGGTTGATTGGGCGAGGCGTTGGCGCTGGTTTCGGCGCGCAGGGCATAGCCATCCATCGCCGCCGAGTGGAAATTGGGCGAGGACAGGCCAGCCCACACCGGCTCGATCGTGACGCGCCCGAGCGCGCTCTCGAGGGGCACTTCCTCCGCCGCGAGCGTGCCCCACAGCCCGGCCGCTTCGAGCGCGGCGCGCAGCCGCGCCTGGGCCACCTCCAGCGGAATATCGTGCAGGTAGACGCTGCGCTCGCTCATTCGGCCTCAACCGCACAAAGGCGTGCCTTCCCCGTGCCAGGGAAGCAGGCGCAGGAAATCCGAAAGGGATTCGTCGCCGCGAATCTCGATGCGGCTCATATAGAAGAGCGAGCCCAGCCCCTGCACCGGCGAGGGTCCGAGCCCGGCGCCGCCCAAATAACCCGCCCGGCTGACCATCGTTCCCAGATCGGGGAGGTAGGCGCCGAAGGGATAGGCAAAGGTGTCGATTGGCAGGCCCAGCTTCTTTTCGAGGTCTACTTTCGACATGCGGATCTCGCGCCAGGCCACCTCCTCACTCACGGAACGAAGATCGGCGTGCGTCTGCGAGTGCGAGCCGATCTCCATGCCGGCAGCGGCCATCTCGGCTAACTGCTCCCACGACACCGTTTCGTCGCCGCCGGGGTAGGTGCTGGGGATGTAAAACGTGCCGATGAGGGCGTGCCGGCGCAGGATGGGGAAGATGGACTGGTACTGGTCGATCCATCCGTCGTCGAAGGAGATGGCGATCGGCCGCTCGGGCAGAGGTTCTTTGCGCGCCAGGGCGGCGACGATGCGGCTGACCCCGACAGAGTGATAGCCAAGCTCATTCAACAACATGAGTTGGGCTTCGAAGTTGGCCTCGGTCACGTTGTAACGCGAGGTGGAGTCGCCGCCGGATTCGAGCGCCGCCTCGCCGACGTGATGATAGAGAAGAATGGGCGCGAGCACCATGCCGCGTTGGAGGGTGGGCAGCGATACCGGTTGGCACAGGCCTTCCTCGAGCGCCGGGTCGCGCTCGAGCAGGCCTTGCAAGACCGTGCGGGTGGGCTCGGGGGTTGGAGTCTCCGAAGGAGTCGGAGTCGGTGTGAGGGTGGGGCTGGGCCTCGAGGTGGGCTCTGGCGTGACCGATGCTGTGGACGTCGCGCTAGGCGCGCCGAGTGCCCCAAAGGCTGGCAGCGCCGCACAGCCGCTGAGAGCCAGAAGACTCGCCGAACAGACGATTCGGATCCACATCCATCGCACAATGCACCGCCCAGCACGCGCCGCGCCCGACCCGGTTACGTGAGGTCCAGCCCGGAAAACGGAATGAAGTCCACCCAATCGGCCTGGGCCACACCGTTGACATCGGCGGCGAGGCGAATCAGCCCGTCGGCACGGACCAGAGTGAAGATCAGGTTCGATTTGCCATACACCGGCTCCACCCAGCTCTCGCCGGCGCGGTCGATCCACCGCCCAGGGATGTAGTCCTCACGCCCGGCGAGGGAGGGCAAATTGCGCGTGATGCGTGCACGCAATGCGGCAAGGCGCACGGCCGGTTCGAGCCCGAGCAGCTTTTCCACGACCGGAGCCACGTAGAGCATGGCGCTGACCGCTGCGCTGACCGGGTTGCCGGGCAACCCCAGCACCGGTTTGCCTCCGGCCAACGCCAGAATCGTCGGCTTGCCGGGTTTGGTGGCGATCCCGTGGACAATCACCCCCGGCGGCCCCAGGTCTTGCGCCACGCGCACCGTCATATCGCGCGTGGACACCGACGAACCGGCGGTGATGACCAGCGCGTCCGACTCATCGAGGGCCCGCTGCGCAGCCGCGCGCAGCGCGCTCTCGTCGTCGCCGATGATGCCATGGCGGCGCGGCACGCCGCCCGCGCGCAGGACAATCGCTTCAACGATGTACGAGTTGACGTCGCGCACCTGCCCCGGGTCGGGCACCGCCTCGGGCGGCACGACCTCATCGCCGGTGGCGAGGATCGCCACCCGCGGGCGCCGCACAACGGCGGTTCGCGGCACGCCCAGCCCCATCAGCGCACCGACCTCTTGCGCGCGCAGGCGCACGTGGGCAGCCAAGACGACCTGCCCGACCTTGACGTCCTCGCCAACCTGGAGAACGTTTTCGCCGGGGGCCAGCGCGCGCAACACCTCAATCTCGCCCGGGCGCGTGACTTGCGTGTCTTCCACCATCACCACTGCATCGGCGCCATCGGGCACGTGGCCCCCGGTGTGGATGAGGGCAGCCTGGCCCACGGCGAGCGCCAGGCCCGCGGCGCGGCCCATGAGCACCTCGCCGGTCACGCTCAAGTAAGCCGGCAGCGCGGTGCTGGCGGCGTGGGTGTCGCGCGAGCGCACCGCGTAGCCATCCACCTCGCTGCGGCGGAAACTTGGCGAATCAGCCGGCGAGGCGATGTCGCGCGAGGTCACGCGCCCGAGCGCCAGCCCGGTGGGAATGGTCTCTTCTTCGGCCAGGGCCGCGGTGCCGGAGAGCAGCGCGCCGCGCGCCTCATCCACCGAAACGAGTTGCAGGAATTCGGGCATGGGTCAGCCGGTCAGAGTGGACCAGTCGAAGCCGACGGCGGGATCATCGGCGGCGAAGGTCCGGTCGAGCGCACCCTGATCTTCCTCACGGGATGCCAGTTCGAGCAGGCGAGCCGGGCCGCCGCCCAGGGCGCGCGGCGCGCAGGCCACGCCGAAGGGGATGAGCAGCACAGCGTGCGGGCGTCCATCCAGGCGGACCGCTTGACTCTGGCCGCGCGAGGGGGTGCCCTCGCGGGTATCGTGCATCACCGCCCACAGTTCGCCTTCGATGAGAAGCCAAACGCGGTCGGCCGCCGCGCGCAGCGTGAACGGCAAAACTTGGCCGGGTCGTATCTCGCGCCAGGCCGCCTCACCGAAGCGGCCAAGCAGATTGTCGGATTCGCGCAGCAGGACACGCCGGCCCCTTTCGTCGGCCGCCGGCAGCCCGCCCACATACGCATCGAAGATGCCAGCCAATTGTGTCTACGCCCTCATCTGCCGCATGCCGCCCTCGGTTGATCGTTCAGGGCGATACTTTTCGGCCCGACCGGCGAGGCTAGCCCGCTTTGTATCCGGGCAACTCGAAGGACTGGCCGCCTGCATTCACCTGGTAGTACGGCAACCAGGCGACGCCGAACACATCCACAAACACGTCCTTCTTGAGCGGCGAGAGGGCGGTCTGGCTGATCTCCTGGGCCGCGGCATTCCATTTGGCGCTGACTGCCTCGACCGCCTGCGCCTTCTCCGCTTCGAGCGCCTCGAGTTGCGACTTGAGCGATCCAATGGCCTGAACCGACTCCTCGACATCGGCTTTGGCCGTCTGAGTCAAACGGCGTTTGGTCAGGGGCGAGGAGAGGCGGCTCGACCCCAGGGCGCGCGGGATGCCTTTGACCCCGCGGCCCAGGACGCCGATGACGGTACTCAGCCCGGACACAGCTTCCTCGGTCTTGCGCGCGCTCAGGTCAGCCTTATCCTGCTCCAGCTCGAGCTCCTCACGGCCCAATTTGCCGCGGGCGGCATCGATCTTCTTGACGTAGGTCAATTCGAGTTTGGCGAGCACCACACTCTTCGCCCGCTCGGCCGCCTCCTGGCATCGGCGGCGGAACTCCTCTTCGCTGACCTCGGGGCCGGCCGTGAGTTTGAGCGCGGTATTGCTGCGCACCCCCACCTTGGTGGCTCGGTACACCCACTCCTCGAAGTCCTTCTGCAGCGAGGCCATCCTCTTGCCGTTGGCGAGCGGCGCCTCGAGCGCGGCGAAGGCGGCCTGCAGGCCGGAGCTCTCGAGCGTGGCCGGGTCGAGCGGGGGCGCCGCGAAATCGTCCCAGCGGATCATGCCGCGCGGGTCCGGCTGGACGACCATCACGCTGCGCGGAACCTGCAGGTCGATACCGTTCTTGCGATCGAGGATGCGCGCCTGGGCCTGGGCGACCAGCGCCGGCCGGTAAATCATTCCCGCCGCGACCAGCGACGCCGCCTGCGGATTGCCGGCCGCACGGCCAGCCTCGGCCAGGGTCAGGTTGTTCGGGAAGAAGAATTCGCCCACGCCGGCGGGGACAACCGGCCGCCCCGCGCCTGAGGCGGGTATTGCCGCTGCGGCGGGTGCGGCGCTCGGCATGCGCGCGGCCGCCGTGGGTGCAGGCGCCGCGGCCATGGGGGCTGCCCTCGCGCCAACCAGCGCGTTGAGCACGGGGATCTGCTCGCGCGTGAGCGGCCCAGGCAGGTAGTTCATCGCCCAGCGCGTTTGGAACACGGCCGGCTTCTTGGCATGCACGTTGTGCAGCAGGAAGACGCGCTTGCCCAGGCCGGAGAGCATCCGGTCGTACTCCCCGCGATCGATCCCGGATGCCGCGCCTTGCAGCCCGTCCAGCAGGCGCTGCTTATCCTGGTCGGTCTGCAGGCGCCCGAGGAACCACGTGCCGGTATTGGCCAGCCCCTTGTAGTCGAGATCGACGGGGTTTTGCGTCGCGAGGAGCAGCCCCACCCCGAAGGCGCGCGCCTCCTTGAGGACACGCAACATGGGCCGCTTCGAGGAGGGCATGGCGACCGGCGGCAAGAAGCCCTGGATCTCGTCGAAGTAGATGATTGCCCGCAACGAGGCCGAGCCGGCCTGGGTGCGCATCCAGCCCTCGATGGCGTTGAAGAGCAGCGTCACAAAGAATATGCGCTCGCTCTCGGAAAGATGGGCGATGTAGAAGATCGAGTGGCGCGGGCGGCCGTCGGCTGTGAACAGCATGCGGCCCACGTCGAGCGGCTCGCCCTCAGTCCACGATTGAAAAGAGGGCGAGGCCAGAATCGCATTGAGCGACATGGCCAGGTCGAAGCGTTCTTTCTCGGGGAAGAAGGTGTTGACCTCGAACACCCCCAGCTTGGCAAAAGGCGGCGATTGGGTCTGGGTGATCAGCTCGGGCAACGACAGATCCCGCCGCTGGCTCCAGGCCTGTTCGAAAATGTTCGAGAGCAGGATGTGCTCGCGCGAACGGACCGGATCGATGTCCTTCAGGCCCACCAGGCCGAGCAGCGCGGTAACGGTATCGGCAATTCGCTCGCGCAGGACCTCGCGATTCTCCTTCCAATCGAGCGCCGGCGCGGCCAACGAGGCCAGAATGCTCACGGGAAGCCCGGCCGACGAGCCGGGGGTATAGACCGCGAAGTCCGCCGCTTTGGCCAGCGCGGCGATGCGCTCGCGGCCGATGCCCCACGTGGCCAGACCTTTCTCCCACGAGGCGGCCGCTTCGGCCGCCGCCTGGTCGAGCGATTTCCCGTCGCGCCGCGCCTGTTCCGGGTCCACCCAGGGGCGGAAGTCGCCGGGGGCAAGCCCCGGGAAATGTAGCAGCAGGTTGGTGATGTCGCCCTTCGGGTCAATCATCAGCGCCGGGATGCCCGCCAGTGCGGCTTCCTCCAATAGATCCACACACAGGCCGGTCTTGCCCGAGCCGGTCATGCCCACAACGAGCGCGTGGGTTGTAAGGTCATCGGGATCATAGTTGACCTGCTCTTCGAGCAGCCTGGCCTGCGCGAGATCGTACATGCGACCAAGATAAAAGCCGGATGTGGCCATGCGGAGCCCTCCCGAGTCCTGGGTCGAGGCCGCGCAATCCACGCATGGGCCTGCACGCGGCCGGCATGGTGAAAGCGCTGGGGTTGATTGATGGAGTAAGGGAATTATAGCATCCGGCATTGGGCCGGCCGAATGCTTCGTTCGGCTCGAATCGCTAGAGCGGCGAGCGGGACATCGCAAATTCGGGCGGATGGGGCGGGGCGGAGCCTGGTATAGGCTCAAACCTGGCTGGCGCGCGAAGCCTTCTCGGCATCGCCAGTGTGGCTCATGCGGTGCTCGGCGGCATGGCGGGCAAAGGCTTCCACCGTCAGGAGCTCGCCTTCGGCAGTTCGACCTTGGCGATCCAGTGCCAGGTCGTCAAGCGCCTCGACGAACTCAACCCATGATCGATGCGCGTTCTCGATTTCCTCGAGCAGGTCGGCTGTGCTCGCGGTCGCACGCTTTTCGACAGCGCGCCGATTCCAGCGCGCCAAGTCGAAGCCCTCCGGCAGCGCGGGTTCGCCGCGTACGGTGCGCTGCGCCTGGCCCAGCATGCCGCGTTCGGCATCGGCCAGGTGGGCCAAGAGCTCGCGCACGGTCCAGCCCGGCTGGCCGGGGTAGACGATGACCGCGCCCGCGTGTTCGGCCAGGCGCACGAGGTGCGGCCACGACTGAGCGTGAGCCTCACGCAGGAACAGGCTCAGCGCCGCCGCGCGGGATGTGCCGCTCTCCCTCACGCCGGCGCCGGGTGGGGTTGGGCCCTGCGCCTCACGGCTGCGGCCCACCACAGCCCGCCGCATGTCGCGCACGTGAATCATCGTGTGACGATAGGCCAGGCGCAGCGTCTCCTCCGGCGTCGTGTCGCCCAGCCACGGGTGCCAGCAACGCCGGGTCAGGTCGTCGCGCGTGAGTTGGGCCACCCGCGCGGTGAGCGCCGCGCAGTCTTCCTCAAACTGGGCGATGAGCTGCGCCGCGGGCAGGTATGCCAGGCGGGCCACCTCGGCCGCGTTAAATGCGTCTAGGTCCATCGCGCGATCCAGCCCGGGCCCGCCAGCCAGGACCGATACCAGCGTGTGCAGCACCGTGGCCTGGGCAGAGGCCAGATGCGCCAGAATCTCGCGCGCCTGCCAGGGCGGCGACCCGCTGTAGATGACCTGCGCCAGGTCGATTTCATTCAGCCCGCGCATGAAGGCAGCCGTCTTGCGGCCTTCCGCCTCAATGCGCAAGGCCAGATGCTGCGCGGGCTCATGCATGTGCAGCCTCCCGCCCTACACCAGGTGAGCCCCCCCGTCCACGGTGAGGATTGTTCCAGTGACGAACTCGGCCTGCACCAGGTAAAGAACGGCCTGGGCGATATCCTCCGGCGCGCCCTCGCGCTTGAGCGGCATGCGCCGCGTGACCGCCTCCCACCTTTCGGCTGTCAGGTCGGGCGGCTTGGCCACCGGGCCGGGGGCCACTGCGTTGACGCGAATGCGCGGAGCCAGAGCCCGGGCCAGCACCTGGGTCAGCATGACCACCCCGGCCTTGCTGACCGAATGCACCGGGTAGCGCGCCCAGGGTCGCAGGCCGGCCACGTCGCCGATATTGATGATCACCCCGCCCTGCGGCATGAGCCTAGCCGCCTGCTGCGCGCAGAAGAAGGGCGCGCGCAAGTTGAGGTCGAGCGTGCGGTCCCAATCGGCGGAGGTGACCTCCTCCACCGGCTGGGCCTCCATGATGGCGGCCGAGTTGACCAGCACCTGCAGTGCGGGGAAGGTGCGGCGCACTTCTTCGAACATCGCCTCGATCTCTTCCACGCGTGAGAGGTCCGCGCGCACGCGCAGCACGCGCCGGCCGAGGGCTTGCACCTCGGCCTGCGTGGCTTGGGCCTCGGCCTCGGCGCGGTGGTAGTGCAGCACCACATCCGCGCCGGCGCGCGCCAGCGCGAGCAGGATGGCGCGCCCCACTCGGTGCGCGCCGCCGGTCACCAGTGCCGTTGTGCCCTCAAGCTCCATGCGGTCCTCTCACCCATACCTCACCGCTCGTATTTTCGCACCCATGCGACTCGCACACGACCTCGACGCATTCCGATTGGTGTCACCTCCCGGACGCACGATGCCGAGGATCAATCAAAAACACTCGGCGATCTGGGCGGTGAATGGCTGTCGTCACGCGCGCAGGAAATTGGAAACGAAGAACCACAAGTTGGCCGGGCGTTCGGCCAGACGGCGCATCAAGTACGGATACCACTCGCGGCCAAAGGGCACGTACACGCGAACCCCATAGCCCTGCGCCGCCAACTCCTCTTGCAAGTCGCGGCGGATGCCATGCAGCATCTGGAACTCGTAGAGCGACTTGGGGATGTGCCGCGCCTCGGCATAAGCCAGCAGCGCACGCACCAGCTTCTCATCGTGCGTAGCTAGCCCCGGGATGGGCGGCGTAATCCCTCGCGGGTCGGCCGGCAGCATCGCCGCGGCAGCCGCCTCCAGCATCATCGTGCCCAGCTTGAAGAAGGAGGCGTCAACGTCGCGCTTGGCCGGGTAGGCGACACTCGCCGCCTCCTTGTAAGCGCCCTTGCACAAGCGGAAACGCGTGTTGGATTTGAGCAGCCGCGCCACGTCCTGCTCGGAGCGGTAGAGGTACGCTTGGATGACCACGCCGGTGTTGTCCAAGCCCGCGCTGCGCATGCGCTGATAGACCTCGAGGGTGCGGTCCACCGTGGGCGAGTCTTCCATGTCGATGCGGATGAAGAGACCCAGCGACCGGGCGCGCTCGAGCACCTTGCGCAGGTTGGCCGCACACAAATCGAGCGAGAGGTTGAGCCCGAGCTGCGAAAGCTTGAGCGAGGTATTCGAGCGGACCTTCGCCTCCGCGATGCGGTCCAGGATGTCGAGGTAGGCCTCGGCCGCGCCCACCGCCTCGTCGCCGTCGGTCACACTCTCCCCCAGATGGTCGACCGTGGCGACGATCCCCCGCGCGTTAAGGTCCTTGATAGCGCGGATAGCATCCTCGGGCTGCTCGCCAGCCACGAACCGGCCCGCCACGCGCTTGGCCACCCAAAAGCTGGCAATCTGCCGTTTGGCCCAGGCCGACTTGGAAAGGTTCAACAGGAGCGAGCGGAGCATTACGCCTCCTCCGTGCACATCCGCCGCCGCGGCCCGGGCGGGCTGCCGGCTGCGAATTCCCGAGAGGCCGCGCATGACGGCGCACGGCTTACATCCCCTCACCGCCCGATCGGTTGTGGCCGTCCTCTCCCGCCGCGACTTCTCTACTCCGTGACGATCACCCGCGTCCCCGTGGCATGCGGCGAAAAAGGCATGAGCGGGAAGGCGGGCGCGGTCCAGCGATAGATCCAGCGCGCTTCGGCCGGTCGCATGTTGATGCAGCCCACGCTGCGCCGCCGGCCGAAATCGTTGTGCCAGTACGCTCCGTGGAAAGCGATGCCGCGGTAGGTGAAGTAACTCACCCAGGGCACGCCCGGCTGTTCGTTGGCGAAGAGGTTGGCTGTGAGCCGCGCGTCGCCCATGTGGCGCGAGGGAACCTTTTGGTTGACATGGAATTCGCCGATGGGCGTGAAGCTGTGCCCTTGCCCGGGCTGCGGGTCGCTGCGCAGCCGCCCGCCCGAAATGCGTGTGGTGAAGACGGCCCGCTCAATTTCAAACGCGGTGAGTTCCTGACTCGCCAGGTTCACCTCGATGCGCTTGGCTTCGAGCGGAACCTCCGGGGTGATGGGACTGAGATCCTCGGCTCGAATTGGACGCAGATGCTCGGCCCGAACGTAGTAGCGAGTGTACAACCGGTCATCCAGCAGCGCGTACCACGCGCCGCCGCTGGCATCCTCCAACACCTCGACCGCCCAGAAGGTGGCCCCGTAATACAGCCGGTAGAGCGGCTCAGCCTCCGCCGCGGGTTTCACGCGCGTCTGAGTGAAGGGCACCGTCACTTCCACCAGCAATCCCTCGCTGGGGATGGCGCCCGCCACCTCGTTCATTTCGCTGCGCACCGGTTGCATGTCGCCGGCATGGACAAACCCCTGCTTAGTCCGGAACCAGTAAGGGTTGCCTCGCGGACCGGTAGCGCTCCAGGTCTCTTCTTCCACGACCACGATGGCGTCGCGCGTCAGCTTCGCCAGCTCCGGCGCGGCCTCATCCGGGCGGGCGCGCACGGCGACGGAACGCGCCGTCACCCGTGCCAGCATCGCCTCTGAGGCAAGAGCCTCCGGGGGCGGCGGCACGAAGGCCGCGGCTCCCAGGGAGAGCCCGGCGAGTTGCAGAAAACTTCGGCGCGATATCGCAGACATCGTCGCTCGGTCCAAGCCGGCGTGCGGCTCACCCGCGCGAGCGAGGCACCGGGAAGGAGGCGGGCATCATTCTCCCGGCGGCGGAACGGGCAGGTCTTCCACGCGTGTCTTCACCCAGCGATCCCCCTCTTCAATCAGCATCACCGGGATATCGTCGCGAATGGGGTACTTCCGTCCGCAATCCATTTCCTGGCACACCAGCCAGGTGTCCTTGACCAAGGTGAGCAACCCCTCTTTGGTCTGGACGCACGAGGGGCAGCGCAGGATTTCGAGCAAGTCGGGAGCGATCATGGCTCCTCCTGGTGGGTTGCGATGGGTGGTGCGGCGCAGGCCGTCGGGCTCTTAGGGCGGGCAGGGCGAGCCATCGCCCACCGGCGTGCTCGGGCTATATTGGCACATGGCCGCCCAGGCGACGTAGTGTGTGTTGATATTCTCGCTGTTGATGATCTGTCCGCCGCGCGTGACAGTGCGCGTGACGTAGGCGTCGGCCCCTTCGACTGCCCAATCCACCTGCTTCCATTCGTCGGGGGCGAGGTCGGCATTCTCCACCCAGCGCGGCGGCGGCGGATCAATGCGGTTGGTCACGTTGCGCGTCCAATCCACTGTACGCCCGTCGGAGGTCGAATAGAAGCGCCAGGTAATGCGCCCGCTGGCCCGGTCGACGTCGGTCTCCATCAGAATCCAGTAAGGTGAGTCGTTCTGGAAGCGAAAATCGACCTGCGGGACGAAGACCGTGGCATCGAACCCGGCGCCCAGATGCACCGGCCCGTCGTTGTTCTCATAGTACCCGACGCGGTAGGCATGCGGGTGACGCTCGACGATCGGGAAGCCGGTCATGAACATCGTGCGGTAGAGGGTCGTGCTCACCTGGCATACGCCGCCGCCGGCGCCCTTGATCGTGCTATTGCCGACGATGATCAGCGCTTCGGCATACCCGGTGTCGAAGCTGACGTCGCCAAGGTGCTCGGCCATGGAAAAGATCTCACCCGGCGCCACGAGCACGCCGTTGAATTTCTCCGCCGCCAAAGTGATATTGTGAATGCGCGAGTCGCTCGAGCCCTTGAACGAGGTGTATTGCATCCCCGAGGGTAGGAGGCCGGTGATGCCCAGGCCGGCCGCGCTTTCGTTGTCGCCCGCCAGAGCATTGGTGTACTCGAAGACCAGAGACGCCGCGTGCTCGCCGCGGGCGATCGCCGCCTGGATGGCGGACCCCGAGGCCTCCACGTTGAGCGCGCGGCCGCGCACGGCGCTGCGATAGAGCAGCACCTGACCGCTCGCCTCATCGAACAAGTAGCGCGGGTTTTGAGGCTTGTGTTCGAACTTGGCCACCAGTGGTGCCAGGAAGGCCGCCAGCTTGTCTTCCTGCATGGCAAGCGAGAAGGCCGCTTCGGAGCCGGTATTCACTTTGCGGAAGGTCAGCATGCGCGCTAACTGCTCGGGTTGGAAGAGGAAGGGCCCGGGATCGCCAGAGGTCATTTCTGGGACGTCAACGGTGAAGGGCTGGCCCAGCATCACCCGCGCCAGGCCGGCCTGCTCGGTGGGGTCAAGCACCTCCGGGGCAATCTGCTGCACCACCAGGGGAATCTCCATATCGGTCATGCCGCCCAGCGGCACGGCAACCAGCGCCAGGTTGGTCACCAGGTCGAGCTGGCGGCCGATTTGTCCTTCGTGGGCAACGACCTCGGTGCCGACAAGTTCCACGCTGGCTTCCTGGACCGGCTGGTCGATTTGTGAGGCGATCCCCTGCAGGTAAGCCTGAGCGCGTGCCACATCGTATTGCACCACCAGCGGCGAGGCGCGCCCGGCGAACCGCGTGTAGAGCTGCATGAACGCATCGATCAGCGGGTGGCTCACTCGCCCGACGCCGTAGGCGGCGTTCATAGTTGCGTAAATATTCAGGTCCAGCCCGAGTTCAGCTGGCGTCGCGGTCCAGGTCCGCTCCCCGTCGCGGAAAACGATGCGACCGGTATATGGATAGGTGAGCCCGGCTGCGAGCTGGCGCGCGGCATCATCCGTCGTGAGCCCCGAAAGGTTGAGCTCGGCCACCGACACGCCCGGGAACAATCGCCCCTCGTAGGCCGCACGATACACGCCGGCGCTGGCGCCGGCCAGGATCGTCAAGGCCAGCAGCGCCATCAGGCCGGTCGCGGCCGTCTGGATGAGCGCTGTGGCCAGCCGAGGCAGAGCGGCAGGTGAAGAGCCGCGCAAAGGAACAATAGGTTGGGTGGCCATACCCCGAGGATTATACCCGCTGGGCTTGGGAGGTCGCAGCGGTACTTCGCGCCGGGCTCGCACCCTTGGTGCGGAATGGAACGAGCCCGGGGGATCATTGCGCCTGGCGCCGCAGGCGGTCGAATTCTTCAAGATACAGCTGGGCCAGCTCGCGATCGTGCAGGATGAGCAGGTTTTCGTCGTTGACGTTTTCGGCGTTGTAGGAGAAGTTGTACGAGCCGGTGATCACCAGCTCATGGTCAACAATGATGACTTTGTGGTGCATGTTGCGAGGATTGCCATCCAGACGGACATCGATACCGGCCGCGCGCAAAAGGTCGAACTTGCCGTTGGCATTCGAGCGCACCTGGCTCTCTTCCATCACCCCGGCCACCTCGACTCCCTGCCGGGCCTGACGAATGAGGACGTCGGCGACGGCCTCCGAAGTGAGCGAGAAGGCCATGAAGCGGATCGAATGCTGCGCGCCCTCGAGCACGGACAGGAGGTGTTCGGCGGGCGCATCCTCGGGTGCAAAGTAGACCTCCACCCACGCTGCCCCGAATTCGAGCCTGGGCGCAGGCCAGCCGCGCAGCGAGTCCGGGCCGAACATGTCGTCAACGAACATCTCTTCGAACTCGCGCTCATAAGCCTCGGCCAGTTCGGCGGACTCAACTCGAAGCAGGTTGTTGTTGTTGCGATAGGTATCGCTCGTGGTCAGGTTCATCGAGCCGGTCCACACCCGCGCTCCGTCGACCACGATGAACTTGTCGTGCATCAGCCCTTCGCGCCGATCCCCCAGCACCGGGATCCCCGCCTGCTCGAGGTCGCTCAGCGCGCGCGTCTGGATATTGGTGCTGTCGACCACCACCCGCACCTTCACGCCGCGTTCCCCGGCGCGGACCAGGGCGCGCGAGATCGAGGACAGGTTGATCTCCAGGCAAGCCACATCGATGGTGAAGCGCGCCGCGTCGAGCGAGGCGACCATGGCCGTATCCACGCCGCCGCGGTAGTCGCCAGTGAAATCGTCGGGGGAGGTGAAGAAGACTTGAATCGCCGTCGAGGCGGGCGAAGGAAGCGTCGCGGCTGAGGAGGTGGGCTCACGCGCGACAAGGCTGGGCGCGGTGCATGCGCCGAGTGCCGAGGCCAGCAGCGCACACACGAGCAGTAGGCCCCCCTTCCCGAGGTGCGGCCGCAGGTGCATCCCCCTGTGGATCTCACTCACCCTGGCTCATACGCGCCGGGCGACGGCCATGATTTCAATCTCATCCAGCTCTATCGGGCGGCGCCCCCAGCGCCCGGCCGTGCCGCCCCACAGATGCCGCACTTCGAACCTGCACGCCTCCAGAACTAGGCGTAGTTCCGAGGGCAGGTAGCCCTTCTCGCGCGCGTGCACCTCGCGGTGGCCGCGCGGGTCATCGACCGTCATGATGTAAGTCTCGACCAGGGTGAGCGGGTCGAACTTGCCAAACTCGACGTCATCCTGCGTAAAGTGGCGTATCTTTTGCAGGCCGTTCGGCGCGGTGAGGATAAGCGGCGTTCCCGGCCCGAGCGCGGCGTGAATCATGCGCAGGATGGCCGTGTCGTGCGCGAGCGGGTCGTCGCTCATGCTGAGCAGGCTGAAGGCCCCCTCGCACACGCAGATGGCCGCCTCGAAAGTGCGCGCGGCTGTGTAGTGTGCGGCGTCGGCATGCACCCATTCCACCTCCACGCCGGCGTCGCTCGCCGCGCGCGCCGCCTGCTCGAGCATGCCGTCGGAAATGTCCACACCCGTCAGACGATAGCCGTGGCGCGCCAGCTCCACCGCGTGCCGCCCGCTGCCGCAGCCCACATCGAGAATCGAGCTGCCTGGCGGCAAGTCGAGTTCCTCAACCAGAAAGTCCACTTCCGCCAGGGTATCTTTGGTGAATGCGTTCTCCAGGTAGCGCGGCGCGTGGTAGTCGAAGAAATCCTGCCAGACGTTGCCCATGAACCTCTCCTTCGTGGGGCACGCTACAAGCTGCCCTCCAGCACTGCACGCGCCTGGCGCTCTTCACGCGCGCGGCGCGCCTGATCCCATTTGAGTTCCCCCGCCATGAGTTCGATCGTGCGCGGTAGCGCGGCTTGGGCCGCTCGCGTTTCGATGAAGGCCAGCCTCGTTCGGCGGGCCAGCACGTCCATCGGGGTGAGGGCCATCTCTTCCCTCACGGCCCAGATGACTTCCGCCTCGATGTGCGGGTGGCCCACGGCCAGGCGGCCTGCCAGCCCGGCCTCGGCCAGTTCGGCCACGCGCCGCGCGCGCCCGCCGTAAGCCAGATTGAGATGGCGCGCGGTGTCCTCGGCCAGCCCGAATTGCGCGGCGAGGAGCGGCGCCGCCTCAGGCTCGTAGCCCGCAGCGCCCACCATCGGAATCTGGGTCGTCCGGCACGCGTTGCGCGCCGTCAGCCTGCCCCGCGCGATCGCATGATCCACGGCATCCTGGGCCATCTTGCGGTAGGTGGTCCATTTGCCGCCGGTGATGGTGATCAGGCCGGCCGGGCTGTCGGCGATCACGTGATCGCGCGAGAGTTTGGCCGTGCCGCCGGCCTTGGGGTTGGAGACGAGCGGACGCAAACCGGACCAGGCGGCTTTGACATCCATGCGTGTCACCGGTCGATCGAGATACAGCCGCACGTGGCGCAGGATGTATTCGATCTCCTCTTCCAACACCGGCACGTGCTCCGCGAGGGTGGCCGGCGTATCGGTCGTGCCCGCCAGTGTGTGACCCATCCACGGCAAGGTGAACAACACCCGCCCGTCCTCGGTCTTGGGGATGAGCATGCCCAGATCGGGCGGCGCATAGGCCGCATCCAGAATGATGTGCACGCCCGAGCTCGTGCTGAGCATAGGCTCGCAGGTGGGATCATCCATGCGGCGGATGAGGTCGCAGAATGGACCGGCGGCATTGATGATGATGCGCGCCTTCGCGGTCAGGGATTGGCCGGAGAGGCCGTCGCGCAGCGTCGCGCCCGTCAGCCGCCCGCCCTCCTTGAGCAGACCGGTCGCCTCCATATGATTGAGGGCCGCCGCACCCTGTTCGATAGCGGTCAGCGCCAATTCCACATTCATCCGCGAATCGTCGAACTGTCCGTCGAAGTATGCGACCGAGCCCACCAGGCCCTCGGCACGCAGCGCGGGGTAGCGCTTGAGCGTGCGGCGGCGGGTCATGTAGGCACTGCGCCCGATGCTGGCCCGGCCCGAGAGCAGATCGTACAGCATGAGCCCGACCCAATAGTAGGGCGCTTCCCACCAGCGCCTGAGCGGTGTCACAAGTTGCAGCGGGCGCGAAAGATGCGGCGCAAGGCGCAAGAGCAGCGCGCGCTCGTGCAACGCATCGCGCACCAGGTTGAATTGCCCGCGGTCCAGGCGCTTCACGGCTTGCTCGAGGTAACGCACACCGCCGTGGATGAGTTTAGTGCTGCGCGAAGAGGTGCCTTCTGAGAAATCCTGTTTCTCGACCAGCGCGGTGCGCAGGCCGCGCGAGGCGGCATCCAGCGCGATGCCGCAGCCGGTCGCCCCCCCGCCGATGACTAGCACATCAAAGGTTTCCCGGCGCAGGCGTTCGCTGAGTTGCGTTCGATCCATGGAGAGCCTCCGGGCCACAACGCCCGTGTCTGAGATCTGAAAGCTGGCAGGAGGCCGCGCGCACCGTGCCGGCCAGGGACGCATGTGCGACGCAAGCGCGCGTCCGCCCCCATAGCATAGCCCACGCCCGCTGCGTCGGCGCGTGAGCTTCGTCCTTGACCCGAGCGGTTCTTGCCACGCACCGGCCGAGTCAGGCGTGCGGCGCCATGCGCTTGCGGAGCGAGGCGTAGCGCGAGAAGAGGTGCACCCACCACGGCGCGCGCCAGCCGAAGAACGATGCCCGCCTTAGTGCCTGGCGCAATTCCTCGGGGGTGGCAAAGCGCGGGAGAACCAGCCCGGCGCGGCCTACCTCCCACGCGGCGTGCGCGTCGGTGCCCGCGGTCATCGGCAGCCCGCAGCGGGCGGCGAACTCCTGGGCCTGCGTGTTGTCGCCGGCGAAGAAGCAGCGCGCGTTGAATCCCTCCAGCGCGTCCACGTGCGGCGCGATCGCCTGCAGGTCGTGCAGCGCCCAATGCCCGCCGCGCAGCCGGTCAAACGGGTGCGAGACGCTGATTACCGCCCCCTGCGCGCGCAATCGCTCGATGGCCGCACGCGGGGTCAGCCCCGGCGGCACTTCTTCGCGAATGAAGTAGGCCAAGAGCTCACCGCGGGTGGTGAGAATCTCCTCGCCCGGGATCACAAAGTCCGGTTCGCGTTCCGCGAGCTGCAATGCAGCGCGTGCGCAATTGTGGTCGGTGACGGCGATGCGCGACATCCCGGCGCGGCGTGCGGCGGCCAGAAGACGATCTGGCGCGAGCAGGCTGTCCTTCGAACATCGCGTGTGCAGGTGCAGGTCAACCCGCCACATCGCCCGCTCCCGCACGATCATGGACTTTCCACAAGATGGGTGTGGTGGCCCACACGCCAAGCCCCAAAGCCATGCCGAACCAGAGCGTGCCCAGGCGAATGAGTATGGTGGCCGCGCCGGCCAGGCTACGCTCGGGGTGCACCGCCAGCACGAGCAGACCGGCAAGGGCTGCCTCCACGGCGCCCACCCCGCCGGGTAGCGCGGACACAGCGCCTACGACGGTTGAGAAGGCCAAGACGAAAATCGCCAATATCAACAGCTGAGGTGTGGGGTTCAGGCCCAGCCCGGCCAGAACGAGGAAGAAGCCAACGCCCTCCCCCAGCCAGGAAACCGTTCCCAGCCCAACGGCCACCGCGAGTGGCCGCGGTTTGAACAGACGATAGGATGATTCATAGAAGGCACGCAGCCCGCCCAGGCGCGGGCCCAGCACGGGGATGCGCGACAGCCACCCCAAGACGGCCAATGCCAGAGGGCGGATTTGCGACACCACGATCAGGCCCAGCACGCTCACCAAGATCGCAAGGAAACCAGGCCAGAACTGAGGGTAGGTGAACACCCCCAGCGCGGAGAGCGCCATGACCGCCAACCCATCACTGATGCGCTCAGCGATGACGATCGGCAGCCCGCTGGCGAAGGGCAGCCCGGTCCATTCCGTCAGCCACATCGCCTTGAGGGCTTCACCCACCTTGCCCGGCGTGAATGCCAGCGGGAAGCCGGCCACGAAAAGGCGCGCACTGCGTGAGGCAGAAAGGGTACGAACACCCAAGAGGCGCACATAGTAGTGCCACTTGATGAACCGCAGCGTGTAGTTGAAGAAGGTGCAGCCAAGGACCAGAGGGAACAGGCGCCAATCGAATCGGCCGAGCGCATTTCGCAAAGAAGGCAGGTCGGCCCAGAAGGCGAGGCCGACCATGGCCAGCACCCCCAGGCCCAGCCCGATCATCAAGCGATTCCGCAAACCGCTCATGCTATCGATTCTTGTCATGTGCGGGGCGCCAACCGGCGGGCCGGTCGCAAGGAGAGTCATGCTTCCGGGCGCTCGCCGCGGACACGGTCTGGACCGGATTCGCCGAGTATCGAGCGCACCGGCCCACCGCCTTCAATCTGCTTCGCGGCCGAGAGGTCCCCTGCAGACGGTCAGCGAATGAGAACGCGCCACAATGCCAACGTGGTGACCACGACCAGCAGGAGCAGCGCCGCGCCTGCCTGGACTACGGTCTTGGGTTCCATCCCGGGCATGACCACCTGCCCATCACCATACGACTGGAACAGCTTGCCCCAGGCGGTTTTGAGCGCCTCACGCACGCGCCGCCGGCCGACAAACGGATACCAGTAGACATTATGGTAGAAGTTGGAGGCGAAGTAGGCCCACGGCACGAGTGGCGTGCGCAAGAGGAGCGGCTCTGCAAAGTGCAGCCAGCCGTGGTAGATCGCCTTCTGCCCGCGCGAGGCGAACGTGTCCTCCTGACGGAAGTTCCACGGAGTCTCTTGGGTGATGTCGTATCCGATGATTCGGATCTGCCGCGGATCCCCCACGCCAAGCTCCATTTCGTGTGCGCGGCGGATGAAGCGGATCGTCATCGGGTCGAACCCCTGCAACCGGGCCGAGACCGCATCGATGGCCACCTGGTCGGCCGAGGCAAGCAGGATGTTCTTCTCATGCCAGCGCATGGCCCGCGGCCCCGGTCCGTCGCCGGCAAACGTCCCGTCCATCACAGCAAAGAGACCCGGGTGGATTTCCTGCTGGATCATCAAGAGGTCGACCAGCGTGTCGTGGATAACCGAGTGGGTCCAATGCCTCTGGCGGTGGAGTAGCCCGCCGAAGGCGTTTTTCATCGCCCCGGTGATCGTGGTGAAGACGTGGGTCTTCACCGTGGGCAGATGGACCATGTTCATGCCCACCAGCGCTTTGGGAATGTAGACACCCTCGCGATAGACCTTATCGAGAACCAGGAGCGGGCGCGTGGGCTCGTAGCGGAACCAGTCGAACTTCTGCTCGTACAGGTAAACGCACGGGACGCCGTACTTGTCGGTGACGAACTTGTGCTTGTTGTTGGCCTCGCCGACGCGCGTATCGACAACCACCGTGTCGTTGTGGATTCCGACCAGGTCGGTGTATCCGGCGTGGCGCAGCCCAAGGATTGCCCCCTCGATTTGCCACGGGGTCGAGGAGCAAGCCGGGTACCACGTCTGCCACGAGATGTTGATCTTCAGGCCGGTCGGCACGCCGCGCGGCAGCGCCTCGCGCATGCCGGCCATTTCCATGACTCGCTGGATATCCTCCACCACCGTCGCCGGCGTGGTCTTGAGCACGGCAACCTTGCCTCTGCCTGCGAGTTTCCCCATCGACCGTCTCCACTCACTTGACGCGAGATGAATTACAATCGCCTCGCCGTGCACGCACGGCATGTAGCGCGGCCAGTTTGGCGATTGTACTCCAGTCGCCAGGCCCGGCCCGCCAATGCTGCTCCCGGTGACCTCGCCCGCCGCCGAAGATCCTCGGGCCAGAGGCCGCCCCGCTCGCGGAGGAGTCGAAGCATGCGCCTGAAGGGGAAGAAGATCGCTTATCTTGTTGGACCCGGGTTTGAGGACCTCGAGTTCTGGGTGCCTCTCATGCGCCTGCAAGAAGAAGGGGCCATCATAACCGCGGTGGGGCTGAACGCCGGCGAGGAGTACATCGGCAAACAGTCGCTGCAGGCCTGCTCCGATGTGGGCTGCGATGAGGTCACTGCCGATGAGTTCGATGCGGTGGTCATTCCAGGCGGCTGGGCGCCCGACAAGTTGCGGCGCTACGACGGCATCAAACGTCTGGTATGGGAGACCTACCGCAGCGGCAAAGTGATCGGGATGATCTGCCATGCCGGGTTGGTCGGCATCAGCGCCGGCATCGTCAAGGGCCACGAGGCCACCGGCAGCCCGGGAATTCGCGACGATCTGGTCAACGCCGGCGCAATCTGGCGCGACGTCCCGGCGCTGCGCTCCAAAAACCTGGTCTGGGGGCGCGTGGTGGCGGACCTGCCCGACTTCTGCCGCGAGCTTGTCAATGCACTCAGCGAAGAAGCGTAGGACTCTTCGTATCGTACCGTTCGCATGTTGGGGCTGTCCCAAAAGGGACAGCCCCGTTCCTATTCCTCAAAAGCATGTAGCCCGGATTGCTGCAACAAGCTGCTACCAGACTCCGGGCAGCAGCCGATAGCGGACGCGGGCGGCGTATTCCGAGTAGCCCGGCAGCTCCGCATTGAGCATTCGATCCTCCAAGGCGGTGCGGACGACAAGCAGTGCTGCTCCCAGGATGGCAGGCACGATTGCCCATTGTGAGCCAAGCAAGAACGGGCAGGTGAGAAGAAACAGGATACCTCCCAGGTAGCCCGGATGCCGCATGTACAGATACGGGCCGCGGCTGACAACGGTCTGCCCGCGATCGTGCTGCAGGCGGACGACTTCCGCAAAGTACTTGTTGGCGTTCATCGCCCACAGGTCGATCGCCCATCCGAGAATGAATACACCCAGGGCCAACCACATCAACCACGCCGGGAGCACGGGTGCCCAGGCATAGCGCCGGTCGAGCCCGGCGACGAGCGGCACGACGAGCGCGGTGACGACGCCGTAAAGGCCGAAGAGGACGCGGTCCCAGGGTTTCTGGTCCGGGTGGCGGCGCGTCATGCGTTCCGCGAGCAGATCCGGGTCCACCACGGTCGCCGCGACCACACCGGCCGCAAACATGCCACCCAGGTAGATCCATGCACCGGGCCAGTCGCTGGATCCGGCGGCCAGGAAGAGAATGCCCGCCAGCATGAGCGTGCCCAGCACTGTCCTAACGATCCATCGCACCGCCGGCCTGGCTGCCGAGTGAACGGGGTTGAGGGGTGCCTTGGTGTCCGAGGTGTTCATGGTCTCCGCCTCCTGGCAGGAGAATCCCGCGACCGCAGCGCGAATCGGCTTTGCGGCCTCCGGGCCCGGTCCGCCTACAGCGACGATCGCAGGCGAAAGCAGAACGCGGCCAACCCGAGCCCGAGAATAGAGAGGGTGTGGAGCAGGACCCCCACCCAGTCATCGGGCAAAAGGTGTATGTAGCGTACCAGGCCGATGAGATGAAACAGACAGGCGGCCGCAAAGGGCCGCGCGCTCATCGCCCACCGATCATGTCTACATTGCTTCACGGCCGCAAGCGCAGTGCCTCGGGCTGTCGTTACGCCTTCAGCGCGATCCGCGCAGGCGCGGGTCAATGATGTCGCGCAAGGCGTCTCCGAGCAGGTTCCAATCCAAGACGAAGAGAAGGATGGCCATGCCGGGATAGACAACGATGTGGGGATATTGCCCGAGCGAGGAGATCCAGTTGCGGGCAAAGCTGATCATTGGGTCCGAGTCGGCGTAACCCACCTCGGCCCCCGGTCCTAGGAAACTCAATGCGGCGAAGTTGAGGGGATGGGAGCCGATGTCCATCGACGCATAGGCCAGGGTGGGGAAGATGGCCTTCGGCAGGATGTGCTGCACCAGGATGCACCGCTCGCTGGCGCCGATGGCGCGGGAGCGCGCGACGAACTGGCGTTCTCATATCGTCGGCATATACAAACGGATCAGGCGCGAGGTGCTCGTCCGGTACAGCAGGCTGGGCGTATGCGGCTGGCGGGGACTGGCATACAGATTCTTAACCGCCGCCGCGTCCTCCCGAGACGGCGGGAATCAGCCGAACTTCGTCGCCCTCGGCAAGCGGATGGTTCGTGGCGACGATGCGGCCGTTGACCACGAGCAGAATGCTCTCGCCTTTGAGGCGAATCGCGAGCTGATCGATCACCGATTGAACGGAGGCATTCGGCTCCAGCTCCAGGTCGAGGGAATCGACGATTCCCTCGGGGGTTTCTCGCCGAAGAATCGTGTGCAACCGCACTCGCACCTTCATCCCCACGACCCCTTGTGCCCGCCGCCGGGCAGGCTCACGCTCCAGCGCGGATGGCCACCATTTGCAGGTTGGTCATCTCCTCGATCGCAAACCGCACCCCTTCGCGTCCTAGCCCGCTTTGTCGGTTGCCACCGTAGGGCATATGGTCGGTGCGAAAGGCAGGCGAGTCGTTGATGATCACGCCCCCGAAATCCAGACGGCGAATGGCCAGCAGGACACGGTCGATGTCGCGGGTGAAGACAGAGGCCTGCAATCCGTACTCCGAGTCGTTCGCCTGCCGAAGTGCTTCCTCGAAGTCGTCGCAGGCGATCACCGAGGCCACTGGCGCAAAGACCTCTTCCGCCACGACCTTCATGCCGGGCGTCACGTTCGTGAGCGCCGTCGGGTGCAGCACCGGGCCTTCGCGTGTGCCTCCAGCGAGGACTTGCGCCCCGCTGGCCTGTGCTTCTTTGACCCACATTTCGGCGCGCTGCGCTTCGCGCTCGTCAATCATGGGGCCCACGTCGACGCGCTCGTCGAGGGGGTCCCCAACCACCATGGCTTCGGTGGCACGCACAAAAAGATCTTGGAAGGGCTCAAAGGCCGGGCGTTGGACGTAGATGCGTTGCACCGAGATGCACACCTGACCCGAGTTGTAATAGGCCCCGATGGCGCAGCGCGTGGCCGCATAGGATAGGTCGGCGTCGGGCGCGATGATAACCGGCGAGGTGTTGCCGAGCTCGAGGGTCACTTTCTTGATTCCCGCCAGCTCGGTAATTCGCTTGCCCACGGCCTTGCTGCCGGTGAGCGTCACTTTCGCGATGCGCGGGTCCGTGACGAGCCATTCGCCCACCGTTGCACCCGGCCCGACAATCAGGTTGATGGCACCGGCCGGGACCCCGGCTTGCTGCAGGACCTCGCACAGCTTGAGCGCCGTAATGGGCGTGGTGCTGGCGGGCTTGAGCACCAACGTGTTGCCCGCCGCGAGCGCCGGCGCGACTTTGTGTGACACGAGATTGAGGGGGAAATTGAACGGGGCAATGGCCACCACAACCCCCAGCGGCCGGCGCAAATAGAATCCGAAGTACCCCTCCCCGGCCGGGACGGCATCCAGCGGCAGGGTCTCACCATGGATCCGTTTGGCTTCCTCGGCGGCCAGGGTGAATGTGCTGATGGCACGATCGACTTCAATCCGCGCGTACTTGAGCGCCTTACCGGCCTCCGTGGCGATGGTGCGGGCGAAATCCTCGTGACGCTCCTGAATCAGGGTCGCGGCTCGCCCCAGGATGGCCGCGCGCTTGTGCGCAGGCATGGCCGCCATGACCGGCGCAGCCCGGGCCGCGGCGCCAATCGCCGCGTCGACCTCCTCGCGACGTGCTTGCGGCAGCGCGGCGAAGACCTGACCGCTGTACTTGTTGGTCACCGATAACGGCGGCCCGCCGCCCACCCATTGGCCGTCGATGAACAGCTTGTATTCCATGTTGCCTCCCGATCCCACTCACCCCGCCCCCAGGGGCGGCGGGGTCACTCGATCCAAGCCAGTCCCAACCGTTCGAGCGTCGTCTCGGTTGGGTTTCCGCTGGCCACATCCCAACCGGCCTGGCGGTAGTATTCGTCCTTGGCCGCCTCCACCTCGACGCGACTCAATGCCACTCCAGCTGTCGGTCCCTCACCCACCAGGGGACGGAAGAATTTCTCGGGCAGCATGTCAGCTGAGCGATCGAGGCCGAAGCGTGCATTGAACGCGCGCAGCATGTTGAGCCGCCGCTCGCCGATCTCGAGCAATTCCTCAAGTGTGAAATCCTGCCATCCAGTGGCTGCGCGAACGAAGTCCACGGTCTCTTGTGGGCCGTAGAGAGTCCAGGCCGGCCCCCACACGAACTGGCACAGGTCCGCCGAATCGAGGAAGGAGTAGAACTGCTGGGTCTTCAAGGCGAAGCGTACCTTCTCGGGTCCGAGCGAACGGGGTTCGAGGGGCCGATCGCAACCCAGTAACTTGAGGCGGCTCATGTAGAGTTCAGAGGCCCCCTCCTCGATCATCGGGTCATGCTCCGATGACTGGTGGTCGGCTCCGAAAGGGTTGACGGCGTAGATGAGGGCCAGGGAGCGCTTCGATTGGGGCATATGGGCTGGCGACTCGGCACCCTTGACTGTTGTCAGGAAAGAATGCCCCTTGCCCAAGAGGTCGGCCGCACGGCGGGAGCCCTGGGCCAGTGTGTCGCCAAGGCCTTGGCGTTTGGCGAGCATCTCCGTCAGGCGCACCATTGCTCCGGCATTGCCGAATGGCGCCGGGAAACCGATGTCCGCCTCTGTCAGCACTCCTTTCTCGTAGCATTCCATGGTCCAGGCCACCGTCGCTCCGGTACCGATCGTATCCAGCCCGTAGTCGTCGCAGAGCTGGTTGACGCGCGCCACGGCCGAGAGTTCTTTCACCCCACAGCTTGCACCAAAGATGGCGATCGTCTCGTACTCGGGCCCGCCGAACCGTTTCTCCACGGGCGCTCCGTCCCAGGTGGTCTCGACCACGCGCTTGCAACGCACACTGCAGGCATAGCAGGTGTCGTTGGACTTGAGAATCGTGTCGGCCATCTTTTCGCCCGACAACGCCTCGAAGTGCTCGAACTGCCCGGCGCTGTAATTGAGGGTCGGCAGCGTTCCGGTGAAGTGCTGGAACGAGACGATACTGGCGGTGCCGTACTTCTGCAGCCCCAGTACATCCGCGTTGTTTGCGATGTCCGCGGCTCCGGCCCGCGCCATCTGGTTGATGTGCTTGGCATCGGCCAAATCCAGCCGCTTGCTTCTGCCGCGGACCACCACCGCCTTCAAATTCTTCGAGCCCATCACAGCGCCCAATCCCGTGCGGCCATTGGCGCGATTGCCCATGTTGATGATAGCGGCCAGACGCACGAGCTTCTCCCCCGACGGACCGCATTGGGCTATCTCAATCTTGTCGTCGCCGAGTTCGGCCTTCAGCGCATCCTCCACCCGGGAGGTCGTCTTGCCCCACAGATGCTTGGCCGGGCGCAGCTCGGCCTGGCCGTCGTGCAGCCACAAGTAAACCGGCTCCTCGGACCTGCCCGAGACGACAATCCCGTCGTACCCAGCGAAGCGCATCTCGGCTGGGAAGAAGCCACCGCATTGCGAATCGCCGATACCATCCACGAGTGGCGAGAGCGCATTGGCACACATCCGGCTCTGGCCGGAGATGGGAGCGCCTGTCAGCACGCTGACCATCAGGGTCAAAACGTTTCCGGGGCCAAGTGGGTCGGTCCCCAGGGCGACATGCTTCAAGATGTAGTACAGCCCCATCGCCGAGCCACCGATGTACTTGCGGTAGAACTCCTCAGGCGGTGTCTCTATGTCCACCACGCCGCGCGTCAAGTCGACGTGTGCAATCCTGCCGGTGCGTGCTTCAGCCATGACATCCTCCTCCAGGCGTGTTCCGGATTCGACTCAGGCCTGCAACGCCGCCTGGAACTTCTCCAGCCCGTCCTCGATCTGGCTGGCATTTACGATCAGAGGCGGGATCCAGCGGATGACATTGTCAAAGGAACCGCAGGTGAGCAGGAGCAGCCCCTGCTGGTAGGCCACTCTGGCGACAGCCTTGGTCCGTTCGCTCCACGGCTCCCCCTGGCGATCGGTGAACTCGCTGGCGATCATCAAACCTCGGCCGCGCACGTCGCCGATCTCCGGGTGATGCCGCTGTAACTGCCGCAGACCAGCCAGGAGCACCTCGCCCATCGCGGCCGAATTCTCCACCAACCTCTCGTCGCGCATCACCTGGATCGTGGCGACCGCCGCGGCACAGGCGACGGCATTGCCGCCATACGTCCCGCCGTGCGATCCCGGGATCCACTTCTCCATCAGATCCCGCCGTGCCGCCAATCCCGCCAGAGGCATGCCGGAGGCCAGTCCCTTGGCCATGACCATGATGTCCGGAATCACGCCGCTGTACTCGATTGAGAACCACTTGCCCGTGCGGCCGAAGCCCGCCTGGATCTCATCGGCGACCATCAGGATCCCATAGTGATCGCACAACTCGCGCAGGCCCTGGAGGAAAGCATCCGGCGCCGGGACGTAGCCGCCTTCTCCGAGTACCGGCTCGATCACGATGGCCGCCGTCTCCTCCGGCGCAGTCTGGGACTTGAGGAGCAGCTTGAGTTCGCGCAGGCAGAAACGCACCGTCGTTGCTTCATCCCACCCGTAGTGGTACGCATAAGGGAACGGGGCGACGAACACGCCGCTCGCCAGCGGGGCGTAGCCAGCGCGGTAGATCGTCTTGGAGGTCGTCATGGCCATGGTGGCGTTCGTGCGACCATGGAAGGAGCCCTGGAAGACTATGACGTTGGGGCGGCGCGTGGCGTGACGCGCCAGCTTGACCGCACCTTCAATGACCTCGGCTCCAGAGTTGGTGAAGAAGAAAGTGTCCAAAGGCTTCGGCACGATGGTCAGCAGCTCCTCGGCCAGGCGTAGCATGGGCTGATGCACCATCAAGGCTGCCTGCCCGTGGAGCAGCCTGGCGGCCTGCTCCTGAATGGCTTGGACAACACGCGGATGGGCGTGCCCGGTATTGGTGACGCCAATCCCGCAGGTGAAATCCAGATACCGCCTTCCGGAGGTGTCGATCAGATAGGGTCCCTCGCCCCGCTCGACAAACAGCGGCCAGGCGCGGTTCCACACCGGGGCGAGATGAGAAAGTGCCTCAGGCTCCATACCCGACCTCTCTGGTCCGCGCGTGGTCTCGCGCGCGGCCGGTTTTCGCTACCCCCAATCGGAGACCTCGTTATACCAGGGCTTCTTCGTCCCTATCTCGGCCCGCCGCTTCCACTTCCCCGATTTGGGTTCCCCCTCCAGGGCAAGCAGTACCTCATCGGCCTTGGCCACGACGATCGACTTCTCTACATCGCTCAATGCAGGCACCTGTGCAACGGCCGCCTGGACTTTGCCCAGGTTGGCGGTAGCCGTGTGGTAGAAACCCCAGTCGTCGGCCATGATCCTGGCCACGTACCGAGCATCGATCTCTCCCTCGGCGTGAGAACCCACCGGTGCCGCCAATAGCAGGAGCATGGCGTCCTTGAGGTCCTTGTCATTGATCTGAACGATCTGCAGCTTCTGCAATAGCAGATCCGCCAGCGACACGCAGTGGGGGTGGATTTCCAGGCGGCCCCGGTAGTCAATGGGGTGGTTGTAGTTCAGGCGGTCGTAGAAAACATCAATCATCGGGATGCGGTCGCTGAAGAAGATGTGCCGCTCCCCGCCGCTCAGAATGGCCGATCGCTTTTCCAGTTGATAGCCCAGCGACTCGAAGAAGGGCACCACTTTGCCACGATGCTTCCCGTAGGCGGCATAGTCGATGTCCGTGAAGACCCTATCGCCCAGGCGCTCCATCCGCCGGTAGAGATCCACATAGCCCGGGAAGTGGAAGTGGAGGGCGATGGGACCCATCACTCGCAGCACAATCCCCCCCCTGGCGGCCTCATCGGTCAGGCGGCGCGCCTCCTCCAGGTACGTCTCAGGCTTCGGATACTCCTGCAGCGGGATGTCTTTGGGAAGGCGGAATCTTCCTTCCGGGCTCATCGCGGGGCCTCAACCGGAGGTGAACACATAGTCCTTCACCTTCCCCCTTTCAAGGACCACCACCACGCCCTTGAGGATGCCTTCGGAGTACTCGCTGCCGGAATTGATGATCGTGGTGCGCCGGATCTTCTGCACTGCCCTCGATTCGTGGATGTGCCCGTGCAGACCCAGCAGGGGCTGGTACTTCTCGAGCATTTTGGCCACAGCGCGGCTGCCGACGTGGATCTTGCGATCGGCGGCTTGCACCAAATCCTTGGTGAGTTCGGGCGCCATGTCGAGGGCGAAGCCGTAGGGCGGCGGATGAAAATTGAAGATGGCGTTCCCTTTGTCCTGGACGGTGGCGATGAGCTCTTCCAGCATCGGCGCGAGCTCTTCGTCCGGCTTCTCGCGGGGCGTGTGCCAGGGGGTGGGGTTCGCCCAGCAGAAGGTGATCATCTCGTGGTTGCCCAGCATGACGTTGCGGTTGTTGCAGTTGACGATGGCGGCCGAGTCTTCGATGACCGTGTCCACCTCCATGTGGTCGTCGTTCCCCGGTGCCATGTAGACCTTGTAGGGAGTCCCGGCGAGCCGCTCGTCGGCCAGTGCGATCCACTCCTTCAACCGTGCCAGCATCAGCTGCTTGAACAGAGCGTCGACTTTGGAGGGGTCATCGCGATGGACTCGAAACTCCTCGGGGGTCTGGTGAACCCAGTAGTAGCCCATCATCTCGATGGTCTTCTTGAGCTTGTCGGACTCCTCCGCGGTGTCGGCCACCGTGTGGGTTCCCATCAGCGTGGTTTCCCAACCGCCCCCGGCCTTCGCGACCAGCGGGACGAGCACCTTGCCCGTCAGGTCTCCACATACAATCCCGACGTCGACTCTGTAGACCTTCAACCCGTTCAGGAATTTCCGGTAGCACAGGTTGGACCCATGAATATCCGTGACGAAGAATATCCGGATCGTTTCACCCATGCCCAACTCCTTGTTGGGCGAAGGACGGGAGGGCGCCCCCGCAAGCCCGTCTCCCGTCCTTCGTCTCTCTGCGACTCCTGTGGCTCAGTCCGGAGGCAGCTCACCGAAGGTCATGCTGACGTCCACACCAACCTTCTTGTTGCGCCGCTTCCAATACAGGTACCACAGGACACCCAGGCCCCAGATGCCGGCATACAGCACCAGCGACCAGGTCGTAAGCTCCTCGAAGTTGGGCATGACGACATAGAAGTAGAACAGGATCGCCAGGTAGATCAAGTTGACGATCCCGCCGAACGTCACCGCCGGGATGCCCAGCACCTTCCAGGTCTTGTACGGGGAGGCGTCCCAGATGTGCCTCACCTTCTTGACGTACGGGAAGAGGGTGGCGGCGACGGCGGTCACGCCGAATACCGAGACGATCTCCAGTGCCGTGATCGAGAGCCCGGTCATCGGGTTCTGCCAGAAGGCGTAAAGGGCGATGCCGAATTCGGCCAGGATGAAGCACAGAATATGGTTCTTCACCGGCGTGGCCCAGCGGTAGTCGATATCCGTGAACCACTTCGGCCCCATGCGGTCCATGCCCCAGGCGAACAAGATGCGTGGGAACGCCAGATACGAAAGCGCGACGTACCACAGGTTGAACAGGATGAAGGAGCCCGCCATGAGGATGAGCAGGATCGGGCTCTTGGTCAGCATAGCCGCCAGGCCGACGTAGTGCGAGGACCAGGGCACGGTGTAGCCTGCCAGGCCGTTGTAGTCCACCCAGGCGGTCGCCGATAGGAATTGGAAACCTACAACGCGGTACAGCACGATCGCCAGCCACAGCATAAAGAACGCCGGCACTAGAACGGCGAACAGGTTGCCCAAGATGATGGTCTTGTCCGGGCGCTTCACCTCGCCGGCGATGAAGGTGATGCAGTAGCTGTAGGCGAAGAGCCAGGAGCCGGCCACCATCACGCCCAACGTGTCAAACCAGTTCCACGTGGCTGGCAGGGCCGTGCCGGCTTCTTTCATGGCGGCTCCGGCGGCCGTCAGGAAGCCCTGGTAGTCGAGCGAGCCGTACTGGGCCGCGACGGCATTCCAGGCCTGGGTGAACCCCTCGCGCGAGGTGAAGGTGAACAGGAGCAGGATGACGATGCCGCCCAGGATGCCCAGGACCATCACGACCTTTTGGACCGCGGCAAACACTTTCATGCCGAAGACCAGGAACAGCAGGGCGATGATGTTGACCAGGGATGAGATGAGGAACAGGGCGATCGGCTGCGTGCAAAACTCGGCGGCGGCTGGCATGTTCAGGAATTGGAACAGCATGACCAGGCCCGGGTCGACGGTCCACGGTGCCAGGACGAAGATCCACATAATCCACACGAACGCGTTGCCAAACGACTCGGCGATGCCAATGAGAGGGCCGATGATGCGCGAGTTGTAGATGTACTCGCCGCCGCTGCGGGGCATGGAGCCCCCGAGGATGCCCCAAACCAGCGAGAAACCAATGCCGCATAGGATGGCGGACAGAATGGTGGCAATGATCAGGTTGCCCCCGGTGTACACCGACAGGCCCATGCTGATCATCACCCACATGCTCACTGTCATGCCCTGATTCATGAAGCCCACACCGAAAGCATCAATGAACGACAGTCCCCGCACCAGGCCACTGGCCTTGCGGGCGAACACCATTGGCTCAGGCATGTCATCCTCCTCCTTCCGCTTGTCCGGATCCCCGGGTCGGCCGTGCGCACTTCTCCTGCGCTTCGCGAGTTGCGCTGCTCGTGCCAGGGTTCGTAGCTTCTTTTAGCCAGCACCTTCCTTTCATCAGAACTTGCGTGACCATTCCTTCGGCCAGCGCTCAACGACGACCTTCTTTTGGGTGAAGAACTCGATCGCATCCCATCCCTGCCCATGCAAGTCGCCGAAGAAGCTCTCTTTCCATCCGCTGAAGGGGAAGAAGGCCATCGGCGCAGCGATGCCGACGTTGATCCCGATATCCCCGGCCTCGGCCTCATAGCGGAATTTGCGCGCCGCCGCACCGCTGCTGGTGAAGATGCAGGCCATGTTGCCGAGCGTGCTCCGGTTCACCAGGGCAATCGCCTCTTCGAGCGTTGCCGTGTGCATCACTCCAAGCACAGGTCCGAAGATCTCTGTCGTGGCCAGCTCGCTGCCGATGGGCACGTTGACGAGAATCGTAGGTCGCACGAAGTTCCCTCGTTCAAAGCGGGGTATTCGCGGATTGCGCCCATCCACCGGGATCCCTGCCCCTGCCTCCTGCCCACGACCAATGAGCTGCTCGATGCGCGCCTTGCTGTGGGGCGTGATCACCGGGCCCATCTGGATCCCCGCCTCCAACCCGTAACCGGTCACCCGGCTGGCCGCCGCGTCGCAGATCATCTCAGGAAACCACTCCCGCGCCTCCCCGACGGTGATTGCCAGCGACGCCGCAGCACAGCGTTGGCCGGCGCAGCCGAAGGCACTGTCGGCGGTGATCTTGGTCGTCATCTCCCGATCGGCGTCCGGCATGACGACGATCGGGTTCTTCGCCCCGCCTTGGCACTGCGCCCGTTTACCGTTCTCGGCCGACCGCCGATAGATATAGCGGGCGATGGGTGTCGATCCGACCATGCTGATCGCGCGGATGGAGGGGTGATCGAGGATAGCCTCCACCGTTTCGCATGCGCCGTTGACCAGATTGAGCACACCGTTGGGAAGCCCGGTTTGCTCGATCAGCCCGAAGATGCGCTGCATCGTCAGCGGCACTCTCTCGGAGGGTTTCACGATGTAGGTGTTGCCGCACGCGATCGCGTAAGGCAGGAACCAGAACGGGATCATGCCGGGGAAGTTGAACGGGCAAATGACCGCACACACGCCCACTGGCTGGCGAATCATCGTTTCGTCGAAGCCGCGGGCGATGTCTTCTGAGTTGTAGCCCTGCATCAAGAGAGGCGTGGCGCAGGCGATCTCGATGTTCTCGATCGCCCGGCGCATCTCGCCGCGCGCCTCCTCGAGCGTCTTGCCGCATTCGTCCGATCCTTTCGGCGGTTGCCGGGTTGTAGACATCCAGGTACTCCGCCGCGCCGGCAGGGCGCCAAGCGTTGTCAATGAAGTTCAGCGCGTCGAAGGGAGAAGGGCTACGCCGTGCAGAGGCCATCCGTCATCTCCAATGCTTTCTCGATAATCGCCAGGCCCTCATCCACCTGGTCCGCGGTGATGCACAGCGGTGGCACAACGAACAGGATGTTGTGGAAGATGAAGGTGAACAGCCCATTGGCTCTCAGGAACGTGCCGATCTCGGTGAGCGGGTCGATGGGCTGCTTGGTGGCTTTGCTGCGAACGATCTCGAGCGCCGAGAAGAGACCCATGTAGCGCACGTCGCCCACGCACGGGTGCGCGGCTCGGATCTCCTCGAGTCGACGTGCGAGGTGCCTGCCCACAGTGGCAGCGTTCTCGATCAGCCGGTCGTCCTCATAGACCTCGAGTGTGGCGACCCCGGCCGCGCACGCCAGCGGATGTCCGCTGTAGGTCAGACCACACCACAACATCCTGTCTTCGAAATACTCGGCAATCCTATCGCTGACGATGACCGCTCCCAGCGGGACGTAGCCGGAGGTCAACCCCTTGGCGGTCGTGATCATGTCGGGCACCACGTTCCAGTGATCGACCGCGAACCATTTGCCGGTTCGCCCCCAGCCGCTCATCACCTCGTCGGAAACGAGCAGGATGCCGTACTTGTCGCACATTTCGCGGATCCGCGGCCAGTAGTCGTCGGGGGGCACGATCAGCCCGTTGGTTCCCGTGACACCCTCCATCAGAATCGCCGCCACCCGGTCCGGTCCCTCGTAGCCCAGGATCTCCTCCACATGGGCGATGCACTCGCGGTGGCACGTCTCACGTGTCCATCCAAACGGGCATCGGTAGCAGTATGGATCCAGGAAGTGAACCACGCCCGGCATGGCCGGCTCGGCAGGCAGACGCCGATAGTCGCCAGTCAGCGCGATGGCCCCAGACGTCGCCCCATGGTACGAGCGATAGCGCGTCAGGATTTTGTGACGGCCGGTGAAGAAGCGCGCGATCTTGACGGCGTTCTCGTTCGCCTCCGCGCCGCCCAGGCAAAAGAAAGTCTTCTTCAGGTTGCCCGGAGCCACCTCGGCAATCTTCTTCCCCAACAGCCCGCGCGGTTCGGTTGCCATGCCAGGATGGGCACAGCTTAGTTGAGCCGCTTGCGCCTGGATCGCCTGCACCACCTTGGGATGCTGGTGGCCAATATTCAGATTCATGAGTTGGGAGGAGAAGTCGAGGTAGCGCTTACCGTCCGCGTCCCAGAAGTGGACACCCTCCGCCCGGGTCATCGGGATGGGGGAGGTTGCGGACTGAACCGACCAGGAGAACAGTGTGTACTCCCGGTTCATCCGGACCATGTCGTGCGATGATAGGGATCCTTTGGCTGTCACATAAACCTCCGAAGGGTGACCAGGCACGCTCTGAGGCGCCCGCTCTGCCCACCCCGTGCTACCGCGCTACGACTCTCACCGCGTCTTGCATCACGTTGAGTGTCTCATCAATATCAGCCTCGGAGTGCGAATAGCATAGGAACCAGGGTTCGCGCGGATCGTGATCCGGCATGACACCACGCTCCATCGCCGCCTCGACCAGGCGCAGGTAGAAGGCCTTGTCCGATGCATCCCACTCCCGCTGGCAGGTCGCTTTGTCCACGCCGACAGCAAACGAGAACATGGATGGGTGGCCGCTGAAGCACACCGGGATGCCCGAGGCTGCGAATATCTCCTTCAAGCCCTCCATCAGCCGGTGCCCGCGCTGGGCGATGGTCTCCAGGATGGGCTCGGTTCGGAGCAGATCGAGCGTGGCGTAGGCCGCAGCGACCCCGGGCATGTTATTGTTGAAGGTCCCGCCCTGTGAGACACCCTGCCCGATGAGGTTCATGATCTCGCGCTTGCCGCCAAAGGCCGCCAAGGGATAACCATTGGCGATGGACTTGGCGTAGGTCGCCAGATCCGGCGAGAGGCCGTACAACTCCTGCGCCCCACCTCGAGCGACACGGAAGCCGGTCTTGACTTCATCGAGGATGAACACAATGCCGTGCTCGTCGCACTTCTGGCGGATGAACTCCAGAAACCCGGGCACGGGTTCTATCGCACCGCAGTTGTCCTGCATCGGCTCGGTAATAATCGCCGCCACCTCGTGCCCGGCCCGGCGCACGGTGTTCTCCAGTGCCTCGAAATCATTGAACGGCAGGCTGATCACCAATGCGGTGAGACAGTTGGGCAGCCCCGAGCTGGCCGGCACGGCGATCGGGCTGCGGCGGCTGCCGTACGCCTCCGACGGAGCATACGTGGAGAAAAGCAGGTAATCCTGGAAACCGTGGTAGTTGCCCTCAAACTTGATGACCTTCTCGCGCCCGGTATACGCTCGCGCCAGCCGCAGGGCATGCATGGTCGCTTCCGTGCCCGAGCAGGCAAAGCGCACCATCTCCACGGCCGGGCACATGGCGACCACCATCTCTGCGACGGCAATTTCCAGTTCGCTGGTCATGGCAAAGAGCGCGCCGCGTTCGAGCTGCGCGCGCACGGCCGCGTCGACCTGCGGATAGGCATGACCAAGAATGATCGGGCCGAAGGCCAGACGATAGTCGATGAAGCGGTTGCCATCAACATCCCAGAGATAGCTGCCCTGGGCCCTCTGGACGTAGGGTGTGATGCCCTCCCCCCAGTAGCGGAAGTTGGAGTTGACGCCCAGGGGCATCAGGGCAGCTGCCCTTCGCTGCAGCGCGATGCTCTTCGCATGCGAGATGCTCACGACCTTCTCCTTGTGACCCACTCTTCAAAAGGGTTTCGGCATGCCGTTCCTTCGCCCGACAAGGCTCTGGCGAAGGGTCCGGAATTCCCCGCATCCGAGCGCGATAGGCTGCCGACGAGGTTCGAGGCTGGTATTCTTCGCCTCGCCTACAGCGTCCGGCTCACCTCGGCCAGCGTGTCGGCCAGCCGATCCAGCACGGCATCCAGCAGTTCGTACGGGATCACCAGCGGCGGCTCAATGCGGATCGTGTGTGCACTGGTCAGCGTGCCGGCCACCAGAACGCCGCGCTTGAACAATCCGGCCGCCACCTTGTACCCAACTTCCGGGGTTCGGAAATGCATGCCAATCAGCAAACCACGGCCCGTGATGCGCTCGTAGATCTGCGGGTAGTGCGCCGCCAGAGCTTCCAGCTTTGGAATCAGGTAGGCACCCTTGGCCGCCGCCTGCTCCCAAAGCCGTTCTTTCAGGGTGAATCGGATTGCAGCGATCGCCGCGCTGCATGCCAGCGCCCCGCCGCCGGTCGTGGTGGTGTGGATGAAGGGGTTGGGCTTCATCAGCACGTGCCATATTTCTTCCGTCGAGCAGAAGGCGCCGACCGGCATCACGCCGCCACCCAGAGCCTTGGCGGCGGTCAGGATGTCGGGTACGACCTTCCAGTGATCAACGCCCCACAAGGTGCCCGTGCGCCCCATGCCGGTCTGGACCTCATCCGCGATCAGCAGGACGCCAAATTGGCGGGTGACCTCGCGCAGCCGGGGCCAGAAGTCGTCCGGTGGGACGATGCCGCCCGCCTCGCCCTGGATCGGCTCCATCAAGACGGCGGCGATATCGATTCCGACCTTGTGGCAGATGTCGAGCTGCCGTTCTACAGAGTCCGCATCCCCAAAGGGGACGTGGTAAACCGGGCCGCCGTACAGCACTCCTGCGGGCTGCCGGTAGTCGGCCTTGCCCATCATGCTGAGGGAGCCCATCGTCTTGCCGTGGAAGGCCTTGACCGCGACGATAAAACCGCTCTTGCGTGTATGCAGTTTAGCCAGCTTGATGGCGCCCTCATTGGCTTCGGTGCCGCTGGCGCAGAAAAAGCTGTACTGGATGTCACCCGGTGTGATCTGCGCCAGCAGCCGCGCCAGCACGCCGCGCAGCGGGTCGATGAGTTCCTGGCTTGGCATGGGAGTGCGAAGGGTGAGCTGTGCTCTCACCGTGTCGA
>Ga0315288_10000545_pt1 | contig 47417 bp, 38 predicted proteins | sample YL17G11_20_MG_FD_203454 | JGI IMG/M metagenome (GOLD analysis project Ga0315288, IMG submission 203454) | Sediment microbial communities from Yellowstone Lake, YNP, Wyoming, USA - YL17G11_20 | ecosystem: Environmental > Aquatic > Freshwater > Lake > Sediment | place: USA: Wyoming | collected... | reverse complement strand
ACTCTGAATGCAGCCTCCATGCACAGGGACCTTGCGCAACCCCCTCCAACTCAGTTACTATATATCGTAAAACAATAGTTACGATACTACGACGAACAATAGGGACGCCGGTGCCACCGGGGCTGGGGCTGCCTTTCTCAACACCCCCTTCAGTCGCGATCCCCGACGTCTGCCCGTGGCATCCGGTAGTGCTCGCGCCAGAGGTCGTAGGCCGGGCGGGAGCGACCCTCGCCATCGAGAAGGCCGGCATCCCGCCACAGGTGGAGGAACTCGGGCACGTCCTTGCCCATGCGCCGGCTCAACGCGTCGTAGTCTCGCGACACGAACCAGATCATGAAACGCAGATCGTGGGAGTGCGCGAAGCGAAACATGCTCTCCAACATGCTGCGCTGGCACTCCTCATCGCCGGGGATCGTGAAGTTCAGGCTCTCCACCCTCAGGGGCTCGGCGATCTGCCCCATCTCGGCGACCGCGTAGGGCTTGCCGAGGTCGCCAAACTGCGCATCGAGCCAGGCGAGGCATTCGTCCACTCGCGCGTTCAGGAGGCCGAGGAAAGGGTAGAAGCTGATGGCGACAAGGTCGCTCGCAGACATCAACTCCCTGATGGCGGAGACGGCCGCGGCGCGTTGTTCCTCGGTGCGGTCCGGGTTCACCAGATCGTGCAATGTGAACGAGATGAAGATAGGCAGATCGGGATGCTCTGACTTGAGCTGTTCGTAGGTCCGGCGGTGCAGGCGCACGTATCCGTCCCAGAGGCCCGGCGAGTTACGGAACAGCTCGTTCGCCTCGATGCCGATGTTCAGGTAGTCGGGCTCGAAGTAGTCGATGGCTCGACGGCAGTAGTTCAGGTAAGCGTCCATGACAGTGGGGTCATCGAAAGGCTTACCTGCGAACGGCTCAGGCACGGGCAAGCCTTCTGCATCGCCGCGGTACGCGGCCAATCCCCGGCGCATCAGATCAATGGGCGATACCGCAAGATAGACCCGCGCGTGTTCGGGGATGGCCTGCTTCGTCCCCTGGAAGCTCTCGGCCAGGTTGCGCCGAAACGGTTCGCCCGACAACGCCTCTGTCCACGGCACCCCTTCGAAATGCGCGGCCACGACATCCGCATCAGCCGCAAGGAACTGCTGCACGAAGCTGACGGCTTCGGGTGTGGCATCGTACGGGAACGGAGTGAACCCCATGTCGAAGGCGCGGGCTTCTCCCGCGGCATCCGCTCCGGCCTGCGCGTGTACGCGCGGCTGCCCCGGGCGAACGACTGCACTCAAGACCAGTGCGAGCGCGATCACTGTGGATGAGCCGGTTAGGCGAGCGTGCATGGGCCTCTCCCATCGAAGCCGATCGGCAGGTCTCAGCGATGACCTGGTCCGACATGACGCACGCGTCGGGCCGACTGATTCACCCCAGCGCGCGGCGGATCATCGCCAGCAACTCGCTCGGGCGGTAGGGCTTCTGCATGAACCCGGCGATCGGCAGCCCGCCGAAGCGGTCCAGCGCTTCTGTCTCGGCGTAGCCGCTGGACGCGATCACGACGACATCGGCACGAAGGGGAACGATGGCTTGCAGCACTTGGTCCCCGCTGAGGGACGGCATGGTCAGGTCAAGGAGTATGGCGTCGATCTCGTCCGCGTGCGCCCGAAACAGCTCCAGAGCTTCTCGGCCGTCCTCCGCGAGGAGCACAGTGAAGCCGGCATCGCGCAGAGCCACCGCGCTCAACTCGCGGATGGCCTCCTCGTCGTCCGCGACAAGGATGGTGCCTCCTCGCGCCTTCTCACCGACCACCGTGGCCACGAGCGGAGCTGCGGTCGGTTCGACCGGTACCTCCCGGGCGCAGGGGAAGAGGATCGTGAACGCACTGCCCTCTCCGGGAGCGCTGTCGACCCGTACGGCCCCGCCATGGCCTCGGACGATCCCCAGCGTTGCCGCCAACCCGAGGCCACGGCCGGCGAACTTGGTCGTGAAGAAGGGCTCGAACACCTGGGCGCGGACGTGATCGCCCATACCGACGCCCGTATCGGAGACTTGAAGGAAGACATACCGCCCCTCGGCCAAGTCGTAGTCCACCGGGTGAACCCGCGCCAGGTAGTCCGCCCCAATGTCCATGGCTCCCGTCCGGATGGTGATCGTTCCCGGCTCGTCGCCCAGGGACTCCGAGGCATTGAGGACGAGGCCCGCAAGCACCTGGTTCACCTGCACGGCATCCACCTGGATTGCCGGCAGGTGCTCGCCCAGCTCCGTGCGGACCACCGCGTTCTCGGAAACCAAGGATGTCAGGCCCTCGATGGCGTCCGCCACCAGCCTCGACAGGTTCACCGGCTCCTTGACAAAGCCGCCCCGGCCGGAGTAGGCCAGCATTTGCCTCGCCAGGTCGGCCCCCCGTCTGGCGGCGGCCTCCATCTCCTGGACGAGGCGCCGGACCGGGGACTGGGCCGGCAAGGAGAGGAGAGCCAGCTCTGCGTTGCCCAAGAGGGCTGTGAGCAGGTTGTTGAAGTCATGTGCGACGCCGCCCGCGAGTACGCTCAGGCTCTCGAGACGCTGTGCGTGCAGTAGCTCACGTTGCAGCCTGAGCCGTTCGTGCTCCGCCCGCCGCCGTTCCGTTATGTCTCGGAACAAGCCCTGGATCACCTTCGCCCCGGGCGCCAGTTCGAACACACTTGCCGAGATCTCGACTGGGACCAGCTTTCCGTCGCTGGTGACAACGTCAGCTTCGACGGGCAGCGGACGTCCGGCGTCGGCGTCGGTCTGGAAGAGCTTGCGGTACCGGTCCACGTCCTCGGGGGGATGCAACTCGGCCTGGTTCATCCCCACGATCGCATCTCGGCTTCGACCCAGTAGCCGCTCGGCCTGGGCGTTGGCTTCAATGATGGTCCCGGTGGCCACGTCGGCCATGAGCACGGCATCGCGGCTCTCCTCGAAGAGGATGCGGTACCGTCGCTCGCTCGCCCTAAGGCGGTCCTGGCCGCGAATGCGCGATACAAGATGCCCGAGCGTATCCGCGTATAGGGCGACGAGCTCGGTTCGATAGCCGGCCAGGCTGCCGGGCGAGAGGAGATCATCGACGGCCAGGCACCCGACGATGCGCGCGCCGTCCCACATCGCCGCGGCAACCTGCATTCCCTCGCCAACGACCCGTCCCCGGTCATCGTGCAGGTCGCTCTGGGGCTCGACCACCATGCGTTCGGCCCCGCAGAGTACCCTGCTGACCTGTCCCTGCGACCGGATCGCGTGCCGTACCCCGCGCTCGTCCCGCAGGCCCCCACCCTCATCAACACCGAACGTCCCGACCATCCAGTCCGAGGAGTCGTCGGCGAGCCAGATACCCAGACGACCGAGCCCGAAGCGGCGCTGCCCGAAATCCACGGCGCGACGACACAGCTCATCGACGGAGTCCACAGAGGACAGCTCGAGAGTGACGTCGTGGAGCGTCGCCAGCAGGTCGCGGAACTCCTCGTCCCTTGCCCGCTGCCAAGCGAGCTGCAGCTCGACCTGCTTCCGTTCCGTGATGTCTCGAGCGAACGCGCAGGCGTACTCTTTGCCCTCGAACTCAACGAGGTTGAGCCCGATCTCAACGGGGAGCAACTGCCCGCTCTTCATGCGGAGCTCCGACTCAAAGCGAAGGACCCTGTGCTGTTGGAGGCGATCCCAGAAGGCGGGCCACGTCGGTCCCGATCTCCCCGGGGAGATCTCGAACACGGTCATAGCAAGCAGCTCCTCGCGGGTGTAACCCAGCGAGCGGCACGCCTCCTCGTTGACGTAGATGAACCGAGCGCTGCTGTCCTCCCAGAAGATGGCATCCGAGGCATGGTCTACGGCGAACTGGGTGATCCGCAGTGCCCTCTCCCAGCGACATCGCTCCAGGGCATTGACCAGCATCTCCCCCGCGGTGGTCAGCAGCGACACGGCGTCCTCGCTCCACTGTCGCTCCGATGCCACCGCATCGAAACCGACGAAGCCCCGGAGGGCGCCTTGCCACACCAGCGGCACTACCACCAGGGACTGGATGCCCTGGTCCTCAAAGTGCCGTCGCTCCAGCGCGGCCTCGCGCGGCAGCGCCGAGACCCTGGGGACACAGAACACCTCCGACCGCAGGATCCTCTCGGCGAACCAAGGCAGCTCCTCTTCGACGGCGATGCCCTTGAGCTTGTCGACCTGGGGCTCGACCCCCGCTTGGCACCACTCATGGGTGTTGTCGATGACCGTGAGCCCATCGCGGAAAAGAAAGACATAGCTTCGATCCGCGCCGATGAACCCCCCGATCCGACCGAGCACCTCGTTCACTGCGGCATCCATCTGTTCAGACGGCACGTTGATCAGATAGGTGGACAGTTCGGCGATCACTCGCTCGAACTCACCACGATAGCGTAGCGTCTCCTCCATGTGCCGGCGCTGCGTGACGTCGCGGGTGATCCCGAACGTGCCGATGATGCGTCCCTCTTCGTCCCGCAGAGGCATCTTCGTGGTCGAGACCCAGAGGAACTCCCCGCCCGCCTGACGAACACGCTCTGTCTTGTCCACAACCCCCCGGCCGGTCGCTATGATCCGTTGCTCGTCCGCGAGCGCGTCGCCAGCGTGCTCTGGCGTGAAGTAGGCGGCGTCCGTCTGGCCCAGCGCGTCCTTCGCATCGTCGACCCCCAGGCACTCCGCCTGAGCCCTGTTCAGGCACGTGAAGCGGGACTCGGCGTCCTTGAAGTAGACCCGGTCCGGGATGGTGTTCAAGAGGGCCTCGAAGAGCCTCAGATCAGCGGCGGCTCTCGCGATCCCACTCCTGGCATCGTCCGGGATATCGTCTCGTGTGAGCAAGTCGCCGAGCGCCATCGCGTCGCCCCCGTGTCTCCCCGAGCATGGAAGCCAGAGCGCGGGCCCGGCCCGGGTCTCGGTCGCGGGCTGCACGAAGCTCGAGGGGAACGACCTCCGGCAGCCCATGCATCTCGTGTCGCGGGCGTAAGGGATACGAGATTCGGTCCGGCAGCGGGACGCACCTTCGCGGGGTCACGCAGCCGAACCGTGCCGGGGACCCGACACGCCCGCGGCGGCAGACGAGGGCGCGCCGCTCTGGCCGGGGGCGCCGCCGTCAGGGCGAGGGGACGATGCGTCGCAACCCGGAGCCATCGGACCGAATCAGCCCGATAGCCCCTTCGGACCCAAAGGCCAACCACTGGCCGTCGGGTGACCAGGCGATCCCCGAGTCCGTGCCGCAGGGCGTGAGTGGGGTCGCGTCCGTACCGTCTGCCTGGACGAGCCATACCCAGCGACCGGCCTCGGGCCCCTCACCCCACGCCGTCACGGCGAGCCGGGCCCCGTCCGGCGACCATGCGGGGCAGGACACATACTGTACGGGGCCAATGGAGTGCAGCCCCGTGCCGTCTACGTTCACGACCCAGAGATCGCGCCCCGGGTCCTGCTCCGCGCCGCGGATGAAGGCAATCCGCGAGCCGTCGGGGCTGTACGCCAACCCGCCACTTGCGTCAACTGTCGATGTGTAGTCAGACCCCCGCGTGAATGCGATGACCTCCCGCTTCGCGCCCGAGACCACGCTCAGCTCACACACCGCGATCGTTGTGCCTCGATCCTCGTAGAAGGCGATGCGCGATGCATCGGGCGAAGGAACGGGAAAGCACTTCGACTCGAGATCGTCCGCGGGTGATAGCCGACGCAGCTCGTCCGTGGCCAGGTCGATGAGCGCCACACACGCCAGGCCGGCTCGCCGGCTCTCGCCGCTGGTCAGCGCCACGAGGTGCCGACCGTCGGAGGTCACGCGTGGATTGGCGACCTTCCGGTCGACAGTGTGGAGGATCCGGCCCGTCGCGACGTCAAGGGCGCACGCATACGCCGGCGGGGGCCGCCGACCACACAACGCGGGATGTCGCAGAGCGACGTACAGTGTCTTGCCGTCCGGCGAGAATGAGGGCTCCGCATACTTCTCGGCGATGTCCGGGCCGGCGATGGCATCCACCTCGAACCACGCGCGCTCCGCCTCGTCATCGCGCCCGAGCCAGGCGAGGCTGGCAGCCCGAGCCCGCAGGATGTCGACGCGTTCCCAGTCCGGGCGGTCGGCAAGTGCCTGCATCGCTGCGTCAGTGACGTCCACGACATCTCTGTCCCTGCCGAGCCGCGAGTACGCATCGGCGAGCAGCGCGCGAGTCTCCGTAGGCGACCGCTCGGGGAAGTCCGTCAGGAGGCGTTCGAGGACCGAGGCTCCGTCCTCAAGCCGGCAGAGGTCCATGTAGATGCCGCCAAGCTGACTCAGCGCATCGCCAATCAGCTCAAGCGACTGCGCTTGCTCAGCCACTTCCTTGAGCGCCGCGATGGCGTCCTCGGGGCGACCGAGGCGGTAGTAGAGAGCCCCGCACAGGTACCGGCCCTGGGCGACGATCTCCGGCCGCTGGCACTGGGCCACAACCGCCTCGGCCAGCGCAAGCGCTTCCTGGGGGCCTCGATGCTCCTGGCCGGGCGGGACCGGACCAGGCCCCAATGCGTCGCTGAACGCCGCCTGAGCGTCGGCAAGCAAGGCGTCCTCATCCACCTCAGCCTGCCCCAGCGAAGCCCAGGCAACGAACGCCAGGCCGATGGTCAGCCAAACACGCACAGAGACACGCCGCGCAGCCATGGCCTGCCCACCTCCCTACGGGTCTACGGGGGGGACACACGCAACACGCTCGTGGCGCGCTACGCCGCGCTGTCATCCCCAGTACCCAGATGCGCGCATCCGGCACCGGGTTGGGTCTACGCGCGCAACGTCATACCATCCGGAAGATCGGCTCGACACCGGCCAGCTCCCGCTGCAGCGCGGCGTGGCCCTCCTCGTCGAGGGGCTCGTACCCCAAGCCGATCTCCACGGCGAGGCGGAACAGGCGGTCGTCGCCCGGCGGCACGGCGGCGGTGATCGCAGGCCGATCGGCGCCGCCCAGCGACAGCGTATACCGAAGCGCCAGACGGGCCCGGTCAACGTCGTCGATAGGCTGGTACCAGCACTTGGGGTAGGTGTGCTCAGCGCCCTCCGGCCATGGCGTCCACGCAAGTGTCTTGAGAGCGAGCAGCGCCGCCCCCTTCTCCTGCGCTTTCTCGATGACCGACGGGCCGAACCCGCCGTTCATGGCGCACACGCAGTTGAACGGGAACAGGACGCTGTCGAAGGCGAACTCATCCAGCATCTTCAGCGCCGCCTCGACCGAGTGGGATGAGAAGCCCAGGTGGCGCACATCGCCCCGTTCCCGAGCGCGGATGAACACCTCCATCACGCCGCCCGGCGCCAAGACCTTCTCCGCCTCCTCGAGGGACTGGAGCCCATGGACCTGGTAGAGGTCGAAGTGATCGGTGCGGAGCTTGCGTAGCGACTGCTCCAGCTCACGCTGAGCGTTCTCCGCGTCGCGCTGTGCCGTCTTGCAGGCAAGGAACGAACGGTCGCGGTAAGGCTCCAGAGCCGGACCGAGATGGTCCTCCGCATCGCCATAGGAGGGCGCGACGTCGAAGTAGTTCACGCCCTGGTCAATAGCCCACGCCACCGTGTCGTTGGCAGCGGGCTGCTCCGTCTGGGCTACGACGATCCCGCCGAGCCCGATGATCGAGAGCTCGATATCCGTCTTCCCGTATGAGCGGCGAGGGAGCTGGCCATGGCGAGTCTCCCCATCGGCGCGACCGGAAGGGGTCAGACCCACCGACCCCACGGCGCCTGCTGCTGTTGCGGCGAACGTCTTCTTCAGGAACTCCCTGCGTCTCATGCCCGATCTCCTCCGGCCGAACGTGTCTTGGGCCTCCACACGGCCAACCTCGATCTACCTACTCCATGGAACAGCCCGGGTAGAGCGCATTCTCCCGCGACTTCGCAGGACGGTCAAATGGCCCCCGAAGGTGTGGGCGCCACTGCCACGGAACGCGACACCATCCTACAGGAACCGGCAGCCGGATGGAGCGCGCCAGGCATGATGAGAGACCTGATTGAGCGCTACACCGTCGACCAGCGCGTGTTGCGCGAGTTCCACAACATCCCGCTCGCCGAGGCGGCGCTCGACCGCATGGGCGTTTTCCTCGAGGTATGGCGGAATCAGGTGGACGGCATCGATGTCGAGGCCCTGGACCTGGACGGTCGGATCGACTGGGCCCTGCTGCGGAACGACATCAGCTACCAGCTTCGCCGGCTGCCCTGCGAGCGGGAACGCAACCGGCGGATCCGGGAAGCGCTGCCGATCGCCGACACGATCGTTGCTTTGGAGGAGTCGCGGCGCAGCATGGCACAGCCGAGCCCCGAGAGCACGGCGAAGCAGCTCGCGGGCCTTGCCGAGGCGGCCGACGCCGAGCGGGAGCGGCTCCAGCGTCAGACCGACGGAGACGCGGCCGCGCCCAGCGAGGATCCCGCAGCGCCCCTGAGCGAGGCCGAGGCCCGCCGCGCGGCCGGCGCACTCGACCAGCTCATGGCGACCCTCAAGTCATGGTTCGAGTTCCACGGCCACTACAAGCCGGAGCACGCCTGGTGGCTGACGCCGGTCTATAGGAAGGCGCGGAAGGCACTGCGGCGGCATGCGAAGCTCCTGCGCAAGCGGGGCAAGATGGACGATGAGGAGGCGCTGGTCGGCGAGCCGATCGGGCGCGAGGCGCTCCTCTCCGACATGGCCCGCGAGCTGCTCGCCTACGGCCCGGAGGAGCTGGTGACCATCGCCGACCGAGAGCTGGCGTGGTGCCTTCAGGAGATCGAGAAGGCCGCGGCCGAGCTGGGCTACGGTCCCGACTGGCGCGCGGCGCTCGAACACGTCAAGGGCCAGCACGTCCCCCTCGGCAAGCAGGATGAGCTGGTGGCGTCCCTCGCTCGCGAAGCCATCGAGTATGTCGACCTGCACGAGCTGGTCACCATCGATGACCTCTGCCGCGAGCTGTGGTATGTCGACATGATCTCGCGCGAGAACCAGAAGAAGTGGCCCTATCAGGCATACGGCTACAATCGCATCCTCGTCTCGTTCCCGACGCAGGATATGGACCACGAGACGGCGCTCACGAGCACGCGGAGCAACAACATCCACTTCATGCGAGCCGTCACGCACCACGAGCTGATCCCCGGTCACCACCTGCAGATCTACATGGCGCGCCGGCACAAGGCATATCGCGAGGTGTTCGCCACACCGTTCCTCGGCGAGGGGTGGTGCCTGCACTGGGAGATGCTGCTGTGGGACCTGGGCTTCGCGCGCGGGCCGGAGGACCGGATCGGCATGTTGTTCTGGCGCATGCACCGATGCGCGCGCATCGTCATCTCGCTCCGGTTCCACCTCGGCGAGATGACTCCTGATGAGATGGTCGACTATCTCGTCGCCAACGTCGGCCATGAGCGCGAAGCCGCCGCCGGCGAGGTACGCCGGTATATCGGTAGCGAGTACCCTCCGCTCTACCAGTGCGCATACATGATCGGCGCGCTGCAGATCCGCGCCCTGTACCGCGACCTTGTGGAGAACGGCCCCCTCTCGCCGCGGGAGTTCCATGACTCAGTGCTCCGGGAGAACTCGATCCCCGTCGAACTCATCCGCGCATGTCTCAACGGTCAGATGCTCGGCCGGGACTTCGCGCCGTCGTGGCGCTTCGTCGAGGGGGTCTGAACAGCGTGTAAGTCGGCTCAGACGTTCGTCACTTGCGGGGACGCGCATCGTCCTGTGTACTGGGGATCGCGAAGCGCGCGACCCATCCGCAGGTCGGAACCCGTAGCCAAGGAGGCCCTTGCGCATGACCCGACAGGCGATGTGGCCCTTGTGTTCCGCACTAACGTGTGTCCTGATCCTCCTCGGCGGTGATGGCGCGCAAGTGCGAGGCCCGGCAGTGCTGGTCCCAGGGGTAGAGGGTGCAGCAGACCCGAGGGGGCTACTCGAGCCGCCGGAACCCGTCGACGTTGAGGCCGTGGCGCCGGGCTTCTCGGACCGATCGGGATGGGGAGAGCAGTGGGTCATCCCCGTCCCGAACGTGTATGACGTCTACCGGGAAGCGGTCGAGCAGTCGCAGCGGATTGGCCCGGTCGATGCCTGCGGCGACTACACACAAGCGATCCTACGCAACACGGCAATGCAAGTGAACGACGCCGATATGGAGGCCCTGATCCGCGAACAAGAGACGGTGCTGGCAAAGCTGCACGAGGCCGCAGGTATGCAGTGCCTCCTGCCGCCCGCGGGGCTCCAGCGTGTGTCCGGCATGGTCACGTACGATACGGGAGGGCCCACGCATACAGGGATCCGGTCCCTCGCCAGGCTTCTTTCCGCTGCTGCTGTGCTCGCGGCGCGGCAGGGGGATACGGCCCGGGCGTTCTCCCTGGTCCAGGATGCGTACGCGATGGGCGCCGGGTACGCTCGCGGAGGGAACATCGTAGATTCACTCGTTGCCGGTGCGGTCCTGGCGGTCACATGGCGAGCTGAGTCGTACGTCGTCGCCATCGCCACGCGCCCCTTGGATGGGTACGGGCCCCTGGTCGCGCAACGTCGCGCTCGGCGGGGGTCACTGTGGGCGCTCGGTGACATTCTGCGCGAGGAGGACCGCGCCGCGCGAATGCAGGTCGCGGCGTGGAACACAGAGCTACCCAAGGACGCCGACCTCGATCAGGCTAATGCGTTGTCAGACTGGGAGCATCGCTACTACATGGACGTGATCGCGGAGGCCCAACGACCGCTCTGGGAGGCCGACTTCCCCACATGCGTTGCGCGCGGCATCGCCGACTTCAAGCGAGTCGCCCGAGTGCACGCCTTCGCTCCAGAGGACGCGGATGAGGAAGCCTTCGTGCTACACCTGGACAAGGTGGCGGACAGGTACCGGCAGACTGTGGCGCTGCTATCGGCCTCCGAGCTCCTCGCCGCGCTCGAGGCGCATCGGGCCAGCCACGGCCAGTATCCGGACACGCTGCAGGGCATTGCTCCCGGGATCCTCCCCGACATCCCGCCAGACCCATGGACCGGGCGCGCCTTCCTCTACCGCCGCACGGCGCCGGGCGCAATCGTGCTCTACTGCACAGGACCCGACCAGAGAGACGACGGCGGGGAAGGCGACCCCGTCAGGCCGGGCGAGCCAGACTACGTGCTCTGCCGCATCGAGCGAACGGCGGGGTCCTTTCTGCCTTAGGGCCCCAACGCTTCCCGCATCCGATCCAGCATCCCGGCCGGCGTGACGATCACCGTCGCCCAGCGAGGCGTCGCGCCCTGGTGGACCAGTGCTTTGCCGTCGAACAGGAACACATCCGGGCTGTCCTCATCGCGGTAGTACTCGCCGGGCACCATCTGCTCCGAGCGTAGGCGCGAGTAGGCGCGGGTGATGCGGACGTACAGGTCGGGCACGCAGTAGCCGCGCGGGTCCTGCCAGGCGTAGCTGCTCTCGATGGCCGTCTCCTCCTGGAAGTTGTTCCAGTCCGCGATGGTCACGAACTCCGGGTTGGCCTTGAGGATGTGCAGCCAGTTGCGCGCATAGAGCCGCCCGCCCTCGCGCGGCTCCTCATCCGTGTCCTTGCCCTGAGCGATAACGCGGTGGTGGAACCGGTGCCCGGGCCAGATCGCCATGCTCTCGGGCAACACGGGGCATTGCCCGACGCAGCCCCAACCCCAGGTCTGCCGCCGGCCCATGGACTCGACGTTGTCGCCGTTGTAGGCCCATCGCACGGTGAACCGCCCATCGTCGAAGTCCCCGGGCCCGTAGTTGTCATCGGTATCCACCAGCAGCAGTGGCTTGCCGTCCAGGCGAAAGTAGCTCGGCCGCCGTGCCCAGCTCTCGAAGTAGAAGCTCGCCGCACGCTGCTGCCCCGCGGCGCCCTCCGCCCGCATCTCGCCTCCCCCGCCGATGCAGATCGGGACGCGCTCGGCTTCGGGTCGCGCGTCCATGAAGTCGAACCACGCCCGGATGTTCCCGGCGATCCGTCCGTCGTCGTTCCCGCAGCCGTTCGTGTCGTCCATGATGAGGAAGTCGATGCCCATATCGCGGAAGGCGGCATAGTGCTCGGCGATCACTGCCGGATCACCGGCGCCATACTGCCCGCGAAGGGGCAGGACATGGCAGTCCGCCCAGTGGTTGAACTGGTCATCCGCTGTCCACCAAGCCGTGTACCACAGGCCGATCATGGGCCGCGGGGCGGCGTCGCAAACTGCGCCCTGGCTGCCGATGAGAGCTACGGCCAGCAGGCCGGCGGACATACCCATCCGGTACATGCCGGCACCCTTCCGTGGGGCGACAGAAGAAGCGTGCACGCGACGCGGCCTAGCCGCCGTCAATCAGTGCGTGCTCGCTGATGAGGTAGTAGTCCTCGGTGTGGTCCAGGAAGTTCACCGTCGACTGGATGAGGCGGAGATGACGGTCCTCCTCGTCGACGAGGAACTGCCAGAACCCCCTGGCTGCATCGTCCTGGGCCGCCTCCGCCTGCTCCTTGTAGAAGGCGCCGCCCTTACGCTCGAACTCGGCCGCCTTCTCGTAGGCCTCGCTATCGTCGGAGGTGTGCCCCGCCTTGACCTCGCCACTATCGATGGCCTCGCGGAACATCGTGAGCACCTCGCCCGACTGGTTCGAGACGCGCGCCTTCAGCTCGACATCCGCCCATCGGCCCGATGCTTTCAGTCCCGCGGCAAATCGCTCGATGGTCTCCGCGTGGAATAGCTCGTCCCTCGCCAGGCTCTCGAAGGTCGCTCGGACCAGCGGGTTCTGGGTGCGCTTGGCGACCTGACGGTAGTAGGCCTCGCCGTCCTGCTCGGTCTTCAGCGCGAACTCCAGGGCTGTGATCGACTGTTCCAACTGACTGCTCATGGGTCACTCCCCTTTCCCAAGGGACAACCAAGGTGAGAAGCGCGGAGTTCCGACACACTCCGTAGGAGGCACTTCAGAACCTGTCGGAAAAGGCTCTTGGTACAGGAGTACTGCCAGGGGTAGCCGAAAGTCCTCGTGGGGGGAGCAGTCGTCTCGCGAGGTGTGACGGAGGAAGAACGTGTTCGGCGAGGAGTCGGGCTTGGATTCAGTGGAGCCTTGGGTCGACGGTGGCCGTGTGCGAGGGGGCAAACGGTTCATCGAGAGGCGGAGCCGGGACCAGATGAGCCTGGAGGCCCGGTGCGTGGATGACATGGTGGCCTCTCAGCAGGGCGAGCTCGTTGAAGAACGGGACTGGGGCACTCTCGCGAGAGGCTGCAGCCGCGTGTGCGGCATACTCCGCAGGTTGGCTCTCCGGCATCCCGTACTCGTAGACCAAGTCGCGGTACGCGTGCGAATGCGATGGGTCGAACGCGCCGCTGGCCGAGATCGCGTCTCCACAGACTGCGGCCATGAGAGACCGCTTGCGCAGTGCGCGGTGGCCGAGGACCTTGTGGGCAGTTGCCATGGAGTACAGCAGTTGCCCCTGGAAAGCCGCGGGACTGCCCGCATCGACACCGTGTTGTTGTCGGCGCCCATGCAAGCGGCGGAAGACCTCAGAACGAAGGGGCTCACTGGCACGTAACACTCCAGACTGAGGGCGAGCATGGGCATCGGCGGGCTCCTCTTGGTGTGGTAACCAGAAGGTTCGTACGCCCCCCTGCTCGCCGCTTCTCACTGCCTGTCAGGCTGCTTCAGGGCCCAATGAAGTGCCATTCCCGTCTGTCCGTGGCTTCCCCTGGTTTCCCTCTCATCGCGTGTCGTCTCCCCCGTTCTTGGCTTCGACAAGCCCCTCGACCCACGCCCGCAGGTCACGGATGAGCTGTCTGGTGTGCGCCACGTCCAGCGTCGCGGCGTCCTCGTCGGTCAGCGTCTCATAGCGCAGATCGGCGGCGAATGGAGTCAGCGCACTGAGTGCCCCCGACTCCTGCGGGAGATCCATGCCTGCTTGCTCAACCAGGTAGATCAGGCGATCGATGACATGAGTGAAGGGGTAATCCACCCCGGCAGCTTTGAGGGCTGCCTTGAGCAGCTTCTCGATGGCCTGTTGGGCGAGGAAGCCCACCACTTCGAGGGGTGCGTTGGCATCCCGGAGCAGGATGTCTAGCGCCTGCTCATCCTGCTCCGCCTTGTAGAGGAGCAGCTGGACATGCTCACTGCGGGGCATAGAGGACCCTCCCGTCGCGTGCCGCCTCGTGGTAGACGGTGCAAGTCTCACCCGCCCACTTGGCAAACACCGCAGCACTGGTGACAAGGATGTCCACCGTCACGTCCAGGTCCCTCACCTCGCGACTGAGCCGAACCATCTCGGCGTGCCGTGATGTGACCACGGGCTCGACGACCAGGAAGTCCAGATCGCTGCTATCCCTCGCATCCCCTCGGGCGTGCGACCCGAAGAGGATGATCGTCGAGTCAGGTGCGGCTCTGCGAAGCCGCTCCGCGACAGCCTGGATCTGCTCTTCGGAGACCACGCCTACCCATCCCCCTTCGTACCGGACCGCGTGCCATGGAGGAACCCGAGGCGGTTCTCGATCAGGGACCGCCGGTTGGCGAGGAACGTGCCGAGGACGGCCGGTCCCGGCTTCCTCGCAACGCCTGGCGGGGGCCTGCTGGTTGGGTGAGTGCCGTTGGACTCAGTCGCCTTTGTCCCGGTCCTCCGGCCTTCCGGCTATTCCTGGGGGCAGTATAGCCTATGGTGCCGTGAGCGTAGCCGTCGGGAACGGAGCCTGCCTGCCAGGGGAATGCTCAGGCCCCCTGACCGACCTCGCAGAAAGAGGCTCAGTCACCTTTTCCCCGCTCGGGACAGTCCCCCGCTTCCTCGCTTAGGTAGGTGCCGTTGGGCGGGGTCTGCGGTTCCTCGGCGGCCCCCACGTACTGCCGATGTGCTCGGTGCCCGAGCGGAGGACCGGGGGACTGACCCTCGCGGTCTGTCCCCGGTCCGGAGCGGCGGCTGGCAGAGGCCTCAGGTCCTCGGGCCTGGGCGGGAAGCCCCATTGCCGCGCGCTCGGACAGAGGGCTTGCGGCGGGTGTCCCGAAGAGCCCGGGTCAGTCGTGGTACATGATGCGGATCACGTGGTATCCGCGACGGAATCGTCGAAGGTGCCAGAGGCTCCACGAGCGCTCGCGCTCCGGCTTCCCATAGCACGGGCAGTGGTACCACACGCCCTCCGGCGTCAGGAAGGACGTGAAGAGGGGCGATCCGGTCTCCCTGAGCTCGACCAGAGCCGCTTCGACGGGGGCCATGTTGGCCCCGACCTTCTCCTCGTCACTGGGCTCGGGGTCCATCTGCAATGGCGGCAGCCGGCGGCGCCTGAACCGCACTCGTCGGCCTGATCCGGAGCCCGCCCATGGCCGCGGTCCGATCCGGTAGTAGTCGTAGCTGGTGCCCGTGTCCTCTGTGGTGACGCAGTAGATGCGGGTCCGCGTCGCCCCGACCGCCACGACGTCCGAAACGATGGTATCTCCATCCGCGTGGTCAACGTACCCGTCGAGCATGCCCTCGCTTCCGGCGATGGCCTCCGCCAGTCGCTTGAGGTCCGACTCGGGCACTCCGTGGAGGACGGCAAGCTCTCTCGTCTCCTCGGGAGTCAGATACCTGCGGTACGCCGGCAACTGGTGGCCATGTCTGAAGGGCTCCATGCGCTCCGTGACGAAGCCCATGACCTCCTCGGCGCCGCTGCGCGCGATCCCATCGGGGACGAATAGACCGAGGAGCCAGTGTCCCATAGTGCCCTCCTTCCGTGCTCCGGACCGGCCGGAGCCGAGGCCCTGGCCGACCGCCTCATCGTCCGTCTCCGCTTCGCGCTACGATGGCGATCCCGGCCGGGGTGAGGGCGTAGAGGTCGTAGACGAGGGTGTCGATCTGGTGGTCGGTGGCGTCGATCTGGGGCTCGATCATCTCCCTGTTCGCTGGTGTCTTCGCGTCCTGGAGCCGCTTGTGGAGGTCGAGCATCGTCTGCACGAGCGAGACCGTGCGATCGTGCCCTATATCGAGGTGGCGATGGCGGGCAGAATTTACAGAAGACGCTCGTATTCCTGCAGGCATACGGCGCGCTCTGAGCGTATGTACAGTATGCGCGGCCACGGCGGGCATGTAGCCACGTCCTCTGGTGGCGCCTCGGGCCCCTCTGCTTGCAGAGGGGCTTGTCGTTCGCCCTACCTGGGCCAATGGAACACCCCCTGCGGATCGGGCTTGCACGCGGCCTTGTGCATGATCGGCTCCAGCATCCCATAGTAGGTCTCGAACCCAAACCGCGCCAATGATCCCCCCGGTCGAACCTGCTTGGCCAGCGCGAAGGCGGCCAGGTCGGCCATCTGCACGAAGTAGGAGATTCGTGAGTCGCGCGGCATGGGGTCATCGATGAGCGTATCCAGGGGGAGGTTGCGCCATCCATCCGGGCTGTAGTGACTCGGCACTGGGTTGTGAGCACGAAGACGACGCATGAGTGCTCGGAGGTGAACGTCTCTGGTCATGTCCGTCACCACCATCCCGTGCCTCTGCTCGGGGCATCGCTCCGACCAGGCCATCACCGAGTTGTGGAAGCGCTGCAGGGCGAACTGCCAAGCCATCGTGAATACGTCCGTCCTGTGCGTCGCTCCGTCCTTGTCGACCCAGGTTGCGCCGCCGTGGCGTAGCAGGGCGTCCTTGTGTATGCAGACGCTGATGAGACGAACGCGGAGACCGGCCAGGCACCGCAGGGCATCGGCATACAGCGAGAGGCACTGGCTGCGAGCCATGCTCGACGCGGCGCGGCTGAAGCGCCCTCTGTTGTGGGCGAGGTAGTACGCGTGTAGCTCGAGGCGCTGAGGAATGCCATAGGTACGACCCCACTGGCGACGAGCCGCCACTATCGCGCTGAACGAGTCCTTCCAGTCGCGCGCGCGGATCGCGATGCCGCTGACCACGTAGGTGTCCGAAGCACCCGGGCCCAACCCCGGGTCGCCGGACTCATCGGCGTAGAAAAGGAACAACCGTGATCGCCCCCCTCTGCCGTTCGAGCACATGTGGCAGCGTCAGGCTCGTTCGTGCGGGCTGGGCCCATTCCCTCCTGCCGCCACCCCCTCGACGATCGCGATCTCGGCGGGGGTGAGGGCGTAGAGGTCGTAGACGAGGGTGTCGATTTGGCGGTCGGTGGCGTCGATCTGGCGCTCGATGAGTTCCCTGTCTGCAGAGGTCCTAGTGTCGCGCAAGCCCTTGTGCAGATCCAGCATCGTCTGGACGAGGGAGACCAAGCGGCCGTGGACCGTTAGGCCCCCCGGTGTGGATGTGTCGGCGAAGCGGATCGGCAGCGCTCGGAGAGAAGCAACCTTGACCTGGGGGAATGCCTTCTGCTGTGACTCTCGCACGACTGAGCAGTACGCAAAGCGGATCAGTCGGGAGTTCAGGAGGCCGACCAGGTAGCGTACGTCCGTGCCGTCGTCGGGAGAGTAGAGCGCCAGCAGGGAGTTCCGAAAGTACAGGGCGTGCTCTCTCGGGCCTACGATAGGATATGCGGCCGTCTGGCGGACCACAAAGGCTGCATCAGCGTACTTCCGTTCCGGGCGGATCGTGAAGTACTCGCCAACAGCGGGTTGGTAGTCGAGCCTGAGTCCCTTCTTCGGCGGCGAACAGGAGTACCGCGCGACCTGCTTGCCCTCGAGGACGGGGGCAACGCCGCCCTGCGCGCCGTCAGTGGGCACGATGAGGGCTTTGGAGCAGTTCCCTGTGTGGACGCCAGGGTCCGCGACGAGGTCGCCCAGCGAGACCGAACCCTCCTGGATCTTGGCGAGTAGGTCGAGGGTATCGCTCGCGCCCCATGGGATCGCCCCTGCGAGCGCCACAGACCTACTCCGTCCATGCTCGTCGGTGACCGTCGTCGCCCCCTCATACTCCCTATCCGCCACGAGCGTGAGGGCCGGTGTGGTGACGCCCGAGAACACGCGCTCACCCCAGTACCGCACGTCGCGCAGGCCCATCCGTGAGGTGACCAAGGCGCGAACGCCACCGTACCCGGCGAGGTGACCAACCTGGTCCGGAACGATGAAGGCGATGACGCGGCACGACAGACTGCTGACGGCGCGCTGGATGAACAGCCCATGGGATGTCATCCACCCCGCGCAGTCATAGCGGGATGCGAGGTGGTCGCGCACGACCGGGGACAACTCGACGGCCTGCCTGCCCGAGTAGGACAGGTACGGCGGGTTGCCGATGACGGCGTCGAAGCCGCCGTTGTGCATGATGGTGGGGAACTCGCGGTGCCAGTCGAAGGGGTTGACGCGGCGGGACTCGTCCTCATCGAACATCGCGGTCTGGCGGCCGTCCCAGTAGTCCGGGCCGATGAGGCTGTTGCCGCACTTGATGTTCGCGTCGATGTTCGGGAGCACGCGGTCGTGGAAGAGCTGCATCTGCGCGCTCACCGTCTGCTCCGTCTCGCCCTCCAGGCACTTGAGCAGCAGGTTGAGCTTCGTCACCTCCACTGCCTGGCGGTCGATGTCCACACCGTAGATGCACTCGGTCAGGACGCGCTTGCGCTCTGAGAGGGAGAGCCGCCAGTCGCCGGATGGTGAGCGGACGAGCTTCGGGTTCCTCCCGCGGGCGAAGGATTCGGGGCGTTCATGCGGGGCCCTCACCCCAGCCCTCTCCCGGGCTCGGGAGAGGGGGATGGGCTCCGCGTCGGCGGGGGCGGGCGTCATGAATGACGCCCCTACGGGGGCGGCGTGGGCGGGGCCGGCGGGCGCGACGTCGGCGGCGTCCCCGGCGTCCACGGGCGCTGGGGCGGTGGGCGTAGGGGCGCGATTCATCGCGCCCTCCTGTGCGGGCGGCGGCTCACCGCCAGTGTAGTGCCGGAGGTGCCAGTCCAGGAGGTACTGGTAGGCGCCGAGGAGGAAGGAGCCGCTGCCGCAGGCGGGGTCGAGGATGCGGAGGGCGGGGAGCGCGGCGGCGGCGCGCGATGGGGCGGGGGCGGGGGCGCACGGCCTGCGGCCGCGAGGGCCGGACTTCGCACAGTTCGCTCGTTCGGCCCCTCCGGTTGGTGCGTGCTCGTTCGGCCCCTCCGAAGGGGCTTCCCATTCGCGCAGGAGCTCGCCGACGGTGTGCTCGACGATGTAGTCCACGATGTACCTGGGCGTGTAGTAGACGCCGCCGGCTTTGCGGACCTCGGGCTTCTCCTCTACCTTCGCGTGGTGGCCCGCGGTGAGGCGGATCGTCTTCCCGAGGAAGCGCTCATACACCGCGCCGAGGATGTCCGCGCCGATCACGGAGAACTCGTAGGGGCACTCGGGATAGTAGAGACCCTTCAGGATCGGCTTGAGCGTCTTGTCGGAGATAAGGAGCCGCGGGCTCAGCGTGTCGCCCTTCTTGTCGAAGGCGAAGAGGCCGGAGTTGTACTTCTCCTCGGCGGCGTGGTAGAGATCGACGAGCTGGGGGTAGACGGTGCGCTTCCCGGCGAGGTCGCGGAGGCGGGCGTAGGGCTCGACGCCGCGGTCCTCGGCCATGCGGAGGAAGAGGATGCGGTCCACCGTCATCTGCACGGCGGCGTTGAGGTCGTGGACGGAGAGGTCGGGATTGCCGCGGGCAAGGTCCTTGGCCAGCTCCTCCCGCCAGCGCTCGATCTCCGTGAGGAAGGCGTCGTCGACCGTCGCGGTGCCGCGCTTCCTTGAGGCGTCCTCGGCATAGCGGTCGAATGCGCCTCTGAGTATGGCCTCCTGGGAGAAGGTGGAGTAGAGGTCGTCCAGGTGGTCGAGGTAGTCGCCGTAGCGGCAGTAGGTGACTCGCGCGACGCTCGGGGCGTCCGAGGGCTTCGGCCGGCGGGAGCAGTCGTAGACGGCGAACTCCTCGAAGTCGGTGAGGATCGACAGCGGCAGGCCGGCACTCCAGCCATAGCGGCGAAGCTGATAGGCCGGCCCGGGATCGCCGGCGATGCTCACTGAGGGCTTCTTCGCCTCGACGAAGAACATGCGCCGGCCGCCGACGCGGAAGCAGTAGTCCGGCGCCTTCGTCCCACCGGCGACCTTGATGGCGTCCTCGTGGATGACCTCGCGGTAGGGCTCGGCGTAAGCCCTCTTGTTGGCCACATCCCAGCCGAGCGCTTCGAAGAGGGGGTCGATGAAGTCACACCGCGCCTGGGTCTCGTTGTAGCTCGCGCCGGCGTAGTGGTCCGCCTGGCTCGCGTAGCGGGCAACCAACTCCTCGACGGCAGCGCGCGCCTCGGGCGGAGCGGGAACTCGGAGAACCGGTGTGTCGTGCGACGGCATGGTGGCCCCCCGCGCTCTGGACCGGGGACAGACCACCCGCTTCGCTTGGGTCAGTCCCCCGATCCCCGGGGACAGACCACCCGCTTCGCTTGGGTCAGTCCCCCGATCCCCGGGGACAGACCGCCCGCTTCGCTTGGGTCGGTCCCCCGATCCTTCGCTCTGCATCCACGGGGAGTTCGGGAGGCAGCGTCTGCGCTCCTGCGCGCGGTCAGATGCTGCCGGCTACGGCGACAGCGTAGCCGAGGAACAGGAGGGCCAACACGAGGCAGATGACACCGACGAGCGGCGAAGCGCCGACTGCGGCGGAGACCATGAACGCGGTGATCGCCACCCCGATCATGCCGACCGGCCCGGCAATCGCGGACGTCTGCACCATCCCCCGCGACCACGGCGCACGCGTGCAGACACCGATGCCACCGACGAAGTGCGCCACTCCCGCCGCGCCGGTGATCACGAGGCATAGGCCCATCACCAGGAGCACTCCGCCCGCGACCGCGAGCTGCGCGCCTGCGCCCATGGCTTGGGCGTTCTCGACAACGTCGCGGGTGGTGGTCCCCGCAGCTTCCGCGCCAGCCGCAAGGGCGAGCTGTCCTCCGAGCACAAGCAGCAGTCCGGGCAAGGCGCTGAGGAACCAGACCAGGCCGACGACAATAGCCGTTGGGCCGATCCAGCGAGCCGCCGCTTCGCGCCGCGCGCGGCGAGCGGATGACGACTCCACGCCGAGCGGCCGCTGGTACGTCGGCGATCCAGGAGCGCCGCGGACGGAGGCGGACGGGACGAAGCGGGGCAGCTCGGCCCCGCAGCTCAGGCAGACCTGATCCGCCTGGTAGACCTTGGCACCGCACTTCGAGCAAGTGAGCGTCACGGCCAACTCACCCTCTCCGGCCGTCAGCAGGCACAGGCGGGGCAGAAGCCTCTGGACTGCCTCAGGTCGGGCGATGGATCAGGTGCAGGTTGGGTCAGTGTTCGCAGCCGGTGGCCCCGTGGCCTGCCAAGACCCACTCAGGCGGACGCGGCTTCCAGCGGCAGCGACTCCTCGTAGTCCTCTTTGAACCGGCGCTCGTAGAGGGAGCGGTAGAGATCGCAGCGCTCCAGCAGCTCGGCGTGGCGGCCTCGGTCGATGATGGTTCCGCCGTCCATGACGAGGATCTGGTCGGCTTCGACTACGGTGGAGAGCCGGTGGGCAATGATGAAGGAGATGCGGTCCTTGAGCAACGTGTGGAGCGCATCGCGGATGCGTCGCTCGGTGCGTGGGTCCACGGAGGATGTTGCCTCATCGAGGATCAGCACGCGCGGCGAGACCAGCAGCGCGCGGGCGAAGCAGAGGAGCTGGCGCTGCCCGCTCGACAGCCGCACGCCCCGCTCCTGCACATCCGTGTCGTATCCGTCCGGCAGCTCGGCGACGAACTCGTGGATGCCGACCATGCGCGCCGCTTCGTCGATCTCCGGGCCGGTCGCGTCCGGCTTGCCGAAGGCGATGTTGTCGCGAATGGAGCCGGAGAACAGGAGTGTCTCCTGCTGCACCATGGCCATCTGGCCGCGGAGGGACTCGAGCGTCGCCTCGCGGATATCGCGTCCATCGACGCGGATGACTCCGCCGGTCGGGTCGTAGTGCCGCGCGAGGAGCTTGATGATGGTGCTCTTCCCCGCGCCCGTCGGTCCGACGAGGGCAATGGACTGGCCTCGGCGCGCGCGGATGTTGATCCCGTGGACCACCTTGGGGCCGTCGCCGTAGGCGAACTGAATGTCCTCGAATGTGATCTCCTCGGCCGGCCCAAGCTCGTCCGCATCGGCCGCCTCGCGGACGTCGGACTCCGTATCGATGACCTCGAACACGCGCTCCAGCCCTCCCAGGGCGCGCTGGAAGGAGGTGAACAGCTCCGAGAGCCGCCACACCGGCTCGAACTGCCGTGAGAAGTAGAGCACGAACATCACGGCGATACCGATGGCCATGTCACCTCGGACGACCATCGTGCCGCCATAGCCGAAGATGATGCATATCCCCACGGCTTGAGCCATCTCCACCGTCGGGCGGAAGACCCCGAAGGCCGTCGCCGCCTTCACCCCGGCCTCCCGGTTCGCCACATTGTCCTCATCGAACTCGCGAAGGGCCCGCGCTTCCTGGGCGAAGCCCTTGATGATGCGGATGCCCTCCACCGTCTCATTCATGCGTGAGGTGATCTTCGCGACGGTCTCGCGGGTGGCCATCCAGGCATCGTGCATCCTCGGGCCGAGGAAGGCGACGAGGAGCCCCATCACCGGCAGGACCGCATGGACGGCCAGGGCGAGCTTCCAGTTGTAGGCGAACATGATGACACCGATGGCGATGATAGTGAGGACATCGGCCACAAGGCCCGTGAGCCCGCCCGATATCAGCTCGCCCGCGGCGTTGAGGTCGTTGATGACGCGGGAGATGACCTCGCCGGCACCATGCTTGTCGTGGAACGAGAGCGATAGGCCCTGCATGTGCCGGAACATCCTTACGCGCAACCGGTGGATTGATGTCTCGCCCAGCCAGCAAATCAGGTAGGCCGAGACACACCCGAGCGCCACCTGAAGAAGGGTGACCGCGAACGTCCATGCTGTCGCCCACCACAGCCGAGGAATGTCGCCCTGCGTGATGCCCTCGTCGATGGCTACCTGCATCAGCCACGGCGGCGCCAGGCTCAGACCGGCAAGCAGGATGGAGATCGCCGTCACGCCCGCGAACCTCGCGGTGTGGCCCGTCTGCATCGCGAAGAACCGCAGCAGGACACGCGGGTTCGCTTTGCGCTTCGGCTCATTCTCGTCATGCGAATGCGGCATGGTGGGTGTCGTGCCATCGAAGGGCGTGTGCCGGCCGGGTGTAGCCCCTCTCCCCAGCCCTCTCCCCCTGCGAGAGGGGGTTGGCCACCTCTCCCTCTGGGAGAGGTCGGTATCGTCCGATCCATCCGACGATACCGGGTGAGGGAGCAGCCTACCGACCGCCAACGGGACGGCATCACGCGGGCCTCCTACGACGCGATGGCGAGATCCTCCCTCTTCTGCAGGTCCAGTAGCGCTGCATAATGGCTGGTCGGGTCGGCGGCGAGGGCCTCGGGCGTCCCCTCCTCCACCACCCGGCCGGCGTCTACGAGGATCAACCGGTCGGCGTGAGCCACGGCCGAGGCGCGCTGAGCGACGATCAGCGTCGTGCGTCCCTTGCGAAGCTGGTCCAGCGCCTCCTGAATGCGGAACTCCGTGTATGTATCAACACTCGAAGTGCAGTCATCGAGCACCAGGATCCGCGGGTCGACCACCAGGGCGCGGGCGATGGACACGCGCTGGCGCTGGCCTCCGGACACCGTCAGGCCGCGCTCCCCGATGACCGTATTGTAGCCGTCCTCCAGCTCGGACACGAAGTCGTGCAGCGCTGCAAGCTTCGACGCCGCGATGATCTCCTCGTCTGTGGCCTCAGGCTTCCCGAATGCGATGTTCTCCCGGATGGTGCCGGAGAAGAGCAGCGGGTCCTGGAAGACGAACCCGATCTGCGATCGAAGCTCATGCCGTCTTAGCCCTCGTACGTCGTGCCCGTCCACCAGCACCTGGCCGTCCGTCACGTCGTAGAACCTTGGGATCATGTTGAGGAGCGAGCTCTTGCCGGAGCCGGTGGCGCCCAGGATGCCGACCGTCTCCCCCGGCTCGATGGCGAAGCTGACGCCGCTCAGCACGGGGCGCCCATCCTCGTATGCGAAGGAGACGTCCCGGAACTCGATGCGGCCCTCGATCCTCTTCAGGTGCTCCGCACCCGCGACATCGGCTACATCGGGCTCCTCGTCCATGATGGCGAAGATGCGCTGGGCTGAGACCATGGCGCGGACAGCCATGGATGTCATGTAGCCCATCATGCGCATGGGCAGCCCGAGCATCAGGATGTAGGAGTTGACCGCGATGAACTGGGAGAGAGTCACCTCTCCGGCCATCACCAGGCGGCCGCCGTACCAGAGGGCGAACAGCCCTCCCAGCGCCGACCACAGGCCCGTGAGCGGGTAGTAGATACCGTCGAGGGCGCTGGACCTGAAGTTGCTGTCGCGCAGCGCCGATGACTGCTGGACGAACCGCTCGATCTCGCGCTCCTCGCGGCAGAAGATGTGGACCACGCGGATCCCTCGCAGGTTCTCCTGGAGGAAGCTCGTCATGCCTCCCAGACGCTCCCGGGCATCGGAGAAGAGCGGTCGCAGCCGACTGCCGATGATGTACGCCGTCACGGAGATCAGCGGCATCGGCGCCAGGCCGGCGACGGCCAGCCGCCAGTCCATCATCGCACAGACGACGAACGCACCGACGAACAGCACGAGGCTACGGAAGATCAGCCGACCGCCCCAGATCAGTGTGCCGCCCAGAGGGTCGAAGTCGCTGGTGGTTCGGGACAGGAGCTGTCCGGTCCGGACGCGGTCGAAATAGCGTACAGAGAGCTCACACAGCCGCTCGTACAGGTCCCGCCGAAGGTATCGGAGCACCCGTTCCCCCTGCCGTGAGCCCAGGGTGATCTCCGCATAGAGGACCACCGAGCGCACGAGGGCGAGCGCGAGGATGATCGTGACGTAGAGGGGCACGCGATCGGCGCGCGCCTCCTCGAACACCTCGGCGACGATGAGCTGGATCAGCTTGGGCGTCGCAATAGCCGTCGCCTGTGCGACGAGGCTGAGCAGGATCGAGGCGATGAGAATGCCCATCGTCCGCCGAATGTAGGGCGCCAAGCGCCATAGGGTTCGCATCGACTACGGCCCGTTCTGCGGGTGGGACCCACTCCCGCGGGGCGACGACCGGCCTCGAGAGGGCGCGCGCGTGGCCAAGCCTGCCCGCATCCAGGATACCACCCAAGACCGGATCGCGGGATACGGCAGTCGCACTGGGCGCGCCCCACGTGGCGGCTTCGGTCCGGGATGCCCTCTGTGACCTCTGCCGCGCACGAGGCCGTGTGTGTGCCATGAGCGGCAGGCCGGTCTCCTTGTTGGCCACGGGGGAACTATGCTAGAGTGGGATCGGCATACGTCGACTCCCGTCAGACCCGAGCACCTTCAGGGCATCGGCGCCGGAGGGTTGAGGAGACACTATGGCCGACGAAGAGGAGCGGATTGTCCGGCTCGAGGAGCGCGTGAAGAACCTCGAGCTGTTCGTCATAGGGATTCTGAAGGCGTTCCAGGCGGACGGCCGGGTGAACCCCGCATGGCTGTCGGAAGTGCGAGGCTGCCTCGGCGCTAGCAAGACGTCACCGGACGGAACGCAGAACTAGCAGGCCCGTGGATGCAGTACCGGCCAGGCTCCGAGACCATGCAGTGTCTCCGTGCGCCGCGGCCCGATGATGGGATGGCCCATGCCCCGCAAGCAGTTCATCGAGGACCTCCAGCCGGGCGACTCCGTGAAGAGCGCCTTCGCCGTTGAGAAGAAGGCACTCCGCCAATTCCGGAACAAGCCCGGCCAGTTTCTCGTGCTGACCCTTCGCGACCGGACAGGGAGCGTCAGCGCCAACGTGTGGGATGATGCCGAGGAAACGGCCGCGGACCTCAGAGAGGGCGACATCGTCCATGTCGCGGGCAACGTCGAGGAGTATCAGGGGAGGAAGCAGCTTGTCCTGAGCTCGGTCACCCCCACCGACCCCGCGCAAGTGGATCTGACCGATTTCCTGCCGACGACCCAAGCGGACCCACGCAAGCTTCGGGCTCGGATCGAGGCCGCCGTCGGAAGCGTGGCGCACCCGGCAGTCCGAGCACTGCTCGACTCGTTCTTCGGCAGTCCCGAGTTCGTCGACCGCTTCATGGAATCCCCTGCCGCCAAGGCATTGCATCATGCCCGTCTCGGCGGGCTCGCTGAGCACATCTGCTCGGCTCTCGATATCGCGGATGCGGTCTGCGACGCCCACCCGGAGGTCGACCGCGACCTGGTCGTGACCGGAGTGCTCCTGCACGATGTCGGGAAGCTCTGGGAGCTGGAGTGGGGGGCCACGATCACCTACTCGGCCCCCGGACGGCTCATCGGCCACATCTGCCTGGGGTACGCCGAGGTAGATCACCATTGCCGCGATATCGCCGGCTTTCCCGAGGAGATCCGGCTCCGGATCCTTCACATCATCCTCTCTCACCATGGCGTGCCGGAATACGGCTCCCCGGTGAAGCCCATGACCCCCGAGGCCATGGCAGTGCACAGCATTGAGAACTGTGACGCGCAGGTCAGTCAGTTCGTCGAGAAGGTCGCCGTCGGGCAGGAGCAGGGCCGACCGTTCACGGAGTTCGACAACGTGCTTGAACGGTATCTCTACGTCGGCGGTGGCATTGGGCGACGCGGCGAGCCCTCGGGACCTGACGCAGCAGGCAACGACAGCGGCTTCGGCGAATCCGCACCCAGCGGACAGCGCAACCTGTTCTGAGTCTCTTCGTCTATGGCCGAGGAAGAACCGCGGCGGCCCCGCAGGTGGCCGGAGCGAGGCAAGAGGGGAGTGCCTGTGAGCGACCATATCGGCGCCCTCCGCGACGCGGAGGCCCCCGCGGGATCGGGTCTGAGCGTCTCGGACGCGTGCCGGAAGATCCGGCAAGTCATCGAGCAGGTGGAGACGGTGATCGTCGGCAAGTCGCACGTCGTCCGCCAGACACTGGTCGGCCTCATCGCGGGCGGCCACGTACTCCTCGAGGACATTCCCGGGGTCGGCAAGACCATGTTAGCCCGCGCCGTCGCGAAGTCGTTGGGCGGGACCTTCAAACGCATCCAGTTCACGCCTGATCTCCTTCCGGCCGATATCACCGGGAGCAGCGTGTACGACCAGAGCACGCGCGAGTTCGTGTTCCGCAAGGGACCGGTCTTCGCGAACGTGGTCCTGGCCGACGAGATCAACCGCGCGACCCCACAGTCACAGTCCAGCCTGCTCGAAGGCATGGAGGAGAACCAGGTCACCGCGGATGGAACGACTTACCCGCTGGAGCAGCCCTTCTTCGTCATCGCGACGGCGAACCCGATCGAGTTCCGCGGCACGTTCCCCTTACCGGAGACGCAGATGGACCGGTTCCTCTTGCGAGTGGCGATGGGCTACCCGAGCCATGCAGACGAGGTAGAGGTCCTCTCGCGCCAGACGCATGAGCATCCGATCGAGAACGTCCGTCCGGTCGTGACGGCGGCGGAGGTCCAGGCGATCCGCGTCGCCGCCCGGGACGTGCACGTGGACGAAGACCTCAAGAGCTACATGGTGTCACTCGCGGAAGCCACCCGGCGGGATGAGCGCACACTGCTCGGCGCCTCGCCGCGCGGCTCTTTGGGCCTCTTCAAAGCATCCCGAGCCCTGGCACTGTTGAGCGGACGGGAGTTCGTATCCCCCGATGACATCAAGCGGGTGGCGCCTGCGGTACTATGCCATCGGGTGAGTGTGGAGCCTCAGTTCGCAATCCAGGGGATCACACCGGAGCACGTGGTCATGGACGCGCTGACCTCGGTGGAGGTCCCGATCCGCGCTGTGGCTTCGTGAGCCCCCAGGAGGCGACGGATCCGCACGAGGCAGTGGGTGTCGGCGCGAATCGCTGTCGGACGCGCCCGCGAAGCCCAGTGGAGAGCCAGGATGTCGGCCGATAGCGCGCACACCGAGCGAGCCCCATCTGTCTCCCGACCGAGAATGCTCCTCTCGGCTTTCCATGAGACGTGGCGGCGCTTGGGGCCCACCGACCGACGGATCACCGAGAACGGCCAGCGGGTGCTGTTCGTGGCGACGCTGTGCGCGTTCGCCCTGCTGATCGCGGCCACCATCTTCCACATTCAGCAGCTCTTCATCATGGCGTGCGTTATCGGGGGCCTACTCCCCGTCTCCTACCTCGTCAGCTTGCTCTCACTCAGCCAGCTCGAGTGTGCTGTGGCGACGTCGGCGCGCGGAGTGATGCATGAGCAGCAGGTTGCGACGATCGCCGTCCGGATCCGGAACCGTGGCCGGCTTCTTCGTTGCTTCTGCGACCTCACGTTCCGTCCCCCCGAGGGTTTGACCCTGGAGGAAGCCAAGGCGCCGGTCAGCAGCATCCTCGGCGGCGAGACACTCGAGGTTTCCCTCGACGTCATCGCCGATCGGCGAGGCGTCTATCGCCTTCAGGACCTGGAGCTGGGCACAACCGACCTCTTGGGCCTCTTCGAGTTCTCACGGCCCACGCCGGGTGTGTCCGTGGACCTGGTGGTGTACCCGCAGATTGTCCCGCTTTCGCTCTTCCGGGCGGCCCGTAGTGCAGCCGCGGGCGATGTCGAGGTGATTACCAGCAACCGGGCCGGAAGCAGCATCGAGTTCTTCGGTGTGCGAGAGTTCCTCCCCGGCGATGAGCTACGACGCATCCACTGGCGGACCACGGCGCGGACGGGGAAGCTCGCGGTGGTCGAATACGAGGAAGTCATCGCTCGTGGGATGACCCTCATCCTCGACCTGGAGCGAGGTACCGAGCAGGGGCCCGTCGGGAACAGCACGCTCGACTGCGCCGCTCGGGCCGCCGCGTCCTTGGCGAATCTGGCCTGCAGCCAAGGTGTCGGCGTCGAGCTGGTGGCGCGAGGCAGCGAAGACTGGTCGGTCGAGATCCAGCCGGGCGACCCTAACCCGCGTCCCGTGTATGAGGCGCTCGCGCGTGCCGTGAGTGACGGGACAACGCCGCTGGAGGCCGTCTGTCTGGACCTGGCCCGCCGGATCGAGCGTGGCCGGCCCGTCTACGTCCTCACCGGGCGAACTAGCGTAGACGCGATGGCCGGGGCCTTCCCCCTGGTCGTCCAGGGCGTCTCGCCCACTGTGGGGTGCTTCTTCTCGAACTCGCGTGCGGGGAGATGGACCGCGGACCGGCGTTCGGCCAGTCGGGCCCTGTCCGTCGGCTGCCGCCTCGTCGCGATCCAGTGTGACGGCCTACTGGCGCCCCAGTTGGAGGAACTCCTGCTTGAGTGACCGTGCCCTACCAGCCGGAGCATCGCCGCGACAAGCCACGCCGCATCAGGCGTTGGAGCTGTTGCCCTGGCATGGGGGCGCGTACGCGGCACTGGTGTGCATGACCTTAGGGGTCACGGCGTCCGTCGGCGACTCGGCGTTCACCATCATGGCGCTCGGGCTGCTGACTCTGGGTTTCGCCGTGGGCTACATACTCAGCATCGTCCCGCTCTCCGAGGCGATCCGCGATCCCATCGCCATCCTGGCCGCCGGGGGCATGTGTGCCCTCGTCTACCTCGTCCCGGGAACGAACTCGGCGCTGCTCAACTATGACGTCATCGGCGATGAGGATCTCATCTTGGCGGTGCGGGTCATGACAGGAGTGCTCGTCCTCGGGCCCATGACCTGCTTCCGTCCCGCGATGCTCTTCTGCTTCGTCTTCGCTCTCAGCGTGATGGGCCTTGTCGGCCAGATCAACCTGAACGTCGAGGCCATCGCCTCATTCCTCGGGTTTGTTCTGTTCTCGCTGTTCTTCCTTGGGTATGACAACCTCCGGCGGAGCGGCACGGTCGCCCGTAGCCTCATCAGCCTGTCTCCCGCGCGGCTGATCGCCGACCAACTGTACGCCAGCGCGCTGGTGTTTGTCGTGCTGGGCTCGCTGGGTTTCGTAGTCGGCACGATCATGACCTACGGGATCCGGTCGCCCTTCGGGATGCCGCCCATGCGGATCGGCGCCGGCGAGGGCATGGGAGGGCTTGCGGGGGTCTCCTCGCCTTTCACCAGCTTCGATTCCCGGCTCTCCCTCGGCGCCGGCCCCATCCCGGACGACGACAGCCCGGTGATGGAGGTCCAGGCCTCCGACCCGATGCTCTACCGTGCACGGGTGTACAGCTCCTATGAACGGGGGGTCTGGCAGGCCTCGGGCACTCAAGGTCGGGTCGCCGCCGCAGCCGGCCAGGTCGCCGTCTGGAACGAGCCGGCCGGTGAGGAGGGCGAGCACCAGGAGGAGTACGTCATCTACCCCGAGACCGGGCTCGTCAACCTGCTCGCCTGCCCGGCCGTGCCGGAGTACCTGTCCTGCTCGGACGTCTCGATCGCGATCGACGAACAGGGATGCGCCCACCCAGACGGCGCAGTGGGCAAGGGGGCGGCCATCTACGGTCGGTCGCGCATCAACACCAATGACCCGGACGTCCTACGCCAGTGTGGAACCGACTTCGACCCCAATGTCATGGCTTACGCGCGCCCCCCGGAGAGCGCGACGATCGTGGCACTCGCGCGGTCCGTCGCCGGCGCGGCGCCGACGAGCTATGACCGCGTGGTAGCGTTGCAGCGGCACATCGAGAGGGAGTGCGCCTACAACCTCCGGGCCGCACGGTACTCGCGGGACAAGGACCCGGTGGAGCAGTTCCTGTTTGAGCGCAAGGAGGGTACCTGTGCGGAGTTCGCCTCGGCGCTGGCGCTCCTGGCCCGAAGCCTGGGCATCCCGGCGCGGGTGGCAGGGGGGTTCTCCTCGGGCGACGTGGACCCGAGCACGGGCCTGTACCACATCGGCATGCGCAATGCTCATGCGTGGACGGAGGTGCACTTCCCGGGCATCGGCTGGGTGCCCTTCGACCCGCAGGCCGAGCGGGTGATCGAGCGCAGCTCCCTCCGGGACATTCTCGGCAGCATGGGCGGCGTGGTCGGCGGTTTGGCGCGGTGGCTCATGCGTCACATTCTCGGCCTGGTCTTCGTCGTGCCCGTCCTTTTCGTCATGCTCTACTCGTCGCGGTGGCTCAGGGAGCTGCTCCGGTGGCGCCGGCTCCATGCCGCACGCGGGCCGCGGAACGCCGCTGGGCGCATCTATCTGCAACTGTGCGATGCCCTCGCGCCGCTCAGCCATGCCCGCGCGCCCTCGGATGCACCGGAGGAGTACCTCGACCGCCTGCGCCCTGCCCTTGCACGTGTCGGCGGTGGTCTGCCGGCGCGGGTCGGGGACCTGACCGCCGAGATCACGCGGCTGCGCTACGCCGCCGCCGAGCCCTCCGGCGACGAGATCAGCGCCCTGAAGGCACGAATACTGGCCGTCCGGTCATGCGTGCGGGAACACGCGCGGACCGAGCGAACGGCCGGCCCGACGTCCCGCCCGGAGGTGGCTACACCATGAGGTACTCCGTTCTGCTCAGAACGTGTTGTGCGGCCGCTCTGTGCATCCCGGCGGTCTCGGCGACGCTGACGCCGGAGGAGATCGACTCCGGCGCCGCCGCGCGCATCGAGGAGTACCGCAAGGGCGACGCCACTGTCCGCGTCGTCGATGCCAACGGCGGCGCCATCGCCGGCGTGGCGGTGAAGGTCAGCCAGGTGCGTCATGCCTTCCTGTTCGGCTGCAACCTCTTCGGGTTCAGCCAGCCCAGCGACGAGGATGCCACGCGCTACCGGGATGCCTTCGCGGACGTCCTCAACTACGCCACTCTGCCCTTCTACTGGGGCTCCTTCGAGGCGCGGAGAGGCGAACCGGACTACGCCGGGCTGGACGCGATGGCCGACTGGTGCGTAGAGCACAGGATCACAGCCAAGGGCCACCCGCTGGTATGGAACATGGTGCCCCCCCGTTGGCTCACCGCGGAGGACAGCGTGCAGCACATCAAGGAGCTGTCCGACGCGCGGGTACGCGACATCGTGCAGCACTTCGCCGGCCGAATCAGCATCTGGGATGTGGTCAACGAAGCCACCGACCCATTCCGTTTCCAGAACCCCGTGACCGAGGCCTGGCGGTTCTTCGGCCAGATCCCCTTCACCACCACGTCGTTCGAGGTCGCGCGCCAGGCGGGCCCCGAGGCCACGCTGCTCATCAATGACTACCGAACGGACGACGCCTACGCCGAGGTCATCAAGCAGCTCGTCGCGCCCCAGCCGGAGGGCGAGCCCAAGCGCCTCTACGACGTGGTCGGCATCCAGAGCCATCAGCACGGCGGCGTGTGGACGTCGGAGCGGATCTGGGACGTCTGCGAACGGTTCGCCACCTTCGGCGTGCCGCTGCATTTCACTGAGACGACCATCCTCAGCGGCCCGCGCGATGGCGACAAGTGGGGTGCGACCACGCCGGAACTCGAGGAGCAGCAGGCCACCGAGACGGCGCGGTTCTACACAACCCTCTTCAGCCATCCGGCTGTCGAAGCCATCACGTGGTGGGACTTCGCCGATCGGTTCGCCTGGCAGGGCGCCGCCGCCGGCTGGCTCCGCGAGGACCTCTCACCCAAGCCGGTCTACGATCGCATGAAGCAACTCATCAAGGGGGACTGGTGGACGACAATGGAGGGCCAGACGGGCGAGGATGGCGTGTTCACGTTCCGTGGCTTCTACGGCGACTACCGGATCACGGTCACGACGGCCGACGGCCGGGAGATCCCGGTGGAGGGCGCGCTCGTGCGGGGCGGCGGGAACGTCTTCGTGGTGAACGTGGGGTAGCTGAATGGATGTCACGCGTCTGCAGTTCGCACACATCCCCGTGGCCGAGGTCATCGAGGAGCATGGCGTCGCCGCCGCCATCCAGATGAAGCATGTCGCCAGCGTCCTCTACTCCTACCGCTGCACGCTGACATGCCTGCACTGCTGCTTCAACAGCAGCCCGAGGAAGCCGGATGTCCACGTCGGCCTCGAGGACGGGCTGGACTACCTCCGGCAACTCCATGCCACGGATCGCGTGGTCCATATCGCCGGCGGAGAGGCGATGATGTACTACGACGATGTGCTGCGCCTCTGCCGCGAGGCGAACCGGGAGGGAGTGACGCCGAGTTTCATCGAGACGAACGCGACCTGGTGCACCTCGCGCGACCTCGCCGTGCGGCGCCTATCCGAGTTGCGCGAGGCCGGCGTGCTCGGGTTGCTCCTTAGCGCGTGCCCCTTCCACCAGCGGGAATGCCCGCCGGAGCGGTACGCGAAGTGCTTCGAGGCCGCCGTCGACGTGTTCGGTGACCGGAACGTCATGGGTGGCCGGCTGTCGATGGACCAGCTCAACGAGCTCGTCGCCACTGCTCACGATGAGGAGCGCCTGGCCAACCACGCGCGCAGCTCAGGCGTCTGCCTCGTCGGTCGCGCCGGCTACGCGCTGGCCCGCTACCGCCCGGACCGGCCCATCGCCGACCTCGCCGCGGACCCGATGTGGCATGGCACGACCGGCAGCATGGGCTGCGCACTGGAGCTGGACCCCGAGACGATGTGGGAGATCCACATCGACGCCTACGCGAACGTCCAGACCTGCTGCGGCATCATCCTGGGGAACCTACGAGCGAAGCCTCTCAGCCAGTACATGGCGGAGGGCTTCCACACGGCCAACCCGCTTGTGCGCGCCGCCTACGAGGCCGGCCCAGTCGGCCTGCTCGAGATTGCGAAGCAGCACGGCTATGAGCCGCGAGAGGGGTATCCGCAGAAGTGCGGTATGTGCTTCGAGATCCGCCGCTTCCTGCGCTCGTACTACCCCGAGACCTTCGGCCCCGCGGAAGTCTACGAGGACGATTGGCCCCCCGACGTCGCGCGGGGCAGGGAATGAACGAGACAAGAGGGAGACGGGATTCCAACAGGATAGGCAGGATGAACAGGATGGGAGAGAACAGACCGGAGCGAACGGTTTGTGTGGCAGCTCGCAGTCGGTGACTCGCGGCGGGAACTGCGCCCGGCGATCCATCGTTACTCCGCTCGTCGGGATGACAGGCCTGGACCGGCCCGGCCCAGCATGCGGTCTTACTGGCTGACCATCCCGTCATCCTGTCCATCCTGCCTATCCTGTTGGCTCCGTCTGCACCGTCTCCACCTCCACGTCGCTCCCCCGCCGGTGGCAGCGGCAACACTCGACGCGCGGAGTCCCAAAGTTCACGAGGAGCCCGACATCGAGGCCACTTGCGTTGAGGTAGTTGATGAGTTGCGCTTGGTGCTCGGGCGCAAGGGCTCGGACGGCTTTCATCTCCAGTATGACGCAGTCCTCGACGACGATGTCCGCGACGAACTCGCCGACAGACTGCCCCCTGAAGCGGACACCGACCTGGACCTGAGGCTCGGCGCTCAGCCCCTTGTCCCGCAGGGCGATGAGCAGCGCCTTCTGGTACACGGACTCGACGAACCCATGACCGAGCTCGGTCGACACCTCGAAGCAGGCCCCTATGACCTCCGACGTCAGACCGCGATGCATCAACAGGATCGACTCCCTCCGGGCCGCGACCCGCATAGGGCATTCCCAACAGGATGGGGAGGGCACGACAGGACCCCTCCGGGCAGTTCCCCTCACGTCCCGGAGCTCCTGCTCAGGCCGGCTCCTCGGCGGGGCTGGTCTCAACGGAATGGGCAAAATGGGGGAATGGAATGGACCCCCTCCGGGCAGCTCCCCTTGCGTCCCGAAGCTCCTGCTCAGCGCGGCACCGCGAGGGGGCGACTTCCAACAGGATGGGCAGGATAGGCAGGATAGGAGAGGGCCAACTCACGGGCGGGCCCGTCTCCTACCAGTCCGGATTGCCTGTACTTCTCCGGCCTGAACGACTCTCTCGATCACATCCTGTTCATCCTGCCCATCCTGTTCCCCCGAAGGGGTTCCCCGTCTCCTCATTCGAGCCATCCTGTTCGGCGCGACGCAGGTGGCTGTTCGTGGGGGAACGAAGGCGCGCGCTGCGGGCGGACGGTGCGTCCGCGAGAGGGGAGGGCCGCGATGATGCTCGTGCTGATTGCCATCGCAATGGTGCTTGTGACCGCATGTGCGGGGGCCGAGGAGCCGGTGCCGGATGCGCAGGCGGGGACGGAATACCCGCTCATGCGCGCGACGGCCGACCGCTCCACACTGCCTCTTTCCTATCTGCAACCCCGCTTCGACGACCTCGAGGCCTGGAAGAGCGAAGCCCGAGAAACAGTGCGCTCGCTCCTCCACTACGACCCTCCCCATTGCGATCCGAAGGCCGAGATCGTGGAGCGAGTGGACTGCGGCGACTACATCCGCGAGAAGCTCTACTTCAGCACGACCCCCGACATCCGCGTGCCCGCATATCTCCTTCTGCCGAAGGGGTTCCCTGGTCGGAGGCCCGCGGTCGTCGCCCTGCACGACCATGGCGGGTTCTACGTCTGGGGCAAGGAGAAGGTCATTGCGACGGACAACGAGCACCCCGTCCTCACGGAGTTCAAGCAGACCTACTATGCGGGCCGGAGCTTTGGTACGGAGCTCGCGAAGCGCGGCTACGTGGTCATCGCGATCGACATGTTCTACTGGGGCGAGCGGAGGATGCTGCTCGACGGCGATCCTCCCGCCTACCGAAGCCCGGAAGCCATGACGGCGGAGGACGTGCGTGCCTTCAACCAGCGGTCCGGGGAGCGGACGTGGACGGTCGGCACGGGGCTGTTCGAGGCCGGCATCTCCTGGTCCGGCGTCATGTTCACCGATGACATACGTACGGTGGACTACCTGCTGACTCGGCCGGAGGTCGACCCGGAGCGGATCGGGTGCTGCGGTCTCTCCGTGGGCGGCTTCCGCTCGGCGCACCTGGCGGGGCTGGATCCGCGGATCAAGGCGGCCGTGGTCGTCGGCTGGATGTCCACCTACGGTGACATGCTCAAGTCTCACCTCACCAGCATCGGCCCGATGAAGATCATCCCCGGGCTCTACCAGTACATGGATCTCCCGGACGTGGTGTCGATGACCTGCCCGGGCGCGCTGATGACCATCAACGGCACGCAGGACGGGCTGTTCCCCATGGACGGCGTGAACGCATCCTTCGACAAGATCGCGAAGGTCTACGAGAAGGCGGGCGTGCCCGAGCGGTTCGAGGGCGTGCTCTATGATGGGCCGCACGAGTTCAACGCCGCGATGCAGGAGAAGGCCTATGAATGGCTCGACCGGTGGCTCAAACCGTAGTCATGGCCAGGCCGGACGCAAGCCGGGCGGGGCCGTGACACACTTACCCATCCGCCGGTCCAGGCCTGCCCCTCACCCGGCCTTCGGCCGACCTCTCCCAGAGGGAGAGGTCGGTGACCTCCTCTCCCTCTGGGAGAGGGCCGGGGTGAGGGACCGAGTTCCGGCCACGCGCCAAGCTCCGGATGGAGCACGGGCCGCCAGCCCGACTTCGTCGCCGGACCGGGGCGATCTCCGCCGCTCGGCCAAGCGTCCTGTGCTCGGCGCCCTTCTTGGCATCATCGTGGCTGCCCACAGTGCGCTCGGCCAGGCTAAGCGCGAGGAGGGCGCGATCGACCCGGCAGCGGTCGGCCACGAGCAGGGCTTCTGCTATACCGTCGTCCTGGACACCCCGTCTCCGCCGGACTCCCAGGCCGGGGTGGCTTCGTTCCTCAGGCTGCTCGAGGACGGGCGGCCGCTCGGGCCGGCGCACTCGATGCATCAGGCGATCCGCGACATCGGCGGCGGCGCCTACTCCCACTGGTCCGGCGACGCGGAGGGCAAGACACAGGTGCTCTACTTCTCCGCGTCCGACAGCTCCGACCCAACGACAAACGGCCGGAAGTACTCCTGGGCGGTCATGTACGATGCGGAGGGAAACCCTCTGCCCGCCGGGGTCGAGCTGTGTCGCTTGCCGTCCCTTCCCGACGCGTCGCTTGCTCGGGGCCCGAACACGTGCGTCTATGCCAGCTTCGACGCACCCGGCCGGAACGACGCCGAGTACGCCCGCGTCGAGCCGCGAGAGGTTGGCATCGGCAGCCTGCCGGATGCGCCGGGCAGGTTCGGCGGAGGCGTTGCCGTGGAGGGGGCCGAGGGGTGCGTGATGTACCCCGGCCTCGACAACTACGATCCCCTCAAGGGCACGGTCGAGTTCTGGGCTCAGTCTCGCGGCGAGCAGACGATCTGGTCCGACGGCAAGGAGCACTGGCTGCTCGTCCTGTACCCGGAGCGCGGCGGCGCATCGCCGCGTTACGGCATGGCGCCCTACTTCGTGGCGCTCCGGAAGACAGTGGACAACACTCTCGAGCTGCGGATCGTCAACGCATCGATCGCCCACTATGCCGTCGGGCCGGGGCTTCGCACGGCGCAGGGCTGGTCGCTGAGCCGCCCGGCGGGTGCGCTCTCAGCCGATGGCTGGCATCATCTCCTGGTATCGTGGGACCTCCGGGGGACGGGACGCGCATGGCTGCTCGTCGACGGAGAGGGCGTCGGAGGCCAGACTGGGCTGCCGCGGGATCATCCTCGGCCAAATCCTGGTGGAACGATCGTGTTCGGCGGCCTCTGGGGCCTCCCGGGTGATGATGTCCGCACGTCGGACTGCAACCTGGACGACCTGCGGATAGAGAGCAGCACAGTGGAGGCCCGACTGGAGGGGGCCATGCCTTCGGCGGACCCGGGGATCGATCTCGCGCGCCTCATGGGGGAAGAGGACCTGTCGCGCGCGATGCTCGATAGGCTGCTCACGCTTCAGTCCCACGGCGGCTGGGCGTCGAGCTACCACTGGCCGACGTACACACCCACCGGCTGGAGCCTCGTGGGCCGCGGCGTGGACATGTGGTTCCCGTACACCGCCGAGGCGGCGCAAGCGCTGCTGCGCGGGTGGATGCTATGGGGGGACGATCGCTATCTGGACGCCGCCATCGATGCCGCCGACATGTTCTGCCGTACCCAGATGGACAACGGCTCGTGGACATACCATTACACCTACAGCCGCGGCGAATTCGAGCCCTGGAGCCAGGCCGCCTACATCGCCCAGGCGATGCAGAGCAACCAGATCCGCTTCCTCTGCCTCACGAGCAAGCTGCTCGGGTATGAGCGCTACGACGCCGCAGTCCGGAAGTCCGGCGACTGGATGGCCTCCATCCAGTTCCCGAGCGGCGCATGGGGGTGGGAGACTTACCCCCTGGGTCACACGGGTCCCTACGGCCACCCGGCGCTGAACGATGCTGTGACGCCGCAGGCGATGGCTGATCTCTTCGTGATATGGTGCGCCACGGGGGATGATCGCTATCTGGCGCCGATCCTCAAGGGCGCGGACTGGATCATCGACGCCCAGGCGGATGCTCCCACCTACGGCTGGGCGGACCAGTACGACGAGAACAGCAACTTCGTCTGGATGCGGAGCTTCGAGCCGCCGGCCGTCTCGATGCAGGCCATCAGCTCCGCCACGTGGGGGCTCTGCCAGGCGTACGACCTGACGGGCGACGCGAAGTACCTCGAACCGTTGCGGAAGGTCCTTGAGTGGATGAGCACGGTTCCCGAGGACCAGCGTGGCTGGCTCTGGTACGACCCAGCCACGAACGTGCCCGTCGTCGCTTACTACAACGAGATGCTCCCTGTGACCGACGAGAAGGCGATTCGCGAGTTCATCCCACGGCTGGACGCGCACTACGGAACGAAGTTCCCCTGGCAGGCCGACCGGATCGCCGGCGAGTTGCGGATGCGGGAGAGGGGGCCGATCTACCCCGACTGGCGCGGCGCCCTTCCATGCAGTGAATTCGGGCAGGCGCCGACCATCGGGACGTTCGCGGCCACATTCCGCGGCGATCCCGCGGGCGGCGCGCGCGATCAGCTCGCCGCCTGGTCCGCCGGCGCGCCCAAGCCCGGCATCCTCGGCGGCAGCGTAGCCTACGGCAAGACCTTCGAGATCGGCAATGCGGTTGTCTACTGTGAGGAACTCCTGTCGGACATCGAGGCCGCGCGGGTCGTCTTGGGTGACATCGATGTCGCTCGCATCCCACGGTACCGGCGGATCGGCAGCAGCAACTGGGTCTACATGGACCCCCAGCGTGACTACCTCTCCGCCGCGCGGGCCGCTCTCGCCCCCTAGGCGGAGGTCGCTGCTACGGGCTCGGGAGAGATCCGTCAGCGGCGAGGCGGTGGCGCATCATGCGGATCTCCGTGTAGCGGAAGTCCCAGGGATCGGTGACCGGCTTGTGGGAGTAGAAGACGTAGAGCCAGCGACCGTCCGCAACGTCGATGACCAGTGCCTCGGGGACGTGGGAGCAGGCGTCGGGCTCGGGGCGCAGGTGGCCGAGGACTTCCCAGCCGAGGCCGTCGCGAGACCGGGCCATCGTCAGCAGTCGCCCCTCCCCGCCAAGGTCCGCCGGGTAGTAGGGCGCATCGCTGAACGAGTAATACCACTCGCCCGCGCGCACAAGGGATGCGTTCGGCCAATCGCGGAGCAGAGGCCGCTCGCCTGCCCGAAGGATGTGCCAGTCCTCGGGGTTGAGGAAGTCGCCCGTGTTCTCACCGTAGCCCATGCAGACGAATGTGCCCGGGAGGAAGTAGTCGAACCATAGGCGCCATCGACCGGCGTCGTAGAGGAGAGCCGGACGGTGGTAGCTACCCATGTAGTCTGCGGGAGCGCTGCCGACCTTGCCGTCCTCGAGTTCCCAGCGGTTCGCGTACTCATCCTGCCAGATGGCGATGGGCGCGGCGGACTTCGCCCAGCGGATGCCATCGTCCGAAGTCGCGCCCATCACGCACGAGGTGAGGAAGAGGTGCTGCTTGCCGTCGGCATCGGTCGTTGCCTCGACACCGACAGAGGAGAACGCCATGAAGAGGACGCCATCGCGGAGAACGACCGATGGGTCGCCGGCGTGGAAGTTGCTGTAGGGCTTGTCGTCCGCGGTGACCACCGGCACCCATCTGGCCGGCGCCATCGTCGCGTCCCACCCGGCATCGCCCGCGTACACCTCCCAGCGCCGGAGGTCCCTCGATCGGGCGTGGAAGATGGCATCGTAGCCGGGGTACCCGGGGTTGTCGTCCTCCGCCGCCCATCCGAACAGCCACATCCGGAACGGGTAGTCACTTCCGGGCACGTGGACCACGCAGGGGTTGTAGAGGTTGCGGAAGCCCCAGAGGAGCGGCTCGTGAGTGACCTCCCAGCCAGCCGTAACGTCGCGGAGGCGTTCGGGGGCGATGTCGGCGCACACGGCTGCGGAGATGCTCAGACACGCTACCAGGGCGCTGAGGCGACGTGTCATTCCGGCTCGACCCACTTCCGCCAGTCTGCATCCACGCGGCCCGATGCGATGAAGCGGTCCATGGAGGTGTGGCAGCGGCAGGCGAGGTTCGAGGAGGCATATAGGCGCGCTACCTCGCGGATCAGCTCCGGGAACCGACGCACTGCCGCCTTGACGGCCGCGTCCTCCTCGGGCGTGACCATCCCCTCGAAGCGCACGCCGGGCCGGTAAGGCCGTTCCCGGATGCCCTCCGCGTAGTTGACGACGTAGCACACAGCGGCATACCCCATCGCCAGCTCGCGCGCAAGGAACGCCTCCGGTATGAGTGTCATGCCGACGAGGTGCGCGCCCCACTGGCCGAACATGCGGATCTCCGCCGGCGTCTCGAGCCGGGGGCCCTGGGTGCAGATGTAGGTCGCTCCGTCCCGCGCCGGGCTGCCCACGGCCTCGGAGGCGGCCAGCAGCATCCGCCTCAGCTCGGGGCAGAATACTGGATTCTGGCGGATGAACCCCACGCCGCGGTTCTCGTAGAACGTCCCTGCCCTTCCCCTGGTCATGTCGATGAGGTCGTCTGGCACGACGTACTGGCCGATGGCGAGCGAGTCGTCGACGGCACCCGGCCCGCTCCAGGCGAGGATGTGGCCGGCGCCAAGACTCTTCACCGCGTAGACGTTCGCACGGTAGTTCACGTAGGGCGCCGTGACCCCATAGCCGCGCTCGCCGTGTCGAGAGAGGAACAGCACGGGCTCGGCGCCTTCGAGTGTCGGGAGCTCACGCACGATGGCGCTGGGCCCGAATGGAGTCGCGATCGGGCCGAGCTCGGTACCGGCGATGCCGCCCTCTCGCAGCAGGTCGTACGCCGCGCTGCCGCCGATAATCGCCAGTCGGTTGCCGCCCAACGGACTCCCCTGCAGGAGCGCAGCGCTTCGCGCTGTGGCGGACGAGTCGTCCGCCCTCCCCCTCCCATTGCTGTTCCCACGGCGGCCACGACGGGCCTTCATCCTCACTGCACCTCGGTCAGCAGCACGAAGCTCTCCGGCGGCAGGTCGAGGAAAGCGGCCCCCCGGGCAGGGCTCTTCAGGTAGCCAACGCTGCAGAGCATCCCCTCATCGGGCGTAGGCACCGACTCCCTCGTGTAGCGGTAGACGCGGAGAGTCGCCTCTCTGCCCAGCCGCGTGACGAGCCGCGCGTGGATCGCGCGCTCGGAGCGGTTCACGGCGAGGATGGTTAGCTCCCCCGCCGGCGATTCCAGAGCCACAGCTCGCACGCAGGTGGCCGCGTCGCCGGTATCGACGGCGAACACGCGGCTCCCCGGGCGGGTGTAGCGGTTGATGAGCGACCATGAGTAGAAGCCGGGACGTGGTTGCCAGCCTTCGTCCTTGTACTTCCACAGCCCGTACCCCTGGCAGTGGACATCATCGTAGTAGGTATCGAACAGGCACCAGGCCAGCGCGGCGGAGGCCCCCTCGCTCAGCGCTGTGATCGCGAAGTCCGCCATGAACAGCCCGTACTCGTAGTCCTCGTTCTCCGGGTTCTTGAACGTGTCCATCGCCGGGCCGGAGTAGCCGAACTCGGTGATGAACAGGGGCACCCGCTTCGGCTGCTCGCCGAGGATCGCCATCTCATCGCGCAGCCAGGGCGCGAGCGAAGGCACATAGCGATGCTTGTAAGTGTGCGTGGTCACCGCGTCGGCATAGTCCAGGCCCCGGGATGTGATCTCGCGGAACCACTTGCTCGCGAGCAGCGGCGGACCGGTGCTGTCATCGGCTGTAGTGAGGGTGACCTCATCGCGCAGGCCGTGCGCGCGCAGCTCCCGGTCGAGCAGTCGGCACAGGCGAGTGTACTCGTCGGGATCCACCGGCCGCGTGGGGTCGTTGTCCGGCTCGTTCATGAGGTCGAGGTAGCGGACATTGTCGAGGTTCTGATCGCGACGGAGGTACTCGATGAGGTCCGCCAGGCTCCGGACCATCGCGTCTCGCTTCTCCGGCCGCGGGAGTCGGTTGGTGCCGTCACGCATCCAGTCGCTGTAGGCGAAGTAGTCACCCCATGGGTGAACGAAGACGGCACAGCCGATGCTCTTGAGGAACCGCACCCAGCCGATGTAGTCCTGCATCGCCTCGCTGTCGGGCGTGCGCCGTCCCTCCTCCGGCTCCCACCACTCGTAGCTGAACAGCGTGCGGATGATGTGCGGCCGCATCGCCGCGACGCGCTCGAGTACCCGCGCGCGGTCTGCATCGTCCACGCCTCGGCGCGTGTTGACCGATCGAGTGAGGAAGTAGTCGCCGTTCGCGCCGAACCCGGCGAAGCGCCGGCAGACCACTCGGCTCGGGCATACCTCGAGAGTGGCCCGGCGGCCCAGGAAGGGCGCGGGCGCTCCCTGCATCCGGACCATCTGCGCGTCATCGAACCATACGGTGCCCTGCCCGTATGTCACCAGGCAGAGGCCGACCGTGTCCGCTCCGTCGGGCACCATTCCTCGGACGTGTAGCGGCATCCAGTCGTGAGTGCCGGCGCCGGTGAGCTCCCCCTGGGCGAACGGTAGGCGCGTACCGCCGCTGAGGAACTCCAGGGTCACGTATGCCCCGAGGCCTGTCGCATCCTGCGTGCGAGCGAACACGGAGCAGTCATACACCTCGCCGGCGGTGACGCCGCGCACGTGCCAGATGAAGTGCGGGTACTCGGCGCCGTCGGGGCCGATATCGATGCGCGCGGATGCTCGGCCTGTGTGCGCCACGGTGGTGTCGCGCGCCAGCGTCGCTCCGGCGGGCGACCAGCGATCCCAGCCGTCCGGGAGGTCAGTCCCCTGCTCGAAGGAAGGGTTGGCCACGAGGTTCTGGGTGCTTGGGGTCCCGTAGCACAGAGCGCCGATGAGAGTCACGGTGAGAGCGCCTATGGGGCACACCGCCTTCCCTCCGGGGGCGGGCCGCGCAGCACGCGGCGGTCGGTGACGATGAGAGCCATGGGCACATCGTGGGGATCGCAGGGAAGGGACGGCACTAAGGTCTCGTCGTAGCCCAGCCCCACGGCCGGAATGGGATGGCGGCGCAGGAACCGGTCAAAGAACCCGGCGCCATACCCGAGGCGCGTCCGATCGCTCGCCCCGAACGCCAGGCCGGGAACGAGGATGAGATCCACCTGTGCGTCGACCTCGTCCTCAGAGAGCTGTGCACATCCCGGCACGGGCTCGAGTATGCCAAGTCGACTGCGCCGGAGTTCCACGGGATACGGGTGCACGCTTAGCTCGCCGGTGACGATGTCGGCCCGTGGAACATAGAGCCGCTTCGCGTGGGACGCGTCTCGCACAAGGGGCCAGGTATCGGGCTCGTTGCCAAAGGACAGACATGTGAGGATGCCGTGGGCCGCGGCGAACTCCGGAAGCGCGTACACGCCGGCCAAGATCCGCCGGCTTCGCTCCTCGATGTCGGCCTCCGTCAGAGCGCGACGGAAGGCTTTCGTCCATCGGCGAATCGCGGGCTTGTCACCGGGTAACGAGCTCGACTCATGCTCGTCGGCCGGCCCTTCAGAACGCCCGGCCAACGGTGAAGTCCCTCTCGATGGGGAAGACATAGCCGCCACTCACGACGAACAGCTTGCCCGTATCGCTGACGTAGTTCCCGTTCTGCTCGGTGAACGTCGAGCCGGGATAGCGCCGCTGCATACGCTCGAGCGCCGCACTCGTGGGTGCAGGGCCTGCAGCGCCCATGCCGGCCATCGCGGCGCCTCCGGAGAACGCTCGGAGAATGTCAGCCAGCAGGTCTTGGTGTCTCTGGATGACCGGCGTGATCGCTGCCATGACAGTCTGCAGGTCGACGCCCGCTGCCTGCAGTGCCCTCAGCCCGGCGCCGGATGGGTCCGCCGCCACTGCGGGGTCCTGCCCGAGTTTGGCAATCACCTCATCGGTGACTCCTGCCTGCTTGAGGGCGCCCATCATGTCCGACTGGAACTGCTTCATGCGTGGATCCGCCTGGAGTTTCTCTAGTGGGTTCGGCGGCGCAGACGGGGCTTCCGCCGTGCCTGGCGCTCCAGAGGGTGCCGGCGGCGCACCTTCCGTCGGCGTAGTGCCCTTAGCCAGCGCGGGTGGGGTGGCCTGCGCGGGAGCCGCGCCCCCACCCAGCAGGGGTGGAGTCGCCTTCTCGGAAGCTGCCCCCTCAGCCGGTGCGGGCGGGGCACCCTCCTCGGGAGCCGCGGCGGCTTCGCCGGCGGTAGAGGGCGCGCCTGCGTCAGCCAGTTGCGGTGCGTTGCCGGTGTCCACGCCCTTCTTGCCGAAGAACGTCTGGACGCCGAAGAAGCCACCTACGAAGGCGGCGATGAAGACGATCCCGATGAGGATCTTCTTGCCGGCGCCTCCCTTCGGTGGCTTGCCGGCGTCCCCGAACAGCACGTCGCGTGCCGCCAGGTCATCACTGCCGCCCGTGCCCGCCGCGAACATCCGGACGCCCCGGGTCGCCGCTCGGCCGAGAACGGGGCGGACCACACTCGCGCTCGCTACCATGCCTGTCGCCTCCAGTGAAGCGATACCACGGGGCGAATGAGGCGCACTCATCCGCTCCGACGAGATCTCGCGTCGCGATGGGGGTACGTTCGCCGCAACTCCGCAAGCTCCTGCCCGCCCACACGGAATGCAGCGGCGTCCCACTCACCCGAACGACCCGGCCGAGCCTGGGGTTTGACTGCCAGGAGTGTCCCAGGGGTACAATGCCCCTCCGTGGCGGCCCGAGGACGCGGTACCGCCATACTGGTGTTGGGGAGCAGTCCATGAGGGTCACGATCGGGATCGTCCTCGCCGTCATCGCCATCGGCGGGTTCGTCGGGCTCTATGCCTACGGGAGGAGAGCGGAAGCGCCTCCTGGCCGACGGTTCGCAGAGCCCGTGCGCGAGATGCCTCCGACGCAGTCGGGCATGGCCGTGGGAGCCGACGCCGGCGCCGCGGTGCCGATGAGTTCTGACGCCTCGCCGGACGCCGCTGAGGCCCCGACGGATCGCCCGGACACCGCTGGCCGGTCCCTCGACGGACGCATGAAGCTCGACAGGACAAGCCCCGCGGGAGGCCGCGCGAGTGGTGGAGCGCGCTTCTAGCGGGCTGGGGGCATCGGCCCTCCCCGCGCGAGCCGCACTGCGGCCAGGTAGTGCTATACTCTCACACAAGGCATCTGGTCACCCCGATACTGGGAACGGGCGCACGCGCTGTGGCGGGACCCGCCGAACCCAAGGTCGCTCCCACCGTCATCATCCGTAAGGCCTCCCTTTCGGACGTCGAGAATATGCTGCCGGTCATCCGCGTGTTCGCGGAGCGCAACGACGTGCTTCCGCGCGCACGCGCCAACGTGGTCTGCGCACTCCGAGACTTCCATGTGGCGGAGGTCGATGGAAGGCTCGTGGGCTGCTGCGCCCTCACGGTCATCGATGACGATCTTGCTGAGGTGCGCACCCTGTGCGTCGATGACTCCACACAGGGCCTTGGCATCGGGCGCAAGCTCGTGGAGGCCTGCATCGGGGAGGCGCGGGAGCTCAGGTTCTCACGTGTGTTCGCGCTGACACGTGTCGTCGGTTTCTTCGCGAAGCTCGGGTTCTGCGAGGTGCCGATGACCTCGCTGCCACAGAAGGTCTGGCTGGATTGCGCTCACTGCCCGAGCTTCCCCAATTGCGATGAGATCGCTGTGATGCGGCAGTTGGCGTGATGACCCCCGGAGGAAGTCCGGCAGAAGGGGATGGCAGATGAAGCTCGGGGTCGGCATTCTCGCAGCAGGGGTGCTCGTCGGTGTGGCCTACGGCGCGGACCCCGCGGGTCTGACCAGGAACGACTTCCAGTACGTCCGCTACTATTGACCCACCCGAAGGGTTTCGAGATCGTCGGCATCAGCCTTGACCAGACGGTTCGGGCCATGAACGACTACCTCAAGGAGAACCCCGGGGTCACTTGGCGCATGGTCTGCTCCGGGAAGTACTGGGAGGACCCGACTGCCGCCCAGTATCGCGTCAGCGGCATCCCAGCCGCGTTCCTCATCAACAAGGACGGCGTCATCCTCGCCAAGGTCCGCGGCGAGTCGCTGCTTCAGGGGCTGAAGGACCTGCTCGGGGAGTAGAAGCACTCGGGGCCGCTCCTACGCGAACGATAGGAAACGGTGCTCGCGGAGGGCGTGGAGGACCAGGTCCTCGAAGGGCGTTGCGGTCGAGGCGAGGGCGTAGGTCGCGCCGTGGCTCACGCACCACTGCTTCAGCTCGCCGCAGTAGGCATCCACGGTGCGGCGGTAGCGCCGGAGTAGACCGCCGCCGATGGTAACCTCGCGCTCCTCACCGGTCTCGGCGTCCACGAGCCGGAGATCCCCCACCAGGTCGGGCTCAAGCTCCGCCTGATCCAACACCTGGATGACGCCGATGTCGAACCCGCGGCCGAGAAGTGCCGTCAGGCCGGTCCGGTAACTCTCGCGGTCGAGGAAGTCCGAGATCACGATCACGAGGCCCGGCTGCTTGATCTTCAGAGCGGCAGAGCGCATGCAAGCGGAGAGCCGTGTCTCGCCGCCCGCCTCGATCCGCCCGAGGTAATCGAACAGACGGAAGACGGAGTTCCTCCCACGGGAGGGACCGTAGCTGCGCTCGAGCTGGGTGGAGAACGGGATCACGCCGACGCGGTCGAGGTTGCATAGAGCGATATGCCCCAGCGCGGCTGCGAGGCGCTTGGCATACAGGAGCTTCGACGGCGAACCGAAGCCCATGGATTCGCTGCGGTCGAGGAGGATGTACACGTACAGGTCCTCCTCCTCGACGTAGAGCTTGATGAACAGCTTCTCCAGACGGCCGTAGAGCGCCCAGTCGATCCGGCGGAAGTCATCGCCCGGCACGTACTCCCGGTAGTCGGCAAACTCGACGGAAGTGCCCCGCTTCTTGCTGCGCTTCTCACCCTTCAGCGTGCCTCGGAACGCCTTGTGGGTGAGCAGGGACAGGCGCTCCAGGCGGGCGAGGAACTCGGGATCGATCAGCGCTTCGGCCATGTGCGACGGCTCCTAGACCTCGGCCTCGGCGGACACCGGGATGTCCGCCGGCTCGGGAGGTTCCGCTGTGGTGGGCACGTGCTCCAGAATCTCCTCGACGATGCGGTCGGGCGCCATCCTCTCGGCCTCACCCTCGAAGTTGCGGATGATGCGGTGGCGAAGCGACGACTTCGCGGCGGCCTGGATGTCCTCGAAGGACACGTTGAACCGGCCGGTGAGCAGCGCCCGTGTCTTCGCAGCCAGGGTGAGCGCCTGCGCGCCGCGAGGCGAGGAGCCCCACGCGATGTACTGCCGCACGGACGCCGTCGCGAGAGGCGAGTCCGGGTGGGTCGCCAGGACCAGGCGCACTGCGTAGTCCTGCACGTAGTCCGCGATCGGCACTTGCCGAACGAGCGCCCGCATCTCGTTCAGCCGGTCCGCGCCAACGATCTTCCGTAGCGGCTCGTCGTAGGTGCCGGTGGTGCGGAACATTATGGTGCTCAGGTCCTCGCGGCTCGGGAAGGGCACCAGGACCTTGAACATGAAACGATCGAGCTGCGCTTCCGGGAGGGGGTATGTACCCTCCATCTCCAGAGGGTTCTGTGTCGCCATGACGACGT
>Ga0315288_10000544_pt1 | contig 47435 bp, 34 predicted proteins | sample YL17G11_20_MG_FD_203454 | JGI IMG/M metagenome (GOLD analysis project Ga0315288, IMG submission 203454) | Sediment microbial communities from Yellowstone Lake, YNP, Wyoming, USA - YL17G11_20 | ecosystem: Environmental > Aquatic > Freshwater > Lake > Sediment | place: USA: Wyoming | collected... | reverse complement strand
ACTGTCGTCCCGGCGCGCGCACGCTCAACGAGAGCTGGCGCCCTTCGGGCGCAGCGGTGGGGTCGCGCGCCGCGGCCCGCCGGATGCGCTCGGCAACGAGGAAGGGCGGCAGGGCCGCCAAGACCAAAGCCGGCCCGATCACGCCCGACATGCGAAAGATGTTGGCGGGCTCGCCCGGCAGCATGGCGGCCGCAGTGGGCAGCAGCAGCCCGAACTCGGCCGCCAGCAGCAGGGCGTTGTAGCCCTCGCGCCAGCGCCACAGGACGTAGCCCAGCCCCAGCACCATCAACACCCCGCTGACAAAACCCATGTGGCGCGTGTAGGGCACGTTGAAGCGCGCGTTGCCGTCGCCGCGCACGTTGTAGCCCTGCAGGCTGCTCCAATAGTAGGCCAGATAATCAGGCTTTTGCTGTTTGCCCATCACGTTGAACTGCAACTGCTCCCGGGCAAAGTACTCCCCCGGCTTCTCCAGGATGTAGCGGCCCAGCGGTGCAAAGACCACCAGGGTCACCGCGCTAAACAGGAGCAGCCCCGGCAGTAGATCGCGTAGCTCACGCCAGCCGCGCGCGCCGAAATACAGCAGCAGGCCCGCCGCCACGACGACGGGCACGAACAGGTATGACTTGTAGGTGTAGAAACCCAGCCCCAGCGCCACCCCGGCCCAGTACCAGTCCAGGAAACGCCTCTTGCGCAGAGCTTTCATCAGGGTGTAGAGCACCAGCACGCTGAAGAGTGGCATCAGGATCACGCGGTAGCCCGCGCGGCTGAGCGTGATGTGCCAGCGGTTGACGGCCAGCAACAAGGCTGCCAGCAGGCCCACCTGGCGGTTGAACGCCTCTCGGCCTAGTGCGTAGACCGCCACAATCGTGCCAATGCCGGCCAGCGCCGACGCGAATTGCAGCGTCCACTGGCTTAGGCCAAAGAGGCGCGCGCACAAGGCAAGCAGGTAGAAGAAGAGGCTCTCTCGCCCCATGTTGGCGGTGAAAAAGATGGCATGCTTGCCGTGCAGGATGTCCACCACGTCATAGTAGTTGTAGGGCAGGTCCCAGCCCATGTCGGCCGGGATCTCGTGCAAGAGGTGCAGGCGCAGCCAGGCGCCCCACAGGAGGATGAGCAGCAACACTAGCCAGTGCCATGGAATGGACACGATCCTCTCGCGCCACCAGTCGCCGAGACCCCGGCCGCGTGCCTCGCCGGGGGAAATCAGCCACAGGTAGAGCAGAGCCAGCAACAGCCCGCCGATCCACAGCGCCAGACCCAGCGCGCGGAAGCGGTTGCCACTGAAATCCAGCACCCCGGTCAGGCTCAGGCCCAGGGTGACTGCAAGGATGGGCAAAGACACGCGCTCGCGCGGGGCTGCGTCCGCGCGGCCGGGTGCGGCTTCGATCCGCAGTTGCCGCATCAGCAGGGCGAAGAGCAGGCCCGCCGCCGCCAGACCCCACACGGCCGACAACTTGTGCCGGTCCAGGCTCTGCTGGGCCGCCCAGGCCAGCGCCAGGCACGAGCCAGCCCCACAAAGCACCACAGTGGGCGACGGTTGTGACCAAACCTGGCGCACCCGCTGCATGTCCAGGCTTCCTTTCGCGTCGGGGATGGGGTGTTCACCACTATGATACCGCATCTATGTAGGGCTGTCAAACGTGCGGCCCGAAGAGCGTACATGGGGTTTGTGCAAATGCCCCATTTCCTCTACAATACCCTGTAGACCGCCATGCAACGGAGGTGAGAACGGCGTGGCACACAACCCCTTTTACCACCGTGGACCGGTGCGTGAGTCCAGTGCCTTCTTTGATCGCCAGCAGGAGACGCACCAGATCGCAGACTTGTTGCGCGTCTCCCAGAGCGTATCCATCGTGGGCCCCCGGCGCATCGGCAAGACGTCTCTACTCTACCATCTGCGGGCGCCCGAAGTGCGGGCGGCGCACGGCCTGCTTTCGCCGCAACATCTGTTTGCCTCGGTGAATGCCGAGGGCATGGGCCAGGCATCACTAACGGATGTCTACGCCCTGTTGCTAGACGCGCTGCACGACGCCTTGTGCGAGTCCGGGCTCGCCATGCTGTGGGATGGCGAAGCGGGCGCGGCCGACTATCGCCGCCTCAACAGCACGCTCAAGACGCTCAGCCAGCACGGCACGACCGTGGCGTTCTTCGTCGATGAGTTCGAGCTCCTGGCGTCCAACCACAACCTTGACCCGTCGTTTTTCTCCGGTTTGCGCGGCCTGGCGACACGCTACGCCGTGTCCTACGTTGTCACCTCCCAGCGGCCCTTGATCTCTCTGGCATATGCTGACCAGAGCGTGCTCAGTTCCCCCTTCTTCAACGTGTTCGTGACATTGACCCTGGGGCTGTTCGAGCCAGGCTCCGCGCGCGACATGCTGACGACGCTATGGACGCAGGATGCGGCACAACTCCCGCAGCGCGCCCTGGACGCAGTACTGGAGTTGGCGGGCCCCCATCCGTTCTTCCTGCAGGTCGCCGCATACCACGCCTACGAGCTGGCGCAGACTCTGACTTCACCTCAGGCAGGTCGCGCGGGGGCGGCGTGGACCGCGCAGCAGACGGCACAACTGGCTGACGCGTTCTATGGCGACGCACAACCGCACTACCTGTACGCCTGGCACAATCTGAGCGACGCCGAGCGCTACGTCCTGGCCAACCTGGCGCTTGCGCAGCACGATCCGGGGGAGCAGGAGATCCTGCACCAATTGCTGCAGCAGAGTCTCATCCTGCCAGTAGACTCGGGCTACGTGTGCCTCTCCTCCTCTCTGCTGCGCTTCGTGCGCAGTCAGCAGGTGGTGGATCTGCTCCAGGCCGGGCCGCTGGTGGTCGACCTGCGCCGTCGCGCCGTCACGGCGGGAGCGCAAACGCTCAAGCTGACCAAGACACAATTCGATCTACTGGCTCGCCTTGCCCAAAGGCCCGGCCAGGTCGCAACCAATCGCGAGTTGGAGGAGAGCGTTTGGCGTGACGAATACGTCGAGGACCCGGAGCGCCTCAAGGCCGCGATCAAACACCTGCGGCGCGCCATGGGTCCTTGGGGCGAATGCATCGTCAACGAACGCGGAGTGGGCTATGCCCTGCGGGTGCCCCCGGGGGAGCTGCGATGAAGACCCACGCGTCCACTTGCGCGGCCGTCTCTGCCGCCCGCCCCACGCGTGAGCGCTGGAGGCGGCTGGTGCTGCTGGTGCTCGGGCTGGGCTTGGCGCTGCTACCGCAGCCCTGCGTGGATGCCACGCAGGCCATGACTGCTATCGCGCACTGGAGCGTTCCGTTGCGCGAACCGCCGCGCGACGTGCTGACCGGCGACACGGATGGCGACGGCCAGCGCGAGATCGTCGTCGTGGGCCGCAACGGCTACCTGGCCGTACTCGAAGCTGATGGCAAGCTCGTGTGGCAGACGCAGCGGGGCGAGGAATCGTATGCGGCCTATCTGGCAGACCTGGACGGTGATGCCAGCGAAGAACTGCTTATCGGAGGCCCGCGCGGCGTCACCGCACTGCGCGGAGATGGCCAGGAAATGTGGTTCTATCGTACGGGCTATGGCGTGGACGCAGTCACCGCGTCCGACACCAATGGCGATGGCCGCAACGAGGTCGTCGCAGCCACCAGCTACGACCACGTCTACGAATTGGCCCCCACAGGCAAGGTCATCTGGCACTTCTGGCCGAAGCGCCAGGGCTTTGAAGGCACGGTGCGCGGTCTGGCCGTGGCCGACTTTGACGATGACCACCAGAAGGAGGTGGCCGTCGCCTTTGACTTCCCCGGCTACAAGGGGTTGGTCCCGGCCGGCCACATCCGCCTGCTGGATCACGACGGCAGGGAGCTCTGGCTTCGTCAACTGCGCAGTCCGGTGCTGGCGATTGCCGCGGTCGACCCTGACGGCTGGGGGCGCTACCTGATCGCCGCGGGCACAGAAGCGGGCGAGTTCCTGGTCCTCTTTGGAGACAACTCGCTGCGCTGGTACCATGACTTGGGCTCGCCCATCGAGCGCGTGTTCGGCGCGGACGTCGACAATGATCGGCAGGGCGAGATCGTCGTCGTGACCGAATGGCGGATGCTGGCGCTGGATGACGACGGCTCGCTGCTCTGGGACCGCGTAAGCAAGCAGCGCGTGACCGACGCCTCACTGGGCGACCTGGAGGGGAGCATCGGCCGGCCTCTTGCCGTGCTCAGCGCGTCGCCTGGGGTGCGCAAGTCCACGCTGGAGTTGGTTGACGTTCGTGGCGGGACGGAAGAGTCCTACCTGCTGCCCGCGGCAGGGTCGCTAGTGCGCATGTCCGACCTGAACATGGACGGCTGGGCCGAGCTCGTCTTATGCTCGAACGAGGCGATCGAACTGCTCTCGCGGGCGCGCGGCGCAGCCCACAGCCGACAGGCCTGGAGCTTTCAAGCTCAGGACGAGATCACGGCACTGGGCGCGGCAGATGTGGACGCCGATGGGCGCTTTGAGGTGCTGGTGGGCTCGCAGGACAAGAACCTGTACGTGTTGAAGGATGATGGCACGCTCTCCTGGCGCTACCCTGCCCCTGGCGCGGTGCGCACGGTTAACACGGGCGACGTCGATGCCGACGGGCAGTTGGAAGTCATCGTTGGCTACAACGAGTTCGACCAACGCGGTGACCCGCAGGGCTGGGGCATCTCAGTCTTGCGCGGTGACGGGCGCGCGCTGTGGCAGTACCAGATGGGCAACGTGCTGTGGAGTGTGGGCAACGCCGATCTGAACGGTGACGGTAAAGAAGAGGTGGTTGTGGGCACCGGCGCCAACCAGGTGGTAGCCATCTCCGGCGGCCACCAGATGTGGACGTTTGCCACGCAAGGTAGCGTAGTCACGCTCTTTGCGGGGGACGTCAACGGTAGCGGCAGGGCTGCGGTGATGGCCGGCTCGGAGGACAATCATGCCTATTTGCTCTTTGGCAATGGCATGCAACGCTGGTCCTACGACACGGGCAGCAACGTCGTCACGGTGCAGGCAGCCGACCTGAACAATGACACGTTGTCCGAGGCGCTGCTTGCCTCGGAACAGGGCGTGCTTTATGCGCTGCGCCTCGACGGGGTCATGCTCTGGCAACGCGACCTGAACAACACTCCGCTCGCGGTTTACACGGGCAACTGGAACGGCGATGGCCAGGTCTCCATCGCCATCGGCACCCGTGGTGGTGATCTGTACATGCTGAACGGAGACGGCCAGCCCATCTGGCAGTACGCCGTGCAGGCGCGGTTGAGCTCCGTTTGCCCGGGAGACGTGGATGGCGACCGCCACGCGGAACTCGTGGCCGGTTCCCTTGACGGTGTGCTGTACGTAGTCAGCCAGGGAGGCAGGCTCGAAGGCCGCCACGAAGTGGGCGATGCCATCAGTGCCCTGTGGGCCGGCGACACGGATGGTGATGGGCGAGCCGAGATCCTGGCCGGGACGCGTGACGGGCGCCTGGCCATGTACGAACACACTCCGAACCGCCCGCCGCTGGTCGCGAACCCGACCATCGCGGGGGCGGAGGCGGGCTACGTGTACTCGGTGAGCGTGAACGATCCGGAGAACGACAAGGTGGACGTGACGCTGGAGGTGCTGGAGCCCTTTAGCGGCGTGTGGCGCTCGGCGGGGGCAAAATCCGTGACGAAGCCGGGCGTGGTGTACTGGTTTGTGGATCCCTTCCCTCTCCTGGCATCGGGCCGCACCGCGGCTTATCGTCTGGTGTACAGCGACGGCCTGAACACGGGGACGATCGGTCCTTTGCTCGGGCCGCGTGTGCCGGGCTTGCCCTGGTACACCTACGCGGTGGTGCCTGCCCTGGTTGGAGTGGTGGCGTGGGGCTACCTGACGTGGCGCCGGTCGCCCTCGCGCTACGCCGGTGCGCTGTATGCCCGCCTTGCCAGGAACCCACAGGACGTGCTGGTGGTGATGCGTGAGCTGGCGCTACACGGCGCGGCTCCGGCCGAGACGCTGATTCGCCTCTCGCGACGGGCGCGGGCGCGGGGAGATCAGACGGTGGCGGGACTGGCAGAAGGCTACCTGCTGCTTTCGAGCCGGGCGGCGGCCGGCTTGCAGGTGGTGGCGTCGGCCCTGGTCTTGACGTCCGGGGCGCCGTCCGGAAGCGCGGAAGCGTCGTGGGGCGAAGCATTGGTCGAGCTGTTCAAACTGCTGGCTGACTTGTTGGAGGCCAACTCTGTGGCGCGTGTTGCCGTGCTGCGTCCGCGCATGCAGCACGTGCTGCGACTCTTGGGGGGTGCGCCGGCGGCAGACGCCAAGACGCAGGCGCTGCTGGACGGGGTCCGGGATGCGCTGAGCCAGCTCCTGCGCGTGGCGAGACTGATGCGGAACAGCGAGCGCGCTGAAGCGGCCGACGCTTCGGGCAGGCTGGAATACCTGGCACAGGCCTCGGAGCTGCTGGGGGCGGTGGCAGGCCTGCACGAGGGTCCGGAGCAGGAGGTGCTGGCGCAGGTGGCGACGCAATGGCAGCGCGTGGTCGACGCGGTGCGCGAGGAGTGGGAGGGGCGCGCCCAGTTGCGGTGCCGGCTGCGCACGAAGCGCATTGTAGCTACAGGCGAGGCGCTGCTGGTGCTGGAGGTGCAGAACAAGGGACGCAGCCCGGCGCTGGACACGAGGGTGGACCTGGCTGCGGATGGCAGCTACACGCGCGTTTTCGACTCTGGGGCAGGTAAGACGCTGGGCTCGCCCGTGATGCTCGGGACATTGCTACCTGGGCACATGCGGGAAGCTGAGTTGCGCTTGATTCCGCCGGCAGAGGACCACTTCCGCGTCGAATTCGTCTTGCGCTACGACGACCGGGAGGCGAAAGGCAAGTCACAGCTCTATGCCGACATCGTGGAAGTGCTGCAGCCGTCCGAGTTCATGGTGATCCCGAACCCGTACGTGCCCGGACGTCCACTGCGGCCTGCCAGTCCGATCTTCTATGGCCGGCAGGAGGTATTCGACTTTGTCGCAAACAACGCGGGCGGCCTGCTGCAGCGCAACATCCTGATCCTGATCGGGCAGCGTCGCACGGGCAAGACGTCCATGTTGTTGCAGTTGCCTCTGCACGTGGGTGAGCAGTACCTCGTGGTCTACGTGGACTGCCAGTCCATGGGTCTGGCGCCGGGATTGCCGGCCTGGCTGTACGACGTGGCGATGGCCATCGGGGAGTCTGTGGCCGGCCCGAATGGGGGTGAGGGAGGCGTGCAGGTACTCGTGCCCGACCTAGCCGCGTTCGAGCGGCAACCAGCGCGGGTCTTTGAGCACGAGTTCCTGGACCGGGTGCAGGCGGCGCTGGGGGAGCGTACGCTGCTATTGGTGCTGGACGAGTTTGAGGAACTAGAAACGCGCGTGCGGGCCGGGCACCTGGACGCGACGATCTTCTCCTATCTGCGGCATCTGATGCAGCATACGCGGCAGGTAGCCTTTGTGTTTGTGGGCACGCACCGCCTGGAGGAGATGACGAGTGACTATTGGTCGGTGCTCTTTAACATTGCCTTGTACCGGCACATCGGCTACCTGGACGAGAGCTCGGCGCTGCACCTAATCACGGAACCTGTGCAGCCCTACCAGATGGTGTACGACGACCTGGCGCTGCACCGCATGTTGCAGGTGACGGCGGGGCATCCGTACTTTTTGCAGTTGTTGTGCTACTCGCTGGTGAACGCACACAACCGGACGGGCCGCTCGTATACGACGGTAGATGATGTGGACCAGGCGCTGGAAGAGATCCTGACGCTTGGCGGGGCACACTTTGCCTTCCTGTGGGAGAGCTCGGCGAAGCACGAGCGTGCCACGTTGATCGCCATGACGCGACTGCTGCCGCACCTGGGTCAGGCCGCGTGGCCGCGGCCGGGCGCGTCCGCGAGCGACGTGGCGCTGCTGCTGGCTGAGCAGGGGCTGACGCTCGACCCGCGCGAGGTGTCGGCGGCTCTGCGCAGCTTGGCCGCGCGCGAGATCTTGCAGGAAGTGCCAGGCGACGTCGAGCGCTACGTCTTCAAAGTCGGCCTGGTCGCTTTGTGGATAGAGCGCTACCGCTCACTCCAAAAGGTGATCGAAGAGCTAGCGTGAACCAGGCATTGACAGACCTGGTCTCCTGGCGGAACGACGCTGGGAACCAGGGTTTTCGCTGCCCTATGCCCCAGGCCCCCGCAGGGCCGATGGCTTGAGCTGCGGTGTGGGGCCGCACCGCCCCGCGCAGACGGGGCCGCACCGCCCCGCGCAGACGGGGCCGGGCAGGGCCGTCGGCAAGGCCACCGTCGGGACGGACGTGGCGTCTGGCTGCGCGGTGGGCATGGCCACGGTGGGCTCGGTAGTGGGGCTGGGTCCGGGCGTTGGCGTAGCAGTCGCTTCCGGGGTGGGCGTGGGCGGCAGGGTCGGCGTAGGTAGCGGCGTCTCAGTCGCGGGCGGAGTCTCAGTTGGCGTGGGCGTTTCGGTCGGCGTAGCGGTCTGCGTGGGTGTGGCGGTGGGCGTGACCGTGACCGTGGGCGTGGGCGTCGCGTTGCGCACTGTGACGCGCACGGCGGGCGACGCGGCGCTGTTGCCGTGCCGGTCAAAGGCCACCACACGCAGCGAGTAGAGCCCGTTCTGCAGCGTGCGCGTGTCCCAGGAAGCCAGCACGCCGTCCTCTACTGGCCCACCCAGTTGGTTGACCCGTCCCCAGCCCATGGGATTGTCCCCGATGCCGTACTGCACCTCATAGTGGTCCATGTCGTCAATGCGCGCGCTGCCATAGACCGGCAGGATGCCTTCTACCATGTCCCCCTCGCGCGGAGTGGTTAGCTCGACGCGCGGCGTGCGGGTGTGCACGCGACAGACGTCGCTGGGCGGCTGGGGCTTGCCCTGGGACTCGGCCCAGGCACGGTATTCGGGTGGGTAGACCTCGAAGTAGGCCGTCTGCACGACGTTGGCCGGGCAGAATTCGGTGGCGCGCTGGCCGCTGACAGTGCACAGCCGCACGTCGGTGTGGACGTCACAAGCATCCTTGGGGGCGGTGCCGGCGACAAAGACCTCTTTGACCGCAGGCGGGCATTTGTCCGTGCGGAGCTTGCCCGAGATAGGGCAGATCTCGGCCGTCTCCATGCCCTCGGACATCAGGAACTCGTGCACGGGTGTGCTCTTGAGAGCTGTTTCCATGAAGTCGTGCCAGATGGGGGCGGCGCCGCTCCCGCCAAAAACGTGCTTCATGGGCTTGCCACTGCTGTTGCCCACCCAAACGCCCGTAACCAGGTCGGGCGTATAGCCGATGGTCCAGGCGTCGCGGTAGTCGTCAGTGGTACCGGTTTTGGCCGCGGCCGGCCGCGAGAGCTCCAGAGCGTTGTTGGGCCCGTATGTGGGCAGGCGCGCTTCCTTGTCCGACAGGATGCTGGTGATCAGGTAGGCATGACGCGGGTCCAGCATCTGCACGCCAGGCTCGTTGGAGGCTTCGAAAATGCGCCGTCCCTGGCTGTCCTCGATGCGCAGGATGGGCGTGGGCTTGACGCGCCGTCCGCCGTTGGCAAAGGCCGCGTAGGCGTTGCTCAGCTCCAGCAGCGTCACGTCCCCGCCGCCCAGGGTCAGCGAGAGGCCGTAGTCGGGCCGGTTTAGCGAGCTGATGCCCAGGCGGTGCGCCATCTCCAGCATGCCGGTCAGAGTCACGAATTGCAGGGTCTTGACGGCGGGGATGTTGAGCGACCGCGCCAAGGCACCGCGCACCAGCACCGGGCCGTGTTCCTTGTCATCATAGTTCTTGGGCTCGTAGGGCGGGTTGGCCCCGTCTGGGAACTGCGTTTTGATGTCCATGATGAACGTGGCTGCGGTCCAGCCGCGCTCAAAGGCGGCGACGTAGTTGATGGGCTTGATGGACGATCCGGGCTGGCGCGGGCGGATGGTGACGTTGACCTGGCCGTCGATGTCCTCGTTGTAGAAATCGGCGCTGCCGACCATGGCGAGGATCTGGCCATTCTGGGGATTGAGTGCCACGAGCGCGGCATTGGTGGCGTTGAACTGCTTGATCTCGTCGATTTTTTTGTGGACGATGCTCTCAGCGGCCTCCTGCAGCTTCATGTCGAGCGTGGTGTAGACACGCAGTCCGCCGCGGTCCACCATTTCGGTGCCATACCGCGCCTCGAGCTGTTCGCGCACGTAGACCACAAAGTGCGGCGCTTTCATTTCGATGCGCCGAGGGGCCAGGTGCAGCTCTTCCGTCTGGGCCTTGCTTGCCTCGTCACGGGTAATGTAGCCGCGACGCACCATAAAGTCCAATACAAAACCCTGGCGGATTTTGGCCCCGGCCAGGTTGATGTACGGGTCGTACAGCGCCGGACCTTGCTGGATGCCTACCAGCAGGGCGGCCTCGGCCAGGGTCAGCTTTTCCACGGGTTTGCCAAAGTAGATCTCGGCCGCCGCGCCGGCGCCATAGGCCATGTTGCCATAGTAGACGCGGTTAAGGTAGATCTCCAGAATCTGGTCCTTGGAAAAGCGCCGCGTGACCTCGGTGGCCAGGATGGCTTCCTGGATCTTGCGCCGGTACGTGACTTCGGGCGAGAGGTAGAGGTTCTTGACCACCTGCTGTGTGATGGTGCTGGCTCCCGAGGCAATGCCGCCCTGGCGCAGGTTCTGCCAAAAGGCGCGCAGGATGCTGGCCGGGTTGACGCCCGGGTTCTGGTAGAAGGTCGGGTCCTCCGTGGCGATCTCGGCCTGGCGTACGCACAGCGGGATGCGCTCGAGAGGCACCACGGTGCGCCGTCCCCCCGTGGGGTCAAAGACCTCGTAGAGCAGGACGCCGTTGCGGTCGTAGATCCTGGTGCTCTCAAATGTGTTGGCACGCACCGTCAGCTCTTCGGCAGACGGCAGCTTGGTCGCCACGTAGGCATAGGCACCACCGGCGAGCGCCAGGCCCACGCATAGCACCAGGCCCACACCCACTAGCGCGATCAGCATGCCTTTCAGGAAGGGCCCACGCCAGTCGGCGCCTGACGAGGAGGGGAGGTTGAAGTGAAATCGAAAACGACTCATTAGGATTGACAAGCTCCGTGACATGCGATGAGAATACGCTCCCAAGACGCTGTGCTGGCCGCGCAGGTTCCTTGCCCACGCATCTCGCCCGATTATACCGTTCGTGGGAGCCGATGCCAAAAGGGAACGTCCGCAGATTTCTCGAATTGTGAAGGAAGAGATTTGCGAGACCGAAGTAATCTGCGGATCAATCTGGCCCGTTCGCTGCCAGAGGCCACGTCTTGCGAATGAATAGCTAGCTGCATGCAGATTGGCGGGCACGCAGGAGGGGAGTATAATCGGCCCTATGCGGAAAACAGACCATCTCCTGTCGTCCCTGCTGCCTCTCGTGCTCGCCCTGGGGCTGCTGCTCTCTAGCGCCTGCCAGGCTCTGCAGACTCTGGTGCGACCCACGCCTGCGGCGACGCCCACCCCCACCGTTCCGGCCACTCCCGCCTGGGAGGAGCCCGCCACCTACCGCGTGGCGATGCTCTCCAGCGCCGCTGATGACGTCAACAAGATCGAGCAACCCACGTTCTATCACATTCACGCCCGGCTGGACCTGAGCGGCCCGCAGCCGCGCGTGTATGCCACGCAGGACACGCACTACACCAACCGCACGCCGGTCGACCTGGACACACTGGCCTTCCGTCTCTTTCCCAACAAGCCCAGCTACGGTAGCGCGCTGACGTTCAGCAAGCTCACGGTCGGGGGAGGCGATCCCGCGTCCGAGTACCAGTCCGAGAAGACCGCCCTGGTCCTGACCCTCCCGCACTGGCTGCCATGTGGCCAGTCTGTGGACGTGCACATGGAGTACGACGTGACGATTCCCAAAGACAACGTGCAGGGCTACGGCACGTTCAACTACCAGGACGGCATCTTGCTGCTTTCCAACTTTTTCCCCCTCGTGGCGGTGTACGACGCCGGCGGATGGAGCCTTTCGCTCGCGCCAGACTATGGCGATCCGGTCTACGCCGAGGCCAGTTTCTTCAGCCTGGAGTTCAGTGCGCCCAAGGGGTACACCGTGGTCACGTCTGGCTCGACCACCGGCAAGCAGGACAACGAGGATGGCACCGTCACCTGGAGTTGCGTCAGCGGCCCGATGCGCGACATGATGGTGGTGGTGAGCGACCGCTTCGAGTCGACCTCCACGGCCGTGGGCTTCATCCGGGTCAACAGCTACTACCTGGCCGAGCACAAGCGCTCGGGCGAGCAGGTGTTGGGCTATGCGCGCGATGCCTTGCGCGCCTACCAGCGGAGTTTCGGCTTGTACCCCTTTGCCGAGTTGGACGTGGTCGAAGCGCCCATCTACGCCGGCGGCATGGAGTATCCGGGGCTGGTGATGGTGGCCGAGCAGTACTATCCGCAGGGTGGTGAGTACTTTGAGTTCATCGCGGCGCACGAGGTGGCGCACCAGTGGTGGTACAGCCTAGTCGGCGACGACCAGGTCAACACGCCTTGGCTCGACGAGAGCCTGGCCAACTTTTCCACAGTCTACTACTATGAGGCTACCTACGACCGCGCCCGCGCGGAGCTGGTCTTCCAGAACTATGTGGCCAGCCGCTACCAGAGCGCCAAGAACAAAGGCGCGGATAACATCGTCAACCAGCCGGTGGCCGCGTTCAGCCCCGAGGACTATGGGCTGATCGTGTACGGCAAGGGAGCCGTCTTCTTCTCCGAACTACGCAAGAAGCTGGGCGACGAAGCCATGCTGGCCTTCCTGCGCGCCTACTTCCAGGACCGCGAGTACAAGCTCACCACTGGTGACGACCTGCTGCGCGTGGCCGAGCAGTCCTCCGGCCAGGACCTGCACGAGTTTTACCAGCAGTGGATTCTGAGCGCCAAGTGACCCGTGCGTAGTGGTGGCAGCAGCGACAAACGACCCACTACTCGCGCCGGAGCTCCTTGCGGAACCAGCGTGTCTCCTCCTTTTCACGGAATCCGACGCTCTCGTACAGACGTTTGGCATTCGCATTGGGGCCATCCATGTCCAGTTCGGCAGCGGTCATGCCGCGCGTCTGCAGGTCGGCCAACGCCCGCAGCAGGAGTGCCCGGCCCAGCCCACGCCGCCGGTACGCGGCGATGATGCCCAGATCACTAATTGTGCCGCGCGCGTCGCCGGTCAGGGCGATCGTGTCCGGATTGATCCAGCTCCAGACGTAACCCACCATCTGTCCTTCGGTCTCGGCCAGGACCAGAAGCTTCGGGTCAAACCAGGGTAGGCTGAGATCGTGCTCGAGCTCCTCCATGGTGTACATGCCCTCGCCCCAGTGCTCGGAAAAGGCCGCGTTCACCAGGTCGCTCAGCGCGCGCCCGTCCCGTTCGACCACGAAGGTGCGCGTGGTGAACTCCGGGGGAAGGACGGCCTTTGGCACGGGGGAGCGCAGTTCCACGCGCATGCGCCACCAGGTGCGTTCGTAGTGATAGCCCAGGTGCTGCATGAGCCCCAGCTTGTTCTTCTCCGTGGACTTCACCGGGATGTCCAGCAGTGGCTCTGGGAATAGACTGGCCTGTCGGGCAGAATGCAGGACCATCCTCTGACCGATCTCGCTGCCGCGGAACTCCGGGTGCACCCACATATGCAGAATCGTGCGTGTGCCCAATTCCCGAGACAGCATGCTGAACCCGGCGAGTTGCGCGCGCACCACGGCCAGGAAGTAGTGGCTTTCTGGGTCGACGTGCCCTTCACCCGAGATGGCCTGGAAACTGTCGGCGCTGATGCGAAAACCGATCTGATCCTCTTCGTGACAACGGTTGATCAGGTCAACCACGGCCTTGGAGTCAGAGGGTCGGTAGGTGCGGATGAGACAGCCTGTCATAGTTCCTCCCGATACCAGATGTCGGTTTGCTGAGCACGAAAGCCCACGCTCTCGTACAGGTGCCTGGCGCGCTCGTTGGCGCCGTCCACGCACAGTCCGGCGCACGTCATGCCCTGCCGGCGCAGCCAGTGCACGCTCGAGAGCAGCAGGGCGCGGCCCAGACCGCGGCCGCGGTGCGCGGGGTGCACGCACAGGCACCACACGTCGCCACGCGGCCCGCACGTCTGCTCCATCGAGTCGTGGTCGATCCAGGTCCAGCACTCGCCCACGACCTGGCCCCTGTGCAACGCGTAGAAGACGCCGTCGGAGCGGAAGGAAGGGCTGCGCACAAAGCCTTCAATCTCGCCCACCGGCACCGGCATGAACTCCCACTCGTCCTGGAAGGACGCATTCTCGATCTGCGCCGAGGTAGGCTCATCCTGGCTGGGCACAAAGCTGCGCCTCTGGTAGCCTGCCGGCCATCTGGGCGCGGGCGCGGCTGTGACGTCAGGAAGCTGCATGTGCCACGAGTAGTGCACTGCGCGGAACCCACGCGCCTCGAGGAAGCGCTGCGCGCCCTCAGACTGGGCCGCCACGCCCACGTCCAGGCGATTCGCCCCACTGACCCGTGCGCGCTGGGAGATGCGCTGTAGTAGCTCCGTGCCCAACCTGCGTCGGCGCCATTGCGGATGGACCAGCACGCGGCCCACGCCGCGCGTTCGTTCGGGCGAGCGCCACAGCTCGGCGTAGCCGACTACCTGGCCGGCGGCCTCTGCGAAGAATAGGTTGTGCGACGGGTGCATGTCCGGGTGCTCGGGCACGGTGCGCAGCGCGTCCAACGAAGCGCTGCGGTTGAACCAGTAGTAGGGAAAGTCCGGCGCAGCGTCAATCAGCGCCAGCGAACTGTGTTCGTCGCCGGGACGGTAGTTGCGGATCACGACGTCAGAAACCGTGCTCTCTGCGTTGCTCACGTGTGCTCTCTCAGCGTCTCCAATGCTCTAGAAAGCGGGTCTCTGCCAGACACCCGCTTTCTGACGTCAGAAGCCTGAGTCTCAGTGCAGTTCCTTACGATAGGCCGTGCTGCGCGACATGATTGCGAAACCGACCGACTCGTACAGGCGCAGCGCCTTGTTCGGGTTGTCGGCGTCGACGGCCAGGCCGGTTGCTGCCAAGCCTTTGTCGCGGATATGCCGCATGCCTGCCAGCAGGAGGGCGCGCCCGATGCCGCGTTGGCGGCAGGCGTGCGTCACGGCCAGGTCGTGGATCATAGGCGGCTGACTGCTGAGCGCGTGCCCCTCGACCTTCTGGAACAACAGCAGGCACAGCCCGGCGATCGTTCCGTCGGCGTCTACGGCCAGCAGGCTGTCTTCCGCGCGAAAGCCGGGCGCGTCCACGCGGTGCCTTTCTTTCTCCAGCGTATGCGGCACGTAGCCCCAGTGGTCCGAGAAGCCGTCGTTGTAGGCCGGCACAAAGGCTTCCTCGTCCTGCCCCACCACATAGTGGCGCAGCCGGATGCCCTGCGGAAAGGCCGGCTCGGGCAGGTGCTCGAGGTCGTGGCACTCCATGTAGTAGAAGAAGCGCACCGGTCGCAGACCCAATGCTTGCGCCAGCTCGGGAGCGCCGGCCACGCGCTCCCGTACGGACATTTCCAGATAGGTCAGGCGTTCGCGCTTGAGCTGCTGCGCGCGCTGCATGGCGCGCTGCATCAACGCCGTGCCGATACCCTACCGCCGCCAGTCCGGGTGCACGATGCCGACGGCCCCGATGCGGTCGAAGGCCGCTTCGGGCCGCAGGTACAGCGTCACGTAGCCCGTCAGGGAGCCATCTCGCTCGGCCACGAAGACGTTCTCGAGAGGGTTGGCGTCGGGCTCGGCCATATGATGCGCCATTGCCGCCTCGGTAGTGGCGTAGCCTGCGCCGTCCACGCGGTCGGCCGCGTTGATCAGCGCGACCAGCGCGTGCAGGTCTTGTGGACGGTAGTTGCGAATCGTCGGTGTCGGCATGGTGTGCCTCCTGCGGCCGCGGCCCTAGGCCACGGTCTTCTGATAGGTGGTCGAGCGTGAGACCACGCGGAATCCCAACGCTTCGTACAGCCTGTGCGCCTGGTTTGGGTTGTCGGCGTCCACCACTAGGCCCGCGCTGCCCATACCCTGCTCGCGTAAGCGCAGCAATCCTGCCAGCACGAGCGCCCGCCCGAGGCCCTGGCGGCGGAAGGCCGGGCGCACAGCTACATCATCGATCAGCCCCGGCGTGCCTGCCGCTGCTTCCCGCCCGGGAGGGAAGAGCAGGATGCACAGCCCGGCGATCTCCCCTGCGGTAGTCTCCACCAACAGCGTGTCTTCGGCGCGAAATCCGGGTGCCGCCCGGCGCTCGTGTTCCTGCGCCAGGCTGCGCGGCGCCGTGCCCCAGTGGTCGGCAAAGGCCTCGTTGTAGGCCGTCAGGAACGCCGCGTCGTCCTGGCCGGGCTGTAGGCCACGCAAGCGCAGGCCGGGCGGCAGGCTGGCCTCGGGCACGTCGCGCAACCCGCTGCGCTCCATCCACAGGTAGTGCCGCACGGGCTGCATGCCCAGCACCTGCGCCAGCTCGGCGGTGCCGGGCATCTCCTCCCGCGCGCGCATCTGCAGGAAGGCCGATCGCTCCCCGCGCAGCTCACGCGCCCTCTCCTCCACGCGTCGCATCAGGGCCATGCCAACACCCTGCCGGCGCCACGCGGGGTGCACGGCTCCCGCGACGTAGAGCCGGTCGTGGTCTGCGTGATACCGCACGGAGAGCCGCGCGTGACCCACCAGTTGCCCGTCCACGTCCGCCACAAAGGCGTCCGCGCTGCTTGGGCGGGCCAAGAGGCCCAACTCGCGCGCCAGGCAAGGCAGCGTCGTGTGCCAGCCGGCGTCGTTGACCCGCCCCGCGGCATTGAGCAGAGCCACCAGCGCGGGCAGGTCCTGGCTCCGGCAGGCGCGCAGGCTCAGTCCTGGCACGGCTCGGGCTCCTTAATGGGCGGCGCGACGCCCAGGGCTTGCAGCTCGGCCAATAGCGCCTCGCGCGAGGTGAAGCGGATGGCGTGCAGGCCCATTGCGGCCGCCGCATCTACGTTGGCCGGGTTGTCATCGATGAAGACGGCCTCCTGTGGCGTAACCCCCAATTGCTCCAGGGTCAGATGGAAGATGGCCGGGTCGGGCTTCATCAGTCCCACCTGGGCGGAGACCACAATCACGTCAAAGCAGTCCTCGATGTGCAGCTCATCGCGCAGCATGGCCTCCAGCCGCAGCGAGGCGTTGCTGAGCAGGGCGGTCTTGAAGCGGCCCCGCAGACCGCGAATGAAGCGGACCAACTCTGCGTCCAGCACGTCGTCGGCGAACATGGCCCGGCGGAATGCCATCTCCTGCTCGTGCGTAGTGAACCCCAGTTGCTGACCGATGCGTTGCCAGCGCGCGTCGGGTGAGGCCAGCCCGAGCTGTGCCAGCCGGCTCTCCTCGCTGTCGAACACCATGACGTATAGCTCCGGCAGCGTCAGGCCATACTGACGGGCCATGACCTCACGCGCCTGGCCCGACTCGGTGCGCATTAGTACCCCACCAAAGTCAAAGATGACGGCCCGGATGGACTGCTTTGTCTCTGCCATGTGATCTCCTTTCCTTCGAAACCAAACAAGAAAGGCCGTGGGGCGCAGCCCACGGCAGAGGGACGTACGGTTCTCCCAAGACACAATCCGTGGGCATGGAGTGCGCCCACGGACCATCTAGGTTCGTGGGCAGACGGTGAATGGGCGCACTACGCCAGTGTGGCGGTCCGGGCGCTGCGCATTCCATTCACCTCCCACGGGATTCTGCAGAGAGTATAAACAGGTCAGCCGCACCTGTCAAATGTGTCATACCTTCGCGCTTTCATGCAGACTCGACGGATTTGCCAAACCCGTCGGGGCTCGGTCCGACAAGTCAATTGCGGACTGCAGCCATTTGACAAAAACGCGATTTTGTGCCATCATACAGACGCTTACTTGCTTCAGCAAATAAAGTTAGTCGCGGACTGGTGCGCATGCCCAAGCCACCTATCGCCAATCGGGAACTGATCCGAGGCATTAACCGCTCCACTGTCCTCAGCCTCATCAAGAGCCGTGGGCCCGTCTCCAGGACCGACGTCGCCAGGCTGTCTGGCCTTAGCTTGGCGACCGTATCGGGCATCACGGCCGACCTCATCCACGAAAGCCTCGTCTACGAGAAGGAGGAGGGCGACTCAACCGGCGGCCGGCGCCCCATTCTGCTGGCCCTGAACCATAGCGCCCGGTACGTCATCGGCATCAAGTTGGCGGAACACCAGCTCATCGCGGCCCTGACGGACCTGAATGCCACCGTCTTGCTGGCGTCCACGCACGCACTGGAAAACGGAACGGACCTCCATGAGGCCGTGCGAGTTCTAGCCCAGATCGTTGAGGAGCTCGCCGCCCATGCCAAGGTCGAGCGCCAGAAGCTCATCGGCGTGGGCATCGGCCTGGCCGGTGTGATCGACAGCCGTGGCGGGCTTTGCCGCTACTCACCCATCCTGGGCTGGCGCGATGCCCCCCTGCGCGACCTCTTGCAGGAGCTGATTGCGCTCCCGGTCTACCTCGACAACGACGTTCATGCCCTGACCATGGCCGAAAAGCTCTTTGGAGCCGGGCAGGGCGTGGACGACTTTATCACGGTTACGGTTGGACGGGGCGTAGGCATGGGCATGGTGGTCAATGGACAACCCTTCCGGGGCACGCGTGGCGGTGGTGGCGAGTTCGGTCATACCGTCGTCGACCCCGCTGGCCCTCCTTGTGGTTGTGGCAAGCGCGGCTGCCTGGAAGCGTATGTCTCCGATCCCGCCATCCTCCGTGCGGCCCGTGAAACGGCCCTCCGCGGGGGCATGCCCATAGCGCCTCAAGACCTGGGTCTCGAGCAGGTGGTGGCCCTGGCACGGGCTGGGAATGAGGCGGCCCGACGCATCTTTGACGAGGCGGGGCGTGTGCTGGGCATTGGGATAGCGAACGTGATCAACGTCTTCAACCCGCGGCTGGTCATCATTACCGGTGAGGGGATCAGTGCTGGCAGTCTGTTGTTTGACCCCATGCGGGAGGCGATCCAGCGCTACTCGTTTGCCGGCCTGGACAAGGACGCCGAGATCGTGATCCAGCAATGGGGCGATGACGCCTGGGCCCGCGGCGCAGCCAGCCTGGTGTTGCAGGAGTTCTTCAGAGCGCCTGTCTCCAGTGCTGAGCCCCTCTCCGATGGCCGCGTCAAGAAGGGGACGGCGCCCCCCAGGCAATAGCGCTCGCGTCGGATGGGTGAAACCAGGGTGCACTCTTCTTTTTTGTCTGACTTATTTCACTGACAAAATTAAGTGCGGGCCGCCGGAGGGAGTCTTCATGGTTGGTGAGAGAGGGTGGAGAAAGCTTGCCTGGGTCGGGGTGTTCCTGCTGCCCAGCCTCTTGGGACTGCTGACCTTCGCCGTCGTGCCCATTCTCTCATCGCTGCTTCTGACTCTCTTCGACTGGGACCTGTTGACCCCGCCGCGGTTTGTGGGCCTGGGCAACTTCCAGAGGCTCGTCGCAGATCGCAACTTCTGGTCGGCTTTGGGGCACACTCTCTACTACATCGCGGGCTACATTCCGCTGGTGATGGTGATTGCCCTCGCGGTCGCGGTTCTCGTGAACCAGAGGCTGCGTGGCGTGGTCCTGGTCCGCGCCGCCTTTTTCGTTCCCGTGGTCTCGGCGTGGGTGGCCGTCGCCCTGCTTTGGCAGTGGATCTTTAACCCGAAGTATGGTCTCCTCAATTACCTTCTGAGCCTGGTGGGCGTCCATGGCCCGGCCTGGTTGTTCGACCCGCAGTGGGCCATGCCCGCCATCATCCTCACCAGCCTTTGGAAAGACATCGGCTTTGTCATGGTGATGCTGCTGGCGGGGCTGCAGGGCATTCCCAGCCAGTACTATGAAGCCGCGGCGATTGACGGTGCGAGCCGGTGGCAGCAGTTCCGCAGCATCACCCTGCCCCTGCTTTCGCCCACCATCTTTTTCGCGCTGACGATCTCGCTCATCAACTCCTTTCAGGTGTTCGACCAGGTATGGGTCATGACCGGCGGCGGTCCCGCCGGCGCCACCAGCGTGCTGGTCGAGCAGATCGTCAAGAATGCCTTCAGCTACAGCCGCATGGGCTATGCCGCCAGCCTCTCGTGGGTCCTCTTCATCCTGGTCTTTGCGGCCACAATCATTCAACTGCGCGGGCAGAAACGGTGGGTGACCTATGACTAGGACCGAGCTCGGGCCCCTGGCCACAGCCGGCGAGTTCGAAGCAGACCCGACGCGCCAGCCTCCGCGCGGCATCGGGCGCTGGATCATCTATGGCCTCCTCATCTTCAGCGCCTTGACCATGGTCGTCCCCTTCCTATGGATGGTCTCCACTTCCCTCAAGGCGGACGAGTACGTGCTGACCATGCCTCCGCAGTTCCTCCCCAGGCCGCTGACCCTGTACTCCTACAGGCGGCTGGCCGCGCTGTTCCCGATCGGGCGCATCTTCCTCAATAGCCTGCTGGTTGCGACCTGGACTGCCGCAGGGCAATTGCTGACCTGCTCCATGGCCGCCTATGCCTTTGCCCGCATGCGCTTCCGGGGCAGCAACGCCCTGTTCCTGATCTACCTGGCCACATTGATGATCCCTTCGCAGGTGACGATTACCCCGCTGTTTATCGTGATGCGCTACCTGGGCTGGATCAACACGTACCCGGGTCTGATCCTTCCGGGCGTCTTTAGCGCCTTTGGCACGTTCCTGCTGCGCCAATTCCTGCTCGGCATCCCCAGGGAGCTGGAGGAGGCGGCCTTCATCGATGGCGCATCGCACTGGACCGTCTACTCACGTATCATCCTCCCTCTGGCCAAACCCGCGCTGGCGACGCTGGCGGTCTACTCGTTCATGGGTTCCTGGAACGCTTACCTCTGGCCTTTGTTCGTGGTGAGTGACATGCAGTTGATGACCCTACCCGTGGGCCTGGCCACGCTGCACGGACGTTGGCTCACTCAATGGAACCTGGTCATGGCGGGCTCGGTCATCACGGTGCTGCCCATGTTGGTCGTCTACCTTGCGGCGCAAAAGTACTTTGTCAAGGGTGTTGTCATGAGTGGCATCAAAGGCTGACAGCTTGCCAAGCTGAAAGGAGGTGGTCGAACCAGCTTTTCGTGCGCGTGGTGCATGTCCGGATCAAACGTATGCAGAATGCAAAAAGGAGTAACATGAGAAGCCGTTGGTTTTCCCTGCTGGCGGGAGCGTTGGTGCTGAGCGTACTCGTCGCATCCTGCGCCCAGCAGCCCCCCGCCCCGACCCCGACCCCGGTAGTCATCGAGAAGATCAAAGTGGTCACGGCGACACCCGCGCCTCCGCCCCCGCCAACTCCGGTGACTCTCACGTACTTTACCTTCTCCGCCGCACCGGATCATCTCAAAGACCTGGACGACATGATCAAGATCTTTGCGAGCGCCCACCCCAACATCAAGATCAAGGTGGAGACGGCGGCCTGGAACGACTACTTCACCAAGTTGCAGACTCTGATCGCAGGCGGGACAGCGCCGGACGTGTTCGAGCTCAACTATGAAAACTTTGTCAGCTATGCGGCCAAGGGCGTCCTGCTGGATCTCGGTCCAGTGGCCCAAGCCGACGCCCAGTTCGATGCCGCCATCTTTTACCCGCGCGCCTACGGCGCCTTCAACTACAATGGCATGCAGCTCGGCCTGCCCGAAACCTTCTCGACCGTGGTGCTGTTCTACAACAAGGCCCTTTTCGACAAGGCCGGCGTGGCCTACCCCACAGGTGACTGGACGTGGAGTGATGCCGTCGCCGCGGCCAAGAAACTGACCGATGCCAAGGCGGGGGTCTATGGACTATACTCCCCGGCCCAGTTCTGGGAGTTTTACAAAAAGGCCGCCCAGAATGGCTGCAGCTTCCTCAGCGAGGACAAGCAGCAGGTCACCCTCAACTCTCCGCAGTGCGTCCAGGCGCTGGAGACCATGGTCAACTTTGTGGTCAAGGACAAGGTCATGCCGACGGACGCCGAGATGGCCGGCGTCTCGGATGGCGACCTGTTCAAGTCGGGCAAGATCGCCATGGACGTCACCGGCATCTGGATGTTCGCGGCGTTCAAGGACGCGCCCTTCCAGTGGGACATTGCCGTGGAGCCCGGTCTGAAGCAGCATGCGACCCACTTTTTCGCCAATGCGGTCTCGGTCTTTGCCGCGTCCAAGCACCCGCAAGAGGCCTGGGAGTGGGTCAAGTTCTTCACCAGCAGCCCGGACGTGGCGGCCATGCGCGTCACGTCGGCCTGGGAGTTGCCCGCCCTCAAGAACCCGGCCTACTTTGAGGACTATTTGAAGCAGACTCCGCCGGCCAACCGCGCGGCCGTCTTCCAGTCCCTCGAGTACGCCATCGTGCCACCCGTCATCGAGCGCCAGGGCGAGATGCAGGACGCCATCGGCAGACTCATCGACCAGGTCAAGCTGGGCAAGATGACGGCTCAGCAGGCACTCGACGAGGCCACCAAGCAAGTGCAGGCACTGCTCAAGTAGAGTGCACCGGCCTCCTGGCAGAAGGGGCAGCTCGCCTGCCCCTTCTGCCCACAACACGAAGGCGATCCTGGATGGTGGACCTATACCAGAGATGCATTGAGCTCATCCTGAGCAATCAGGCCAAATCCGGCGCGTACATCGCCTCGCCCAGCTTCCCCTCTTATGCCTTCTGCTGGCTGCGCGATGGCAGCTTTGTCGCCTATGCCATGGATCTCGTCGGGGAGCACGACAGCGCCGCTGCCTTCCTGCGCTGGGCGTCCGGCACGGTTCAGCACTACGCCGGCAAGGTCGAGCGCCTGCTGGAGAAACTGCGGCGAGAGGATCCCCCGGATGCGAGAGACCTGCTGCACGCCCGCTACACGCTGGACGGGTTCGAAGTCCAGGACGACTGGGGCAACTTTCAGCTCGATGGCTATGGCACCTGGCTCTGGGCCCTGGCACAGCACGAGGTGCTGGCCCATGACGTGGCTCTGGTACAGGACGCCGCCGAAAGCATCCGAACCACGGTGCGCTATCTGTCGGCCCTCTGGACGTCGCCCAACTATGACTGTTGGGAAGAATACCCCGATCTCGTTCACACCTACACTCTGGCAGCCATCTACGCCGGGCTTCGGTCCGCGGAGCCCTGGGTCGGCCCGCATGTGGGGTTGCGCACCTGGGATGGTCGGCCTCCAGGCGAGCTCGCTGAGGACATTCGCCGTTGCGTGCTCGAGCGGGCCGTACAGGATGCCCATCTGGTGAAACACGTCAGTCTGCCCGCGCCTGCTGCGGACGTCGCTCCAGAGCGCCTGGACGCCGTGGACGCGAGCCTGATAGGCGTATCTACTCCTTACCGCCTGCTGGTTCCGTCTGAGCCGCTCATGCACAGGACTGTGCAGCGCATTGAGTCCGACCTCCATTGCCCCGCAGGAGGGGTGCATCGCTACCTGGCCGACACCTACTACGGCGGTGGGGAGTGGCTGCTGCTCTCCGCGTGGCTGGGCTGGTACTATGCCGAGCAAGGACAACGTGAGAAGGCCGTATCGCTGCTGCGCTGGATCGAGGCTCAGGCCGACGACGAGGGAAACCTACCGGAGCAGGTTTCGACGCACGTCCTGGCTCCCCAATGCCTGGCGACTTGGAAGGCGCGTTGGGGTCCGATCGCCAGTCCCTTGCTCTGGTCGCACGCCATGTACCTGATACTCCGTCGCGCGCTAGCTATGGGAGATGAGACATGACAACGACCCCTGAACTGCTAGGGTTGTCGCACACACCACTGGGCCTGGAGCATCCCTACGAACAGGGCCCCACGGAGCGTTTCCCGCGGGACCCGGTGGCGGGCCAGCCAGTCACCCTTGGTGTCGCTACCTGGCCACCCGGCAGCGCCGAGGCGGTCTGGGCCACCTGGGTCGTCGAGGGTACGGCTGAGGGCGGCCAGGCGGAGGGCGTCTGCGTCGGCGACGACCACGAGCGCAGCCTCTGGCGAGTGCAACTCCCGCCTTTCAGCCGTGGCCAGCGAGTTGCCTATCGCCTCTTCGCCCGCCAGCGTGATAGGCGGTTGGAGCTGGTTGGCTTTTCCTTCACCGTTGCCGGTTGGTGTCGGGTTACTCGTGTCGTGGAGGCGCGTGCGTCCGCCGATGCTCTGACGGTAGAGTACGCGTGCGAAGATCCGTCCGTTCACCCGTGTCTGGTCTTCAGCGTGGCTTCGCCCGAGCGCGTACACGTGCGTCTGACCGTCGTTCATCCAGCGTCCCAAGCCGGCCCCGCACAAGGTACAAACGGCGCAACGCAGGTTGCCGTCGAGATGACGCCGCACAGCATGGTCTCTGTCACTGGCGGTCTGCGCTTTGCCGTCGCGCGCCGATCCTGCCGCATTGAAGTGTCGAGGACGGACGGGTCTTGGACCCTGCAGGAGTCAGCTCCGCTTGCCTGCCTCGTGCGCCAGGCGGGTGAGGTGCTACGGGTAAGGCAGACTTTCGCGAGCCCATCCGACGAGATGTTCTTTGGCTTTGGCGAGCGCTACAACGCACTCAATCAACGCGGCAACTCACTGGACGTGCGCGTCTTTGACCAGTACAAGAACCAGGGGCTGCGCACCTACTTGCCTGTGCCCTTCTTCCTCTCATCCCGTGGCTATGGCCTTTACCTCGCCACCCCGCGCCACGTGGCCTATGACCTGGCGGTCTCCCATCCGGTCCGCTGGTCATTCGATGCGGAGCTCGGGACCGACGGCGAGCTGGAATACGACGTAATGATCGGCGACCCAAGGCGGGTCATCAGGGCCTTTGCCGATCAAGTAGGAAGGCCCGCCCTGCCTCCCGCGTGGGTCTTTGGCCCCTGGATGAGCGGCAACGACTGGAACAGCCAGGAAGTGGTGCTGGCACAAGCGCACAGGACGGCCGAACTTGGCATTCCGGCCACTGTTCTGGTGATTGAAGCGTGGAGCGACGAAGCCACCTTCTACATCTGGAACGATGCGCACTATGCACTCAAACCGCCCGAACAGCCGTTCCGCTATGCCGATTTCTCCTTCCCTGGCGAGGGGCGCTGGCCCGATCCCAAGGGCATGATCGACGAGCTGCACCGCCTTGGCATCCATGTGCTGCTGTGGCAGATCCCGGTGATGAAGGGGCTGGACGCGCCCCACCCCCAACACGACGCCGACGAGGCCTACATGATGGAGAGGCGCTTCTGCGTCTGCGACGCCGCTGGCAGCCCCCACCGCATCCGTCCCTTCTGGTTTCGCGGCGGAATGGTGTTGGATTTTACCAACCCCGAGGCGGCACAGTGGTGGCTCAGCAAGCGGGCCTACCTGTTGGAGGAGCTGGGCATCGACGGGTTCAAGACCGACGGAGGAGAGCACCTCTGGGGCCGGGAACTGCGCTTCGCGGACGGGCGCCGTGGAGACGAGCTGTGGAACCTCTACCCCAACCTCTACGTGGACGCCTACCACCGTTTCGCGCGCGACAAGAACCGTGGGGACGCGATCACGTTCAGTCGAGCCGGATTCGTTGGTGCTCAGGCTTTCCCCTGCCACTGGGCGGGCGACGAGAACTCTACCTGGGAAGCTTTCCGCGCCTCAGTCATTGCGGGGCTGAACGCCGGCATCTCGGGTGTGCCATTCTGGGGCTGGGATCTGGCTGGTTTCGGCGGCGAGATCCCCTCCGCCGAGCTGTATTCGCGCGCCGCCGCGATGGCCACCTTCTGCCCCATCATGCAGTACCACTCAGAGTTCAACGAGCACCGCCTGCCCAGCCGCGACCGCACGCCGTGGAACGTTGCGGAGCGGACCGCCGAACCGCGAGCGCTGGAGATCTACCGCCGTCTGGCCCAGTTGCGCATGCGCCTGTTGCCCTACATCCAGGCAGAGGCGGCTCACTGCGCAGAAACTGGCGAGCCCTTGCTGCGGCCCCTGTTCCTCGATTGGCCCACGGACCCTCAGGTGTGGAGCATCGACGACCAATACTGCTTCGGTCGGGCCTTGTTGGTCGCTCCGGTCTTGGAGGCTGGCGCCACCCAGCGACGCCTCTATCTGCCCGAAGGGGAGTGGCAAGACCTGTGGGACGGGACTGTTGACCCCGGCAAACAGTGGGTTGTGCGTTCGGTGCCGTTGGACATAATCCCGGTGTATCGGCGCCTCGGTGCGCCCTGGCCGGGCCTCGGCCGATAGCCAGATCTCAGAACCCCAGCCGCAGCCCCAACCCGTGCCGCGCGGCCGCGCGCTCGACGCGCTGCGCCAACAGGCGCGAGTAGCCCGCCCGGTCGTGCAGGACCAGGCGGAACTGGTCCTCGGCGTCTGGGTAGGTAGCGGCCAGGCCGGTGCACAGTTGCTTCCACCAGCCCCCGCCCTTGGCGTTGAGCGTGTCCACCAGCACGTATGAGACGCCCACCTGTGCCAGCGCGGCGAACACGGCGTCCACGGCGGCTTCGCTGTCCGAAAAGCCAGGCAGCACCGGCCCGAAAAAGGCCCAGGTGCGAATGCCCGCCTCGTGCAATTGCGCCAGCGCGTCCAGGCGTTGCTGCACAGGAGAGGCGACGGGCTCGAAAGCCTGCCGCACGGACTCGTCGAGAGTAGTCACAGTAAAGGCCACCTCGACGTCTGGCATGTCGCGCAAGACGTCGAGATCGCGCAGCACCAGCGCGCCCTTGGTCAGCACTGTGGTGGGGAAACCGGCGTAGGGCACGAGCACCTGTAGGCAGCGCCGCGTCAGTTCGTACTTCTTTTCCAGGGGCTGGTAGGCGTCGGTGACGGTGCCCACGGTGAGACTGCCTGGTTTTGCGCGTGGCATCTGGCGCGCCAGCACCTCGGCCGCGTTCACGCGCACGTCCACGAACTGGCCCCACGGCTCAGTGTGCCCGGTGAAGCGCTTCATGAACACGGCGTAGCAGTAAATGCAGCCGTGCTGGCAGCCCACGTAGGGGTTGAGAGCATAGTCCACGCCCGGGATGCGGCAATGGGTCAGGAACGACTTGCAGACGATCTCTCTCACGTGCATGTTCGCTTCCTCTCAGGCTTGAGGACTCGTGCAGCAGCCTTTCCAGCCTGCATGGACGGCCCGAAAGGGCGGTTCCACAGATCTGGAATCTGCTTCACTGCCCTCGCCCTGTGGTTACGCTCCCGGATGGAGGCTGAGTCGGAAAGGTCGCTAGCGTGTAACCCTCTGGCGGAGCGAGAGGCTGCACGGTGTCCGTCTCGTATACCAGCACCGTCAGGCTCAGAGGGCCTGGCCAGGGGTCAGGTGGCAACTGCAGGTAGTGCGTGTCGCGGATGGTGTGGCCCGCTGACCACGACGAGGTCGCCAGGGCACCTCGCCCAGGCCAGTTGTCATCCTGGGCCACGAGTCGGCCTTCCTCGGTCACAAGGCGCACCGAGATTGAGTAGTTCGTCTGTATTGGGTGCAGAGCCGTCCAGTAGAGCATGACGCGCAGCGTACGACCGCCGAGCGGCGCCGCTGCTCCGGAGACAAAGGCTCCTTCGGGGTCTGTCTGGGCCAGCTCAAAGCCTTCCAGTTGCAGCCAGGGCGGCCAGACCTTTGAGCCCTGGCTTGGAAAGGTCGCAGCGGGTACTGCCTTGAAGAGAAAGTAGCCATCCTGTTCCCACACAGTCTCCAACGTGGGATCCATCTGCAAGTGGTGCAGCTCTGCCTTGAGTTCAGCAGGCGAAAGAGGGTAAGGATTGGGGTCGGTCTCGTCCAGCACGAACCACGTAGGCGCTGCTTCTGCGTCGTACCAGGGGAAAAGGTACAGTTGTCCTCGCGTCCCCAGATGCGCTCCGAGCCGGCTCTGTGCGGCCACGGAATCGGTAGCAGGGATTCGAGCCAGGACCTGATGGCCGATGCGGGTGTGCTCGGTGATCTGGTACAGCGCAGGTTGGAACCGGCCTCCGCCGGGGAATGGGCTCCACACACGAAAGCCAACCACCGCCGCCACGACCAGCGCGATGACGCTGGCAGCAGCAGTACGGGGTTTGAGACGCGCGATGAGAATCGCCATCGAGTTCCACAGTAGGGCGAGCAATGGGGCGACGTACCAGCCGCTGAGCGTGCCAACAACCGGGTCTGGTGAGGCCAGCAAGAGCAGTAGCGTGGGGGCCCAGATCAACTGCTGCCCGTCCGCCAGCAACGGCAGGCCAGCCAGCGGGGCAAAGGTGCGCAACAGAGCCTTGGCCTTCTCCGCCGTGAGCAGCGCTCGCATCAGTTGCATGGGGTCGCGCACGAGGCTCAGTATGGCCTGCGCCGGCGAGTTGCCCGCTCCGGCCAGCAGACGCGCGTGGCGGTAGCCGCCGCTGCCTAAGGCGGGCATCACCACGCCAGTCACGACGGCAAACCAGAGCACGCCTACCGTGATGAAGAAAGCCCCTGCCCTGCGGTAGCGCGGGCGGCAACACAGAAGGCATAGACCGAAGGAAGCAACGTAGATCGCCATGTCTTCGCGCACGAGCATGACCAAGAGCAGAGAGGCGTACAACAGGCGCGGGTGTTCGGCAGCCAGCGCATACATGGCCAGCGCCAACAGGGGCACAGCCAGCATGATCTCGTGGAACTCTTCCTGAGCCGTCAGGTGCAGCATCGGATTCAAGACGAACGCAAGCGCCAGAAGTGGAGCCAGAACCGGGTAGCGTTTGCGCAGGGTCGCGTACGCGGGCACAATCGCCGACGCCAGCGCGAGGATTTCGATGACCAGCAGTGTCCGCGCGTCGGGCGCAAGGGAGAACAGCGGCACGAGCAGGGCCAGCAGCGGCGAGAAATGGTCTGCCAGGAAGTTCGGTGGTTTGAGCGTGGTGGCAAACCAGTGGCCCTGGGCGGTATTCCAGATCACCTGGGTGTAGTAGCCCAGGTCCAACAGGTTCGTGTGAAAGGACGCATGTCGCAGGAGTGCCAGACCAATGCCCAGCACCAGGAAGGCAGCGATCAAGGCAGGCGCAGCCCAGGCCGTCCACACACGGGCCCGCAGCGCACGATGGACGCCGCTCTGCGTGGTGCCAGTCACGTGGCAGGGTCGCTCTGGGCTATGGCGCTGCTGGTTGTTGATGGATGCACCCATCTGGCCTGCCTCGTCTTGCCGGGGTCAGCAGGTCAGATGCAGAGCTGCCGCGGCCTGTTCGCTGCGGGCTAGCTCGTTGTAGCGCTGGCAGGCGGCGGCGGTGGGGTGCACTTCCACACGGATGCCCTGCGCGGCCAGGTAGTCCAGCGTCTCCTGGGGCACCTTCATCAGCCCCGGGTTGCCAGTGCCGACCACCAGCACGCTGGGTTTGGCTTCCAGAACCTCCTGCAGGTCCTCTGGCTGCAGCAGGTGGCCCTCCTTGCGCCACCAGCCCGGGCGCGCGCCGCCCGGTAGCAGGATCAGGTCCTGGGTATAGGTCTTGTCATCGACCACGATCCTACCAAAGGCGTACGATGCAATGTGAGGCATGGGTAGACCTCCTCCTACCTTTTTCCGGAGACGGGCCAGACGCAGCTTGAGCGCCTGGCGTGAGCACTCGCCCTTGGCGGGCAGCTCTGACAGCGCCAGTGCTTCACACGTCCAGCGTGCGGCCGAGGCATGGTCGCGCTGACGGTGCTCGCAGTCCTTGGCCAGCTCCACGCAGGCTTTGGCCTCGTTCTTTTCGCGCAGCAAGTGCCAGATGCGGCAAGCCTCGTCCATTCTCCCGGCCTTCTTGAACAGGTGCGACAGCTGATGTAGGGCCTCCACCTGCAGGCTGGGGGGCAGCCCCCGCTCCAGAGCCCGCTCCAGCGCGCGCTGCGCCTGCCCCGTCTGGCCCTGCGCCGCCAGGATCACGCCCAGGCTGTATAGGTCCGTGACATGCTCCAGGTTCGGGCCCAGCGGATCGCACAGCGATGCGTTGGCGCACGTCGCCAGCGTGACCAGCGAGAGCACGTCCTGCGCGTTGTGCGCGAACACCTGCGGCAGGTAGCTCGTGTCGCCATAGCGCAGGTAGTCAAAGTAGAGCTCTGGGATTAGCCAACCCGGCACGTCGCCCTGGCGCGGCATGCCCAGCACGCCGGCCTCCAGCGACGAGAGGGCGCATGAGCCCAGCCGCCTGCGCCACAAATGCCGCGCCGGGTGGAGCAAGTCGAGGTGCGGCGCTTGCGCCAGGCGCATCTCGCGCCGCGCGCAGACGAAACGCGCCTGCAGGATGGGTAGGTCGAAGTTGCGCCCGTTGAAGCTGACCCACCAGCCGCGCTCCTGCATCTGGCGGTCCAGCAGGTGCAGCAGGGCTTCTTCCTCGGAATAGTCCCGCAAGAAGTACTGGCGCAGGCAAAACTCGTCGCCCTCAAAGGCACCGGTGCCAACCAGGAAGGCACACACGCCCGAGCCGATTCCTAGCCCGGTGGTCTCGATGTCGAAGAAGAGCGCTGAGCGGAAATCCTGCGCGCTTACGCGCTCGTCGCCACACAGGCGGGCCAGCAGAGGTGCGGGTTGCCCGCTGGCCAGCAGGCTCCCGAGTGACTGTCCGCCATGCAGGTGCGTCAAAGGGAAGCGTTGCTCCACTACAAAGCATGGCCCGTGCGGGGTCTCGAACAGCTCTCCCGCGATGACGTCCTGGATGCCGGCCGGCTGTGGGTGCTTCCTGCCTTGCGTGACGGACGGCAGGTCGCGCGCGCCCACGCGAACGCCCAGCTTGCGCAATTCCTCGTTGAGCGGCGGAGGACATTCGTCTGCCGCCGGTGACTTTGGGCGAAAGGGAGTAGTCGCATTCATGGCAACAGGGGCATCAGCAGCACGTTGAGGGTGTTATAGGCGGCGTGCACGACCATGCAGGTGGTGGTGTTGCAGCGCTCGCGGATCCAGCCCAGCACCAGGCCCACGATCAGGATCTCGACCATGGCGGGGGAGACTCCATACTGCAGGTGGCTGACGGCAAACAGGGCGGCGGTTAGCGGGATGCGGAAGCGCGGCTGCAGCGCCCCGCGGAAGAGCAGTTCTTCGCCAATGCCCGCGGAGAGGCCCAGTAGCAGCGCACCCAGGACCGTGGAGAAGCGCCCGAAGAGCTGTCCAGACGACTGAGAAACCAGCTCGTAGCTGGCGGGCCAGAACTGCCGCCAGACCAGCGAAACGCCATAGTCAAAGGCCAGCAGCGCGATCACCGCCGCCAGAGCGATGGCCAGGTGCCGCAGCTTGGGCACGCGCAGGCCCAGGCGCTCTGCCGTCTCCCGCGGGTTGCGGCGCACGAACAGGCCTACGCCAGCCAGCGCAAAGACCACAAACAGCGCCTGCTCGGAGACCAGCAGCCCTGCACTTAGCCTGGTCGAATCCACCAGCGAGAAGATGAAGCTCTGACTGGTCAGAAGCGGGCCCAGCGAGGTAGCCGCCAGATAGACGAAGAAGGTGAGGGCCACGCTGTGCACGGGCGAGGCCGGGTCGAGCGGCAGAACGCGGGCGAGCAGCCTGCGCAGGGGGGTGATGAGACATAACCACCCGAGCAGCGCAGTTACTACAAAGACCCAACCCAGCCCCAGAGGATTGACGGCCTGCAGCTCGGGTGGTATGGGCTGGCGAATAGCGCGGTAAATGGCGGGCGTGGCCACGAACATCAGGCCTAACAGGAGCGTGCAGGAGTTGAGCAGGCCCAGGCAGAGGTGGGTCAGAATCTTCCACGGACGGAGCCTCACGCCCCAGTTGGCGATGACGACGATGCCCAAAGGCAGCAGGTATGGCACAATGGCCGACATGGAAGCGCTCCTTGCGACTGAAGGGGTCTCCGCCCGGTGCCCGCGGAAGCACGTGGCTATGATAACACGAACCCGCCGCTTTGGCAACACGCTGACCAAGGTTGGCGCACGACCAATCTGTGATGACTTCCCACTTGCACGTTTTTCGAGTACAATGGCCTGAGCCAAAGCGGCTGTACCCAAAAACATGTCCTTCAAGGAGGAAGCCACATGGTAGCACGAGGGGTCGTGATCGCCAGTGCGGCGCGCACGGCGATCGGACGATTCCAGGGAGCGTACAGCGACACCCCGGCGTCGGAATTGGGCGGCGTGGCCATCCGCGCGGCCGTGCAGCGTGCTGGCATCGATCCGGCGCGCATCGACGAAGTGCTGATGGGCAATGTGATCCAAGCGGGAGAGGGCCAGGCTCCTGCACGCCAGGCCGCGCTGCGAGCGGGCCTGCCGGTGACGGTGGGCGCCACCACGATCAACAAGATCTGCGGCTCCGGACTAAAGGCGGTGATGTTCGCCGCCCAGGCCATCCGCGCCGGCGACGCGCACATCATCGTCGCTGGCGGCATGGAGAACATGACCCTGGGGCCCTACTTGCTGCCCCAGGCGCGCCAGGGCTACCGCCTGGGCAATGGCACCGTCGTAGACGCCACGGTGCACGACGGACTGTGGTGCGCTTTCGAGAACCGTCACATGGGCGTCTCGGCCGAGTGGATCGCCAAGGAGTATGGCCTGACGCGCCAGGAGCTCGACGAATACTCTTACCACAGCCAGCGCAAAGCCGTCGCGGCCATCCAGGCGGGCAAGTTCAAGGCCGAGATTGCGCCCGTCGAGGTGCCGCAGCGCAAGGGACCGCCCGTCGTGGTGGAGACGGACGAGAACCCGCGCGCAGACACTACCGTGGAGGCGCTGGCCAAGCTGCGTCCGGCCTTCCAGGAAGGGGGCATGGTTACGGCGGGCAACGCGCCCGGCATCACCGACGGCGCCGCAGCCTTGGTGGTGATGGGCGAGGACACGGCGCAGGAGTTGGGCCTCAAGCCGCTGGCGCGGGTCGTGGGCTATGACCAGGCGGCGGTGGAGCCGCTCAAGTTATTCACCGCGCCCATCCTGGCCGTGCGCAAGCTGTTGGACAGGACCGGCCAAGAGGTGTCGGACATCGACCTGATCGAGATGAACGAAGCATTTGCCGCGCAGACCGTGGCCGACGGCAAGGCGCTGGGTGTGGACTGGGCCAGGGTCAACGTCAACGGCGGCGCGATCGCGCTGGGTCACCCCATCGGGGCCAGTGGCGCACGCATCCTGGTGACGCTGATCTACGCGCTGCGCGAGCGTGGGCTCAAGACGGGCCTAGCCACGCTCTGCCTGGGCGGCGGCGAAGCTGTGGCCATGACCATCGAACTTGTGTGAGCGGAAGGAGCGAAACACAAAGAACAAAGCGGAACTGGACTTGCGTGCCTTTGCGTCTCGGTGACTTGGCGTTCGGGTCTCCGGTACAGTGTCGTACGCAAACCCAAAGCAAAGGAGGCAATTGGATGGATCTCAATCTGAGCCCAGAGCAGGAGATGATGCGCAAGATGGTGCGCGATTTCGCACAGAGAGAAGTGGCGCCCATCGCTGCGGAGATTGACGACAAAGGAATAGTGCCCTTCGAGAACATCAGAAAAATGGCTCAGCTTGGCTTGCTGGGCCTGACTGTCTCCGAAAAGTATGATGGCAGCGGGGCGGACGCGATCAGCTATGCGATTGCGATCGAGGAGCTCGCCAAGGCCTGCGCCTCAACCGCCATCATCCTGGCGGTGCAGAACTCGCTAGTGTGCGGCGGCATCGAAAAGTTCGGCAGCGACGAACAGAAGACCAAGTACCTGAAGCCGCTGGCCCGTGGCGAAAAGCTGGGGGCCTTTGCCCTGACCGAGCCCGGCGCGGGCTGCGACGCGGCCGCCCAGTCCACCACCGCCGTGCGCGACGGCGACAGCTACATGATCAACGGCACCAAACACTTTATCACCAACGGCGGGTTTGCGGACGTGATCATCGTCTTTGCCATGACGGACAAGGCGCAGCGCAGCAAGGGTATCAGCGCCTTCCTCGTGGAAAAGGGCTTCAAGGGCTTTTCCGTTGGAAAAGAAGAGCACAAGATGGGCATTCGCGGCAGCAACACCTGCGAGCTGGTCTTCACCGACATGCGCGTGCCCGCCGCCAACCTGATGGGCGGCGAGGGGCAGGGCTTTAAGATCGCACTGACCATGCTGGACGCGGGGCGCATCGGCGTGGCGGCGCAGGCCGTGGGCATCGCTCAGGCCGCCCTGGACGCCTCAGCCAAGTACAGCAAGGAGCGCCAACAGTTCGGCAAGCCCATCTGCGAGTTCCAGGCCATCCAGTGGATGCTGGCCGACATGGCCACGCGCATCGAGGCCGCGCGCCTGTTGACCTACAACGCTGCCCTGAAAAAGCAGTCGGGCCAGCGCTATAGCAAAGAGGCCTCCATGGCCAAGCTGTTCGCCTCGGAGACCGCGGTGTTCGTGGTCGACCGCGCCATGCAGATTCACGGCGGCTATGGGTACATGAAAGAGTACCCCATCGAGCGCTACTACCGTGACGCCAAGATCACCGAAATCTACGAGGGCACCAGCGAGGTGCAGCGCATGGTGATCGCGCGCGCCGTGCTCGAGTAGTCTCCACCTTTCCCCAAGCTGAGGGCGATAGCACCCTCGGGAAACCTGTCTGCTGCACAGTTGCGCATCGCTCAGCGCCGAGACCGCAGAGAGGACGGAGGAACCAGACACAGAGGGCCTCTGTCTCTCTGCGGTCGCGTGCGCATGAGGGCAGTGAGAGACGTGCTGCGGAATGCGGAACGCGCATCACACACCAGGAGGAGAGGACGTATGGTCCCAGACAACTGCGGACCTTCACGGAGAATTGGCGTTCTGGACAAAGGTTGGGTACAATTAGAGGATTGCATGGGAGGCGACCAGGCCGTCATCCGTGGGGCGCGCATCTGCTACCAGTCGGAGGCACTGAACGCAGAGTCCGACGTGCGGCTCATCCGCCGCCTGATGCAAAGCGATCCCAAGCACAACACGGTCTTTGAGCACGCCGTGTTCCGCTGGGGTGTCAAGTGCCCCATCTTCGTGGCCCGGCAATGGATGAGGCACCGCATCGGCTCCTTTAACGAGAAGAGCCTGCGCTATTGCGTCGCGGATCGAGACTATTACGTTCCCGCCGACGAGCCGTTGTGCGAGGTATACACCCGTCACATGGAACTCTCCTTGGACCTGTACGAGCAGCTCCTGGCGGCGGGGTGGAAAAAGGAACGCGCGCGCGGCGTGCTCGGCCTGGCGGTGTACACCGAGTTCATTTGGACTGTGAACGCCTGGTCGCTGATGAACTGGCTCAACAAGCGCCTGGCAAAGTCCGCACAATGGGAGCATCGCCAGTATGCCCTGGCGACGTTGCAGTTGTACGAAGAGACCATGCCGATTACGGCAGGTGCCTTCAAGGAGTTCGTCGTGGGCCCGAGCCTGTGATGACCGAGCGCCCGTCGTGGGACGAGTATTTCATCCAAATCACGCGTCAAGTGGCGACGCGTTCGACCTGCACGCGACGCCAGGTGGGAGCGGTAATTGTACGGGAGAAGCGCATCCTCTCCACGGGCTACAATGGCGCTCCCAGCGGCTTTCCGCATTGCGGTGAGACTGGTTGCCTGCGCGAGACGCTGCATATCCCGTCCGGAGAGCGGCAAGAGGTCCGTCGCGGGTTGCACGCAGAACAGAATGCGATCATTCAGGCGGCGTTGCATGGCATCTCGGTGGCCGGTGCCGACATCTACACGACCCACCAGCCGTGCATCACGTGTGCCAAGATGATCATCAATGCAGGCATCCGGCGCGTTGTCTCGCTGGAGCTGTATCCAGACCAGTTGGCACGCGAATTTCTTGAGCAGGCTGGCATTGAGCTTGCTGTGCTGAATAAGCACGTATGGAAACATGGAGGCGCAGGTTGGAGTCCTTCCGTCGGATCTGGTACGTGATCCGAGCCATGCTGTGGGACGCGTTCTTGCGTCCCCTGTGGCCTGGACGGCCGCCGTTGCGCTCGCCGCAGGCCTTTGCGCAGGCCTGGCAAGAGGGACAGCAGCGCATTGACGAACGCCAGTGGACCGAGGCGTTGGCAGCGTTGGACAAAGCCTTGTCCGTGATGCCGAGGAACAGACCGGACCTGAAGGCTAACCTGCACTTTCGCAAGGGCTATGCTCTGGAACAAATGCGACGTGTGGACCAAGCGCTGGCCGAGTACGCGGCATGTCGCGCGTCGGCAGAGGGCCGTTCCGCCCCGTCGGCCGGTCCGAACGGGGGCGGCCGGTCCGAACGGGGCTCGGCTCTCTCAGAGACCACGTGCCTGGCGCTGTTTCGCCAGGGCTACGTGCTCACACGACTAGGACGATGGCAGCGAGCCGAGGAGAAACTCAGGCAGTGCATCCAGGAGACGCAGCGCGTGTCAGTGCCCAAGCTGCGTCTGAGCGCGTTGCGTGTACTGCTGGGCCTGTACCAGACAACGCAGCGCTACGCCCAGGCCGCCCAGTCCGTGCAGGAGGCCCTGCAGGTGGCACGCGGTCTGGGCGACCGCATGGCTGAGGCATCCCTGCTCGATACGGCCGGGGACGTTGCCGCGGCGCAGAATCGACCCGAGGACGCCCTGTGCAGTTATGAGCTGAGTCTGGACCTGTTCCGTCGCCTGCAGCACGGGCGAGCCGTTGTTGTGGTACAGGAAGACATCGCCAAGCTTTACGCGTCCCGTGGCCAGTGGGACAGAGCCCTGGCCTGGTTGCAGGTCTGTCTGCAGGAGAAGGAACGGGCGCAGGACCTTCTCAGCCAGGCGCAGATCAACTATGAGCTGGCCTGCTTGATGATCAACAATGACGAGCTGGACGAGGCGGCCAGCCTGCTGCTGCGCAGTCTGGGGCTGTTCCGCCGCGCCCCTGGGGGGGACAAGGCCAACATCGATCAGGTGGGAAGAACGTTGATGGGCCTTGGGGTGGTGATCCATCGCCAGGCTACTGCCGACCAGATGACGTACCGTGACATCGAGCGCGGGAGTATCAAGTTGAAGAAGGAAGAAGAGGAGTCATAGGACATACTATGTCGGTTGATCCACGGATTGCCAGGCTACGCAAAGTGAAGGAAGAAGCCCGGTTGGGTGGCGGCACGGAACGAGTTGCGAAGCAGCATGCGGCAGGCAAGCTGACGGCACGCGAGCGGCTTGACCTGTTGCTGGACAAGGGCAGCTTCCGTGAGTTGGACGCCTTGGTGACGCATCGCGCCTCCGGCTTTGGCCTTGAGAAGACGCACCCTTACGGGGATGGTGTAGTCACTGGATATGGTACTATAGATGGCCGCCTCGTGTACGTCTTTTCCCAGGATTTCACCGTGTTCGGAGGGTCACTGGGCGAAGCCCATGCCGAGAAGATCTGCAAGGTGATGGACTTGGCGGTCAAGGTGGGTGCGCCGTTGATCGGTCTCAACGACTCCGGCGGGGCGCGCATCCAAGAGGGCGTCGTCGCGCTGGGCGGCTACGCCGACATCTTCTTGCGCAACGTGCTGGCTTCGGGAGTCATCCCGCAGGTGTCGGCCATCCTGGGCCCCTGCGCGGGCGGCGCGGTGTACTCGCCTGCGATGACGGATTTTATCGTGATGGTCAAGGGTACCAGCCACATGTTCATCACCGGGCCAGACGTGATCCGTGCCGTGACGCACGAGGAGGTATCCTTCGAGCAGCTCGGTGGTGCCATGACGCACAACTCCATCAGCGGCGTGGCGCACCTGCTGGCGGACGACGAGAAGCAGGGCCTGCAGACCGTGCGGCGCCTCTTGAGCTACGTCCCTCAGAATAACATGGAGGACCCTCCGCTCCTGCAGCCCACAGACGACCCGCTGCGCATGGACGCGGCCCTGGACAGCATCGTGCCCGACAACCCCACCCAGCCCTATGACATGCGAGAGGTCATCCGCCGTGTGGTGGACGGCGGAGGCTATCTCGAGATCCACGAGCACTGGGCTAAGAACATCACCGTTGGGTTTGCGCGGCTCAACGGCCACTCGGTGGGCATTGTGGCGCAGAACCCGGTCTTCCTGGCGGGTGTGCTGGATATTGACTCCTCGGACAAGGCCGCGCGCTTTGTGCGCTTCTGCGACTGTTTCAACATCCCGATCATTACCTTTGAAGACGTGCCCGGCTTTCTGCCTGGCGTGTCGCAGGAACATGGCGGCATCATCCGCCACGGCGCCAAACTGCTGTATGCCTATTGCGAGGCGACGGTGCCCAAGATCACCGTCATCACGCGCAAGGCCTACGGTGGCGCCTACGACGTGATGAGCTCCAAACACGTGCGCGGCGATATCAACTATGCCTGGCCGCAGGCCGAGATCGCCGTGATGGGTTCGGAGGGAGCGGTCAACGTCATCTTCCGTAAGGAGATCGCCGAGGCCGCGGACCCCGAGGCCAAGCGCGCGCAGTTGGTGGCCGAGTATAGAGAAAAGTTCGCTAATCCGTACATTGCGGCCGGACGAGGCTACGTTGACGACGTGATTGAACCGCGCGAGACCCGACCGCGCCTCATCGACGCCATAGAGATGCTGCAGAGCAAGCGCGACAGCAACCCACCCAAAAAGCACGGCAATATCCCCCTATAGTTGAGGTGTCTATGCAGACCTTACTGGAGCCTCTGTTGATTACTGATACGGTGCTGCGTGATGCGCATCAGTCGCTCTTGGCGACGAGGATGCGCACTGCCGACATGTTGCCCATCCTGCCGCGCATGGATGCGGTGGGCTATCATTCCCTGGAAATGTGGGGCGGCGCCACGTTCGACGCGGCCATGCGTTTTCTGGCCGAAGACCCCTGGGAGCGGGCTCGCGCGCTCAAAGCCCAGTTGCCGCGCACAGCGTGCCAGATGCTGCTGCGTGGGCAGAATCTGGTGGGCTACAAGCACTACCCCGACGACATCGTCGAGCGCTTTGTCACGCGCGCCAAAGCCAACGGCATCGACATCTTTCGCATCTTTGATTCCCTGAACGACGTGCGCAATATGGCGCAGGCCATGCAGGTCGCCAAACGCGTGGGCGGGCAGGTGCAGGCGGGCATCTGCTACACTACCAGCCCCGTGCACACCCTGGAGGCGTTCGTCAACATGGCGGTCGAGCTGGAGCGCATGGGCGCTGACTCGATTTGCATCAAGGACATGGCGGCTCTGATCACGCCTTACGATGCTTTTGAGCTCGTCAAGCGACTCAAGGCCGTGCTACACATTCCGCTGCAACTGCACACGCACTACACCAGCGGCATGGGCACGGCAGCCTATCTGAAGGCGGCCGAGGCCGGCGTTGACGCAGTAGACACGGCCATCTCCTCGATGGCGCTCAGCACTTCGCAACCGCCCACAGAGACCATTGTGGCGGCGCTCAGGGGCAATCCACGCGATACGGGCCTCGACATGGACCTCCTGGCCCAGATCGCAAGCTACTTTGCCGAGGTCAGGAAAAAGTACGCCGCCGTTGAAGGCGGGGTCTCTGGCGTGGACGTACGGGTCCTGCGCTACCAGCTCCCGGGAGGCATGATCTCCAACCTGGTGGCACAACTGCGCGCGCAGAACGCGCTGGATCGCTATGAGGAGGTGCTGGCCGAGGTGCCGCGCGTGCGCGCCGACCTGGGTTATCCGCCGCTCGTGACGCCGACCAGCCAGATGGTCGGGGCGCAGGCTACGCTCAACGTGTTGCTCGGAGAGCGCTACAAGATGGTGCCTGAGGAGATTCGCGCCTACGTCAAGGGCCTCTACGGACGTCCCCCCGCCCCCATCGACGAGCGGGTCAGGAAGATGATCATGGGCGATGAGCAACCCATCGACTTGCGACCAGCCGACCTGCTCGATTCTGGCTATGACAAGGCCGCCGCAGAGATCGGTGAGCTGGCCCACAACGAGGAGGACGTTCTGTCCTATGCCATGTTTCCGCAGGTGGCCCGCACCTTTTTCGAGAACCGCGCCAAGGGCGTCGCCGGCGAGGAGATCGTGTCCGCCATCGCCAAGGCCGTCGCCGCGCATGAGGAACGTGCGCCAACCGAAGACAACGGCATGCACCACGTCTCAATGTGGAAGCTCACCAGCCGCATCGGCTATGGTTGGAGGTAGGCATGGACATACGGCAAGGAGTGTACGTGACTATTCTGGGCATGGCCCTGGTGTTTGCGGCTCTGCTCATTGTCATGCTCGTCACAGTGCTTCTGGATCGCATCTTCCGCTCCAAGCCGGAAGAGAAGCAAGCTGCCAAAGCGCCTGTCGCCACCAAGAGCGACGCGGAAGCTGTGGCGGAAGAAGGGCGCATTGCTGCCGTCATCGCAGCTACCCTGGCGATCCTGGATCAGGAGTCAGAGGTGGAGGCGCTTGCCAATCTGCCCGAGAGCGTGCTGATGCTGGAGCGCATTCCGCAAGGCTGGAAGGCAGCGGGCCGTTTTGCCGGGATGCATTGAGCCGCACTACGTCGCAGGAAAGTGAGATTATCTATCCATGAAAAAGTTCAAGTTCAGTACCGGCGGCAAAGACTACCGCGTGGAGGTCGAGGACCCATTGAGCTCGGTGCTGGTGATCATGGTGAATGGCAAAGGTTACACGGTCTGTCGAGAAACAGCTGATGCTTCGGCGGCGCAGGAGCTGCAGACGTCGTCGCCAGAGCCCACGGGCGAAGCACCGGCGGCCACATCCCCGCCGAACGAGTCGTCAACCCCGGCTGGGTTCCAGGACGTCCGAGCGCCCATCCCGGGCAAGATTCTCTCCGTGGCCGTTGCGGTGGGTGACCGCGTCCGCTACAGCGACGCCCTGTGCACTCTGGAGGCCATGAAGATGGAGTCTGTGATCCGCGCCCCGATCAATGGCCTGGTGCAGGAGGTTCGCATCAAAGAGGGTGACAACGTGCAATACGACGACGTAATGTTCCTGCTCGGCAACCTGGCAGACTGAGGGGCGTGCCATGAATCTGGACACTCTACGTAGCCTCCTGCTCGGCTTCATCAACCTCACGCCCGGGCACGTGCTGATGCTCGCTGTGGGCTGCCTGCTGATCTACCTTGCTGTGCGTCATGGTTATGAGCCGTTGCTACTCCTGCCCATCGGCCTCGGCTGTGTGATGGCCAACATCCCCAAGAGTGGCATCACCGACCCGCACGGCCTTCTTCGCATCTTCTACGATGCCGGCATCGCCACCGAGATCCTGCCAAGCCTGGTGTTCATCGGCATCGGCGCGCTGACGGACTTTGGACCGCTGTTCCAGGCCCCACACCTGGTGCTGCTGGGCGCGGCGGCGCAGTTTGGCATCTTTGGGACCATGTTGGTGGCGACGGTGATGGGCTTTAGCATCAAAGATGCGGCGTCCATCGGCATGATCGGTTCGGCGGATGGACCCACGTCCATCTACGTGGCCTCCAAGCTCGCGCCTGCATTGCTGGGCCCCATCGCCGTGGCCGCCTATTCGTACATGTCACTGGTGCCCCTCATCCAGCCACCTGTGATGAGATTGCTGACGACCAAGGAAGAGCGCCGCATCAAGATGCCCTACACAGAGCGGCCCGTCTCCAAAACGACGCGCGTCATCTTCCCCGTCACCGTCACGATTGTCTGTGGCTTGCTGGTGCCGATGGCCACACCGCTGATCGGCATGCTCATGTTCGGCAACCTGATGCGTGAGAGTGGCGTGGTGGACCGACTGACCAAAGCCTCGCAGAACGAACTGGCCAACATCGTGACCCTCATTCTGGGCATTGCTGTGGGCTCTTCGATGAGCGCCGAGAACTTTTTGCACTGGCGCACCATCTTTATCATCGCCATGGGTCTGGTGGCCTTTGCCCTGGACACTGCGGCGGGCGTGCTGTTCGGCAAGCTGATGTGCGTGCTTTCCGGACGCAAGATCAACCCGCTGATCGGGGCTTCGGGCATCTCGGCCTTTCCCATGTCGGCGCGCGTGGTGCAAAAGGTGGGCCAGGACGAGGACTTTACCAACTTTCTGCTGATGCACGCCATGGCGTCCAACACCGCTGGCCAGATCGCCTCGGTCATGGCCGGCGGTGTGATGCTTGCCCTGTTAGTAAAGTGACATAATCCCGAGATTGCGCAGACCTCGCAGATTGAAGATGCGGCCTGCGTGTTCTGCGGGCTCAAGAGGACGCACATGACCCACGATGATTTGAATCAGGCGCTATGGGATTGGGAGCATCAGACGCTCGAACCGGTGTTGAAGCGTTTCCCGGAGCGACGCGAGGAGTTTGTGACCTCGTCTGGCATTCCCGTACAGCGACTGTACAACCCGGCGGACGCCGAGACGGACCATGCGCGGGACCTGGGCTTCCCCGGGCAATACCCCTTTACACGAGGTGTGCAGCCCACCATGTACCGCGGACGCCTGTGGACCATGCGCCAATACGCGGGCTATGCCTCGGCCGAAGAGTCCAACCGACGCTACCGCTACCTCCTGCAGCAAGGTCAGACCGGCCTCTCCGTGGCTTTTGACCTGCCCACGCAGGTGGGCTACGATTCCGACCACCCGCTGGCCGAGGGCGAGGTGGGCAAGGTGGGCGTGGCCATCGACTCGCTGGAGGACATGGAGGCACTCTTCAGCGGCATTCCCCTGGACAAAGTCAGCACCTCCATGACCATCAACGCCCCGGCCTCGGTGCTGCTGATGATGTACGTGGCCGTGGCCCGCAAGCAAGGCGTGGACCCGCGCGGCCTGCGTGGCACGGTGCAGAACGACGTGCTCAAAGAGTACGTGGCACGCGGGACGTACATCTTTCCGCCCGCGCCTTCCATGCGCCTCACCACCGACCTCTTCCAATACTGCCAGGAAAACCTCCCGCACTGGAACATGATTTCCATCAGTGGTTACCACATCCGCGAGGCCGGCGCGACCGCGGTGCAGGAGCTGGCCTTTACCCTGGCCGACGCCATCGCCTACGTGCAGGCGGCGGTGGACGCGGGACTGGACGTGGACAGCTTTGCCGGGCAGTTGTCCTTTTTCTTCAACGCACACAACAACTTACTGGAGGAGGTGGCCAAGTTCCGCGCCGCCCGCCGCATGTGGGCGCGCATCATGCGCGAGCGCTTCCACGCCCAGAGCCCGCAGTCCTGGATGCTGCGCTTCCACACGCAGACCGCCGGCAGCACGCTTACGGCTCAGCAGCCCGACAATAACGTGGTGCGAGTGACGCTGCAGGCGCTGGCCGCGGTGCTGGGCGGCACGCAGAGCCTGCACACTAACTCACGCGACGAGGCGCTCAGCCTGCCCTCCGAGGAGTCGGTGCGTATCGCCCTGCGCACGCAGCAGATCATCGCGCACGAAAGCGGCGTGGCCGATAGCATCGACCCACTGGGGGGCTCGTACATGTTGGAGCGCCTCACGGACGAGATCGAGTGCCGCGCGCAGGAGTATTTGCAGCGCATCGAGGACCTGGGCGGTGCGCTGGCGGCCATCGAACGTGGCTACATGCAGCGCGAAATCCAGGAGAGCGCCTACCTCTACCAGCAGCAAGTGCAGGCAAAACAGGCCGTCGTGGTGGGGGTCAACGAATTCGTCACCCACGAGCAGGCCCCGCTACGACCGCTGCGCGTCGATCCGGCCGTGCAGGCACATCAGACCGAGCGACTGCGCGCCCTGCGCGCGCGACGCGACAACACTCGCGTGCAGGGGCTGCTGGCGAGGCTGGGCCTCGCCGCGCGCGGCACAGACAACCTGCTGCCTGTCATGCTCGAGTGCGTGGAAGCCTATGCCACCCTCGGCGAAATCTGCCAGGTATTGCGTGACGTGTTTGGCGAGTACAGACCGGAGACGTTCGTGTAGGTGCGTGTTTCGTGTTGCGTGACAAGGCTAGCGTGAAACGTGAAGCGTGAGACGTGAAACGTGAAGCGTGAGACGTCAAGCGCCGAAAGCCGGCTGTTGACTGGCGACCGGCAACTGGAGACTGGAAACTGGAAACCGGAAACTGGAAACCGGTGGTCCCGCAGGGAGTGCTAGGGTGCCTGAAGATGATCTGCGTGCAGTCTACGATCAACGCGCGCGCGAGTACGTCTATCATGGCCCGCGCGGCCCGCTTTCTCGCAAGCATCGAGGGATCATCGCGCACCTGCCCGACCTGCACGGCCTGCGTTTCCTGGAGGTAGGCTGCGGGGACGGACCTTACCTGACCTGGGTCAGCCAGGGACACATAGAGTGTGCGCTGGGCGTGGACCTCTCGCCGCGCATTCTGCTGGAGGCGAAGAAGCGCGTGCAGGCCGAAGGGCACGCCGAGAGCGTGCACCTGGCCGCCGCCGATGCCGTGGCGCTGCCTTTCGCTGCCGAGTCCTTTGACCTCGTTCTCGCGAGCCAGGTCATCGAGCACGTGCCTGACGACGCGGCCGCGCTGCGCGCCATGCGCCGCGTGCTTCGCCCGGGCGGCCTGCTCGTGATCAGCACTGACCATCGCGACAACCGCGTCACCCAGGCGCTGGCCGCGCCCACGCGCGCCGTGCGTCGCCTGCTGCGACGACCCGAGTACCAGCCTCCTTTTCCGCACCGCAGCTACACCCAGGCGGAGTTCTCAGCGCTGGTGCGCGACGCCGGCCTGCACGTGGTGGAGTGCACGACCTTCCGCTTTTCGTGGCCACGCTGGATCGCCCGCCTGCGCCCCCTCGTGCGCGCGCTCGACGCCGTCGAACAGCGCCTCATTAGACACCCGCCTTGGAGCGGCTGGGGCGACATTGTGCTGGTGGTGGCCAAGAAAGCATAGAACTGCCAAGCCACGGGAGAACCAGCAAGCGGACATAACAGAGGCCGGGTTTCTGGCAGAAACCCGGCCTCTCGATTCATGGTATTCTGTCCACCGCTGCCCGTGAGCAGCGGGAAGCGAGCTACTGTTTCTGTGCCGGCGCCTCGGTGGGTGGCTTGTCCTTGTCCTTTTCCACCAGGCTCTGGCGGATGCGGGCGCGGATGGCCTCGACCTCGGGTTCGTGCTCGGCCGCGCTGGCGCTGGACGTGATGGGCGTTCCGGCCTTTTCGGCCAGCAGCAGGGTCAGCAGTGCTTCAAAGGCGCTGCCACTGCCCTGTGTGCCCTGGCCGCGCTCGCCCGCGATCAACACGCGCGGCACGACCTCTATCCTGCCCTTTTCCACGGCCTCGGAGAAGCGGTTCATCACCTGCTGCGTGACCTGGTATTGCGGTCCGCCGTAGGCGCGCACCTGCTCCTGGATGGCCATGGCCTGCGCGATACCGATGCGCGCGATCTTTTCCGCCTCGGCGTCTGCCAGGGCGCGGATCTGCGCGGCCTGCTGTAGCGAGCGCTGGTACTCGGCCTTGCCCTGGTTGGCCTGGATGCCGATGCTCACTTCGGACTCGGTGAGGGACTGTTGCTGGCGGGCGCGGGCTTCGACTTCGCGCAGCTCGCGCTCCTTGATGGCTGCCTTCTCCTGACGGCCGTAGGTCTCGACCTGCTCCTCGGCGATCTGGCGGTCGCGCAACTGCTTGAGGATTACCTCGATGTTGTGGTCGCCTTCCTTGGAGATGGGCGTGCCGATCAACACTTCCTCCAGCTCCAGGTTATAGTGCGCGAATTTTTCCTTCATTTCCTCGCCGGCTCGACTCTGGATCTCGCTGCGCTGCTGAATGAGCTGGATCAGTGTGCGCGACTGGGCGCTGTTCTTAAAGTAGGCCGCCACCATGGGGTCCAGCGTCTGGTCGACCAGGCGCTTGATCTCTCCAAAGCGCTGGATGACCAACGGGGCCTTGCGGTAGTCGATGTGCACCACCACCGAGAGAGGCAGCAGCGGCTCGAAAGCGTCCTTGGTGATCAGCCCCACTTCGGACAGGTTCTCGTCGAAGCGGTGCACGCCCACTTCGGAGGCCACCCACTTGAGAATAAAGTTGGTGGTCGGGATGGGGATGACCTTGCCCGCGTAGGTGTTGAAGGCGTACTTGCCGGGCATGAGAGGCATGCTCCACACCCCTCGCTGACCCTGCTTGACCAGTTCGCCATGCTTGTAGTCCGCGCCCGACAGGTCTATGCCAGTCTCGCCCGTGTACGACACGACCACGCCGACCCACCCTACCTCGATCAGGGTCTTGTTGATCAGTTCAACGGTGGCGAACAGGCGGTTGATATAGTACGTACCTTCCACCAGCACCTGCAACTGGCGACCGCGCAGGCCGCCCGCCCGCAGAAAGGCCTCCGGGTTCTGGAAGCTATTGTGGAAAGTATCCGGTTTGCGCGGATCGTCGCCTACGATGGGGGCGATGATGGAGCCCTGCGGCAGCGACGGGCCGTCGTGCACCGTGGCGATGCCAGCCTTGTCGTCGGCGCCCTTGATGATCAAGGGCTGGAAGCCGTCGCGCTCCTGGATGACATCCGACATGCGCTTAAAGGTCGCGACTTCGTCGCGGCTCATCAGCAGCGATAGCACCTCGTCCTGGGTGATCACCACGAACTGCGCCAGGTTGATGGCATAGGTGCCTTCGCGCAGGATCTGGCGTTGCGGACCGCGCTGGCCGCCGTTGGTCAGGAAGGCCGCCACGTCCTGAAAGTTGCTGCACTCGGTAAAGCGGGCCAGGGTTTGGCCGGACTCGAGCGGCATGCCATCACGGGCAAAGATGTAGCTGATTCTGCCCTGCGGGACGGTGATGAGCCGCACCGTGTGCACGCGGTACTGAAACGGCACCAGCACATGAATGCCGCCGCGCAACACGTTGGGCTGATAGCCCGCCTCGCCGTGTAGTGCGATAAAGCCTGATTTGATGGAGCCCTTGAAGCTGAAGCGCTTCTCGACGATGCCCACCCGGTTGTTCGGGATGAAGCGAATGGCCGAAAGCAGCGTCCACAGCGCCAGGATCGCCACAATGGACAGGACCATCCAAGTGAAAAGTGTTTCGAACATAGTTGACCTTCCTTTCGCTGCGCACCCGTCGTCACACCCAGGTTCGATGCGCGATTGATGCGACTTGCCATACTACGCCCAATCGGTCAAGAATGCAAATCTGGGCATATGCCCACTATTGCAGCAGGAGGATGCGTGCCCAGCAGGGTGGCACACCATCGAGGCGTACCTGGCTGCCGCGCATCGGCAAGGTTTCCCCGTCCTCAGCGGCTCTATAAGGCAGACTCCTCCCGAGCCCTGATCATCGCACAGTGTGCCTTGTTGTCAAGAGGGTGCCGAATGCGGACCTGGATGGGTTAGACTTTTGGCGCGAATTGGCGTAGAATCAGCGCGACGAGCAATCCTGCAGCATCTCCGGAGGAGCGATGATTGAGAAGATCCATCACATCGGGCTGGCTGTGAGGAGCCTCGAGGAAGCGCTCAGAGCCTACCAGAGCGGTCTGGGACTTGCGATATGTGGCACCGAGGTGATCGAGTCGCAAGGTGTGCGCGTGGCCTTTCTGCCCGTGGGCGAAACGCACCTGGAGCTGCTGGAGCCAATCAGCGAGAACTCGCCCATTGCCAAGTTCCTCACGAACCGCGGAGAGGGCATCCACCACATCTGCCTAGCCGTGCCCGACATCGAGACCGCGTTGGCCGAGCTCAAGCAGCACGGCATACGACTGATCGACGACAAGCCACGCACGGGTGCAGGTGGCGCGCGGGTGGCCTTTGTGCATCCGGCCAGCATGCATGGCGTGCTCATCGAGTTGCACGAGGAGCCGAAATGCCCCTCGACCGAGGGCTGATCCAGGTCTACACCGGCGAAGGCAAGGGCAAGACCACCGCGGCCCTGGGACTGGCGCTGCGCGCTGCGGGCCAGGGGCTGTGCGTGCACATCGTGCAGTTCATGAAAGGCTGGTTGGACCATGGCGAGCTGGCCGCGCTGCAGCACCAACCCAACATCAGCCTGCGGCAGTTTGGCCGCGCCAGCTTCGTGGACCGCCAGCACCCTGAACCCGAGGACGTGCGCCTGGCCCAGGAGGCCTGGCGGCATAGCTTTGACGTGCTACGG
>Ga0315288_10000543_pt1 | contig 47456 bp, 44 predicted proteins | sample YL17G11_20_MG_FD_203454 | JGI IMG/M metagenome (GOLD analysis project Ga0315288, IMG submission 203454) | Sediment microbial communities from Yellowstone Lake, YNP, Wyoming, USA - YL17G11_20 | ecosystem: Environmental > Aquatic > Freshwater > Lake > Sediment | place: USA: Wyoming | collected... | reverse complement strand
AAGAAAAACATATTATCCAAATTTAGGATAACAACACTTTTTGTATTTTTTGCCCGAACCGCAGGGACAGGGGTCGTTGCGGCCCGGCTTATTCCCGGATTTTGCGGTAACTGCCGGCTGGTAGGACTGGATGGGCTGAGCAGGTTCTTTCGCCAAACTGACTTTCAAAACAGTCTGGGCGATGCCGGTTTCAATTTGGTTTAATAATCTCTGGAACATTTTATGTCCCTCGCTTTTGTATTCCACCAACGGATCCCTTTGGCCGTAAGCCCTCAATCTCACCGAATCTCTCAAATACTCCATATTTTCCAAGTGCTCCAGCCAGAACATATCCAGAATTTTTAAGGAAACTATTTTTTCAACCTGCCTCATATTTTCCTCGCCGATTTCTTTTTCTTTCTTATTGTAATCTTCTTCTGAAAATCCCGCTTTCTTTATAATTTCCAAAATATGTGCTTTGAGGTTGGCTGCCTGGGATTTTTCGATAATTTCCCTCCTTTTTTTATAAATCACTTCCCTGTGCTTATTCATCACGTCGTCATATTCCAAAACATGCTTTCTCAAATCGAAATTCATTCCTTCAATTTTTGATTGGGCCCCCTCTATCGCTCCTGAAATCATGTTGGCCTCAATCGGCTGATCCTCGGGAACCTTCAAAAGACCCATCAAAGATTTTATTCTGTCGCCGCCGAAAATTCGCATCAGATCGTCTTCAAGCGAAACAAAAAATTGGGAAGAACCCGGGTCGCCCTGCCTTCCCGATCTGCCCCGAAGCTGGTCGTCAATCCTTCTCGCTTCATGTCTTTCGGTTCCGATAACGTGGAGGCCGCCGAGCTCAACAACCCTTCGGGCCGCCTCGGGGCTCGACGGATTACCGCCGAGGATTATATCAACTCCCCGGCCCGCCATATTGGTGGCTATGGTAACCTGGCCTAATTTTCCCGCCTGAGCAATAATTTCTCCTTCTTTTTCATTATTTTTGGCATTTAAAATTTGATAAGCAATTCCTTCCATATCCAACATTTTTCCCAAATATTCATTTCTTTCAATCGAAGTCGTACCAACCAGAATCGGCTGGCTCGCTTCATGCCTCTCTTTTATTTCCCGGATTAAAGCCGCGAACTTTCCGTTTTCATTTTTGAAAACCTTATCCGGCAAATCCCGGCGAATCATCGGTTTGTTGGTCGGAACGACTACAACCTCCAAATGATAAACCTTGTCAAATTCTTCCGCGGAAGTGGCGGCGGTGCCCGTCATCCCCGCTAATTTTTTATACATCCGAAAATAATTTTGAAAAGTAATCGAAGCTAAGGTTAAAGACTCCGGATTGACCCTTACTCCTTCTTTCGCCTCGATCGCCTGATGAAGACCGCCCGACCATCTCCTTCCCGGCATTAATCTTCCCGTAAATTCATCAACGATAATGATTTCGCCGTTTTTGACGATATAATCCCTGTCTCTTTTAAAAAGAACTTCGGCCCGCAAGGACTGCTCCAAATGATGCAGATATTTAATTCCCTTTTCTTCGTAGATATTGCCCATTCCCAAGATTTTTTCAATTTTATTGATGCCCGATTCGGTCAAAGTGGCGGCTTTCATTTTTTCATCAATTTCATAATCCGTTTTCGAATCCAGTTTTGGGATGATTCCCGCAAATTCCTGATAGAATTTCGAACTTTCCGTATCGGGAGCCGAAATAATCAAAGGAGTTCTCGCCTCGTCTATTAAAATCGAATCGACTTCATCGACAATCGCATAGTTGAACTCCCTCTGCGATTTCTGGTTCAAATCGTAAACCATATTATCTTTCAGGTAATCGAAACCGAATTCGTTATTGGTTCCGTAAGTAATGTCAGCCGCATACGCCTCCCGTCTTGTACAGGGCCGCAAATAATCTTCAACAATACGGAAAGACCCCAACTCGTCTCTTGTTTTATCCTTTTCTTCGTCGGGCTTTTTAAAATTGGGGTCATACAAAAAAGACTGCTCGTGATTTAGGCATCCGGTATTCAAACCTAATAAATTATAAATCTGGCCCATCCAAACGCTGTCTCTTCTCGCCAGATAATCGTTAACCGTTATCAAATGAGCCCCTTTTCCCTCCAAGGCATTCAAATAAAGCGGCAGGGTGGCGGCCAAAGTTTTTCCTTCGCCGGTTTTCATTTCGGCGATTTTCCCCTCGTGTAAAACGATTCCGCCTATCAGCTGAACGTCAAAATGCTTTTGTTTCAAGGTTCTCTTGGCGGCTTCCCGGACCAAAACGAAAGCTTCGGGGAGAATATCATCTAATAAACAACCTCGGGCTTCGTTTAATTTTGCCTTCAATTCCGATGTTTTTTCTTTCAGTTTTCCATCAGAAAATTTCTCGAATTCAGGTTCAAGATTATTTATCTTTCCAATAATCGGCTGAAGGTTTTTTACGTATTTTTCGTTGGCGTCGCCAAAAACTTTGGTTAAGATTGACATATTTAATATTTCGGGAAAACCGCTGAAGCGAAATGAATTTCCGGGGAATAATATTTCGTTTTAAGATTCAGTTTCTTAAATTTTTTGTTGATTTTTTCAAAGTTAAACCTGCCAAAATTTATTTTCTTTGATCCAAAAGAAAACGCATGCTCATCGAACGGGAAACAGCCGACAAAAGCTTTGTGGACCTTGAAAAAAGGAAAAACTTTTTTAATTTTCTCCCTTGATTTTCCGGCGAATTTTTCTTTCAAATAAGCCGTCTGGAAAGAAGCCATTCCGTCTTCTTTCAGGGCATTTGAAATATCTTTGTAAAATGCCGTCCCCCAGAGAGCTAAAGACGACCCCGTGGGGTCGGTCAAATCTTCAATAATAATGTCAAAATAATTTGGGAAGTTCTTAATAAATTTCAGCGCGTCTTCGTTGAATATTTTTAAACGCTTGTCATTAAAAGCTCCGTCAGAAACCGTCGGGAGATATTTTCTGGAAACTTCGACCGCTTTTTTATCAATATCAACCAAAAAAATCTCTTTGACGGGATGTTTTACCACCTCTCTCAGCACTCCGCCGTCTCCGCCGCCGATAATCAATACTTTTTGGGGATTTTTATGATAAAAAAACGCCGGATGAGTCAGCATTTCATGATAAACATGCTCGTGTCTGGTGGACAGCTGGACCAAACCATCCAAAGCCCAAATTCTGTCAAATTCTTTTGTGTCAAAAATAAAAAAATCCTGGAATTTGCTTTTTCCGGAATAGATTTTCTTTTTAATTTTCACTCCCCAGGTGGAAGTGGATGGTTCCCCGGAAATGAAATCCTCAAAGAACCAATTTTTCCCGGAAATAAATTTCTTTATCATTTAAATAAATTGAAAATTCATCGATCATCTTACCATTCCTCTCTTAAGTTTCCTGGATTCAAATTTTTGAGGATGAAATTCTTCTTTTAAATATTCCAACGCCTTGAAAGGATTGGCTTTGTCTCCGCAGGTGTAAATATCCAAGGCGATGTAATTAAACTCCGGCCAGGTATGGATGGCGATATGAGACTCCGCCAATAAAACAATCCCAGTCATGCCCTGGGGTTGGAATTTATGAATGATAATTTCCAATGGAGTATTGTTCGCTTTTTTTACCGCCGTGGCCAAGATTTTTTTCATTCTGCTTACATCCTCGACAATTTCTCCATTCCAAAATTCAGCAATTAAATGAATGCCCGAATATTTCTTTGTTTTGTTTTCTTTGACCCATTGAATGGATCTCTTTGTTTTCTTCAACATATTATTAGTTAACCGCTTATCCCGCCCGGCGGGACGACTGGTAAGAAAGTTTCTTACCTAAAAACAAAGAGTCAACAAAAAGCGATTAACGATTTATTTTTGATTTTGAATCTATTTCATTTACCCGAGCCGCAGCGAAGGGTAAGAGAACTTTATTCGTCGAGTTAATACGAGACGAAAGAAGAAACATTTTTCTTCGCACTCTTCTTTAAGCTTCGCTGACGCTCGCTTGGGAGAAGAAGAGATTTATCTCTCCGACTATCCAATTATGCACCAAATCGAAATAAATTTCAATGGTTGTTTTGTCCGGGAATGGGAATATTGGTGATTTCCAATTCTTTGCGAAAAACGCGCGACCCCCGTTTTAAAAGAAAAGCTGTTACTCTTCCCGCGCCGAAAAATTTTTTTACGAACTTAAGCGTCTTTTCCGCGTCAAAAGAAGCGCAAGTGAACACGTTCAGACAAACTACCCGCCAATGAGGAGAATAATGAGCGGTAATGCTGCTCGATTCAATAAGCTGTACGAGAGAAGGACCCGCCGTTTTTGAAAGGGCATACCCGAAATCCGGAATCAAGGGTTCTCCGTAGGGTTTCATTTTTATAATTTCGCAGATTTCTTTCGCAAACCGGTAAAGCTTTTCTCTTGAACTTATAACCGCATGATCGCAATCGTAAAGATCAACAATCAATTCAATCCCATATGAAGTTTTTTTAAGGGAGCTTTCCAGCTCCCTTGGTAAAATCATCGAGGCCTTGTGCATTTCCGGCGTATACCATTCGGTTTTTAATTTCAATTTCCTGAATTTTCGCCCCAATTGCGGCAAGGCTTTTTTGAATATTCCTTTTTTCGGAGAAGCGGCCACGAACGTGAAATATCCTCCGATGTAAGTCGGCACTGCCGTAAGAAAAACTTTCACTTCGGGGAAAAGTTCTTCCATCTGGCGGAAATTAGACGGCATTTCTTCAGGCTGCAATAAACTGGAACCGGTTTGGCGGATTATAATTCCTTCGGGGGATAAAACTTTTTTACAGTCGAGATAGAAAGACGTTTGAAAAAGAGATTTAGCGGGCCCTATGGGATCGGGCGTATCAAGAATTATAACGTCGTATTTCTTCTTCGTCTTTTTGACGAAAACGGCGCCATCCTCAATATGAATATTCAAACGGGGGTCTTGCCAGGCGTTTTGGGAAAAATCCGGCAGATATTTTTTCGTCAACGTAATTACTTCTTTGTCGATGTCAACAAGATCGACGGATTGAACCTTGTGCCTCACGACCTCTCTTATTATTCCTCCGTCTCCGCCGCCGATAATCAATATGCTTTTGGGATTTTGATGAGAAAAAAGAGCGCAATGGACAAGGGGTTCGTGATAATACTTTTCATCGGCTTCGGTTAATTGCACCGCCCCATCCAGCGTCAGCATTTTTCCGAAACGAGGAGTATCCAGAATCAAAAGCTCCTGCAATTTTTTTCCTCTTGCGTCTTTTGTAATTTTCCTGCAAAGAACCCTGGAAACTTTTATCGATTGGGCGACATCGGGAAAAAGCTCTTCGCGAAACCACAATTCGTTTTTATTTTTTTCCAATGGCATAGATAATCTAAATTTAACAAATTCATCAAAAAAAACAACCCCGCACTTTTTAGTTTGCGGGGTTGGCGAAAAGATTCTATTTCTTCTTCTTCTTTTTCTTTGCCATGTAATTTGTGATGTATTTTAAAAAAGGTGAACAAATAGTCGACCACTATTCGTCTGCCTACCGGTAGGTAGACAAATTTTTAAATGCAAGCCGTAAATCTGCTTCGCAAATTTTAAAAAACCTTTTTATTAATTCATTTTTTCATTTTGAGGAAGTTTGTCAAGTGTGGAAAACTTCGAACAGGGTGAGAACCCCGCCCTCTATGCTAAAATTATTGGATTTTAAAAAAATGCTTAGAGGGCGGGGTCTTCGACTCTAAAGAATCTCGATTTCTTCTTTCAGAACTACTCCAAATTTATTTTTTACCTTTTGTTTTATCAATTTTATCAATTTTTTAACGTCTTTTGCTTGGGCGGAGCCAAGATTAACGATAAAATTCGCGTGTTTCTCGGAAATTTTTGCATTTCCGATTTTTTTTCCTTTTAATCCGCATTCTTCTATCATCCGAGCCGCAGCGAAGGATAAAGAAGAGGATTTATCCTCTTTGCCAATCCGAGCGGCAGCGAAGTCGCAAGAGAATTTCATTCTCTTTCTTACCTTCACTTCCTTCGGAAGCTCGGTGGATGAAGAAGAGGATTTAGGATTTTTAAAAACACTGCCTATGGAAGGATAATTTAACGGCTGCGTATTTTTTTTATATTCCAAATACTTTTTAATTTTTCCTGTAATTTTATCTTTGTTGCCTTTTTTAAGTTTTATTTCTGCAGAAAGAATAATTAAATTTTTATTTTTCTTAAAAATGCTGTCTCTATAATCAAATTTGCAATCTTTGTTTCCAAGTTCTTTGAAAGACGAAGAGGATGAAGTCCTCTTCTTCACCTTCGCTTCTATAGATGGAAGATCGGTTTTTAATTTTTTTATATCTAAAACTTCAACGGTTCTTACAACGTCTTTCATCGATTTTCCAAAAGCGCCGGCATTTCCATTGATCGCTCCTCCAACCGTTCCCGGAATTCCTGCCGCCCATTCTAAACCCGTTAAACTTTTTTCTACCGATGCATTTACCAAATCTCCCAATCTCGTTCCCGCCTCTGCTATAATTTTAGAATTTAGAAAATAGAATTTAGAAAATTGAATTTTAACAACTAATCCGTTGTAAGTATTGTCTCCTACCAGAAGATTGCTTCCCCCGCCCAAAACAAAAAACGGCAATTTTAATTCTTTTGCCGTTTTAGTTGCCGAAATCAGATCTTTTTTTGTTTTAGCCGCAAAAAAATATTTTGCCTTTCCTCCGATTTTGAAAGTCGTATAATTCTTCAATAAAACATTTTTTTGAATTCCCGGCAATAATTTATCGATAGTCATTGTTGTATGATATCACTTTTTTGGATACAATATAATTGGGCGGATGGATAGCACTCACTAAAGACTTAGTTTGGAGTTAACTCATCCGCCCTTGCAAGAACGGCTCCTGACGAGCCGTTTTTACATTTCAAAAAACCAATAAACCCCGCTCGAGGGGGGTTTAGTGGCGACTTAGACAGAGTTCCTTACGGAACACTCACTAATCGGATATTAGCAAATTAAAGAAAAATTGTCAAGGCTTAGTAGCCTAAATCTTTTAAGAATTGCTCGATTTGCGGTTTTAACTCGGGTTTCAATTTTAAAACTTTTTCTGCCGCATTTTTTGCCTTTTCTCTTTCGCCTAAAGTGGCGTAAACATCGGCGAGATTAGCCCAAAGTTGGCCATCTTCTGGGGCAATTTTTATCCCCAGTTCATAAAGAGACACTAAATTTGCGGTATCGCCCAGGGTTCGATAAACTTCAGCTATCTGTTTTAAATCATCTATATTTCCCTTCCAATTATATCCGAATTTTTCAGCCTCATTGGCTTCCGATAAAGCTAATTCATATTTTCCGACTATTCTATATATGGTGGCTAAATACCAATGAGATTGACCGAAGTGCGGGTCTAAATCAACTGCTTTTTGTAAAAATTCAACGGCTTCGTCCTGCTTCCCCTGGGAAAGTTTAGTTTGAGCAAGGCTCCAATAGACTTGTTGATTTTTAGGGCTAATTTCTGCCGCTTTTTTTAGGGTTTCTTCGGCTAAATTGAGTTTTTCTTTATCATTATTAAATTGATAAAGGTTATTGTAAAACCTTCCCAAAAAAAGCTGAAGGCGAAAATCCAAAGGACTTTTCGCGATGCTGTCTTTTAATTCGTTCTCGGCCGATTTAAGCCCCTGATCTAAAAGTTCCTTATTCTGATTTTGTTGAAAAGCCAAAGCGACGATTCTCGTTGAAAACTGTTCCACGGCCTCAAATTGCGACATCGGGGATATTGCCAAAGCCTTTTGGAAGGCGGGCAGGGATTGTTCCAAAGGAAGAGAAATCCCCCGAACGATAAGTCTCGACGCTTCGGCCACCCGAATGTTTCCAAAATAAAGAGTTGAAACAGCAACAATTATCAATACGGCTCCAAAAAATAAATAAAGGAAGTTGCTTTTCTCCGGTAGAATCGTTTGAGAATCTTCTTTTTGCGGAGAAATAAGAAAATTAATAAAAGTTAAGGTTAAAAAGAAAATCATATAACTCGATATCATATCAAAAACCCAGATATTTTGGGCGAAATAAACTAGCAGAAGAGAAATCATCCCCAAAGGAAAGAAGATATTTTTTCTTTCAACCACTTTTGGACAAATTCGAACTAATCCCCAGATAGCCGTGCCGAAAATGGCTAAATAGCTTATTAACCCTATAACTCCCGAGGTAACCGCCGTATCTAAAACAATGTTATGAACCCGGTCATACCAAACGTCACCATTTACGGGTAATCCAGGATTAAAGTATTTCGCAAAAGGAATATTGAAATTTTCCGGTCCCCAGCCTAACCAAAATTTCTCTTGCCAACCCTCCCATCCCATTCGCCAAACTATTTCTCGTGATGGACCGGGAACATTTTTAATATCAATTATTTTCTCCTTGAAAAAGTTAGTTTGGGAAAGTCCTATGCCTATCAGAATTACTGAAATTAAGACGACCGGTGCTAACCTTTTTAATATTTTTTTCCCGGAAAATATCATATAACCCAAAATAAGAACAAAAATCCCTCCCAATAAAGCAGTAACCGCTCCCCGGGTAGGTTCTGGATTCAAAAATAAAGTTGCAATCATTATAATCAAAGCCGGACCAGAAAAGATTCGCCAGCCTCCGGTTTTTGCCAAAAACAAAATTATTGCAAAAAAGATATTAAAAAGCAAATAGGCTGATAAAAAAGAGGTGTTCCCCAATGTTCCCCCTCCCCGAGAAGCAGCTTCCTCAGAAGTCAAAGTATAAAGACAAATCAGAATACCAACCGAAATTGAGACAGATAAAATTCTTTCCCAATATTTTCTTTCTTTAAAAACACTGCTTAAAATAATATAAAAAGCGTAAAGATGGAAAAAAGTTAAAAGGCCGGCCATTCTTTCAAAAACGCTCCAAAAACTTTTTTCAAAATTTATGCCGGTCAGAGAAGTTAAAATAAGTATTCCCAAAAAAGCAGTAATGGTTATGGTTAATGGAGTAAATTTGGGCCGATATCTGGAATTAGATATAACTAATAAAATATAAGCAATAAATATAATATCGACAACTATCCTGAAAAAAATGGTTTTAGGAACAACGAAAGGAAAAAAATAATCCCTGATGAAAATAAAAGGCGTAAACAATGCCAGATATGTCCCCCATTCAATAATGGTAAAATATATTTTTTCTAATTTTTCCCTTCTACTTGGCATAATTTGGAATAATTTCTTTTAAAATTTTTCTGATAGATTCTTTATCGCCTTTTCCCGCCGATTTTTCCAAGCTTTCCAACGCCGAATCTAATTTTTCCCCGTCCACATCGGAAAGTTCAGCCATAAAAATCTTTTTGTTTTGGGTTAAAACCGTGCCTTCTTCGGCGGTTAAAATATCTTCAAAAAATTTCTCGCCAGGTCTAGGTTGAGTATACACTATGGGAATGTCTTTGTCAGGTTCTAACCCTGAAAGCTTGATCAATTCTTCAGCCAAATCAACTATCTTTATTGGGTCTCCCATATCTAAAACAAAAACCTCCCCTCCCTGGCCTATGGCTCCCGCCTGCATTACCAATAAACACGCCTCGGGCATAGTCATAAAATATCTTTTCATATCCGGATGGGTGATTTCTATCGATTCTCTTTTTTTAATTTTATCCAAAAAAATCGGTATGACGCTCCCCCGACTGCCCAAAACGTTGCCAAATCTGACCGAAACAATCTTTGTTTTCCCTCCCTGATTTTTCGTCCGACAAATCATTTCACCGACTCTTTTACTGGCGCCCATTACCGAAGTCGGATTTACCGCCTTATCGGTGGAAATAAAAATAAGTTTTTCCGCTTCGTTTTTAACAGAAGTTTCGACAATGATTTTTGTTCCAAAAATATTGTTTTTTACCGCCTCTTCCGGATGATCTTCCATTAAGGGAACGTGTTTGTAAGCAGCGGCGTGAAAAATTAAATTTGGTTTAAATTCGCCGAACAATCTTTCAATTTTTGTCTTATCCTGGATGTCGGCTATTATGGGGATAATTTTTAAATCTGAAAATTTTTCCCTCAATTCTTCGGAAATGTTGAAAATGCCTGTTTCGTCTTGGTCTAACAATATTACAGATAAAGGGTTAAATTTGGCTATTTGCCGGGACAATTCAGAACCGATAGAACCCGCCGCTCCGGTAACTAAAACTATTTTATTTTGGAGAAAATCTTCAATTGATTTCTGGTCTAAAGAAACCGGCTCTCTGCCCAATAAATCTTCCATTTCCACTTCACGAAGCTGGCTAATATTAACCTTGCCGGCAATTACTTCATCGATCGGTGGAACGATTTTAATTTTTCTAAGCCTCGCCTCTCTTCCTTTTTCAACTGCTTTGCGAATAATTTGAGAACCGCCTGAAGGTATGGCGATAATCAAGCCCTCAATCTTCTTTTCTTTTACAATTTTGGGGATATCGTCAATTTTTCCTAAAACTTTTTGCCCGTGAATTAATATGCCTTGTTTTGTCGGACTATCGTCTATGAAACCTACCGGTAGATAAGGACTGGACCTGGAACTCAAAATATTTCTTAGAATCTGTTCACCGGCATCTCCGGCCCCGACGATTAAAGTTCTTTCCGCTTCATCTTTTCTCTTGACAGGAAGAATTTGCAAATAAACTCTTTTAGCAAAACGGATTCCTCCGGCAAAAATAAAGATAAAAAAATAAGTTATAAAAATGGTGGAGCGCGGAAACCCGCCAAAAATCGGGTGGTCTTTTAAAACAAAAAAGGAAGCAGTTAAAATTAAAAAGCTCAAACCGGTCCCTTTTATTAAAGAGACTAACTCTTCGGTGCTTACATATATCCAACTGAAATAATAAAGTTTTGAAAAATAAAAAATGGGAAGAGTAATTATTAAAGAAAGTAAAATTATCCCCTCAACGTTCAATAAATACCTCAGGGGTATCTGTCCTTCAAATCTGACAAGAAAAGCCAAAAAAACCGAAAAAATAATAAAGATCGCGTCGGATAATAAAAAAAACAATAGTCTTATTAAAAATCTTTTTTCAATAAAGATTTTTGCAAATATATTTTTCATTTATCAAGCTTCCGTAGGAAGCGGAGTCGAAGAGATAAATCTCTTCTCCAGCCAAGCGAGCGTCAGCGAAGCTTAAAGAAGAGTGCGAAGAAAAGTTTTTCTTCTTTCGTCTCGTCTTCGACTCGACGAACGAAGTTCTCTTCGCCTATATAATTTTGTAAAATTCTTTGACGCAGTTTATTACATATTCTATCTGTTCCTGAGTCAACTCGGGATACATCGGAAGAGAAATCACTTCTTTTGCCAATTGTTCCGTATAGGAAAGTTGAAAATGGGAAAGTCCTAAATTTAGATGATGATGATTGGCAATGGGGTCTTTAATCAATGTTTCTACCCCTTTTTCTTTTAAGAAATTAAATAATTCGTCTCTTTTTTGGGCTTTCAAAACGTAATTTTGATAAACATCAAAATACCTTTCGTCAGAACCGGGAGCAAACGGAAGTTTTATGCCTGAAATTCCGGTTAAACCATTATTATAAGTTTTCGCTATTTCTCTTCTTTTTTTAATCCAATCTTTTAAATATCTAAATTTTACATTAAGAATAGCGGCTTGTAGATTGTCCAAACGAGCCGTCCAACCATAACAAACGATTTCGGTTTTTGTTCTCTGACCATGATCTCTAAAAAGACGGACCTTTTCTGCTATTTTTTCGTCATCGGTAGCCACTCCGCCGGCATCACCATAAGCCCCAAGAATCTTTGCCGGATAAAAACTAAAGCAACCGGTTAAACCAAAAGAACCCGCTTTCTTTCCGTTGAATTCAGCACCCAAAGACTGAGCGGCGTCTTCAATAACGATTAAATTGTGTTTTTGAGCAATTTCCATAAGTTTTGCCATCTCGCACATTCTGCCATTTAAATGAACGGGTAAAATAGCCCGAGTTTTTTCGGTAATCGCTTCTTCAATTTTATCAACGGCCATATTGAAATCTTCTCTGACGTCTACCAAAACTGGTTTAGCCCCAACATGGACAACGCTGGCTATGGAAGCGACAAAAGTATGGGATACGGTAATTACTTCGTCTCCCGGCCCAATCCCGGCAGCCCTTAAGGAAAGAACCAAAGCATCGGTGCCTGAGTTTAAGCCTACGGCGTATTTGACTCCCAAAAAAGAACTTAAATTTTTTTCAAATTCTTCAACATCCTTTCTCAAAATCAAATCTCCCCTATTCAAAACATCTTTGATAACGGCATCTATTTCTTTTTCAATTTTATGGTATTCCAAAGGATAATTTACAAAGGGAACTTTGTAGGGCATATTAGTTTTTAATTGTTTTAATAATCTCTTCTGTTATTTTATCACTGCTTAACCCTAAACATTCTCTAAGATAATCTCTTTCTCCCAATGTTCTGCAAAATTGATCGGGAACAGCTATTCTCTTAAATTTCCCCCGCCAACCTGATTCTAACAATAATTCAGCCACAGCAGAACCCAAACCGCCAATGATATTATGTTCTTCAAGAGTAAAAACGACTTGCTTGTCTTTTAACTCTCCTAAAAGAGCCTCCTCGTCTATTGGTTTTAAGGTATGCAGACTAATTAGCTTAAAATTATACCCTTTCTCTTTTAATTTTTCAATTATCTCCAAGCCTGCCGCCACAGAAACTCCGGTTGCCAATAACACTCCATTTTTTCCTTCTTTTAAAATAGTAGGTTTGCCGATTTCGATATTAACGTTCTCGTTATGTAAAACCTTCTCGCCGCCCCTATTTAATCTGATAAAGGTTGGATTTTTAGTCTGGTAGGACTTAAACGTTAATTCTCGAGACTCAATTGGGTCAGCCGGCGACAAAATAGTCATATTGGGTAAAGCTCGCAAAATGGCAATATCCTCTAAGGCGTGGTGGGTAGCACCTAAAGAACCATATGCCAGACCGCTGCCTACCCCAATTATTTTGACGTCTAAATTTTGATAACAAATATCGTTCCTAATTTGCTCAAAACACCTCATTGTCACAAAAGGAATGATTGAATAAACATAGGGTTTCTTCCCGCTGAGAGCTAAACCGGCCGCCACCCCCATCATATTTTGTTCGGCTACTCCGCAGTTAATAAACCTTTCCGGAAACTTTTTGGCAAAACCTTCGAACACCGAAAAGCCCAAATCGCCGGTCAAAAGATAGATATTTTTATCTTTTTCCGCTAATTCAATCAAAGTATTAACAAAAGCAGTTCTCATATATTAATTATTCTAATTCCTTTAGAGCTTTTTCATAATCTTCTTGAGTAAGATTTTTATAATGCCATTCTAATTTATTTTCCATAAAAGAAACGCCTTTCCCCTTTATAGTATTAGCAATAACCAAACTTGGCTTTCCTTTTTCGAAAGGAACTTCAGAAAGAGTATTTTCTATCTCGGAAAAATTATGGCCGTTTATTTCTCTTGCTTTCCAACCAAAACTCTGCCATTTTTCTTTTAACGGCTCCAGATTTAAAACTTCATTCGTCCTTCCAAGTGCCTGAAGTTTATTATAGTCAATAATGGCAATCAAATTATCAAGCCCGTGATGAGCGGCAAATAAAGCCGTTTCCCAGGTGGTTCCCTCGTCGCATTCGCCGTCTGACATTAAAACAAAAACGCGATAATTTTTTTCGTCCCGTTTTCCGGCCAAAGCCATTCCTGCCCCCATAGGTAAACCATGGCCCAAAGAGCCGGTAGACACCTCTACCCCAGCCGCGCAGTTTCTCGTTGAATGACCCGGCAGTTTTCCTCCGTTTTTGCAATAAGTATCTAAAACACTTTCTGGGAAAAATCCTCTTTGGGCCAGAGTAGCATATAAAGCCGCCGCTCCATGGCCCTTGCTTAATAAAAATCTGTCCCTATCTTCAGCCGTAGGGTTTTTGGGGTCTATTGAGAGAATTTTAAAATAAAGAATAGTTAAAATATCAACCTCAGAAAGCGAAGAACCAATGTGAGATGTTCGGGAATCAAAAAACATTTTTAGAATTTTTTTTTGAATATCTTTTGAAATTTGACTGCAGTCCATATTTTTATTCTCTGTAATTAATTACTTTTCTGACAGCCTCAATAATGTTGTCTTTATTTGGATAATATACTTTTTCTAAGGATTGACTAGCCGGTGCAGGAACGTCAGGTAGGGCAACAATTTCTATTGGAGATTTTAGTTCTCGAAAAAGATTATGATAAACTTTTTTGGCAATTTCTGCGGAAATACCACCTGTTTCCCAGCCAGTATCTGCAATCACTAATCTGCCTGTTTTTTTAGCTAAGCTAAGCAATAATTCCTCATCTAAAGGTTTAACTGAACGCAAATCTATTACCCCGGCACTAACTCCCTCTTTCTCTAATTCTTCAGCTGCTTTTATTGCTTCGGAAACTAAATAGGAAAAAGCAACAACCGTAACGTCTTTACCTTCTTTTCTAATAACTCCTTTTCCAATCGGAACTGAATAAATTTCTTCCGGAACCTCCCCCTCTTCATTATAAAGCCATCTGTCGTCAATATAAATAACCGGGTTATTGTCCTGAAAAGCTGAAATCAGAAGGCCTTTGGCGTCATAAGGATTCGAAGGCATAACTACTTTCAATCCGGGAACATGGCTGAAAATTGCCTGTATCGCCTGAGAATGCTGGGCCGCCTGCTCTCCGCCTCTGTTAATAATGCCTCTGATAACCAAGGGAACATTTATTTTCCCGCCGAACATGTAATGCCAATTGGCCGCCTGATTGACAATCTGGTCAAAAGCCAAATACATAAAATCCATCCTGGGAAAAACCAGGAACGGCCTCATTTGGGTCAAAGCCGCGCCGACGGCCACCCCCGTAACGGCATTTTCCGAAACAGGAGTGTCAATGACTCTTTTCTCTCCGAATTTCTCCACTAAGCCTGTCGTAGTATTGCCGACATACCAAGGCGATGTAATACCCTGGCCTATCAAAAAAACCCGGCTGTCTTTCTCCATTATCTGCTCCGTGGCCTCCCTGATTGCTTCGGTATAAGAGATTTTCCGCATAAATTTACGATGATAATTTAAATCTTGAATATGTCTTTAAATAACTCACTCCCTTCCGGATAGGGACTTTCCTTTGCGAATTTTATCGCTTCTTCCGTTTCTTTTTCTATTTTTTGGGAAATTTGATTTTTTGATTCTTCGGATAGAATATTTTCTTTCATTAACGTCTCTTCCAGTCTTCTTATCGGGCATTTTTCCTTCCAAAAATCCAGTTCTTCTCTCGGCCTTATATCCGTATGGGTACCTTGGATATTATCGTTCGGCCCCACATGACCTCGCCACCTGTAAGTCAAACATTCAATCAAAGTAGGCCCTTCACCATTTCTCGCTTTTCCAATTGCTTCTTTGGCGGTTTCATAAATCTTGATGACATCGTTGCCATTAATTTGAATCCCCGGAAGCCCGAATCCTTCCGTCTTTTTGGCAATATTGGTATCGGCCAAAATTTTTGAAATCGGCATATGAGTGGAATAAAGATTATTTTCACAGACAAAGATTACGGGCAATTTTTTCAAAGAGGCGAAATTTAATGATTCGTAAAACACTCCTTCGTTTGTTGCTCCATCGCCAAAAAAAGATACCGCCACCCTGTTCTCTTTTTTTAAAAGCGAAGATAAGGCGGCGCCCACGGCAATCGGTATTGAAGCCGCTACAATCGGCGGCGTACCCAAAAGCCCTACTTCCGGAGCTATAATATGCATTGAACCGCCCTTGCCTTTTGAACAACCGGTTACCTTGCAAAAAATTTCAGCCATTAATTTTTTAATGTCTCCGCCCTTGGCAATATAATGGCCGTGAGACCTGTGATTTCCAAAAATATAATCTTCCTTATTTAAAGCACAGCAAACTCCGGTTGCCACTGCTTCTTCGCCAATATATAAATGGCAGGGAGTTTTTATTTCGCCCCTTAGAATCAAATCTCCCGCCCTTTCTTCAAATTTCCTAATCCTTAGCATAGTGGTATACATTTTTAATAAAATATTGCTTGGGATACTTTTTAAAAAAATCATATTAATTCCTTAAAATTTTTTATTTTTTGATTTCAAATTTGAATGACATTTAACTGCGATTTTAGTAAGTTTTTCTCGATCTTTTCTCGACAGCTTCCAATTCATTGCCCCCGAATTTTCCACAATCTCTTTTGGTTTGGTAATTCCGGTTAATGCGCAATCTACAAAAGGATTCTCTAGAATCCATCTGATGGCAACTTGAGCAGGAGTTTTTCCATAATTATCGCCTATTTTTTTTAATTTATCCACTAATTTCAAATTCATTTCAAATTTTTTTCCTTTCCAATTTTCATCTCTTCTACGAACATCCTTTTCATCGAATTTAGAATTTTTTCCATATTTCCCGGAAAAAAGACCTTGAGCCAGGGAGCCGTAAGTGATCGTTGCCATATTGTATTTCTGACGACATAGCTGAAGTTCTTTTTCGATGTTGCGATTAATAATATTATAGGGGCCTTGCATTGATTCAATTCTGGCGCATCTTTGAGCATCGCGGATTAAATCAAAAGAGAAGTTGGAAACACCTATATATCGAATTTTCCCGGCTTTCTGGCATTTTTTCAAAGCTTCCATAGTCTCAGAAATGGGTGTTTTTAAATCGGGCCAATGAATTTGATAAAGTAAAATACAATCGATTTTTAAACGGCGAAGGCTGTCATCCAGGGCTTTAATAACCCTTTTTGGGCTAATGTCGCGAGTTGTCTTTCCGTTTTTATCCCATTTAACTCCAAACTTGGTTGCAATAACTACTTTGTTTCTCTGGTTTCCAAGGGCTTTACTTAAAATTTCCTCAGAATGGCCAAAACCATAAACATCCGCCGTATCAAAAAAATTAATTCCTAAGCTTAGAGCTTTGTGGACTGCGGCAATTGAATCTCTATCATCCGTTTTCCCCCAACCGTAACCACCCATCGCCCAACAGCCAAAACCAATTCGTGAAATTTTTAAATCTGTCAGGCCTAAATTTTGATACTCCATCTATTTTTTCTTTAATATAATTATTTTAATTATTGCTAAAATTGTCTGGAAAATTATTTTAACATCAGCCGAGGGCGAATGATGTTTTGCATATTTTATTCTTAGTTTATTTTTTTCCGGTTCAATCTTCTTGAGATATAGCTCATCTACATCTCTATCGCCCAAAACTTTGTCTAAATATATATAACGAATCGTGGCATAATCCGTCATGCCCGGACGAACGGTAAGAATAATCTTTTCCTCTTCATTATAGAGCTGAACATATTTTTTAACTTGGGGCCTGGGACCGACGAAACTCATTTCTCCTTTAAGGATATTTATTAGTTGCGGCAACTCATCAAGTTTATAAGTTCTGAGCAGTTTACCAATTTTTGTTAAACGAGGATCGTTAAGGGCGGTAGACGGTCCTCCTGCTTTTTCAGCGTTTGGAACCATTGTCCTAAATTTAAAAATTTTAAAAGGTTTTCCATTCTTCCCTATTCTTGTCCCGCGGTAAAAAACAGGGCCTTTTGAATCAAGTTTTATCAATAAAGCAATGGTTCCTAAAATAGGAAAAGTTATTATTAATCCAAAAAGAGAAAATATAACATCAAACAAGCGCTTTAGCATTTTATCTTATTCATTTTACAGGTAAAAATAGTTTTACTAAACCAACAATGGAGCCAAAACCATACCCAATATGCCTGGCGGCAAAAACCAACGGCATCAGAAAAAATAATCTATAATCTTTTTCGCGAAAAGCTATTTGTGCTGAAAAAAACAAAGAAATAGGAATATACGGCCAAATACTCAGAGGAAGCGTTGAAACAAAAATAAGGGGAAGATAATGCCTTAATTTGAGGGGCATTTTCGTAAATTTAAAAGAGAAGATAACCCATATTCCATTTTTAAAATTATAAAAAAAGAAATCTTTTAAATTAGTTGATTTTGGGTAATAATAATTTACAATATCCGGCACTAAAAGAATTTTTCCGCCGGCCCTTCTTAGTCTTAAATTAAATTCCAAATCCTGCGACCTTATTAGATTTTCATTAAATAAACCAATTTTTTTAAAAACTTCTTTTTTGTAACATCCTCCCAAAACAGTATCTACAAATCTTGCTTTTTTTGAACCCAGCCTAAAAAAAGACATTGCCCCAAAGGGATGAGAAAGAGAAAAAGCAATGGATTTAGCAACTAAAGTATTTTCTGAAGGAAGGGTTTTCATTATCCCTCCGACATTGTCGGCGCCGCTCTCCGCTAAATGCTTTACGCATTTGGAAATATAATCTTTTTTATAGCCGGCATGAGCATCCATTCTGATGATAATTTCACCTTTTGCCGCTTTTATACCAATATTTAAGCTAAAAGGAGTAAATTTTTTTGGATTCTCTAAAAGTTTAACAAAAGGATATTTCTGTGTATATTTTTCAATAATTTCTTTTGTTCTATCTTCTGAAACACCATCGACAACCAAAACCTCAAGGTTTTCTTTTGAATAATCTTGCTCTAAAATTGTATCCAAACACTTTCCAATAAATTTTTCCTCATTCCGACAAGGAATGATTATTGAAATTTTGGACGTCATAATTCAAAAATTTGAATTTCTTTAATAATTTATCCAAAATCACGCTCACAGTAATCGCCGAAAAAATAATAACCAGGCCCATAGCGGGCACCATGTAGCGCAAAACAGAATGCACAGACACAGTCATCGCCCAAAAATATAATACTATACTTAAGAGAAAAATTATCCATCTAATTTTATTTTTATTGACTTTAATTACATATATTAATCCCGTAAGGCCGGTTAAAAGATACAAAAGCTGAACCATCAGTATTTTCCCCTCCCACCACATCTGAGAGGTAGCATACCAAGATCTGGTTAATTTCAATCCTAATAATTTTAAGAATGTTGTCGGTTTCTCCATCAGTTCCCGAGTACAGAATTGAAGAATCTTGGTCCCTGTGTCTAAATCTGCGTTTCTTGCTCTTTCCATCAAAGCCAGGACATCGCCAGGAACAGTCACTTTGTCTCCCTCTGCCCCGGTTGTTAAAGCAAAAGTAAGACCATCGATAACGGCGGGGGAACCACCCTTGGAAAGCGGAATAAGTTGTTTGGTTGCCGAAAACACATAGGCCTCCCAAGGGAAAATAGCCATAAAACTTCCTATTAATAAAACTAAAGCTAACAAAAAATATATCCTTTTAGGATTCTCTTTTAATAAAAAAATTGTCAGCAAAGCTAAAAGAAAAGGAAATAATAAACTTACCGGGCGGATAAGGGAAGCAAAACCGAGGATGATTCCAGAAAAAAGAATAAATCCAAAACGCCTTTTTTTAAGAGCAGAAATATATAGCCAGATACCCGCATATAATAAAAGCATAAATGGTATTTCAGTATTTGGATTTTTTATGAACCACAAATTGAAAGGATAGCTTAACCATAAAATTGAAGCGATTATGGCAATCTTTTTATTAAAAATCGATTTAGCAATAAGAAACAAAAAACAAGCGGTTGCAGCCGTTATAATAATATTAAATATAACAATCAATTGAAGTTCATTAATTTCTATCAGCTTAGATAAACCAAAAATTATTGATAGAATTATTGGATAGCCCGGCGGATATCTGATACCTAATCCTTCTTTAACAGGAATACCCTTACCTTGAAGAATACTATTAGCTACCGGTTGGTAATATTCCAGATAATCGCTACCGGGAAGTTGATGTTGAGAAGGACCCATTTTGCTGAAAAAAGACAAAAAAATTAAAGAGCAAATGACGGAAAGAGAAAAAATAAATATCGTTAGATATCTTTTGCGATTATAAATATTATCAAAAAAGTTTAAAATTAATCTCATCAGATTTTAGAATTTGAATTTTTTCTGTTTATCTTTTATAATAAACTAGAAAATATTATTATTCAAGACTGGAATTTAGTTTTATTATATTCTATCTAATTTTTCAATTGATACAACGTGAATGCCGCCCGCCCAAACAATATCTTAGAAGTGGTATTGATAAACCCGCCGCCGTTAATCCGACGGGAACGTTATGATACCCCAAATCATCCTCATATCGGACTGGGTTATCTTTCAGCTTACCTGCGCCAGCATGGCTTTAAGTGCCAACCTATAGATACTAAATTTGAAAGAATGGATTTAGAGAAGTTGACCAAAGTTCTAATAAAATGTCGACCTTGCCTCATAGGAATTACTGCTATGACTCATGAAGTGAACCAGGCGGCTCGGGTGGCCAGGTTGTCTAAGGAAATTTTTCCGGAAGTGAAAACTGTTTTGGGCGGTGCCCATGCCACGGCCTTACCCCAAGAAACTTTATTACAGTTCCCGGAGTTCGATATGGTGGTGGTTGGCGAAGGAGAAATCACCTTATTGGAATTGGTTAGAACGCTTTCTCAAGGAGGCGAGCTTTCTCGAGTGACTGGTTTAGTTTATCGTTCCTCTTCAGGTCACATCAACTTTAATGGACGCCGCGAAACCACAACAAATCTGGATTCTCTGCCTTTCCCTGCCTGGGACCTCTTTTCCCCCAGCCAAGCCTATCCCATTATGACTACACGGGGATGCCCATTCCGCTGTAATTTCTGCATGCGGCTCTCCGGAAATCGAGTCAGAAAGCGCAGCGCTCAAAATATTATGGAGGAATTCAAACTGGATATAGACAGGTATGGGGCTACCCATCTAATTATATACGATGAGAGTTTTGGAGCGGATAGGAAACAAACCAATATTCTCCTAAACGCTCTGATAGAGAGCGGACTTAATAAAAAGGCGGACTGGTGGATCCAGACTCGAGTGGACCTGGTGGACAGAGAGTTCCTTCAGAAGCTGAAGGCGGCCGGCTGCACCTCGGTGGGGTTTGGAGTGGAATCGGGGAACGAAAAAATCCTTAAGGGAACGGGTAAAGGAATAACTTTAAAGAAGGCGGAGGAAAGTATCTCTCTGGCCAAGAAGGCGGGACTCCAAACAGGCAGTTTTTTCATTATCGGGCATCCTTATGAAACCAAGCAAACAGCCTGGGATACTATTAACTTCGCCGCTAAATTGAATACCGCTACTGTTGCTTTTGGTATTATGGTTCCCTATCCGGGTACGGAAATATATGCAATGGCACGTCGGGGAGAAGGAGGTTACAGAATTATTTCTTCGGACTGGGCCGACTTCAATAAGACCATCGGCTCCAGCCTGGAACTAGAAACATTGACCAGAAAAGAGATGGAAAAGCTTCAATTGATGGGCTATCTCGTATTCTATCTCAAAAATTGGAGACTTTGGGATTTTCTTAAACTGCTTTGGAATGAAAAAATGGTGGTCTGGGCTGTCCTTAAAAAGATACTCGCTGGGTAAGATTGGTTAAAGAAACGATTAAAGATAAATAAAAGTATTTTTTGAAATTGCTCATTTTTTAGCAATAATTAAATTATTAAGGCGGAATTCAAAAAAATAATTTCTAATATTCTCATTTTTAAATCCAGCTTCGCTAAGCAGTTTTTTGAGATCGTTTCCTTTAAAGTAATTTTTATGGTCGGCGATTTCTTTCTTGTCAATCAGGGAAATTTTTGCCAAAAATTCCAAAATTGGTTTGGAGGCCGGCGTCGGAGTAGTCAAAATCAATTTTCCTCCCGTTTTTAGACAACGAAAACATTCGTTCAAAACTTCTTGAGGATATGAAAGATGCTCAATGGCTGCCATCATGGTTATGGCATCGCAAATCTCATTTTCCAAAGGGAGGGTTTTTTCAATTCTAAATTTTTTTAGCTCGATTTTGGAATCTTTGTAATCTTCAATTTCGCTGTCTAAACCAATCCCCCGCTTGATTAATTCGGAGATGTTTTTTAAGAAACCGGCTCCTTTGCCGCAGCCCAAATCGCATAGAACCGCATTTTTAGGAATATATCTGATAATTTTTTTATAACGCAACCGGCGTAAAAGTTTATCAAGGAAAGAATCCATGCCTTAATCAAAAAATTTATATTTAATTAAAACCCAGAGGGCCTCGAAACCATCTCGCCATTTTACCTTTTTTCCTTCTTTTTTGCGGCGAGGATAGTAACTTATCGGAACTTCATAAATTTTAATTCCTCTCTTAGCTATTTTAGCCGTAATCTCTGGACAAAACTCAAACCTCTGACATTTTAAAGGAATGGCTTTGATGATTTGGGTTTTGAAGAGTTTATAACAAGTGGATTCATCGCTAATTTTTATTCCATAGACAAGATTAATCAGCCAACTAAGCAAAAGACCGCCGTAATAATAAGAGGTATAGGAAAATTGATTATGATGATTAAGGAGACGGGAACCGTAAACAGCTTCGGCTTTATTCTCGATTACGCAAGCTAAAAGATTTTTATAATCTTTGGGGTCGTACTCCAAATCAGCATCTTGAATAATAACATAATCCCCGGAAACATGTTCTAAGGCGGTTCGGATAGCGGCCCCCTTTCCCCTGTTTTTAGAGTGATAAATAATTTTATACTTACTTACTAATTTGCTTAAAATTTCTCTTGTTCCGTCATTAGAACCGTCGTCTACGATAATAATTTCTTTATTAAAAGAAAATTCGCTCAAGTCGACTTTATCTATTCTTTCTAAGATTTCTGAAATTGTGTTTTTTTCATTATAAACAGGAATAATTACAGATAAAGTCATATTCATTTTACAAAGTTAAAGTTAAGGAACGAAAGAAATGATTGAAAATTCCTTTTCACATCTTCAATATTTTTTATTCTTGACAATCTTTTTAAGACATAAGAGGGTCTTAAATAAAACCGCCTATAAGATTTTTTATAATAATCTAAAACTTTTTTTGAAGAGATGGTCGGCAACTCCATAACTGGTTTTGATAAATCATAATCTGACCAGTTTTTATGAATCAAATAGCCATTTTTTTCTGCCCATTCAAACATCTCGGTACCCGGGTAAGGAGTGGTAATATTATACGAAACTAAGTCTGGGTCAAGATAAATTGAGTATTTAATGGTCTTTTTTATTGTTTCTTCGGTTTCACCCGGATTACCGAACATAAAAGCCAGCCTTGTCTCCAGACCGGCTTTTTTGGTGGCAGCAACAGTTTCTTCTACTTTTTGAAGTGTAATTCTTTTTTTTATGTTTTCTAATATTTCAGGAACGGCAGATTCAACCCCGTACATAACCTGATAGCAACCCGCTGCTTTCATTTTTTTAAGCAATTCGAAATTAACCGTATCTACTCTAGAAAAACAGCACCAGGTTAAATCGATTTTGTTTTCCAAAATGAAGTCGCAAAATTTACTAACATTATCTTTATTGGTGGTAAATGTGTCGTCATAAAAAGAAACGTCCTTTATCCCGTAATTTTCTTGAAGATATTTTATTTCTTCTATAATTTTCTCAGCTCTTCTAAATCTTATCTTTTCTCCTAAAATATTTCCTTTGCAAAAAGTGCACCTACCGGGACATCCCCTGGAAGTAATCATTCCCAAAGATGGTTTCCTTTTATAACTACCGGCGGCAGAATAATACTTGTCCATCGGCAATAAATCAAAAGCCGGAAATGGAAATATATTAATATCAGGAATTATCTCTTGGGGAGGATTTAAAACAATCTCCCCCTTTCTTTTAAAACCGAGCCCTTTAATTCCCGAAGGGTTCTTATTCGAAAGTAATTCTAAAAGAGTAACTTCTCCTTCTCCCATCACGACATAATCCACTTCAGGCAAATTAATCACCTCTTCGGGCCTGACGCTCGGATGAACCCCGCCCACAACAACCTTTGCATCGGGGTATTTTCCTTTAATAATCTTAGCAACCTCTCTGGCATTTTCCATTAAAACCGTAGTCGCCGTAATGCCAACAAATCTAGGTGGCAAATTTGGTAAATGCTCTTCAATCTTATCCAATCCCAATTGGAGGGCGTTGCAATCCAGAATAGAAACTGAAAAACCTTTTTCCCTGGCCAAAGCAGCCAAAAGAGCCAAACCAAAAGGAGGCACGCAGGCAGAAACGCTTTTCCAAATATTACCCGATTTTTTATACCAAGGAGGGTTTATAAACAGGATATCCATATTTTTTCTTAATCCACAATTCAACACCCTCATAAATTCCAAAAAAGAGGATGATATAAAATAAATCTCCCATTAAAGTATTTTTAAAAAATGGTAAGGCCATTAAATAACATTGAATTATGCCGGAAAAAGTCTTGGCATACCAAGGAGTAAAAGCCCAAACGGCAAAATTCGTAACAAGGAAGAACGAAACCGAACCTGCAACAGAACCCCCTAAAACCGTATACCATTTTTTATGTGCTTTTAAATACAAACCCAAAATTACGCATAACAAGAAGCTGCCATAAACGGCAATCATCAGTTTCGGCTCATAAAAACCGATAAATATATCCGAGATCATCAGCGCCAGAACAGGCAAAATGAAAGCAGTCCTTTTGGAAAGATAAATTCCCCCAAACAGCGCTATCGCGGCAATGGGCGTGAAATTGGGCGCATGAGGCATCAGGCGGAAAATAATACCTATCCCGATAAATAACAGGGCAATAAAAAATTCTATTAATTTCCCCTCTGCTTTTAAATTGATTTTTTCCATAAGATTATTAAAACGAAAATTATTTTTATAAGTTATGGCTAAAACGTCGACTTTTCAAATTTAAATTCGACCTTGTCGCCTGCTTTTAATAAATATTTATCGGTCGAAACCATTGGCATTTCTCCGTTAACGTAATATAACCAATATTTTCCCTCGCTTCCATTTTCTTTATTTTCAATAGCTTCAACAAAAATCCCCATATCATAGGTTTTTGTTTTTAAAACCACGTTTACCTCCTCTGTTTTATTTTTTAATAAATCGAAGGCAGTCATTCCTTCTCGAAATTCAGCTTCAAGGCTTTTAACCGGACCTTCGCCATAGTCAATAATTAGAGTAACTGATTGACTAATTTCCCCTTGAAGCTCTTCCTTTTCTTGCCGGGGAAGAAATTGACTAATTTGGTTGGTGAATAAAATCCAGCTGCCAATAATGACACCGGCTACAACCAGGCCAATAAGGATAATAGTTTTTCTTTGATTAAATTTAGCCATAATAGACAAATTTATAAATATTTAAGGAAGAAATAAGTATTATGAGAGAATAAATTAAAATCTGAAAAGCTAAAGCATACCCCTGTTTGTATTTCTTTAGAAAATCAGCCGCCTCATCTATGCCTAAAACGGCCAAAGGATAAATTAAAGGAAACAGCCAAAAACCAAATCGAGAAATATAGATATTCATACCGAAAAGCAGGACGAAAAGAGAAAAAACAAAACTAAAAACTAAGATATTTTTCTTGGGTAAGACAAGTCTTTTATAACCAATTATAGCAAAGATTACGGGTACCAATAAAAATCCGTAAATAACAGTGGAAATGAATTTTGGAACAGATTCAATAAAAATTTTAAGGGTCTGCTGCCAGGGCCAGATAAAAATATTGAAGAACCAAACCCCGTAATCCCATTGGGATACCTCGTCAACATACAAAGGCAATTTCCAAGCTGCGGTTATCCAAAAAAACCATAGCGCCAAAGGAACTAAATGGAGCAGAAAAAAGATAATTCCCTCTTTTTTTCTTTTAAATAAAAAACTCAGAAATAAAACAAGAATACCAATAACAAAGACCTTCTTTCCCAAAAGTAAAATCCCCACCATTAAAGAAAAAATTATCAGTTTTTTCAAAGAAGGCGCCTCGACATATTTATACAGAAGGTAAAGACCGGACATAATGGCAAAGATGCCAAAAATGTTGGTTTCCGGCTGGATTAACCAAACATGAGCTAAGGGAGAAAAAATTAATAATACAGAAGAAAGAAAAGCCACCCTAAAAGAAATTAATTTCCGTACGAACAAATAAAAGAGGCAAACTGTAAAGAAAAAAAGGATAAAGTTTACGATAATGCCGGCAGTAAAGGTCATTGAATAAGAATCACTGACGAGATGGAGAGGCCTAGCTGCCAAGTTTACCATAATTGGGTATAAAGGCCGGGTCAGCATAGTGTAATTCCCTTTAAAATAATGCTGAGGGAAATCATGAGCTAATAACAAATAACCCCCAACATCTAAATTCATACGGTAATTAGCAACCAAGGGGTAAACTTTTTGTAAAATATCATTATCAAAAGTATCAAAAGCATACCCTTGGTAAAAATCCAGCTCTTCAGCTGTCTTCCAGTACCAAGTATCCTCATAACTGGGGAATAGAAAACTATAAAATAACTGAAAACATAAAAACAGGAAAAAAATTAAAAATATATTTATCCTTTTCTGAAAAAAATTTTCAAGACTTTTTAAATTTAGCATTTTAAGGTTTTAACAGAAGGAAAATACCAAAAATAATCACGCCGATTCCTAAAATATGAAAAGGAGAAAGTTCTTCTTTAAATAAAAGCCAGGAACCGACAGTAACTAAACTAAAATTAAGACTGGTAATCACGGGGTAAGCAATGTTCAACTGTAACTTGGATAAAACGAAAAGCCATGAAAAAAAAGCCAGTCCAAAAAAAACCAAACCAAAGAACAAATAAACATTCTGAAAAATCTGGACAAAAAGATTTAACAAGTTAGAAAGAGAAAAGTTCAGCTGACCCATTATCATCATTCCCTTTTTAAGCAAAAGCTGGGCACTTACTGTGGCTAAAATGGAAAATCCTAAAAATAATAATGGCTGTAACATGTTTTTGATTAAAAATTATTATTAAGTTTAATTTCCTTAAAAAGGATCTTTAGTAATTTTATGCCGGTAGGAAGAGTTTTGGCCGTACTTTTCCCGCCGATTCTTCGGCCTTCAATGGTTGGAATTTCCCTTATCTTTTGTTTCAGCTTCATCGCCCTTATTGACATTTGATATTCAATAGCAAAACCTTCCGCGTCAACTTTAAGTTCTTTAAACTTATCTTTTCTTACTGCCCGAAAACCATTAATAGAATCTGATAAATTTCCTCTAAAAAACAAGTTGGCTAAAAAAGTAAAAAAAATATTCCCCCAAGCTCTTATGGGAAAAAGTTTCCCGGATTCTTCATTTTTAGATTCGGATGAAAATCTTGAAGCAATAGCCATATCATAACCTTCTTTAATCGTTTCTTTCAATTTTACGGCATCTGAAGGATTTTCATTTCCGTCTGGACTAAAAAAAACTAAAATGTCGCCGGCTGTCTTTTCCATAGCCAGACGAAATGCTTCTCCTCTTCCTCTTTTGATCTGGGGTATTATTTTTATCTTCTTTTCTTGGAAAAATTCTACCGTTCCATCGGTTGATTGATAATCAATAACAAGGGCTTCGTCAAACTTTTGAAAAGGAATTTTATCAAACAAATTTTTTATTCCCTCGATTTCATTGTAAGTTAAAATGACTAAGGAACTTTTCATGCAAATTGAGGATTTTCTAAATACCAATTAATAGTTTTTTTAAGCCCTTCTTCAAAAGAAGTATTTGCCTTAAATCCAAATTCTTTTTCAGCTTTCGTAGAATCAAAGAGTCGTCTAGGTTGACCGTCGGGTTTTGAGGTATTCCAACGAATTTCTCCTTTAAAATCCATCAGTTTACAAATTAATTCTGCTAAATCTTTAATGGAAATTTCCATCCCTGAACCCAAATTGACGGGTTCGGGTTTATTATATCTTTCGGTAGCCAAAATTATTCCTTCAGCTGCATCTTCTACGTAAAAAAATTCTCTGGTTGGTTTTCCCGTTCCCCAAGCTTCAATATAATTTTTACCTTCCTTTTTAGCATCGGCAACTTTCTTTATCAGAGCTGGAATTACATGGCTGGATTTCGGATTAAAATTGTCGCCGGGACCGTAAAGATTAAGCATTAATAAATGAATGGCATTCAAGTCGTACTCTGCCCTATAGGCCTGGGATTGAACCAACATAAATTTTTTAGCCAGTCCATACGAAGCATTGGTTTCTTCCGGATAACCCAGCCAGAGATCCTCTTCTTTAAAAGGTATTGGAATATTTTTAGGATAAGCACAAACGCTGCCAATGCCGGTAAATTTTTCGACTTTTTCCAATCTTGCTGCCTCAAGAATATTTAAAGCCATGGCAGCATTATCATAGAAAGCTTTTCCGGGATGTTCTCGGTTAAAACCTATGCCGCCAACAACTCCCGCCAAATGAATAACAATATTTTTTCCCTTAATGACTTCCAAGCAATCCTCCATTTTTCTTAAATCATAATCTTCAAAAAGGGGTACAAAAATATTTTCTTTTTTTACGCCCAGCTTTATTAATTTATCTATCAAATATTTTCCCAAAAAACCTGTTCCACCGGTAACTAAAATTTTTTTGTTTTTCCAAGAATCGTTCATCTTATCAAGAAGCAAAAATATCAATAATTGTTTTAATTTCTTTTTTAGTTAACTCGGGATTATTGCCGAAATATAAACCTTGCTGATGGATAATTGAAACATTGGATTTATCCGATAAGTGGCCGAATTTTTGGCTGTATTTTCTGAAAAATGGCTGTTGAGTCATATCTCCTCCGACAATCGGACGAATTTCTATTCTGCCTCCGCATTTTTCAATCAGGGCGTTTCTTATTTTTTTTGATCGGCAAATTACCGGAAAAGCGAAATTAGAAACAAAATCAATGTGGCTAAAATTGATCGGATAATATTTATCGATTTTTTTATAAATTACCTTGGCCAGTTGAAGAAAATTATGATTTCTTTTTCTGATTATTTCCTGAACATATTGAAGCTGCTGGTTACCTAAAAATCCCTGGATTTCGGTCGGTCGTAAATTAAAACCTAAATCATAGAAGGCATAATGATCGTAAAAAGAAGATTCTATTTTAAACTTATTTTTTAGCTTTTCTTGTTCGGCTTTTTCCAAATTCCTGTCCCAGCCATGCGCTCTGACAATTTTCAGCATGGTGGCCAACTCTCGATCGTCAGTGCAAACCATACCCCCCTCAATGGTCGACAAGTGATGCCCGACGAAAAAAGAAAAAGTGCTGGCTAATCCGAAATTACCTAATTTTCTGCCTTGATAAATCGTGCCTAACGATTCACAATTATCTTCCACCAGAATAATTTTTTTTTGCCGGCAGATTTTAGCAATTTTATCAATATCGCCGCAAAAACCCAATAAATTTGTTAAAAAAAGCATTTTAATCGGATATTTTTTAAGGCAATCTAGCAATTTTTTACTGGAAACATTTAAAGTATCTAATTCAACATCGATAGGTAAAACCTTAAGCCCTAATTCAATTAAAGGCATGACATTGGTTGACCAGGTTAGAGCGGAAAAACCAACCATATCCCCTTTTTTTATCTTACCCAAATTGAGCAAGGCCTGAATTATCGCTAAATTAGCCGAACTGCCGCTATTCAAAAAAATGCCGTATTTTCTAGCTTGATAATGGCTGAAATTGTCTTCAAATTTTTTAGATTCCAGACCAAAACTAAGTTGCCAAGCCCCTCTGATAAAGTTTATTAAGGCTATCTTGGTTTTTGCTTCTTGATAAAAAGTGGACTTAACAAGTTTGATCATAAATTTTAATCAACCTTCCACCATCTATTAGGAAATTTCTCTTTTAAAATTTTATCTCCCTCACTTGGTGGGGTTAAATTTAAAGCCCTTAAATCAGCATCCACCATTATTTTAACTAAGTCCTTAAATTTTATTTTTGTTTCCCAGCCTAATTTTTCTTTGGCCTTTGTTGGATCACCAACTAAAATTTCGACTTCGGCTGGCCGGAAATAACGTGGATCAATTTCAACATATTTTTGCCAATCGCCAAGGCCAGAATATTGAAATGCCTCTTCTAAAAATTCTTTTACCGAATGAGTTTCACCGGTGGCAATCACATAATCATCCGGCTCTAACTGCTGAAGCATCAACCACATTGCCTCTACGTATTCCTGAGTTAGTCCCCAGTCGCGTTTAGCATCAAGATTGCCCAAATAAATCTTTTTATCAAGCCCTGCCACAATTCTGGCAATGCTTCGGGTAATTTTTCGGGTAACAAAAGTTGGACCGCGACGAGGCCCTTCATGATTAAATAAAATTCCATTACAAGCAAAAATTCCATAAGCTTCTCTATAAAGCCGAGTTGTGTGATAAGAGAAAACCTTAGCACAGGCATAAGGACTCCTGGGATGAAACGGCGTGTTCTCATTTTGGGACGGCGGTGAGGCCCCAAACATCTCTGAGCTGGCAGCCATATAGAATTTAATTGGCAAACCTGAATTTTTAATCGCTTCCAATACTCGCAATGTTCCCAAGGCATCGGTATTGGCGGTATATTCCGGCATATCGAAACTTACCCTAACATGAGACATAGCCGCCAAATGATAAACTTCATCGGGCTTGATTTTGTTGATTAATTTTTCAATGTTTCCGGTATCGGTGAGGTCTCCGTAATGAAGAAACAATCTTATTCCATTGACGTGAGGGTCTTGAAAAAGATGGTCAATTCTTTCAGTGGTAAAAACACTATCCCATCTGATAATACCGTGAACTTCATAACCCTTATCCAGAAGTAACTCTGTCAGATAAGAACCGTCTTGTCCGGCAATACCGGTTATGAAAGCAACTTTTTTATCGTTTTGATTCATATTTCTAAAGATTATTTTAACACAAATTTTTTAAAAAATCTCATATTTTTTATCCTATTTGATTCGGATTATTAATATTTTCTACTCCTGAACTGTAAACGCTGGCTTTTTTGAGAAATAAATTTACATGGCCTTTTTCTCCCTGACAAAGATCAAGGAGCTCGTTAGAGCTGTTAATCTTTAGGTATTCTTTATCTGAAGCCTGAGCCATAGAATAGTCTTTTCCAATAACAAACACTGAAAATCTATAATCTTCTAATAGTTTCCGTATAAATTCTTCGGGAGAACTGCCCATTTTTTTAATCAAAAGAGGGAAAAATTCAACAAACATTTTTAGATTTTTATTTTTTCTTATTATTTTATCCATTCCTGAAAGAGCTAACATTTCAGCTCCCTCAACATCCATTTTTATAACATCAATTAATCGTTCTTTATCTTTAAAGAAGTCGTCTAAGGTGATCGTTTCAATTTCAATGAATTTTTCCTCTTTAGTTAAAAATTCAGGCTTGTAGTCTCTAATGCCTTCGTATTGTTTTATGGTGTGATGGCCCGTGTCGTAGGGGCAGATGAATAATTTTGTCTTAGCATTTTTATCTGAAACAGCTTTCTGGATAGCAAAAACATTGTTATAACTATTTAATTCTATATTCTTAACTAAATAATCATAATTTCTTGGTTCTGGCTCAAAAGAATACACTTTTCCTTTTTTCCCTACCAAACTTGCAACCAGAAGAGTAAAATAGCCGATATTAGCACCGAGGTCAACAACTACATCTCCTTCTTTGACAACTTTTTTGAATAAATTGGTTGTAGATTTTTCATGAATTAGATTAAGCGCGTAGGTTTGAAAAGTTCTTCGCATGGCCAAATTTTTCTCGCGAACATTAATATACATCTTACTGCCCTGAATCTCTATAATATCTGGTCCCGCCCAAAGGTGCTGAAATAAAAAATCGTAGAATTTAGCTCTGTAGGGAATTATTTTATGGAGGCCGGTGTTTCTTAAAAAATCAGAGGTGCTTTTAAAAAGTTTAAGTAAAAATATTTTTATTTTAGTCATTATAATTATATTAACTTTTTAATGTTTTAGTCGTTTTCGGGCGGGGGAGGCTTCGATTCTGCGAACACGAGTTTGTAATGGATCGAAAATCAGACCTAGCGTTAAAATAGATGTCTCTGTTTAAGATAGAAATACAAATTCACCAACTTAAGAAAAATAAAATCAGGGCACCGATACATCATTCTCCTGATGGGACTAACAACAAAAAAGATAAGATGGCATTTCCTGCAAACTAAGGAAATACTATACAGCCACTTCCATTTGTTTTCCACAAATAAATTCTTATAAACCAACTCATTCCCGCAGAAAGGACATTGAACCTTGAATTCATAAACATTCTCTCGTGTTTTCTTCATTGAAACGTGGTTTGCAAAATAACGACATTTAAAATTCGAAACGATTATTATGTTTTTCAATTGTTTTATTTCTTTATCGCTCATCCTATCGGTCATATTATACCAATTTGTTGTCCTCATCCGATTCTGAATAAAGTCAACTCTATCCTTAATGATACCCCTTTGCAAACAATGCTCATAAATCTTACTCCCGGGATAGGGCTGAATAAATAATAAGTCTATCTGCCCCTTACTATTATTCCTCCACCAATCAAGAGTAACTCGTGCGGTTTCTTTTGTTTCAGCAATATCGCCAAAAATAAAATTTCCAATAACACCAATACCTGCTTTGAGCGTATTGTGGAAAACCGAAGAAATCATTTCAGGGGTTATTGGCTTGTTCATGCTTTTTAAAACAACGGGGCTCATGCTCTCAAATCCATAACTTATCACATCCACCCCGCTATCACGGAATTCATATAACATTTCCTCATCCACGCCATGGACGGTGAGCTGAGGTTGCCACTTCAACTCCCATGAAACCTCATCTTTAAGCTCTTTGATTATTTTACAGATCGCCCACAACCTCTTTTTATCCAAAGCGACACACTCATCAATAAAAATAATCCTATTAATCCTATACCGTTTCACCATTATATGCAATTCCTGTTTTATGCTTTCCAATGACCGTTTTCTGTATTTGTCATAATGATAACAAAATGTGCAACTGAAAGGACACCCCCTGCTGCCTAATATCGGATAAACTCTGGGATGATCGAAACTATTGTGAGCAGCACGGGGCATGCAATTACAATACAAATTATCCAAATAATTTTCGAACTCTAAACCTTCAAAATCAGGATAAGGCAAAGAATCCAAATCTTGTATTCCCTCCCGCCTTCCGGTAAAAACAATATTCCTCTCTCCATCACGAAACAGCACACCCTTTACCTTGCAAAAATCATCTTGTTTATCAATACAATTCAACAATTCACAAATTGTTTCCTCCCCATCGCCAACAACAGCAAAATCTGGGTCTAACAAATCAAACATAATTTTTGGCTCACTTGTCACTATTATTCCTCCCACAATAGTTCTCACCTTTGAGCTATGCTTTTTAACAGTATCAATGATTTGCTTGACAAAAGGAAGGGCAAAAGTCATGCCTCCGGTGCAAACAAAATCATAATTATTTTTGCTTAATTCATTACTGACCAATTCTTCCATCGTCCCATTATAATGATTTGAGTTTAGACAATCTACTTCATATCCTGCTTTCTTCAACGCCGAAGAAATATATCCTAGACCCAAAGGAAATATATAGTCATAATTAATCTCATTAGTATCTTTAAATCTGGGAACAACTATTAATATTTTCATATATCGAGCCCGCGCCGCGGGTGAAGATGAAGAAGAAGACGAAGTCCTCTTCGACTTTATAAGATAACTTCAATAATATACCCTAATTCTCCCCAATCTCCAACCCGTATTTCAGAAAATATTTTGGTAGTTTTAATTTGCGAACTGAAAGATTGAAACAATTTTTTATAATTCCTTAACCAATTTCCTTTATTATAAACCCCTAATGCATTTTCTTTCTCTGAATGATATTCTGCTAATATTATCGCCTTCTGGGCAATTCTTTGCATTTCCGATGCAACTTTTTTGATTTTATCTGGTCCAATATACATTAAAGTAGCTCCGGTAAAAGCAATATCAAAACTTTTATCCGGGAAATGTTCAAGGTTATCTGCTCTGCCAACTGATAACTTAACATTTGAAATCCCCTCTTTCTCGCACTGTCTGTTGCCAAACTCAACGGCCGTTGGATTAATATCAATGCCTCGTATTTTTGCATTGGGAAATCTTTTGGCAAGAAGAATTAAATTCGGTCCGCTTGCACATCCTATCTCTAAAATACTGTCAAAAGGCGCATAGCTGGCGATCTTTTCTGAAAGAAATTTATTGTGAGGATGCGACATTCCAAAATATTCTTGAGTCCATTCCCTCTTTTTCCCTCTCCAAATCCATTCCTGAATTCTCGTCCCAAATATATAGCTCTCTATAATTTTGCGAAAACCATAATAAAGGCTTTGAAGTAAACGATAAAATGGAGGGGATTTTTTTAAAAATGATTTGATGTTATTCATTGTTTTTTATTGAGTTCTTGTAAATCTTCTCCATTCGTTTATTGCATATTTTTGAGAAATAAAATAAGATTTATTTATGATTGATTATTTAAAATCATCTCTGCGTTTAATCATTGTTTTGCTCAAACGGGCCCGGAATAACAGGAACCGAGCTGTTATTTTTAGTTATTTCATCAACAACATTATACAAAAATTGTTTAAAAAATCCGGAATTTCTAAAGAAATCTTCTTGGAAATGAAGGACTTAAACTTTTGGTTTTCTGCCGGAAAAAGCGAACTCTCTCCGTATCTGGAAGTTTGTTATAACCGTATTTATGAAAGGAGCAGCTTTTTTATTCCGGGCAATGAAGATGTGGTTTTTGATATTGGCGGACATATTGGTTTCTTTACCATCCGCCAGGCTAAGCGAATGAATCAAGGAAAAATCTTTGTTTTTGAACCAAATCCATATACCTTTAAGCGACTCTTGAAAAATATCAAATCAAATGAATTAAAAAATGTTTTTCCCTTCAATAAGGCGGTAACTTCTCGCAAGGGCAAAACAATTCTTTTTTTGTCGCAGGAATCAAGCGAAGCTACAACTATTATGGATAAGGGAACGGCTAATAATTATACTGAAAAAATAGAAATTGGAACAATATCTTTGGACGAGATAGTTAAAAATTATCAAATCTCCAAAATTCATTTAATGAAAATAGATGTGGAAGGAGCGGAAGTGGAAGTTTTAAAGAGCGGCCTTGAAAGTGCTCTTCCATTAACGGAAAAAATAATAATAGAAACCCATTCATATTCTCTAAAGGAAGAGGTAGAAAAAATCTTGGATAATCTCGGATTTAAAATTGTGCTAAAAATCTCTTCTGGGAAAAATGCTTTAGGGGAAAATACTCTTTTATATTCATCCAGGAATTAGGCTTGAATAATATAATTTCTCCATTTTTTCCATTTCTCTATAAAAATTCTTTTCATCTTCAATCTTCTTCCGATTAGTTAATCCCAGTTCTTTTCTTAAGTTTTCATTTTTTATTAAATAAACAATTTTCTCAGCCAAAATGTTTGAATTTTTTACGGGGATTAAATAACCGCTTTCTCCGCCTTTTACCCATTTCTCATTTTCCCCTATATCGGTAATTATCACCGGCAATCCTGAAGCCATAGCTTCAGCCGTACTGGATGAAAGTCCGGCGTCGGAAAGAGAAGTTGAAACATAAATATCCGAAGTTTTTAGATATCTCGGCAAATCAGCATTAGAAATAAAGCCGGGAAATCTGATACTTTCCAGGATATTTAAATCCTTAGCTAAATTTTTTAATTTTTCCTCCTCTGAACCCTTGCCGGCAATAATAAATTTTGCTTCAGGCAATTCTTTTAGAATTATGGGGATAGCCCTAATTAAGGTTTCAATGTCATAAATTGGTTCAAAACTCCTTAAACTGATGATAACCGGGGAATCTTGAATTTTTAATTCTTTAATTAATTCTTCATCCCTTGGACCGGGACTAAATTTTTGGGCATCAGTGCCAAAATAAATTATTTTTATTTTTGAAGGGGAAGCGCCAAGATCGACCATGGATTTTTTCATATGTTCTGCATCGCAGGTAATCAGATCCGCTTTCTTTAAAACAAATTTTATCAATGGTTTTACTATTTTTGATTTTGGCGCTATCAAGATATCGGAACCCCAGGCAGTTAAGATAAAAGGATGAAATCCGCTTAGAGCTCCTGCCAATCCATTAACGCCCGCATAATGTGAATGCAAAATATCGGGTTTTATCTTATTGATCAATCTTCCGGCCCAAATTACATTGAATAATAATTTCAATAAAGAAGACGGCCCGAATTGCCATTTTTCAATCAGATACGGTGTCAAATATAATTTGAGATTTTTGATTTTGCCGCCGCAATCAGTCATCGGAGCTAATGATATCCAATGAATTTCATAACCTTTGTCGGCTAAATATTTAATCCAGCGATAACTGTGAATAGAATTGGCTCCGGCTAAAAAACACAATTTCATAGCTTTTTATATTCTCCATTTATTTTCTACTTTGTTATGCTTCTATTTCCTCTGTTCCAGTAAGTAAATGTTATACAAACACTCATCCAGGCGGATTCTATTTGTTCTTTTGTTCTTAATCTGAAGCTTAAAGCGAATTTGCATAATTTTTTTACTATATTAGATGGAATCATTAAAATTACAATAAGAAACATTGATATTAATAAGGCATGAAAAAAAGATAAATGTTTAAATGATAATTTAATGCATTTTATAGAAGAACTGAAGTTTGCTATGCCAAAGGCTTTAAATAATGCCATATTGTACATAATAGAGAGAATCGGATACCCTCTCAATTTTTTAAGAGCTTTGACAACATCTTTATCTGATTTATCTGTTATTGAAAGGAGATTTTCGAAAAATTCAATTCTTCCTTTATAAAGCAATTGAAAATGATCTTCCATTACAAACTTATATTTTGACAATGTATCTGGCGAGATCATTATAGTTTTATTTAAAACATAATATCTGGCTTCCCTATTTAAAAGAAATAAAAGTAGGAACAACCAGGAGTGAAGGTAATATGACCCAATCCCCTTTTCTACCAAATCGGGGTTTTCTCTTAAGATTTTTTGCAATAATTTATTATTAAATATCAACAAGCAAATACCTTGATAAGGAACACTGTCTTGAACCATCTCAATAAAATTTAGTCCTCCGTACTTCTCGGGTTTGCTCTTATCGACAGAAGAATGATATTTAGTCTGTTTCCCGGTCCCCTCATCAACTATGTATGAACTATCCTTAACAACCATCCCTCCAATTTTCTTATCTTTATTTTCTTTTAGAAAACTTATCACTTCTTCTAAGCCATTTTCGGCGAATAAGCTGTCATCTGAAAAGGGCCAAACGAATTCTCCTTCAGTCATTCTAACCACTTCTAAAAAATTTTTATCGAATCCTAAATTTTTTTCATTTTCGCGATATTTTATCAGATCAGGATACTTTTCTTTAAAAATCATTGCCACTTCTCTTGTATTATCAGGCGAAGCATTATTAGAAATACAAATCTCTACATTATCTCTAAATTGTAATGCTTGGGAAATTACATTATCTAACAGCCGTTTTAGGCAATCTGCCCGGTTATAGGTTGGAATAGCGATTGATAATAGTCTCTGGTTCATTGTTAATATTTTTTAGTAAACTCTTTAATTTTTTTCTCAATATATTCAATTATTTCCGTGTTAATCCCCGGATAAACCCCAATCCAAAAAAGATTATTCATTACTAAATCTGTATTTCTTAAGGGATCAAAAATTCTATATTTTGTATTTTCATAAGCCGGCTGGTTTATTAAATTCCCGCCAAATAACATTCTGGTGGCAATTTTATTCTCCTCCAGATAGTTTACGATTTCGTTTCGGGTAAATGGAGCTGCCGATTTTACCAAAAGAGGAAATCCAAACCAACAAGGTTGAGAATTTTTTTCTGCCTGAGGGAGAATAAAATATTTTTCATATTTTTTAAAAAAATTATAAAGGGAAGTGAAGTTTTTTCTTCTGGCTTTAATAAAAAAAGGCAGTTTTTTTAATTGAGCCACTCCTACTGCCGCCTGGAGATCGGTAATTTTTAAATTGTAGCCAATGTGGGAATAAATGTATTTATGGTCATAGCCAAAAGGCAGCTTGCCTAATTTCCAACCAAACCTTTTTCCACAGGTATTATCATAACCCGGTTCGCACCAACAATCCCTTCCCCAGTCGCGGAAAGAAGCAATAATTTTTTTTAATAAAGAATTATTGGTTAAAACCGCTCCTCCCTCTCCCATTGTTATTTGATGAGCCGGATAAAAACTACAAGTAGAAACGTCTCCGAATGTTCCGGTATATTTTCCCTTATATTTAGAACCTAAGGCGTCGCAATTGTCTTCGATAAGCCAAAGATTATGCTTTTTAGCTATTTTCACAATCTTATCAAGATTAACCGGATTGCCTAAGGTATGAGCGACAAAAATTGCTTTAGTTTTTTTGGAAATTGCTTTTTCAATTTTATCTGCCTGAATATTATAAGTGCCTAAATCAATATCAATAAAAACCGGAATTAAATTATTCTGGATAATCGGATTCAAGGTGGTTGGAAACCCGCAAGCAACAGTAATAACTTCATCTCCGGATTTTAACCTTCTTTTTCCTAATTTTGGCGAAGTTAAAGCAGAAATAGCCAAAAGGTTGGCCGAGGAACCGGAATTGGTTAACAAACAATATTTCAAACCTAAAAATTTTGCAAATTCTTCTTCAAACTGTTTAGCATACCTGCCGGCGGTTAACCAAAAATCAAGAGAAGCATCAACTAAATTTATCATTTCTTTTTCATCATAAATCCTGCCTGCGTAATCAATTCTGGTCTTACCAATAATAAATTTCTTTTGGTCTTTTTTAAATTTATATATCTTTCTAACTTTGCTAAAAATTTCTTTTCTAAGTTTTTTTTCTGTTTTCATTTTTTATTTGTATAAATAAATATTTTTTTGGAACCATTCCACATTTTTCCTCAATCCTTTTTCCAAATTATACCTTGGTTGCCAATTTAATTTATTTTTAATTCTGGAAATATCAGCCACCCAATTTTTTGGTTCTGCTTGAGCTGGTTTTACCTGCCCATATTTTGGTTTTGTAGTTGAATGAGTGATTTTCTTAATTGTTCTAACCACTTTCGCGATTGTGCTCTGCTTTCCGGTACCAAGATTAAAAATCTCTCCTTTAATTGCCCGAATATTCTTTATTGCTAATAAATAAGCTTCTATTAAGTCTTCAATAAAAATAAAATCTCTTGCCGATTTCGGGGATGATAACTTTAATTCCCTATTCATTAAGCAAGATTTAATAACCGTAGGAATAAGCCGTTCTTTTTCTTCAAAGTAACCGTAGGGCGCAAATGGCCTTATGGTTACAATCGGCAAATCTGATTTTTTGGCTATATATTGGCAGTACATTGTCGCCGCTGCCTTGGTTATGCCGTAAGGATTATCCGGCTCCAGTAAATCAGTTTCTTTCATTGGCTTATCTTTTACCCCATATTCAGAACTGCTACCGGTGTTAATGAAACATTGAAAATTTATTTTGCTGCAAGCATTCACCAAGTTTATAGTTCCCAGTAAATTAGTTTCAACCATCGCCTTCAGCTCCTGTTGTTTTCTCGGATAGGTTCCGACGGCAGCAAAATGGATGATAATTTGGGGCTTGAGCCTGGTAATAAGTGATTCCAGCTCATCATAATTTTTTAGATCTACAAAATGGAGTCCCAATTTATCTTTTATACCTTCAAGCCGCCAAAGATTTGACTCTTTTTTCTCAATTAAATGAACATTGTATCCCAAATCCAGAAATTTATAAGTAAAATTAGCTCCGATGAAACCGGCTCCGCCGGTAATTAGGATTTTTTTCATATTTTCGATTTTTTGAAATAAAAATTTTTATACCAATTAAATGATTCTTTTATTCCTTGTTTAAAACTTGTTTTGGGCTTCCAACCCAGTATTTTTTTTGCTTTTGTCCAGTCAAGATATTGTTCCGGTATCTCGTTTTTTGCTATGTTTAATATTTTATAATTAACTTTCACGTTTAATATTTCTTCTATTTTTTTAATAACTTCGGTAACGCTAAAAATATTTTTGCTGCCGAAATTAAAAGCTTCTCCTTTAATTTTATCTATATTTTGAGCCAATTTGATACATCCATTGACTATGTCTTCTATATAAGTATATTCTCTTATCATCTTGCCGTCGCTTCTCACTGAAAGAACTTTATTTTTTATTATGGACTCAAATATTCCGGGGACAATCCTGTTAAAATTTATATCGCCGGGTCCGAAAACATTGCTAAATCTGGTAATGGCAACGGGAAGATTATATGTTTTTGCGTATGCCTGGGCTATCAAATCGGCGGCGGCTTTAGAGGCATCGTAGGGATGATTTCCTTTTAAAGGATTTTCTTCTGTATAAGGCAAATTTTTGCTTTTGCCGTAAGCTTTATCGGAAGATACTGCCACAATTGATTTTAATTTTCCATATAACCGGCAAGCTTCAAGAAGATTTACCGTTCCCATAACGTTGGTCTCTATGGTTTCAAAAGGATTACCGTAGGCGGTCCCAACTATCGGCTGAGCGGCGAGGTGAAAAACAATCTCTATTTTTTCTTTTTTAAAAACATCTGATATTTTAGAATCCCTCACATCCATTTTATAAAACTTAGCGTATTTATTCACATTTTCTTTCCTCCCGGAAGATAAATTATCAATAACCGCTACTTTGTTTTCTTCTTCTATTAATCTATCAACCAAATAAGAACCGATAAAACCAGCACCCCCTGTAACTAAAATATTTTTTGATTTAATTTTTATTATTCCCATATTTTCCACTTAGGATCATCTTGCCACATTTTATTTAAATCCTCATATTCTTTATAGGTATCAACGGCGAACCAAAAACTATTATGCCGATACACCGATAACTGTTTTTTTTGTATTAAAGGAAGGAATATATCTTCAATCATAGAATCTTTCTTTATGTAATCAAATACTTTTTTACTCAAAACCATAAATCCGCCGTTAACCACGTCGGGTAGGGTTGGCTTCTGATAAAATTCTTTTACTAAATTATTTCCGTCAATCTTAACCAATCCGTACTTGTGGCGAGGATGAACCCCCGTAATAGTAGCCAGGGTATTTTGTTTTTTATGAAATTCTAAGAGTTCCTTTATATTAATATCCGCTACTCCATCTCCATAAGTAAGCATAAATATATCATCTTTAATATATTCTTTTAATCTTCTTACCCTTTCTCCGGTTAAAGATTCCTGTCCGGTATCTACCATAGTAAGATTAAAATTGTCGTCGTTATTATTGGAAAAATATTCTTTTATCATTTCTCCTTTATATCCAAGGGCTATCACGAAATCATTAAATCCGTAATGGGAATATATTTTCATTATATGCCAAAGTAAAGGTTTTTCGCCTATTTTTACCATTGGTTTCGGTTTAAATTCAGTCTCTTCTTTTAGACGGGTACCTATGCCTCCGCAAAGAATAATTGTTGGAATATTTATATCAGACATGTTTAATTATGCTTTTAAAATCCTGTTTTCTTGGCTATTATTTGAAAAGCAAAAAAGGTAACAAAGTAAACCAATGCTCCTGATATCAAGGTCAAAATTACATTGAGATTATATAAAAATGGCTGCCTGATCAGAAAATACATCAGGCCGGTGGCTAAAATAGCGAAAATTGAGACCTTAATTAATTGAAAATTAAAAAAAGAAAAGGGGGTAGAATATTTCACCGAAAATAAAACTAAAATAAACATAATAAAATAAGTAACCAAGAAGGCTATTGCTGCTCCGTAAAGACTAAAGCGGGGAATCAAAAGAAGATTCAAAATAATACTCGTTATTGCTCCAACGGCATTAATGTAAAAAACTTTTTTTTGGTGATTTAAAGCAATCAATAAATTAGAAAAAGGCGCGGAAAGAAAAATAATTCCTGCCATTGTTATTAAAATTTGAAAGGTCAGAATAGAAGGGGAAAAATTCAAACCGTAAATAAAATTAATAATTTTTGGAGCCAGGGTTATCCCTCCCGCCACTAAGGGAAAGGCAAGTAAAATCATTATTTTCACCTGACTATTCAAAGTATTTTGAAGTTTTTCCTTTGATTCTCTTAGAAGCTTACTTAGCATCGGATAAAAACTCGCAGAGATAAGACCCGCCGGAAAAGCGGCAACCTGAAAAATTCCATAAGCTGCGTTGTACCATCCCGTTTCAGCAATTTGTCCCCAGTATCCCATCATCACCGAAGCAATATAAGTACAAAGCACGCCGCATAAACTGATTAAAGCTAAGGGCCAGGACATTTTTAAAAATCTCTGCCAAATTGTTTTTTGCCAGGAAATACTTAAAGGAAAAACCTTAAAATGGAAAAAAAGTAAAACAAAAATTAAGACAACTAAACTTGAGAATAAATAACTGTAGCTTAGATTTCTAACCGAAGGAAAATTAAAAAGAATGAAAATGCCGACAGCAGTTACTATCAAAGCGTCTAAAATTACTGCCCAGGCCTGATATTCCATCCGTTGACGTGCTTGAAAAAAGGCGAAAACAAGATTTGTAAGGCCTTCGATCAAACTAAAAAGCGCTAAGATTAAAATTATTTTTTGAATGATGGGGTCAGAGGTAATGAAAAATGAACTGATTAGAATCAAAACTAATGCCCCTAAGCTCAAAAGAATCCTTAAGGAGAGAACGGAAAAAAATTCCTTTTCCTTTTCTTTATCTCGAGAGAATTCCCGGGTGACGATAAGGGGAAGACCGAACTCATGAAAAATAACAAATAAGGAAATAAATGCCAAGGCAAAAGTAAATTTTCCGTACTCAGTAGCTCCTAAAATTCGGGCGGCATAAATCAGTAAAACTAATTTCAGAAGCTTGCTTACCGCCGTCCCGGTACTCAGCCAAAAAGTGTTTTTGAAGATCGTTTGTTTGGTTGTCAGATTGTCAAATAAAAGTGCTTTAATGTCGGTAAAGTTTCTAATATTCATTTTGAGATTTTTTTCTTAGATTTGTATTCCAAAATTAAATCTAGGGCTTTACTTTTAAAATATTTTTTAAGAAACTCGGCATTTTGCGTAACGCAATGTCCGGTAATCCCTTTTTCCGGCGGATAGAGGACTGGCCTGATAACGTTTAGTTTTCCCAGTTTTTTATATCCTTCATTGTAAGTTTGATTAAAATCAGTGACCGCTTTATCAAAATCCACACCGAGTTTTCTGCACATTTTTTCCATTTCTCCGTGCCAGGCGATAATCAAGCCATAATAAGTTGTGTCCAAAAGTTTTCCCAGCTCAGTAATAACAGAAAGGCTGAAAACTTTCACTTTTATTCCCAAACTTTCCAGATGTTCCTTGGCCATTTCCCCGGCTCTTTTATTGTCGGCGCCTATGTATTTTACGAAGATTTTTATTCCGGGGTACAGGTTAGGGTGCATCCCTCTTATCGGGCTGTGAACCACCCTGCCGCCGATTTTTTTTATTGTTCCGGGAACGACGGTCGAATGAATAATTGTTAATTTAGGCTTTATTTTTTTAATCTCTTTTTTGACTATTTTTACAAAATTTTCACTCCAGGGGATACAAATATGTAAAATCTCCACGCCCTTCAAGTCATCATCTTTGTTTAAATCTTTTATTCGGGGATTGGGGTAAAACTTGGCAATGGCCTGCCCCACTTCTCCATACCCTATAATTCCGATTTTGTTTTTATTTTTTTGCATAATTTTTAGGCGATGAAGCGTTGCTTCATCTTCATCTGCGTCCCGCGTTGCGGGACTCGATAGTCGATGAGGCGTTGCCTCATCTTCACCTTCGTCCCGCTTTTGCGGGACTCGGTTTTTAAAAATTTTTCTAAGAGCCAAGAACTTGATTGAACTTTGCCGCCCTGGCCAACATTAAAAACCATTTTGCAGTTTATTTCTTTGCATAATGCTGCTTCGGGAATATTATTTTTTGTTCTGTCTCCGCCATTGGCAAAAATATTTGGTCTCAATTTTTTAAGCTCGGCTGTGACGCTCATATCTTTGGGCTGAGGTCTGTGGCCCGTCAGTACAACCCTGTCAACCCATTTTAATGATTTGATAATTTCCTGACGTTCCTTCTGCGGCATAAAGACAAAACCTTTCTTTTGTTCCAACCAATTATCATTATTGAGAATCACCACCAATTCATCGCCAAGCCTCTTGGCTTCTTTAAATAAGCGGATATGACCAATATGGATAAGATCGAACCCGCCGCTTACCGCCACGATAATTTTACCATTTTTCAATGGTTTTTTTTGTTTTATCCCTGATTTTATCATAGACCTTGTAAACTTTTGACTCCAATTTCGGAGAAACAAGTTGTAAAATTTCGCTACCCCAAATCCGGTAAGTTCCGCCTACTTTATAGGCCTTGATTATTCCCCGCTTTAATAGTCTTTTAATAGTACTGGGGCTTATTTTCAAAAAATCCTGGGCTTCTTTAGTTGTATAAACTTCTTTTGGATTAATTTTGCTCATACCCCGTAGAAGAGTTTCGAATTATTTTTTTAATTTATAAAAATAATCCTTGAGTCTTCGTTTTAATAATCTTTGACCTTGGCTTGTTTTTAAATAATTTTCTCTCCGTTTTGCATCATCTTCATTAAGACAGGCCTCATAATATATCAATTCCCAGGGCCTATATGGTTTTGTCGATTTGTTCAACCCTTGATTATGTTCTTTTAATCTTTTTCTTAAATCTGAAGTATAACCCCCATAGAGACTTTTATTCTTTTCACTTTGTAAAATGTAGTTATAGAACATAATCATTCGAAATTTCTCTACGGGGCATACTTTAATGATAAGACACCCAGGGATGGGTGTCAATAGGTATCAATAGGTATCAATGTGGATTATTTGGGGAAAAGTCTGTTTGCAACCTGACGAGTCAAGACGCCGAAATAACCCGTCCCCTGTCCCAATCCTAAAGGAGTTAAAATTTCGGCCTTGTATTTTTCCTGAAAGCGAATGACGGCTGTCTGCGTTAATGATAAAAAGTTTCCGGTTACTAAGCCTTCGGGATAAACGTCCTGACCCTGGTTTTTTAAAAATTCCTGGAGACAGCGAACCTCGATGTTTTGCATCATTCCGTAATAAAGATCGTTGCCAAATGTCTTGCAAGTTGTCTCTCCGTTAGATATCGCTCCGAGCTGCGCCTGAAGATAAGCAATTTGGACCAATAACGCCTCGATTCTCGCCTGAAGCTGTTTTATCAATTCCGTTTGCTCCCCTGCTCCTGATTGCTCGGTAGTAACCGACCAGAAAAATTGATAGGATGGTTCGTTTTCGGCAAAACCAACAATTTTCTTTTGAACGGAAGGGATGATTGTCAAAGAAATGATTTGTTCATCTTTAACATTAATTGTGCCTTTTTGAAATTGGTCCAGTGTTAAAAAATTGACTGTTTTGCCGGCAGTTTTTTCAACAATATAGGGAACTTTAAAATAAGCTTCGGGGCTGCCGGTGAACTCCAGTTTTAAATTTTCTCTACCGCCAATGATTTTCTGCCAGTTGCCAGCCCATTCTTTGGTTAAATACCCGACACTCAAAGTACTTTCACCGACAGTCGGTAAATAATAAATAAAGGGAGTAGCCCTAAGATTTTTTAAATTGTCATTTAAATAGCAATATTTTGGCCCAAAATTGCAATTATTAACAGAAATAGCGACCGTCCAGTTGGTGAAAATCTGGGAAAAATCTTCTCCAAGGCCATTTTTTTTCAAAGCTGTATTTATAGAAGCGATGCCGGTTTGGCCGGACTTTAAAGAGTCGATTAAAATTTCTTTGCCATAGTGGTCAACCAAATATTGGGTAAAAAGATTGAGACCGCCGTAATCGGAACTTTTTCCTAACCACTCGGTTAAAGAATCCTGGGGAGTTTCTAAAAATTGCCTGACTCTTTTTTGAAGATAACTATCCTGATAATCTTTATCATAACCTATTAAAGTCGGAGCGTACTCCGCCCTCGCCTCGTTCAGCCAAACGTCTTCGCTCACGCCGTAAGTTCTGTCTTTTTGGTTAAAGGTGATTAAATGAGTAAATTCGTGGGCCAAAAGACTTTTATTAATAGTATTCGTAATCTGTTTTGAATTTAGATAAACCATCTCTCTTTGATTTGAAGTCGGAACTTGCGCCCTTGCATATTCGTCTGCCGGATTAAAATAGCCCGAAGCGGTATCCACCATCGGATGAATTAAAATGGTTATTCTCGGGTCTCCGTCAATTCCCGGTTTCCACTCAGAACCATAATTCAAGGTTAAAATTGGATAAATTTTATTTTCAAATTCCCGGGTTAAATCGTCGATGGCGATGTTAACTTCCTTTCTTTTCTCAATATCTAAATTGTCCCACCAGCTTGCATCAAGATAAAAATAAAGTTTATCGGTAATCCTTTGAAGAACAGCTGTAATTTTTTCTCTTTGGTTTAAATCGTATAATGGGTCAACAAAAAAATCTGTCTTTTGCAAGAGTTCATCGGCTCCCGCAATTGCCGGAATAACTAGAAACACTAATCCAATAAAAAGTATTTTTAACTTTTTAGACATTAAATTATTTTATCATATCAGTATAAATCAGCAAATAACCAGAGGTAATCAGTGGAACAAAAAGCCCCCGCTTTAAGCGGGGGACTTTTTGTTTGCCCACAAGGATGGCAAAAACTAAGCTCTGAGATTAGTAGGTAAGACTGACTGAGATCGGACTTGCTCCATTCATCCAAGTGATTGGAGAAGTGACAGTAACCGCTTGGTCATACCACCTAAAGTCTCCGGGTGTAGTATAAGTTCCAAGATTAGAACTTAAACTAAGGGTTTCGTTAGAAAGAGTATCAGCAACCATCAATAAAGTAGTATTTGTGATCAAATCAAGGGAAGCAGCGGAAGCTCCTACCGCAATTTCGGCGGAAGGAACTAAGACTACTTTTGATGTTCCGTCATAGTATCCAAGCGCTCTTTCAATTCCACCGGTAGTCTTCAAATAGAAAGGTGTTCCGGTAGCTGTGCTGGTAGAGATATTTCCACTGACATTTACAGTAATGGAGTTGTTGTATGCTTTTATGGCATCAATGTTAGTGGTGACTACACCAGTTGAGTCCGTATCAACAAGAGCAACACCGACGTAGGCAGTAGTGGCATTCAAGGTTGAAGGAAGGTTCAATTCAACATAATTCCATTTATTGGCAGCCAAAGTTCCACTAGTAGTGGAAGCAGTCCTGCCGGTAAAGGCGGCTGAACTTGTGGTATATGTGACAAATACCGTCCGAGCAGTAGTAGTAGCAGAATACAACCAGAGAGAAAGCTTGGAATAACCATTCAGAGCACCTGTATAAACTGCTGCCCAAGTAGTGGTGGGAACGGTAGTGGAAGCAGTGTATTGAATTGAATTAGCTCCATCAAGGGAAATAGTAGTGCTGGAAACAAGTATACTAGTGGAAATACCAGAACCAGAAGAGGTAGCCCAATTAGTCAACACCGCATCATCATCTCCATTCAAGGCTATCCCAAATAAAGCATCGGCACTAGCAGTTCCGGTTAAGGCTAAGGTGGCTACTTTATCAGTAGCGCTTCTTACCCTGCCGGTAGCTGTTCCACTAATAGTAAGAGCAGAAGTTAAGCTTGTTCTGTAAGGATAGACTAAGTTAGCAGTGCTTGTACTGCGAGCAGTAGTGCTGGCATAATCTCCCGCGCCTCTGGCAATAATTTCATTGGAAGGAAGACCGTTAATTGGCGTGGGTA